>Ga0075163_10002540_pt1 | contig 24522 bp, 25 predicted proteins | sample JI1023141ADNA_FD_71478 | JGI IMG/M metagenome (GOLD analysis project Ga0075163, IMG submission 71478) | Wastewater effluent complex algal communities from Wisconsin, to seasonally profile nutrient transformation and Carbon sequestration -... | ecosystem: Engineered > WWTP > Effluent > Algae... | reverse complement strand
AATTTATTCGCAAGGCTGAATTTACAACTGGGAAAGCCTTGTATTATACATCAGGTTTGATGCAACAAGTACGCGTCGAATTCAGCACTGACACTGCATATTATAGTTTCGAAGCTGAACCGAATGTGTCCTACAAACAAGGTGAGTTGTTACCGGTTATTTATTTAAAAAGCAATCCTCAAAAAGCTCATGTTTATAATTTCTTAGGCTTTTGGTACACTGGTTTAATATATTGCTTGGTGCCCTTGTTTATTTGGTGCGCCCTACTTTTAAGCTGGTTCGAAACGAATGAAATTATTACACTTTCCTACTTGCTAAATAAACTTAGAAAGAAGGAAATAGTAAATCAACCCACTGAAAGCAAAACCTTAAGCGATGGCAGCAGAAGCAGCTAAAATATCGGCACGGGTATAAGCTCGGATGGGAATATTAATTTCTTCGCGGTGAAAAACTTCAGGAACTTTTTCGTTGCGTAGCACCATATCAATCCATTTATGGTAGTAGGCCGGCGTTTCTCTATTGGCTCTTACTTGCTTCAAAAATTCGGTTTCAATTAAATCGGCTTGTTGTAAAAAGTCAAAAATCATGCGCATGCTGTATTCATCAACTTCGGCTCCGGTGGCGGCACGCGTGGGTGCAAAATATTCGTTTTCTTCAATAGCTTTGTAGCCAAGTGGAGTTTTTGTTGGATAAAACTGAAAAGTGTTTTTAGCAGCTATACCAAATTTTTCGGTTAAGCCTAAGGTATGAATCGCCCAACGTAAGGGCCCTTTAATGGCCTTTAATACCGGGTTTGAGCGCAAATTATCGGTAGTTCGCTTTTTATCGGGTGTCCAAACAACCAGCGTTGCCGAGAGTGCTTCGGGAATAAAAACCACATGTGGTTCCCAACTATCCACCAGCGATGGATTCCAGTCCTTTTGATGAAAATGCTTGCTTACTTTTAGCTTAACGCTCAAGTCATTTTCATTGAGATTTACCTCTTTATTAAACAGCATACTTTCGTAACCGGAACCAAAAAAAGCATTGCTTGTAAGCAAGTAATTATTGTGGTGATGTATGCAATGTGCTGCAATTCCGTCGACCTTTTTTTGATGTCGTGGGAATAAGTGAATTTTCACATTTACATGTTCATTTTCGAAAACAAAGAAATAAGGAATGTTGTATAAACTCCATGTTTGAGATAAATAACCCGTATCGGTAAAATTGCGTCGTACCACCTCCTTTAAAAATTCCTTATCGTTTCCCATCTCTACCAAAATAGGCGAAACCTGTTTGTGAAATTCATAACGGTCGTCGATTTCGTCCGATAATTTGGTGATTGCCTTAATGTATTTATGGTCTTTTAAAACATCGTTCATTGTAATTCGTTTTGATGAATATACTTAGATAAAATCTTGTCATTTTTGTTCTAACAACACAAACCATTCTCTAGTTAATGTTGTTTATGCGGGTGCAAAAGTAAACATTTTTATGCCCATAGTTCAACTCCTGACGAGTATCATAAAAACAACAACAGCATCCTTTTGAGATGCTGTTGTTTACTTTGTACCAGGTTATTTTTTGGGTTTCTTCGATTTCTCCAATTGTTTTAAAAATTCTTCTGTCTCGTGTGTATCTTCGTTGTTCTTTTTACCAAGATCAATCGAAACTCTGGCCATAGCCATTGCCTCATCTTCCCTACCGAGTCTTGAAAGCAAATGCGCATAAGTATCGGTATTGGCATAGTTGCGGTCTAATTTTACCGATTTAAGTGACCATTCAGACGCAATTTCTACTTCGCGCATTTCGTTGCTATTTTCAAAAATTGTCCAAGCAGCATTGTTTAATTCGGCAGCATCTTCCATCTTAAAATTCTCAACATAGGCTTGAGCAGTTTGAAATAAATTAACTTTTTCAATTTGTGCATATTTCCAATTCATGTGTGCGATTAATTCTGCGCTAGTTTCAATGTTACTAGTAAATACTTGTTCTTTTGCTTTATCAAATTCATCAGGAGTTTTATTTTTAGCAGTTCGTGTAGCTTCCGACAAATAAATGCCGTGTATAAAATTTTTGTACTCAGTTGCTCCGACCATACCCTCATATTTTTCGCGGTATTGCTGAATAAAACCATAGGGTTTGTTGCCCAATTCAGCAAATTCACTTAGCAAATAAAAATCTTCCTTATTGAGTAAATCTGTAGCCGAATGGTGGCTTACCAGTACATCCATAATTTGTGCAGCATTCATTCCTGCATTGCTGAGCATTTCGGCGTAGGTCTTCAAAAAAGCAAACTCCATTTCACCGCCTTTATCATATTTTCTTTGAAAGTTGATTAACTGAGTTTCCGGAACAAGCGCATCCTTTCCATCTTTCATAAAAGCAGTAGCTTCTTTTCTGCCGCAAGTTTGATGTACACGGTTTCCTTCAGCATCAAGAAATAAAAAGGTTGGATAAGAATTTACATCATACTTCTGCGCAAACTCTAAACCTTGTCCTTTTTCCATATCCAATTTTAAACATACAAAATTTTCATTGTAAAATGCAGCAACTTCTGGAGTGGTAAATACATTTTTAGCCATCCATTTGCAGGGACCACACCAGGTTGTATAAGCATCAACAAATATCAACTTTTGACTTACCTTAGCTTGCTCACGTGCCGCTTGAAAATCGCCGGAGATAAAATTTATTTCATGCGCATACATCCTTACAGAACTTATACATGCAGCAAATACTAGTGCGATTAAAAATTTAAACTTGAAAATCATTTTCATAAAAAATTAGATTAATTTTAACAACTGCAAGGTTATCATTAAATAACAACTATGCACGAATTTGAAAGCACCAAAATTAACAACTAAACTCAAAAAGAAAATACAAAAATTGTTATCAATAAAGTAGTAAATCAATTTTATGAACACCTTATAGATGATAAATATCCTATATAAAGCTCTGCAAAGGAATTAAAATTTTGAATTTTAACAATAAAATTGAATTAAGGATGGGGACAAAAATGAAGATATACTTGCTAGTGCTAGGTTGTTTTTTTTGTATTAAGTCAAATGCTCAATCTGCTAATAGTGGTGATACTTTAGCAACCATCAGTCTTCAAGATGAAAACTTATTAATGAAGGCAGATGAGTTGTTTGACCTAAACAATTTTATTGCGGCTATGCCCTTATTTGATAGTCTTTGTGCGCATTATCCTCAATCGGTATTATTTAAATTTAAAACCGGAATTTGCTTCTTACATGCTTCCAGCAAACACGATAAAGCTTTGCTGTATTTGCAGGATGTTAAACAAAGAAAGCCCGATTTAGCTGACATTGATTATTATTTAGGCAGGGCATATTTGTACAATTATTATTACGACCAAGCTATACAATCGTTTACAACATATGCCGGCATTCCTGCTAAAAAAGGAGAAACAAAAATAGATGTCACTCATTTTATCGACTATTGTAAGCATGGAAAAGAAGTTATTAAAAACCCAATTACAACCCGTATTGATAACATTGGACAACCTGTAAATACAGATAATTCGGAATATGTGCCGGTAATTGCCAGCGATGAATCGTTTATGATTTTTACTTATAGAGGTGAACGCAGCAAAGGAGGAAAACAGAATGCGAACAACCGACCTGATAGTGAAGGTGAATATTACGAAGATATTTTTATTTCCTATAAAGTAGGTACCCATTGGTTGTATCCCGAACCGCTTGGTACTATCAACACCAACAACCACGATGCTGCTATTGCGCTTTCAGTGGATGGACAGAAATTATTTGTTTATAAAGCAAGCAAAAAAGACAAGGGCGATATTTATGTTTCCACCTTAAATGGCTATGATTGGTCAACACCGAAACGACTAAATAAAAACATCAATAGCGATTCATGGGAAGGAAGTATAAGCATGAGTGGCGATGAAAAAACGATTTATTTCACAAGCAATCGTCCGGGTGGTTTTGGCGGAAGAGATATTTATACCTCAAGTTTGGACGCCAATAACGAATGGGGTCCTGCAATAAATTTAGGTCCCGGCATTAATACCGCTTACAACGAAGACGCTCCTTTTATTCATCCCAATAACAAGCTATTTTATTTTAGTTCAGAAGGACATAATAGCATTGGAGGATACGATATTTTTAAAGCTGAAGTTTTGGGTGATTCGATGGGAGCTCCCGAAAATATTGGATTTCCGGTGAATACCTCAACCGACGATAAATATATTTCAATTAGCTCAAACGGTGCACATGCTTATTATTCGTCGGGTGTGGATGAAGGACTTGGGCAGCAAGACATTTACAGCATTACTCCTGGAATTCCGGGACGTAAGCCACAAATTGCAGTAATAAAAGGTAAGGTAAGAGGTAATGAAAATCCTGTAAAGGCCGAAATTATTGTGCGCGACAAAAAAGACAATCATGAAGTAGGAAAATTTTATTCGAACAGTGCAACGGGGAATTATTTGTTGGTATTACTTCCTTACCAGAATTATAAAATTAGTTTTGAAGCGAATGGTTATAAAAAACATACTGAATACATTGGCACCTCTTCGCTGAGTAGAGCGGTAGAAGTGGTTCAAGACATACATCTTTATAACGATGCATTTAAAGGCGAGCGCATTGTAAGTAAGGATACTATAGGATTTATTTTTTCTAAACTTGAAGAAGAAATTTCTAAGCTCGACAGTATGAGTTTAGACGATGATCATTTAATTGCGCTTGCCCGTGAACGGGAAGAAGAGCGTTTGTCGGCTACTCCTGTATATACTTCATCTTATCGTGTAGCTACCGAAGCAACCATAAAACGAATTTTAGCACAAAACTATTTATTGAAATCGCAGCAATTAGCTGAACAAAGGAAACAAGATAGTTTAATCGCCCTTCAAAATGCTAACCTTAAAAACACCTCGCAAGCAACACAAAATAGTAGCGATACGGTTGCTGTTGAGCAACAACAATTGGCAACAACAGGTACTACGGAAAATCAAAACACAAAGCAAGCAAGTAGCACAAATACTACTCACACAGCGTTAACTGATACTCCAACCAATAGTACAACACCCGATAAATCGACTGCACAATACGGAGTATTTTATAAAGTTCAAATAGGTGCTTATCGCCATCCTAAGAATTTTAAATACCCACAATTGAAAGAATTTGGAACTGCTGAAACTTTGTTGTTACAAGACGGCATAACCCGATTTACCATGGGAAATTTTGAAACATTAGCAGAAGCAAAACAACTGCAGAAAAAAGTAATTGCCAAGGGTATCAAAGATGCCTGGATTACTGCTACGGTAAATGGTGAACGAAAATTATTGCAGGAATTAAATAAACCTAAGGCAATTAATTAAGCAGGTGTAGCTGTTGATTGTTCGTTAGGTTGAACTTCATTATTTAAAATTTCAATCACTCTGCCAACTTCCCGATTTTGCAATTGCACTTTGATTCCTCTCGAATGAAAGTCGGCACTTGTAAGTATCCATTGCACTATTCCTCGGGTTCGTTTACCGGTTTTTTGGTCGCGTTTTTTTACAATATCAACCTCTGCTCCCAGTTTTATGTTTTTGCGATAATGGGCAGGATTGTCGGTTCTCATAAATTTCATCGGCTGTAAAAATACAGGATAATTTGCCTTAGTTGTTACCTATAAAAAAAACACCCGTTATTTCTAACGGGTGCTTCCTTAAGAAAAATAATTATTTGGTAAATAATAGTTCGCGGTACTTTGGTAAAGGCCATGCTTCATCATCCACTAACAATTCTAATTTATCAACATTTTCGCGAATCACGTCAAAATAAGGCTTCACTTGTTCGCAATATGCAACTGCTTGTTTTTTACCATTGTCTAATTTATTGGCTTTCTTACGTTCGTTTACCATTTTATCTACATTATCCTTAATAGCAGATACACGTTCAGAAATTTCCATAATCATTTTGGTTTGTGTTTCAGCGAGCTTTTTAAATTCACTTGCACCAAAAATATCCTTCAATCCTTCCACATTTTGAATCAATAAATTTTGATATTTTAAGGCTGTAGGTATGATGTGATTCACGGCCAAATCACCCATCACACGTGATTCAATTTGAATTTTTTTGGTGTAGGTTTCCAACGCAATTTCGTGTCGTGCTTCCATTTCACGATGACTCAAAATTGAATGACGTGCATACAAATCGAGCGTACGTTTGCTCACCATTGCATCCAATGCACCCGGTGTAGTTTTAATGTTCGATAAACCTCTTTTTGCAGCTTCCTTTACCCATTCTTCGCCATAACCGTTTCCTTCGAAACGAATTTTTTTAGATTCAATAATGTATTTTTTCAATACTTGATATATGGCCTCATCTTTTTTCACATCCTTAGCAAGCAAGGCATCTACTTCCTTTTTAAAGATCAACAATTGATCAGCCAATACTAAATTTAATACGGTCATTGAAGGTGAACAATTTGCAGATGAACCTACTGCACGGAATTCGAACTTATTTCCTGTAAAGGCAAATGGTGAAGTACGATTGCGGTCGGTATTATCAAGCAAAATCTCAGGTACCTTAGCAAAGTTGAGTTTTAAATCGGTTTTAGCTTCAGGACTCATTTTGCCACTGTGTACTTTTTTCTCGAGTTCATCCAATATTTGTGATAATTGAGAACCGATAAATGCAGAGAAAATTGCGGGAGGTGCTTCATTGGCTCCCAATCGGTGATCGTTCCCTGCAGATGCGATGGTAGCGCGCATTAAATCGGCATTGTCGTGCACCGCTTTTAATATGTTTACAAAGAAGGCAAGAAACTGCAAGTTGGTTTTAGGTGTTTTTCCGGGCGACAATAAATTTTTACCGGTGTTGGTGGCCAAGCTCCAGTTGTTGTGTTTACCCGATCCATTCACACCTGCGAACGGTTTTTCGTGCAACAAAATTCGGAAATTGTGTTTACGTGCAACTTTTTCCATCACGTCCATCAACAATTGATTGTGATCAACGGCCAAGTTGGCTTCTTCAAATACAGGAGCACATTCAAACTGGTTAGGAGCAACTTCGTTGTGACGAGTTTTAATAGGAATACCGAGCATTAAACAATCGGCTTCCAAATCGCGCATAAAGTTGAGTACACGTTCAGGTATAGTTCCAAAATAATGATCTTCTAATTGTTGGCCTTTTGCAGGAGCATGTCCAAACAAGGTACGGCCGGTCATTACTAAATCGGGGCGTGCGTTAAATAAAGCTTCGTCAACCAAAAAATATTCTTGCTCCCATCCTAAGGTTGCAATCACCTTGGTTACGTTTTTATCGAAATACTGACAAACTTCCGTAGCAGCTTTATCAATTGCATGAATTGATTTCAATAGCGGAGTTTTATAATCGAGTGCTTCTCCGGTATAGGAAACAAATATGGTGGGTATACATAAAGTAGTACCTATAATAAAGGCAGGCGATGTTGGATCCCAGGCAGTGTATCCGCGTGCTTCAAAAGTATTGCGTATACCTCCGCTTGGAAAGCTGGAAGCATCCGGTTCTTGTTGCACTAATTGAGCTGCATCAAAATTTTCGATGGCTTTTCCATCACCGATTGGTTCAAAAAACGCATCGTGCTTTTCGGCAGTAGCACCGGTAAGAGGTTGAAACCAGTGTGTATAATGAGTTGCACCTTTTTCGAGTGCCCAAACTTTCATGGCAGAAGCAACTTGTCCGGCTATTTTACGGTCAATTTGTGTTCCTTGCTCCATCGCCATCATTACGCTTTCGTAAGCTTCTTTTGGAAGCGACTCTTGCATTACTTGTTTACTAAATACGTTTGCTCCAAATAATTTAGAGCTAACTTTTCCGTGATCTACGGGCACAACAGGAGTTCGTGCCATTAATTCTTCGAGTGCTTTAAATCGGTGTATTGCCATTTTTTTTTAGTTGAATTGTGTTAGCGTTTGTGTTTAATCAGAGATTGAAACGTAACTTTTTTAAAAAGGTTTTCAATTTCGGACACAAATTTAATTTATTTTTAATACCCCCCCCTATTTTTTGAACATATATTTATATTTTTATACTTTTTTTTATCAACACCCCCCATTTTTTTATTGTTAATAACAAATTTTAAAAATCCATAGAATATTTAATTCTCGTAAGAAGCTTAACTTCGCAACGCATGCTGTAAGGCTGAATTAAAAAATTACCTTGCCCCTTAAACAAGCTCATTTATGAATAGCACACAAAGTCCGATTCAAATTCGTTTTGTTGATTTAGATCAATTTGGTCATGTAAACAACGCCATTTATTTATCGTATTTGGAAGTAGCCCGCCTACCTTATTTTGAAAGAATTATTGGAGAGATTGATTGGTTAAATGAGGGAATTATTTTAGCTAAAGCAGAAGTAGATTATTTGATTCCTATATTATTAAAGGACCAAATTGAAGTAAAAACCTGGTGTAGCCGCATAGGTTCGAAAAGTTTTGATTTGTCGTACCATATTCTAAAACTTGAGAAGGGGGCCGAAACGATTGTTGCCAAAGCAAAAACAGTAATGGTTTGCTTTAATTATGGCAAACAGCAAAGTATTGAAATACCTGCAGGTTGGAAGGAAAAAATGCTTCCTTGAGTTTATTGTAACTTATACAACTAATTTAATTGCGGGTTGTGTATGTGAGTATGCGGTAGTTATGCCTCATAGTAAAAACCGACAAACAAAAAAATATGAACTCATTAAAAAGACCTTGGACAAATCTGATTTTAGCACCAATTTGGTTTTTAATAATTATAGTTTCAGGTTCAATATACTTTGGTGTAAAAGGTGTAAGTGAAAATGACATACCAATCAAAATTTCAGAGAACACACCAACAGTAATTCTTATTGTTCAAGTTCTCTTACTAATCACTCTTTTGTTCACAACCCGAAAAGACAGTTTCAATATCTTAAAAAGTGGTTGGACAGCTGATAGCACAAAACTACCAATTGACATTTTTGGAGGAATTATAACAGGAGCAATTTTAGCGATCCTATATTTTTATATATTTTCACCATTACAAACATATCTACAGATAAATATTGGTGACTATGTGCCAGCGGGCGAAACCATGACTGTACTTGGCAAACAGTCAATTTTATTTTTTATAGCTAATGTTCTTTTTGCGCCATTTGTTGAAGAGAGCTTGTACAGAAACTATACCTTAACAAAATTTTTAGAAAAATATGGTTCGACAAAAAGCGTAATTTTTACAGTTACAATGTTTGGATTGCTTCATTGGGTTGGCGGACTATGGTACATACTTATGACCGGACTTTTAGTAGGGTTACCATTTGCAATAATAGCGATAAAAAGAAAAAATATTGTATGGGTGTTCGTGGCTCACTTGACACTTAACTTGCTTGAGTTTATTTACATTACGACTAAAACTTAAAATATTGACAAAACAACGAAGGCATAACAGCACCTACAAGAAATTGTCGGTTCAGTGGTTAAATGAAGCTTTGTGCTTCGTATCAAGTTCAATGGTGGCAGACAGTTTTCGTTTCCGAAATCGCCAACTTCTTTTAGCTGCAAACCGTTATTGGCAATTCTGTTTCTGACGATTTCCAAGATATTTCATCTCAATTTTGACTCCATATTTCAGACATTTTCCCTATATTTGAATCATGGCAAAACAGACAAAATATCATTTGGGGATTGAGATTGACAAACTTACAAACAGTATTCTCAATACAATTTCTGGTGATAGTTTTCCTACCGATGTTCACCCACTTTCAAAAGCTGACTTAAAAAATTTGACCAAGAAAAATGGCTGGCTTTTTAATTGGGCTGGTGAGTTTAAGTTATCAGACAGGCAAATTTTCAAGTTGACAATTCGAAATAATCCTGATATTGTTCAAGGACTTCTGAGCATAAGTGACTACAACGACCATTATTATTTGCATCTTATAGAAAGTGCTCCTTTCAATTTAGGAAAGAACAAGCTGTACGAATGAGTACCTGGTAATTTGTTTGCCTTCACTTGCAAAACTTCTTGGGACAAGGGTTATCAGGGTTTCATATCATATACCTCAAAGACAAAGTTGGTTGAGCATTATGAGAAAACATTGGGAGCAACCCACGTTGGTGGACACAAAATGGTAATTTTTCCTCAAGAGGCTTTAAAACTAATTCGAAAATATTTCCCAACTTAAACAATCAGAAAATGGGACACATAAAAGAACCAGAAGGTATTAATTTCGTAGTTGACCCGACACCGTTAACTTTAGAAGACAGAAAAAAAATTAGTGAAATTATTGCTTTCTATAAGCGAACAGGACGAAAAATGCCTATGCAGAAATCTTCAGTTCAACAGGTTTCAAAACAAAAGAGCAGGTTAACAGCCTAACTACCAAGAACAGTGCTAAACCTAACCTACAGCGCAGCCAATAACAGCGGCTCAGCGCAATGTATTATTTGGGACGGAAAGTAGGTTAATTAGCTTTGAAGCTCGCAAAAAATTTGTGCAAATAAAAATATTGTAACATACCTTTCAGTAATATTTTGCTTAATTTGTTGCACTATTTTTGACTTAACACCACTGCTACGAAAGCCCCAAATTAAGCACCTCTCCAAGCCGTAGCCCGTTAAATCATCTTACCATAAAAAATACCATCCAATGAATCTAGCAAAAGCACTCGAAAAACTATCTATATCACAGCTTAATCCCATGCAGCTGAATACTGCCGAAAGTATTCAAAAAGGAAATGACCTGGTGCTTTTATCACCTACCGGTTCCGGAAAAACACTGGCATATTTACTACCTCTGATTGAAAAATTGGATCCTGATAAAAAAGAAATTCAGGCATTAATTGTGGTTCCTTCGCGCGAATTAGCCTTGCAAATTGAACAAGTTATGCGGCAATTGCAATCGGGCTTAAAAGTGAATTGCTGTTACGGCGGACATTCAACAAGGGTTGAACAAAATAATTTATCACAAGCGCCTGCCCTACTCATTGGTACACCCGGACGCATTGGCCATCATATTCGTAAACAAAATCTCGACTTTTCAAAATGCGGCTATTTGGTACTCGACGAATTTGATAAGTCCCTAGAAATGGGCTTTCAGGAAGACATGTCCTTTTTGCTCAAACAACTAAAAAACCTGAAACAACGCATACTTACATCCGCTACCAACCTGACTGAAATACCTGATTTTACAGGCATTCAGAAAGCATCTCAGCTTAATTTTTTAACTGCTGACCAAACAAAACCGAGTCGCTTAAAAATTAAATTAGTACACTCTCCATCGCGCGATAAAACGGATAGCTTGTTTTCGCTGCTTTGTGCATTGGGAAATACAAACAGTATTATTTTTTGTAACCAGCGCGAAAGTGTTGAAATGGCGGCCGAAGTGCTGCATGAAAAAGGATTGGAGCATGAAATTTTTCATGGCAAAATGGAACAAATAGATCGGGAACGTGCTTTGTTGAAATTTAGAAACGGAAGTACAAAAATTCTGGTAGCTACCGATTTAGCTGCGCGCGGTCTCGATATTCCGGAGTTAGATAATATTATACATTTTCAATTACCTGTGAATGAAGAAAGTTTTATACACCGAAACGGTCGTACTGCGCGCATGCATGCCAGCGGTGAAGCTTACTTGATTCTCTCATCAAACGAACACCTTCCTGAATACATCCATCAAAAAGTTGAAACCATTGAATTAGCTAAAAAGCCACAATTGCCTCCTTTACCCGAATGGCAAACCTTGTACATTGCTGCCGGAAAAAAAGATAAAATAAATAAAATGGACATTGCTGGTATGCTGCATCAAAAAGGGAATTTGGCAAAAGATGAAATTGGTTTAATTTCGGTACTCGATTTTTCAGCGTATGTAGCAATAAAACGCAGTAAAATTAAGCAGCTTATCAGTCTCATTCGCGAGGAAAAAATCAAAAACAAAAAAGTAAAATTTGCGATTGCCGATTAGCTCAATCGGTTTCATCGTTTAGCATAGAAGCTTCTTCTGTTTTACTGGAATGTTGCACTAAATTTAAAATTGTGCTGAGTTCATTCTCACTTAACATCCTCCATTCGCCGTAGTTGATTCCCTCAAGTTTTACATTCATAATACGAATGCGTTTCAATTTAAGTACTGTATAATCAAGGGCTTCACACATGCGGCGAATTTGTCGGTTTAATCCTTGCTTCAGTATAATCCTAAATTTTACCTGACCTTCCTGCACAATAAAACACTTTTGGGTTACGGTATCTAATATGTGCACACCGTTTTTCATGTGCATGATAAACTCGGGTGTGATAGGTTTATCAACGGTTACAATATATTCCTTTTCATGATTATTACCGGCCCGTAATATTTTATTTACTATATCGCCATCGCTGGTTAAAAAAATTAATCCTTCAGAATCCTTATCCAACCTACCAACCGGAAATATGCGTTGCGGATATTTCAGGTAATCAATAATGTTGTCTTTGTCTTTTAAGTCGGTAGTACAAGTAATTCCTACAGGTTTGTGAAAGGCAATGTACACTCTTGCTTCCTTTTCTTTTAAAGGCTTTCCATTTACATTCACTACATCACCTTCGCTTACTTTGGTTCCCAATTCAACTACTTGTCCGTTTACAGTTACCTTTCCTCTTTCAATTAAACGATCGGCTTCACGTCGCGAACAAATGCCCGTTTCGCTGATGAACTTATTTAACCTTACCTGCATTTTAGTTTATTTGTGAGTGAAGATAAGTAAATCTACTAATCACACTTCTTCGCCTATGTAAATTATACAATATAAATTTAGTGCAGCTGCTATACACTTTTCAGACTAAAAAAAATTGCACACTTTTGCCCAACTCATTTCCACTTGCGTGAAAAAACTTGTAGTGCTTTTTTTCTTTATTGCTTTTAACAGTACACTACAAGCTGCTGAAAATTCGCAAAACCTAATAAACAAAGGATGGGAGCTGCTTGTAGTCGACAACGATACTGCTGCTTTGCGCTACTTCAACAACGCTTTTCAGCTTGCCAAACAAGAAAAAAATCAGCTTACTGTTGCTGAAGCTTTATTAGATATGGGCATCTGCACCTATGGTGTAAGCTATACTAATGGTTTAAGTTATTGTTTGCGTGCGCTTGACGAATATAAAAAGCTCGAAAGCACAAATCCTAAAGAAGCATTAACAGGTAGATGCAAATGTTTACAGCTAATCAGCACTATTAAAAGCAGGCAAGGTAAATACCGCGAATCAATTTCATTGAGCAAAGCAGCACAAGCAGGCTTTGCTGCTGAAAAGGATACTAGCGGTTATGTTGGGCTCATATACAACAGTCTTGGAATTGCATATAGTAATCTTGGCAATAACGATTCGGCAGCCTATTTTCACAGAGCTGCTTTGCAGGAACGTTTGCTTACTAAAAACTTCACCTATTTACCGGGTTCTTATGTTAGTGTAGCGCAACTTGAAATAAAAGCCGGAAACAAAATTAAAAGTGAATATTATTTGCAGCGTGCCTTAAAAATAGCCGATAGTACCGGAAACCGGCAAGCACAAGTGGCTGCTTTGCTGGCAATGAGCGATTGGCAATTAAGTTTCAACAACAGCTCTGAAAGCGCAGAAAATACACTTTTAAAAGCTATTGAAGTAGCCGAAGGATTGAGCGATAAATACTTTTACCTGAATTCGTTAAAGCAGTTTAGAAGTTTAAAAAAACAACAAAACAAATTAGGAGAACTGGTTGTACTGGATGAAAAAATTGAAAATTTAAAAGATAGTCTTGCTAGCTGGGAAAGAATGCACATCACCAAAAGCCTTGAAATACAGTTTCATTTAAGCGAAAAGGAAAGGGAACTGAATACTATTCAAAGCGAAAAAAACATTGCCACACTCACCAATTATTTGCTTTGGTCAATTATAGTGGCTTTGCTCTTATTAGGTATTGCCATTGTTGTATTCTTAAAACGCATTAATACACGAAATAAATTGCTGTTGACTGCGCAAAACGAGTTGATGAAAGCTACTGCTGAACAAAAAAAATTAAAGGAACAACAATTGAAAAATGAGCTCGAACATAAAGAAAGTCAGCTAAGTGCGCTTACCTTGCAGATGCTGCAAAAGAATGAGTTAATGCTGGAACTTAAAAGTAAGTTGGACGAAAGTAGCGCGAGCAATCAAGACAGTTCCTTGCAAAAAATTATTGCCAAAGGCATGAATCACGATAAGGAATGGAACGACTTTAATAGCTCCTTTGAAAGTTTAAATAAAAATTTTTATGCCCGTTTAAAACAAGCTTATCCCGAAATTAGTCCTAACGACCTAAAGCTGTGTGCTTTAATTAAAATGAACCTTTCAATTAAAGAAATGGCAGGCATTCTAAACATCTCACCCGATAGTGTAAAAACAGCACGTTATCGTTTGCGAAAAAAATTACAACTCAGTACCGAAGAAAATCTAACCGATTTTATATTACACCTCAACAATTAGGTAAAAGTTACATTAAGATTACCTGTTTTTACCGGATGTTCACCTCATGTCTACCTCTAAAATTAGGTAAAGGCCTGCTTGCTCCCCTAGTTTTGCGTCGATCAATTAATCGCCCTTTTGGCGCAACTACTAACTTAAAAAAAAGCAACATGAAAAAAATTAAACTGACGTTATTCGCAAATTTACTCGTTATGATGGCTGTATCGAGCGCTAAATCTCAAAATTGGATAAAGCATGGAACAGGACTAGTTTCGCCCTCGGGTGTATGTGTTGTGGATATTTCGGCTCCAAGTCCATCAGTCGCTTGGGGAATTTTATCGGTATTCAGTGCCGGATCTTGCGGTGGACAAGTGCCCTATTTTACTAAAACTGTAAACGGAATTAATTGGGTAGCAGGCACAATAGCCCTTCCAGCGAACCATACACCTGTGTGTATTTCGGCCTTATCGGCAAGTACAGCCTGGATTGCAACTGCCGATATATCGACCAATACCAGTGGTTCAATTTACAAAACGAGCAATGGAGGGGTAAGCTGGCAGCAGCAAACAAGTGCCAATTTTATAGATGCAGCCCGCTTTGTACACTTTTTTGATTCCAACCAAGGTGTGGCTGTGGGCGATTCATCCGTATTTATAACAAGCAATGGGGGTGCTAATTGGGTATTTAACGGTGCCTTGCCTGTACCGCAAGCTATAGTTGGCGGAGGAACTACCCAGTTTCTATTAAATACCTATGAAGTGCTCGGCAATACCATTTGGCTGGGCGATGTGTATGGCAATTTTTATAAAAGTACCAACCAAGGCGTAAGCTGGACCGTATTGCCTAATTGTATTTATCACTCTATAAAGGGAATTGCCTTTCGTGATCAAAACTATGGAATTGCGGTAGCCTCCGAATATATTGGTGGAGGAAGCGGAGGCAGTGGTGGCACCGATGCCGATTCGAGTGTATTTACTACCGATGGTGGACTAACCTGGTCGCCCATGCCCATTGAACTTAACTCATTGAACGTGGATGATGGCTCTGCAAAATACGATGTTGGATATGTTCCGGGTACAGCCAATACCTTTATTGTTACCAGCGAATATGATTCGGTATATGCAGCCTTTTCGGCCATTAGTGTGGATGGAGGAATGCATTGGACCTTGTTAGATTCAACTGAGCAACACACCGTTTGCGCATTTACCGGAAGCAATACCGGCTTCACGGGTGGTTATATAAACACTAGTAGTCGGGGCATTTATACCTTAACGGGAACTTTGCCAACGGAAGTAAAAAGAAATGTAGAACAATCCAGCATATTGTTATACCCTAATCCGGCCAACGAATTTATTGAAATAAGCCAACTTCCTCAATCTTGTACTACTTGCTTACAAGTTAGTATACATGGTATGGATGGGAAGCTGTGGATACGCGAAAAACTTCTGCATCAAAATACTTCTTGCAAAATAAATTTAACTTCCTTACCAAAAGGTAGTTATGTTTTAAGCATACAACAAGAAGCTGCAACAATAATGACATATAAACTTATACATTAATCTTCTACTTTTACCTTATGAAAACTCTAAAAAACTGCTTTTTCGTTTTGTGTACTTTTTTGCACTTAAGTGCATTTGCGCAAGTACCCAACAGTAATTTCAATTTACTTAACTCCGATGGAACTTTAGCCAATTGGGGAAATGTATATATTTTTCAATCCTGGCTCGATACAAATGGGGTTATGCACGGCGATTCAATTGTGTACGATGGTCCTTTGTATGCGCCTACTACCGATGCTTATAGCGGAAGTCATGCGCTCGAATTGCACAATGCTTGGAATTATACCAGCAATACCGGTATAGTTGGTGCCGTAGCTTCCGATGAAGATTCGGTGTTTAGTTCTTGGGGGATTTTAAATTTAGTTCCTACCAATGCTACTGCTTTCAATCCATTTTCCCCTATCAATTTTGGATTTCACTATAAGTATTTTCCGGCAAACGGCGATACTGCTTATGCCTTGCTTACTTTGTATGATAGCTTAGGAATCAGCACCGGGGAGTGCGAAATATTGCTTAGCGATTCCACTCAAACTTATACCGAAATTTATGCTCCGGTAGTGTACACTTCAACTGCACCTGCAGCATATTATAGCTTGCGCTTTAGTAATTTTTACACAGCAAGTCCCGGTTATAAGCAACCCTCTTTGGGAACACACTTGTTAATTGATCAAATTGGATTCAATTTAGTTACAAGCATAGAGCAGCAATCAGTTATTACGCAAAATGCGATTCAATTAGTTCCTAATCCAGCCGGCAATCAGCTTCGCATTAAACTGGCGAGCAATGAAGTTATGCGCGCAAGAGTATTATCGTTGCTTGGAACAGAACTAATTCCTTTGCAAAACAGCAATATACTTGACTTGGAGAATTTGAATGCAGGAATTTATTTATTAGAAGTTTCTACAAATGAAACAAAGCAAGTACTTCGTTTTGTGAAAGAATAAAGATTAGGAACAAAAAATCCTTTGCTGAATTAGGGCAAAGGATTTTTTGTTTTATTTAAGAGCTGATACAAAGTTGCCAGGTGCCCCAGCAATACCAAGGGAACTACCACAGTTGGAAGCCACACAAATGGGAAATAAAGTACTGCAATATTCGGCTGATTAAAGGCCAATTGCTGAAACGGAAAAGGCGCCGAAAGTACCGCTATACCCACAATGGTAGCTAACAATGCCAAACAAATTAAGTTCCACACCACAAGCAAAGTCTTTGAAAATGAGTTCTTTCTTAACGTTAAAAGCAAAATTACAATGGCACTTATTCCTGAAAAAATATCGTAGTTGGCTCCTTCAAAAGTCATGATTACAGGTACCACTTTATACAGCGAAAGCCAATATAATACCAGCTCAACCGGTAAACGTAGAGTGTGAATGAAAAGTAAGTGGGTAGAAGACAAACTTTTTAGAAATTGCTTTCCCGAAGGAATAGTAAATAATACTGCAATGCCTATTAAAGTTGGCAATAATCCAAAAATAAGTCGCGGTGGCATGCTGCCGGTATTGGTATAAAATCCTGAATAAGCCAGCAATGCTTGCACAATTGTCCATGCCAGTAACAACAACAATACTGTTTTAGAATTTTGACTAGCCCTATAAAAAAAATAGATGCTGAAAAAAGTAGTTAAACTAAATACGATAGATACGTATTCAGGCACTTGCAGCATAATGTAGCGTTTAGTTGATGATTAATTTTCCTAACTTTTTTTCGGCTCCTGTCGCAGTAAATTCATAAAAATAAATTCCCGGGCTGAGGCTGTTCGGTTGAATATACAATTTCCCTTTTTGTTGGCTAATTTCAGGATATACTGCAACACCTACCAGGTTCACTAATTTAAGTTTTGCATTTTGCAAATCCTCGGCATAATCGAAATTTATACCGGTAGAAGTAGGATTGGGATATACCGAAAGTGGATATAATTTAGTGGATTCATAAATACCGATTGCTACCTCGCAGGTTGAGCCAAGGGCAGGAAAATAGGCAGTATCATTTAATCCAAAACAAGTAAGGGTGTAGGTACACAAAGGAACCGATTTTAATTGTTCCACCAATCCGCGCGAATGACCAATACCTTCTAACAAGTAGGTCGACCAGGTATTTCCCGACAAAGTAAAACGCTTACGGTATCCATGAGCAGTGTAAATACTATCAATCGCCGAAACTATTATGTCCATTGCATAATTGGTATAACTCAATGGCAAGGTATCGCCCACAGCTAAATCAAAATTATAGAGCAATTGTTCCACAGTATCTTGTGGCAAGCGAATGTACATTTGCTTATCAAACGAACGAATAAAGTAAGAAGGATTTGCATCGATTGATGCATAATTTCCCTCGCAGCCAAAATTATTTCCGCCTGCATTCCAAAAAAGCGAGCCTTGCTGCTTTTTGTAAACAATGCCGTATGTTAACGTATCAATTAAAGTATCACCTTTTACGTAATAATTCATCAATTCGTTTTTTACACAAAATCCGCCATAAGTGCAAGTGCTAGTCATTTGCCAGACAGGATTATTTTGTAAATAAGTATTTACTTGCGAATAGGAACTTTTGTAGGATGCAAAAAGAGCAATTAAAAGGTTGTAAAAAAGTAATTTTGTTTTCATGAAAAGCAATTAAAAGGGTTTATTTATAAGGGTTTATTATGTGGTATAAAATCAATTGTGTTAGGCATTATTTATAACTAGCCAAAAGTAAATTATTTTTTAACTCAATGAAACTAAAATAAATAAGTTTATCAACTACTTATTTACAAGCCCGTTTCATTGCTATGTTTACTTAGTGGCTTGGGAGTTAAGTTTAATTTAGAAAGTATAAAAAGCCGCAACCATTGTAAAATACTATGAAAGAGTTGGCTTATTTTTTTGCTTTGCCGGACTTTAGTTTTGCCTTTTCCAGATTTTCCTTTACTCGTAAACGCACAATTTTTTGGATAAGCTTTGTCGGCAATGGCTGGTCATAGGGAAACTGAATGGTTCCCTTGGATGTTTTATACTTTGCTAAGTCTTTTTCGAGACTAGCAATTAGCTTACTATTTGATGGAAAAAGGCTGCAATGATTTTTAAATGCTGCATAATATACCAGCATTCCATGTAAGCGCAGTGCGGGCATTTGGTAGCTAATTACTTCGCTTGCATCGGGAGCACAAGCTAAAATCAGTTCTCGCATTTGCAGCAGTCTTTCCTTGGCGGGATTTGAAAACTGGGCAATGTATGCATCTACATTTTGAATTTCCTTGGCGTCCATTGTTAAAAAAATAAGTACGAAATTACTTAATAAAATTAATTACTGTTTCGATGGGACGGGCAATGATTGCTTTTTTACCTTTTACCACTACCGGGCGCTCCATGAGTATGGGATGTTTCACCAGCATTTTCAAATAGTCGCTTTCTTTGAGTTTTCGATGGGCATATTTTTCCTGAAATAGTTTCTCCTTTTTACGCACTAAATTTTCGGCCGGTATATTCAGCAGCACTAGTAATTGCTGCAGTTGTTCTAAATTTAATGGAGTTTCGAGGTAGTGAATAATGCTTACTTTTTTACCTGCATCTTTAATGAGCTTTAGTACGCTTAAGCTAGTGCTGCAATTACTCTTGTGATAAATCTGAATCATTGTACTTGGCTTGTTTAGTGTTTTACAAAGGATAAAGGACTATTCGGCATTTCATTTTAACTGCTACCAGCAACACTAGAGTGCTGTTTGGAGCAAAAAAAAGGTCTCCCGAAAAAATTCAGAAGACCTTTTTACAATGATTTTATTGATTATGCTTCAGCAGCAAATGGTTCAATAGAAACGTATGATTTATCGTTTCGTGTTTTTCTAAAATTAACGGTTCCATCCACCAAAGCAAATAAGGTATGATCTTTACCAATACCAACGTTTACTCCCGGGTTGTGTTTAGTTCCACGCTGGCGAACAATAATGTTACCTGCAATGGCCAACTGACCGCCATAAATTTTAACACCTAATCTTTTACTGTGTGACTCACGGCCGTTCTTCGAACTACCCGCACCTTTTTTATGTGCCATTTCTTATTTCTTTAGTATGTGAATAATTAAGCAGTAATTGATTCAATTAAAATCTTGGTAAACTGCTGACGGTGACCATTTGATTTTTGGTAACCTTTACGTCTTTTCTTTTTAAAGACGATTACTTTATCGCCTTTATCGTGCGACATAATTTTTGCGGAAACTTTAGCTCCGCTGATAACCGGGGCGCCCACCTTTACTTTTCCATCGTTGTCAACAAGCAATACCGAATCAAAATTTACTTTTGAATCAACTGCTCCTTCCAAGCGATGTACAAAGAGATGCTGGTCTTTAGCAACTTTAAATTGCTGCCCTGCTATTTCTACAATTGCGTACATGTTTTGTAATTTTTTAATTAATACTAATTCCCCTTTTTTTCATTCGGGGCTGCGAAATTAAGTATAATATTTTTACCTGCCAAATTTCCGTTCAGCACAAAATTAAGCTTATTGAGCAAGTTATATTTCAGCAGCTTGCTCATTGTGAATAGGTTTGGCTTGCTATTCGAATATCCCACCTGTGTTAGTATAGCTACATATAGTAATAACACAACCCTTTCAACAATGAAACAACACACTAACCCCACAAAATCTTACGCATTTTTGCGTTATGTTTTACCCTTTATGCTTGTATTAGCCATTTTAGAAGGCTGTCGCAAAGAAAACGACAATACAAGCGACCTTAGTCCTAACAACACAGCTTCGGATGCTTATAGAATATTGCCCAGTCCGGTTTACCGAGGTGTGTATGTAGATAGTTTTGATTGGATTTTTGGCGATACTACTGCTGAAAATAACTTATTGCGTTGGTGTAAAAAAGAAAACCTTACCGCTATTAGCTTATACGATACCAAAGTCATTTTGAACAATAGTGCCAATTATAGCAAATTGGGCAAGTTTATTAAAAAAGCCCGCACCCAATACGGCATAAAAGAGGTAGCAGCGGTACGTTCCTTAGCTTCACAGTTTACCGGTTCAACCAGAACCTACAACAATTCGCGCAGCGATACCACTGAACGTTTCAACGTATTTAACCTCGAAAACGAATACTGGAATTCGGGCACCAACAATACTTTTGGCGATTGGATTAAGATTGTGAATACCATGAATACAACTGCACATGCTGCTACCCCTCGAATCACCTCGGAGTTTTACTTTGGTTGGTTTCAAAATCCTTCCAACAAAGAAACCTCGCAGGCAGCTAAAATGGTATTGGCAACCGATCGTATTCTTTTGCACGATTACTGGGCTAGTCCTAACCTTTCGTACATGCAGTCGCGACTTACCTTTTTTGGGCAGGAGGCTTTGAAACAAAATAAAATTATTGACATAGTAGTATTATTTAGTGTGGAACAAACATTTGCCTACGATTACTTCGATACTATGGGGCAAAATCATACTTTTTTGGATGCCTACAATTCAATTTTGGCGCAACACAATGCAACCAGTTTTGCCGGAAAAGACAATATTCGCATCATTGGTTATCAACTATTTTGTCAGAGCTGGGCACGACGGGCGCGACCAATTTAGTGGGAACATTTGCCCCAGAACTTGAATTTATCTTTAGGGTTTAGCTGATTAAAATCAGCTATTACTGGCTGTTTAAGGCTAGCCATTGCAGTATATTTTTTTACTTTCGCAGGTGCAAAATATACAGTACATGACGGCAAAGGCTGAAACCCGATTCAAATTTTTTGTTTACACAACTATAGTTCTAACTTACCTGGTAATATTGGCCGGAGCGGTGGTGCGTACAACACAAAGCGGCATGGGATGTCCCGATTGGCCCAAGTGTTTTGGGCAGTGGATACCTCCTACCGATGTAAGTGAGTTACCTGCCAATTACCAAGAAATTTATGCACATCGGGGCTATGCCGATACTGCCTTTAATGCCTATCATACTTGGGTTGAATATGTGAATCGCTTGTTTGGGGTACTTTTAGGAATAAGTGTTTTTATAAGTTTAGTTCTTTCGTTTCGCTACTTAAAAAGCCGGGCTTTGGTTTTTTGGTTAACACTTAGCTCCTTTATTTTAATTGGTTTTCAGGGTTGGTTGGGTAGTTTGGTTGTGAGCTCCAACTTGGCTCCTACTAAAATTACGGTGCACATGCTGGTAGCATTGATAATATTGGCGGTATTGATTTATTTGTACCATTTAATTTCGAAAAATTCTGAAAGAATTAAAGTTAATAGCAAACTGCAAAACTGGTTTTATGTAGCCCTTTTGTTTACGGCTTTGCAGGTAATGTTAGGAACACAGGTACGACAGGAAGTAGATGAAATTGCCAAGCAGTTTAATTTTACCAACCGCAACGAATGGGTGAATCAGCTATCGGCCTTGTTTAAATTTCACCGAAGTTTTTCGATTTTGTTGTTGTTGCTAAATGCATACTTAATTAAGGAATTGTTGAAAGCAAATAGCACTCAAGGTGAGAACCGAGAGCTCATTTATTTAACTGCCGGAACTATTGCATTAGAAATACTTGCAGGCATTTTACTCAGTTATTTTTCATTTCCGGCAGCTGTGCAGCCCTTGCATTTGTTGTTGGCCAGTTTGCTGTTTGGATGGCAGTTGCGCCTTGCCTTGTTACTACAAAAACAATGAAGTTAGAAATTAACGAGCAACTTTATTTGCAATTGCTGGAGCCGGAACACAGCAGTGAATTATGCACCTTAATGCGCAAAAATGCTGAATATTACATCACCTGGTTTCCCTGGATTGCCAATATGCAATCGGAAGAATTTATTAGCAATTACATAAAAGATTCGAAACAACGCACTGCCGAAGGAAATGAATATGCCTTTGCCTTATTTTTAGGAACAAAAATGATTGGCCGATTAGGAATTTACCGCATTAACCCCGTTAATAAAATTGGTGAAATTGGCTATTGGATTGACCAAGATTATGAAGGTAAGGGCTATATAAAACAAGCCTGCCAAAGAGTATTGCAATTTGCTTTTAACGACCTCCACTTAAACCGCATGGAGCTGAAATGCGCCAGCGATAATATCCGCAGCAAGCACACTGCACAGCGTTTGCACTTTACATACGAAGGAACTCTACGCCAAGCCGAGCAGCACCAACGAGGTGCATTAGACTTATTACTGTTTTCTCTTTTGAAAGAAGAATGGGAAGTAGGGCTTTTGAAAAAATAAAAATTTTTGCTGATTTACCCAAGTTGAGAATTGCTATCTTCGGAGTGTAATGAGCTATTCGAATAGGATTCAAATGTTCTTTTGAATTGATTAAATTTTTTTTGGGTATAAATTAGTTATTCGGTAAGTTTTTTCAAAAAAATTTCGCGCCAGTATGTTTCCTAATAAAGAAACCTTTACATTTGTCTAAATATTTGACAAGTGAACGAAAAATTTAAAGTAATATTTTTAGAAGACGCTGCTACATTCATTGACAACCTTGATGAAAGTATTCGAAACAAAATTATTTACAACGTAACCAAAGCAAAGTATACTAATGACAAAGAGCTTTTCAAAAAATTAAATGCTGAAATATGGGAGTTCAGAACTCTTTTTAAGAAGACACATTATCGATTATTCGCTTTTTGGGACAAAACTGGTAAGACAGAGACAGTAGTTATTTCGACACATGGTTTAATTAAGAAAACTGATAAGACTCCTCAAAGCGATTTGGATAAAGCCGAAAGATTAAGAAAACTTTATTTTGAACTTAAAGAAAACAAAAAATGAAAAAGCAAACTTTAAAAACAATCAGTCTTGAAGAAGTTACTGATAAACATATCGGAAAACGTGGCACAAACAAACGAGAAGCTTTTGAAAGTGAGTTGAGACTTGACCTAATTGGTGAAGCTATTAAGCAAGCTAGACTTCAGCGTGACCTGACGCAGGAAGAACTTGGACAACTAGTTGGTGTGCAAAAGGCTCAAATATCTAAGCTTGAAAATAGCTTGACAGACGCGCGCTTCGAGACAATTATAAAAGTTTTTAAAGCGCTTAATGCGAAAATAAATTTTAATGTAGAGCTGTTAAACCAAACAGTCAAACTCTTATGACGGTGAAAAAAAAAACCAACTGATAACAGCGGCTACCAGATAATTTTTATTTTGGGCGGTCAGAAGGTCGATTAACTTTAAAGTTTGCTCAAACTTCTTGCAAGGAAAATATTGCAATATAAATTTCGGTAAGTAATTTTTTTTATCTTGCATGCAATATTTTTGACGAAGCGACACTGTCACGAAAGCCCAAAATAAAATCCATCTGGTAAGGCAAAACGTTATTCGGTAAGTTTAACTAACGACAGATGCAAATAATACACTGCAAAATTACTTTTCATTTTTATTTGCTTTTTATCATCGAATGCGCGCGAAGTGCGATAGGTATTTCTTTTTGTTCGATTCGCTAATTTAATTATTTAATCACCACAATTTTCCCCGTTTCTTCACACCACTTCCAATAATAAACTCCTCCAGACAGACTTTGCAATGGGATTATTGTTGTTTCAAGTAAAAGCGCAGTATTTATTCTTTCCAAGCCAAACTGATCAACTATTTTAAATAATTTATT
>Ga0075163_10002539_pt1 | contig 24523 bp, 21 predicted proteins | sample JI1023141ADNA_FD_71478 | JGI IMG/M metagenome (GOLD analysis project Ga0075163, IMG submission 71478) | Wastewater effluent complex algal communities from Wisconsin, to seasonally profile nutrient transformation and Carbon sequestration -... | ecosystem: Engineered > WWTP > Effluent > Algae... | reverse complement strand
CCGACGACGACATCGTCGATGCGATGCGGGTCGATGCCCGGCGTCTGGGCGAGAAGATGGCGCAGTGCATGGGCCAGCAGATCATCGGGACGGGTGTTGCGGAATACGCCCTTGGGCGCCTTGCCAACCGGTGTGCGGGTGACGGCGACGATATAGGCATCCTGGATTTGACGGTTGGACATGAATCAGGTCCTCAATAGGGGAGTGTCTGGAAGAGGGCAGTCACCGCGCAGGATCAGTTGCGCAGGGGTTTTCCCGTGGTCAACGTGTGTGCGATGCGCTCCTGCGTCTTTGGCATCTGTGCCAATGCAAAGAAATGCTCGCGTTCCAGTTTCAACAGCCAGTCTTCGCTGACCAAGCTTCCTCGATCCACTTCGCCACCGCACAGAACGGTCGCTATGCGCGTCGAAACCTCCATGTCGTGTTCGCTGATGAAGCGACCTGACAGCATGTTCACCAACTGCGATTTGAACGTGGCGATGCCGATGTCGCCCGCGACAGGGACTTGGCGCAAGGGAAGGCTGGGTCGATAGCCGCTTTCCGACATGCTCCTGACTTGAGCCTTGGCAACGTGCAGCAGTTCGAACGGGTTGAAGACGACCACATCGTCGGCACGCAACAGCCCCATCTCCTTTGCTTCCAGCGCGGAGGTCGATGTCTTGCCCATGGCGGTGATTTCAAACGCCTTCTTCAACTGAGCGAAGACATCGCCGCCGCCCGCCGCGTGAGCGGCGCGCACAGCGAGCTCCTTCAGGCCACCGCCTGCAGGCAGCAGCCCGACACCGGCTTCCACCAGTCCGATATAGCTCTCCAACGCAGCGACCGTTCGCGCGGTGTGCATCTGGAACTCGCAACCGCCACCAAGCGCCATGCCGCGAACGGCTGCCACCACTGGGACCAGCGAGTATTTGATGCGTTGGCTGGTCGCTTGGAAATTGGCGATCATCGATTCGAGCGCGGCGATGTTGCCCGCTTGCACAAAACTGCTCATGCCCTTGAGATCGGCACCGTAAGAGAAAGGCTCGGCGGTTTGCCAGATGACCAGCCCCGCGAAATCCTTCTCGGCGCGACGAATCGATTCCTGGACGCCATCGAGGACTGCGTCACTGACCGTGTTGCCCTTGGTCAGGAACGAAACGATGGCAACATCGTCGCCCGCGTGCCAGAGCCTTACACCGGCGTTTTCAAAGACGGTCGTACCGGTGCGTGAGGATTCGCCCAACAAAGGATCGGGGAACAACTGGCGTCGATAGACCGGATGGGATGATCGCGGGAAAACGGTGTGCGAGGCCGCTGAGAATGAGCCTGCATCGGCATGCACACCGTCGCGCCCGTCAAACACCCATTTGGGCAGTGCTGCTGCGCTCATTGTCTTGCCAGCGTCAATGTCTTCCTTGATCCAGGCCGCGACCTGCTGCCAGCCCGCAGCCTGCCAACTCTCAAACGGTCCTTGCTTCCATCCATAGCCCCAACGCATCGCGAAATCGATCTCACGCGCACTGTCCGCGATATCCGCCAAATGGACCGCTGCGTAATGGAACAGGTCACGTTGGATCGCCCACAGGAACTGTGCCTGCAGATCGTTGCTGTCGCGCAGCTTGCCCAGACGCTCGCCCGCGTCCTTGATCTTGAGAATGGCATTGACCTCGTCAGAGGTGCCTTGGCCGCTGGCGCGGTATTCGCCCGTGGCAATATCCAACACCAGAATGTCCTTGCCCTGTTTGCGGTAGAAACCGGCACCGGACTTCTGGCCCAGTGCGCCTTTTTCGACCAGTGCGGTCAGCGCTGCGGGGACCGCATAGTGAGGGTGCCACGGGTCGTCGGGCAGGTAGTTCGTCAAGGTGCGAATGACATGACCCAGCGTGTCGAGGCCGACCACATCGCCCAGTCGGTAGGTGCCACTCTTGGGACGACCAATAGCCGGGCCGGTGAGTGTGTCGACGACATCCAGCCCAAGACCAAGGCGGGCCGTGTGGTGGAAGGTTGAGATCATCGCAAACGTGCCAACGCGATTGGCAATGAAATTCGGGGTGTCCCTGGTACGTACAACGCCCTTGCCGAGCGTTGTGGTCAGGAAGCCTTCGAGGCCGTCCAGGACCGCCGCTTCGGTTTGCTTACAGGGAATCAGCTCGGCCAGGTGCATGTAGCGCGGCGGGTTGAAGAAATGTACGCCGCAGAACCGATGGTGGAGTTCTTCTGGCAGTACCTCGGCCAACGCGTTGACCGAGAGCCCGGAAGTGTTGGTCGCGAGAATTGCGTGCGGCGCAACGAAGGGGCCGATCTTGGCGTAAAGGTCCTTCTTCCAGTCGATGCGTTCGGCAATGGCCTCAATGATCAGATCACAGTCGCGGAGAAGTTCGAGATGCTGATCGTAGTTGGCGGGGACCAGTGCCGCTGCGCGTGACGGCAGGGCGAGCGGCGCGGGGGACAGCTTGCCGAGGTTGGCGATTGCCTTGTTGGCGATGCTGCTCGGATCGCCGTCTTTTGACGGCAGATCAAACAGCACGGTGTCGACATTGGCGTTGACAAGATGCGCAGCAATCTGCGCTCCCATCACACCAGCACCCAGGACAGCGACCTTGCGGATGCGAAGCGTGGTAGACATGGGTTTCCTCTTAAAGTGGCGGCGGGGGAAGATTCATGGGGTGGTGAGACCAGCAACGGCGAAACGAAGCAGTTTTTCTGCGGTGAGGCGGCAATGGTCCTGTTCGCTGACGTTGGCCTGCCGTCGAATCAGGCCGAAGTCTGCCATCGCGTAGGTCAGCGAACCGGCGATGAAGTCGAGGCGCCAGTAGAGTTCCTGGCGGTCAAGTTGCGGCACGCTGGCGTGGATTGCACGTGCGAACTCCCGCAGCACATGTCCATAGTTGTCGGACAGGAACTGGCGTAGTCGCTCATTTTTTTCTGCGTAGGCGCGGGCCAGCATGCGAACGAAGGCGGCGCCACCTTCATGCTCGATCGAAATTTCCAGTGCGGGCTGGATAAAGGCCGCCAGAACCTGCTCTAACGAGACGCTACTGACCGACAGTGCCTCCTGCAGTGCGCGCATCCGGCGTTGGCTCAGGTCATCGAGGCGGCGACGGAAGACCTCGTTGATGAGGTTGTCCTTGGACCCGAAGTGGTAGTTGACCGCGGCGATGTTGACGTCAGCAAGCGCGGTGAGCTGACGGAGCGATGTCGAGGCGAAGCCATGCTCTGCGAACAGTTGCTCGGCACAGTTGAGGAGTCGGTCCTTGGTCGAGAATGCAAGGCTGTTCATGCGCGCATCCCTTGGTCAAACAAACGTTTGAAAGGCTAGAGTGCGATGCTCGCCTGAGTCAAGTCCCGAGCGTCGGATGCTTGACAGACCCACAAGAATCCATTCGATATCTGCTCTAACTGTCGGTTTTTTTTGGGAAGCGATGTAGACTATGCAGCTCTGCAACATCTTCTTGCCTTACAACTTCAGGAGTTATCCATGGCGCTGGAACGCACCATTTCAATCATCAAGCCCGATGCGGTTGCCAAGAACGTGATCGGCGAGATCTACAGTCGGTTTGAGAAGGCCGGGCTGAAGGTCATTGCCGCGAAGATGAAGCACCTGTCGCGCAAGGAGGCCGAAGGTTTTTACGCTGTGCACCGCGAGCGTCCGTTCTTCGGTGCCTTGGTGGACTTCATGATTTCGGGGCCGGTGATGATCCAGGTTCTCGAAGGTGAGAACGCCGTTCTGAAGAATCGTGACCTGATGGGTGCCACCAACCCGAAAGATGCTGCACCTGGCACCATTCGCGCCGATTTTGCCGAGTCCATCGACGCCAACGCCGTGCATGGATCAGATAGCAGCGAAAACGCGGCGATCGAGATCGCGTACTTCTTTGCCGCCACTGAGCTTTGCCCGCGCTGAGGCGCGAGAAGGACGATCACGTGTGAGTGACTTGGGCGCGCCAGCTCGCATCAATCTGTTCGATCTTGATCGGACGGCGATGGAGAATTTCTTCGAGCAAACTCTCGGGGAGAAGCGGTTTCGCGCGCATCAGGTTATGAAGTGGATGTATCACCGGTACGTGACGTCGTTTGACGAGATGACCGATCTGGGAAAGGTGCTGCGCGAGAAGCTCGCGCAGCACGCCGAGGTGGTTCCTCCGAATATTCTGCTCGACAAGCCGTCGTCTGACGGAACGCACAAGTGGTTGCTCGGAATGGACGGGAGAAATGCCGTTGAGTCGGTGTACATCCCCGACAAGGGGCGTGGCACCTTGTGCGTATCGAGTCAGGTAGGTTGTGGTCTGAACTGCCAGTTCTGCTCGACTGCCACGCAAGGCTTCAATCGCAATTTGTCCGCCGCAGAAATTATCGGGCAATGTTGGGTTGCTGCGCGCCACTTGGGCAACGTTCCCCATCAGCAGCGAAAGCTGACCAACGTGGTCATGATGGGCATGGGTGAGCCACTGCTGAATTTCGAAAACGTCGTTCGCGCCATGTCGGTGATGCGAGACGACAACGGCTTCGGCTTGGCCAACAAGCGAGTCACGCTATCCACCGCGGGACTTGTTCCGATGATTGATCGACTGGCCGACGAGTCCGACGTGTCGCTGGCTGTGTCCTTGCACGCCGCAAACGATGACTTGCGTACCGAGTTGGTGCCTCTCAACAAGAAATACCCGATTGCCGAACTGATGGCGGCGTGCGTTCGCTACGCGCTGCGCAAGAAGCGGCAGTCGATCACGTTCGAATACACGCTGATGCGTGGGGTCAACGATCAGCCGGACCATGCTCGGCAGTTGGCGAAGCTGATGCGCAAATTTTCGAATGCTGTGCAGTATTCCGACGCCGCGAAAGTCAATCTGATTCCCTTCAATCCCTTTCCTGGAACGCGCTTCGAGCGCACTGAGGAGGACGGCATTCGGGCGTTTCAGAAGATCCTTCTTGATGCACAAGTGCTGACGATGGTGCGTCGGACGCGTGGTGATGACATTGATGCCGCGTGCGGTCAGTTGAAGGGGCAAGTCGTTGATCGAACACGACGTCAGGCAGACTTCAATCAGGCTCAGCTTGGGGCGGTCAAACATGCGGCGGCTTGATCTCGTATTTGTGCTGATGCTGCTGGCTGGCTGCGCCTCGACGAGTCCCTCCGTCCGACGCAACGACGGCACGACCTCGGTGGCAGTGCAGAACAATATCCAGATGGGGCGAGCCTACCTGGAACGTGGCCAGTTCGACATGGCGCTTGAGAAGCTGACGCGCGCTCTGGAGTTGGATCCTAAAGCCGTCGACGCGCACACCATGATCGCGGTGCTCTACGAGCGAATAGATCGCCAAAGCAGGGCTGAACAGCACTATCGACGGGCTGTGGAGTTGGTACCGGAGTCGGGTGCGGAGAACAACAATCTGGGTCAGTTCCTCTGCAGGAACGCTCGCTATGACGACGCTCAGCAGCGTTTTCAGGTGGCGATGGACGATCCGTTCTACAAGACGCCCGGTTTGGTCTATACCAACGCTGGCCTGTGCGCCTTGGATGCCGGTCAACTTTCTCTTGCCGAATCGCACCTGCGCAGAGCTCTGCAGTTTGATGGTTCCAGCCCTGTCGTGCTGTATGCGATGGCGAGATTGACCTTTGAGCAAGAGCAACCGCTAAAGGCTCGCGCTTTTATGCAACGCTATGAGACACAGGGGGCAAGAATCCCTGAGGCCTTGGAGTTGGCAGCGCGTATCGAAGCGCAGCTGGGCGACGCGGACGCATCCGCTCGCTATCTTGAGCAGTTGCGGACCGAGTTTCCAGATTACACACCGTCCAAAGCGTTCCAGGGGGAGCCAGAGACGCCATGAGTCATCAAGAGTTGGAAAGCGCGACCCAAGTCGCTGTTGACAACGTCCCGCTGGGGACGCGGCTTCGACTGCGTCGAGAGTCGTTGGGTCTGAGCCTGCATGACGCCGCTGCTCGGCTGCATATAAAGCAGCATTTGATCGAACAGATGGAAAAAGGACAGTTCGACGCGCTGGGTGCCCCCGTCTATGTCCGCGGCTACCTGGGTGCCTATCTGAGACTGTTGGACATGCCTTTGGTGCTTGTTCGGCAGAGTATTGATGTCGAGGCATCGCTTGATGCGGAAACACCACTGACCTTTCCAGCCGCAGTTTCAAAGCGGTCAAACCAGGGATTGCTGCGCTTAGTTCGCCGCACTGGGCACGTATTTCTGACTGCTGCGATCGTTGTCCCGGTCATATGGCTTGCGAGCTACGGGCAGTTGCCATCGCGCAAAGCTGAAATTACGCCTTTGGAAGTGCCGGTTTCTGCGTCGCAAGGGGACCCTCAAGCGCTTCATCACGTTTCAGTGGCTGCGCCAACTGTCCCGGTCGTACCTGCTGGCGTGCGGAACGAGAGCTACCCCGTGATGGCTTCACTGGCACCTACCTTGCCGCCTTCTGTGGCGACTGAGTCGGACGCGGAGCCGAATCCGAACGGCGCATTGCAGGACGTTGGCAGTGGGCTCGTGCTGAACGTGACCCAAGACAGTTGGGTTGAAGTTCGCGATGCATCGGGTGTGGTGGTTGACATGGGTGTGTTTAGAGCTGGAACCGAGCACCGTTACAACGTGGAGCCAGGCTACCGTTTGGCCTTGGGGAATGCCAACGGGGTTGAAGTCCACCTGAATGGTGAGGCGCTTGATGTGTCTCCTTATCAACGTGCTAACGTCGCGAGAATTACACTTGGTGAAGACGGGATCGCGCCGCCCACGGGAGGCTGATCTTGGTACCGCCAGAGTGGCGGTGGTCGGAGTCACCAACTGATACGGTCAACTGGGAAGACATGGTATGTCCTTGGAAATGATGGATGAGCACGAGCGTGGCGAGCGCGTGCGTCGCTGGTTGCACGACAATTCTGGCTCACTGCTTGGTGGCATCGCGGTTGGCCTTTTGTGTTTTTTCGCGTGGCAGTGGTGGCAGGATTCCGGTTTGCAGGCTGAGCAAGCGGCCGCGGCAGACTATCAGTCACTGACCGATGCCATTGAGCGCAAGGATGCCGAGCTGGTCGAAACCTTGAGTCAATCTCTGGCTGAAAAGCATTCGACGACTGCATATTCCGCTCTTGCTCAAATGCAGCTTGGTGCTACTAGGCTCTCTGGGGGGGATGCCGATGGGGCATTGGCCGTTCTGAAGAGGGCGCAGTCGCTGGCGGTAAGTCCCGCGCTGGCCGCTCTGGCACAAACCAGGCAGGCTCGAGTGTTGGTGGCTGCTGGGAAATTTGATGAGGCACTGGCATTGTTGAACGGCGTTCCGGCTGGCTTTCGCGGTATTGCTGATGAAATCCGTGGTGACGCATTGGCTGCTGCTGGGCGTCGGGAAGAAGCAGTGAAAGCCTACGAGGACGCCCTGACGCACTTGGATGCGAATGCGGCAACCAGAGGCATTGTGCAACTCAAGCTGGACAGTATCGGTGGTCCCGCAGATACGGACGGGCAGTCCTGATGCGTGGTCTATTGTTTCTCCTTCTTGCCGCTGTCGTGTTTTCCACCGGGTGCAGTTCGTCGCGCAGCAGCAAACGCGAAAATGTCGCACCACCGGCTGAATTGACGGAGTTCTCGCCACAAGTCGGTGTCCGGCAGCTATGGTCTGCCAGTGTTGGAGGCGGCGAAGGGAAGCAGGGATTACGCCAAGGGGTGGCCATTGACAATCGGACGGTCTTCACTGCTGATTCGGATGGACAAATTCAGGCCTTGGATCTGGACAGTGGTCGACAGCTGTGGAAGCGGGACACCAGCTTGCGATTGTCCTCATCCCCGGCTGCAGCCGAGGCGACGTTGGTGGTCGCGAGTCTGGATGGCCGTGTTCTCGCTCTGAACCCCGACAATGGCGAAGAGCGCTGGAGCGCGACCGTTTCATCGGAGGTCATTTCTCAGCCGGCCATTTCACGTGGACTCATTGTCGTTCGCGTCAATGACGGACGGGTCTACGCATTTTCTGCGATTGATGGTGAGCGCCGCTGGGTGTATGACCGAGGAATGCCGTCGTTGACCTTGCGTGGAAACTCGGCACCAGAAGTGGCCGATGGTCGCGTCTACCTTGGGTATGACGGTGGACAGGTGGTTGCCCTCAATCTTGAGACCGGCGCTCAGATTTGGGAACAAGTGGTTGCCGTTGGTGAAGGTCGCACCGAGCTGGACCGCATGGTCGATGTGGATGGTTCCATTGTGGTGGATGGTGCACAGGTGTACGCGGCCAGTTTTCGTGGTCAGGCGCTGGCGATCGACGGCGTGTCGGCACGTCCTTTATGGAATCGTGAGATCTCAACCTATGCGGGTTTTGCTTTGGCTGGCCAGCAGTTGCTGACTGTTGATGATCAGGGAACAGTCTGGTCGCTCGATCGATCCACGGGTTCGGCGATGTGGAAGCAGGATGTGCTGGCGCATCGGTGGCTGAGTCCACCGGCGATCCAATCAAGTTTCGCCGTGGTGGGTGATCTTGAGGGCTATGTTCACTGGCTGAGCGTTGCGGATGGCGCTTTGGCGGCGCGCGAGCAGCTCGGTGATGAACCGATTGTTGCGTCGCCCGTGATAAGCGCCGATGGAATTGCAGTCGTCGTGAGTAGTTCAGGACGGGTTGCGGCGTACGCGCTGGAAAACTGAGGTCGCACCGGATTCCGGTCGTCAAGTAGGTTGCGGAAGGTGGCTGGTCTTGCGTCCGTTGTGCGCGGCGTAGACTTTGAGATCAGCTGACTTCGTCGAAGTCAGCTTCACGTATTGGTGGCGGCGAATCCGGTTCCGCCATGGCCGTTTCAGGCAAACTCGGTCTGGCGGCGATAACGCCTTTTCAGTGCTTCGCATTTTGGGTGCAGGGATTGCACTGAGTAGCTGCGAGGCCTTTTGGACATCCATTTGTGAGGTGAGTGTGTTACCTCTGGTTGCTTTGGTCGGTCGGCCCAATGTGGGCAAGTCGACACTATTCAATGCCTTGACGCGAACCCGCGACGCGCTGGTGGCCGATCAGCCTGGGTTGACGCGTGACCGTCAATATGGCGTTTGTCGACTCGCGGAGCGGCGGCCCTTCATGGTCGTTGATACTGGGGGACTGGGTAGTGGTGAAGGCGGATTGGCGGGTCTAGCCGAGACCCAATCCTGGTCGGCCGTTGAGGAATCTGTCGCCATTCTCTTCGTGGTCGATGCACGTGCAGGAATTTCCCCCGACGATCAGGAAATTCTGGCCAAGCTGCGAAAGCAGAGCAAACCAGTGATGTTGTTGGTGAATAAGGTCGACGGCGTCGATGAGCCGAGCGCATTGGCGGAGTTTGCGCGCCTGGGGATCGCGGATGCGTTCTCGTTGGTGGCGTCCAGTGGTCGCGGTATCCCACTAGTGTTGAATCGCCTGCTGGGATTGTTGCCTGAGCCCGTCGAGAACGAGGCGGCAATGGATCCGGCGATTGAAGGCCATGACCGTTTGCGATTGGCGATCGTCGGTCGCCCGAATGTTGGCAAGTCCACCTTGGTCAATCGACTCCTCGGAGAAGACCGTGTGCTGGCGTCTGATGTGCCGGGAACCACTCGTGACTCGATTGCCGTGGATCTGGATAGGGAGGGTAAGCGCTACCGTTTGATCGACACCGCGGGAATACGCCGACGTGCTCGCGTTGACGAGACGGTCGAGAAGTTCAGCGTGCTCAAGTCGTTACAGTCCATCGAACAATCGCAAGTCGTCGTATTTCTGCTGGATGCGAGCGAAGGCGTTACCGATCAGGATGCCACGGTGCTCGGCCATGTGTTGAACGCGCAGCGTGCCCTGATCATCGCGGTCAACAAATGGGACGGGCTCAGCAGCTATCAGCGGGAACAGTGCAAGGCGGATCTGGAACGCAAGCTGCAGTTTGTTGACTACGCACCGATCATCACGATCTCGGCCAAGCATGGCACGGGGATGCGCGAGCTGTTCCGAGCGGTGCATCGTGCGTATGACTCGGCACACAAGATCCTCGGGACATCTGAAATCAACCGTGCTCTTGAAATTGCATTCGAGAGTTTCCAGCCGCCCATGGTCAATGGACACGTCGCCAAGCTGCGCTACGCGCATTCAGGCGGGCAGAGTCCGCCAACCATCGTAATCCACGGAAGTCGCCTGCGCACCTTGCCTGAAAGCTACAAGCGCTATCTCGAGAACTTCTTCCGCAAACGTTTCAAGTTGGTCGGCACACCGATCCGGCTCGAATTCCGCGAGGGCGAGAATCCCTACAAGGACAAACCGCGAGCCGCGCCAAGCGAACGCCAGGTGCGACGCCACAAGCGCATGCTGCGGCATGTCAAAGGCAAGTAATCTCGCTGGCTTCTCGTTGCTTGCAGTGACATAAGCATCGCCTGGTGCGCCGACAATCAGGCCGTTAAGCTCAATGGCGTGGATGATCTGTCGAGGAACTTTGCCGATGCAAACGATGATTGCTTTTCACGAAGCGCTCCGTCTCGTCAAGGAAGCTGGCAATGCGCGAATTGCCAGCACCGAACGGATTCCTCTTGCCCGCGCTAGCGGTCGCGTTCTAGCGACCGACGTGCACGCGCCGCTGCCGCTGCCGCCGCATCGCAACTCCTCCGTAGACGGATTCGCCATCCGGTGGGATGACGTGGCCGCGTCCACGCCATGTTCTCTACGTGTGCTGGGTGAGCAGTTTGCGGGTTGCAGCGCTTCTTTCGTCGCGCAGCCGGGTACTTGCGTCCTGGTCACGACGGGTGCAGGCGTGCCGGAAGGCTATGACACCGTGGTGATGCGCGAGCAGGCCGAGCGTGTTGGGGAGCATGTGACCATTCTGCGTGCGCCAAGTCGCCAGGGAGAGTACGTCCGCTGCGTGGGCGAAGATGCCCGGCAAGGCGAGCTGTTGCTTTCTGCGGGCTCGACACTCGACGCCGCACGCATTGGTGTTGCGGCGGCTTGCGGATTGGATCGTATCGCCGTGTTCACACGGCCCACGGTTGCGGTGTTTACCTTGGGCGACGAACTTCGTCAGCCTGGTGAGCACCTAGAGCCGGGGCAGATCTACGACAGCAACCGACCGATGTTGCAGGCGCTTCTTGCTGAGTGCGGGATTGAATCGGTCTCTTGGCCCGCCCTTCCGGACGATCCGAATCGTCTGAGAGCAGCGCTGATGGATGCGGCAGAAGTCTTCGATCTCATTTTGACGTGCGGCGGTGTTTCGGCAGGCGACAAGGACTTCCTGCCGACGCTCCTGAGGGAGTCGGGTCGGCCGATTTTCTGGAAAGTCCGGATGAAGCCCGGCATGCCCGTGCTGTTCGGCGAGCTGGGGCGCAGTCTTTACCTAGGTTTGCCAGGCAATCCTGTCTCGGTGCTGGCAACCTTCCGGCAACTTGCACGTCCGTTGTTGGATTCCTTGCAGGTGCGAAGGGACGGCGCTCAGCCTTTGCGTGCGAAACTGACGGAGGCCGTCATCCGCCAATCCGGACGCCGCGAATATCGCCGTGGTGCGCTCGGTGTGGACGAGAACGGACAACTCTGGGTGAAGCCCAACCCGATCGATGGCTCGCATCGGTTGGTGGCCGCCGCCGTCAGCAATGCACTGTGGGTCATGGATGAGCACGAGGCAGAACTTCAGGCAGGGGACGTCGTCAGCGTCGAGGCCTTTGCATCCATCGACAGATGGGGCAACACGCCGTGAGTGTGCTGGATCCGCTTGGTTCGGCGCGTTTGAACGTGACGGAAATCGATGTGGATGCGGCCTTCAAGTCGATGCAGTCGGGCGCATTGCTGGTGGACGTGCGTGAGGACATCGAACGCGTGTCTGGGATGCCTGCAGGTGCGATGGGTTTGTCGAGAAGCAGCATTGAGCTGTCGATCCCTCGTCAAGTCGCTGCTCTGGATCAACCGCTGATGCTGATCTGTGCGAGCGGACAGCGCTCACTATTGGCTGCGCGCGATCTGTCGAACATGGGCTATCAGCATGTCAGTTCTGTGCAAGGGGGATTCGCCGCGTGGAAGGCGCGCGGGCTCCCGGTGGCGCTGCAGGACGCTGCCGACGCCGAGTACCTCGACCGCTATTCCCGACATATCCGTTTGCCGGATGTTGGCCTGATGGGGCAGGAGAAACTCGCTCGCGCACGAGTGCTTCTGGTGGGGGCGGGTGGACTGGGTTCGCCTGTTGCCTTGTATTTGGCCGCCGCTGGGGTAGGGACGCTGCGCGTGTTGGACGATGATCGCGTCGAGCGAAGCAATCTGCAGCGACAGGTCATTCATGCCGACGCTCGAATCGGCATGCCAAAAGTGGAATCGGCGCGGATGAGTCTGCTGGCGCTGAATCCGAGAATTCAGGTCGAGGCCATTCAGCAACGGGTTGATCGTAGCAACGTGGACACCTGTCTTCACGATGTTGATGCGGTGGTTGACGGTGCGGACAACTTCGCGACGCGCTATGTGCTTTCAGACGCCTGTGTGCGACTGGGGAAGCCGTTGGTCTACGGTGCCGTCCAGCGCTTCGATGGTCAGGTCAGCGTATTCGACGCTGGGCGCCAGCGTGGCGTCAGTCCCTGTTACCGCTGTTTGTTTCCGCATGCGCCTCGCGCTCAGGACGCGCCCAATTGCGCTGAGGCGGGTGTTCTTGGCGTGTTGCCGGGATTGATCGGACTGATTCAGGCAACTGAGACGCTCAAGCTGGTACTTGGTCTGGGCGATTCCTTGAGCGGTCGACTACTGCATGTGGATGCGCTGTCGATGCGCTTTCGGGAGTCGCGACTGCGGCCTGACCCGGAATGCTCGGTGTGCGGGATCGACCGCAATGGGAGTGTCGAAAGCGCTGACGATACGGCCTCGCACTATTGCTCCAGTGAGTCGCGGTAGTCGGCAATCCATCCAAGTGTGTGGTGACGTTATCAGGGCAAGTGCGGGATAATCCACTGCACTTTCTGGGACCTTGGGCATGACGGCACGACTGCTGGATGGAAAAAAGATCGCGGATCAGTTGCTTGACGATCTGGCCGCTCGCGTTCGTGCTGAGGTTGCTGCGGGTCATGCGAAACCTGGCCTTGCTGTGGTGTTGGTGGGTGCCGATCCGGCGTCGACGGTCTATGTCCGCAACAAGCGCCGCGCGTGCAAGCATGTCGGTTTCCGGTCATTTGATTTCGATTTGCCCGCGGATACCAGCGAGCAGGAACTGATGGCGCTGGTGGATCGGTTGAACGTCGATCCTGCGGTGCAAGGCATCCTCGTTCAATTGCCCTTGCCTGCGCATATCAATGATGTCGCGTTGTTGCATCGGATCGATCCGAAGAAGGACGTTGATGGATTTCACGCCGAGAACGTCGGCCGTCTCGCCCTGCGACAGTTGGGACTTCGCCCCTGTACGCCCAAAGGCATTGTTCACCTGTTGTCGCATACGGATCGACCCGTCCGTGGGCACCAGGCGGTGATTGTCGGTGTGTCCAATCATGTGGGGCGGCCGATGGCCCTGGAACTGTTGATCGCCGGTTGCACCACGACGAGTTGCCACAAGTTCACCCCACGGGAAACCTTGCAGCGACACGTGGGCGAAGCCGACATCGTCGTCGTTGCGGTGGGGCGTCCGGGCCTCATTCCCGGCGAGTGGATCAAACCGGGAGCCGTCGTGATTGACGTGGGCATCAATCGACTGCCGGATGGCGGACTGACTGGCGATGTTGGCTTTGAGGCGGCCTTGGAACGCGCTTCGTGGATTACGCCAGTCCCCGGTGGCGTCGGCCCGATGACCGTGGCCACCTTGATGCAAAACACCTGGGAAGCCGCTCAACTGCAACGCAGTGCAGGGTAGTTGTTCGTCGGGGCAGTGTCACGTGCTTGTCCGTTGTGTCGGCTAATGTGCGTAATCACTCCCCAGCGTCGTGAGTTCCACTTGCTTTTTGCTCGGAATACAGGTCACCTGTCCATGCGTAGTTTCGGTATTCGATTGCTTTGCCTTGCATCGCTTGCGCTGATCGGCGGGTGTGCCGCGATTGCCGAGCGCGCCAGCACCCGTTTGGCCGACAACCTGTCTGCGGGTGTTCTCAATCACGATGATCCGGCGACGGTGGCCGAGGGACTTCCCGCCTATCTGCTGCTGTTGGATGGCTTGATTGAAGGGAGTCCCGAGTCGCCATCGACGCTGCGCTCGGCAGCCCGTTTGTACTCTGCTTACGCGGGCAATTTCATTGATGACCCGGCCCGAGCCGCGCGTCTGTCGGCGCGCGCATGGGGCTATGCACAGCGAGCCTTGCGTTTACAGTCGTCTTCGCTCGGAACGGCACTGGATCAGCCTTTCGATGCGTGGCAAGCGGGCGTTGCCGCAGTGAGAGAGAAAGATGTTGGCTTGCTCTTTGATGTTGCAACGACGTGGGCTGGGTACATCCAGACCCACAGTGATGACTACGCTGCGTTGGCGGCGATCCCGCGCGTGACGGCGGCGCTGGATCGTGTGGTGGCACTTGCGCCCGATTACGACCATGGCAGCGCCTGGATTTATCTTGGCGTGCTGTACTCACTCCGGCCTGCCGCAGTGGGCGGTGAGCCAGAAAAGGGACGTGCAGCCTTCGAGCGCGCGATCCAGCTCAGTGCGGGGCGTCATCTGATGGCGCAGACCCAGTTCGCCCGCCAGTACGCGCGCCTGATGTTTGACCAGGAATTGCACGATCAACTGTTGCAGCAGGTGATCGCGGCTGATCCGCGCGAGCCGGGGCTGACACTCAGTAACACCCTGGCGCAACAGCAGGCGCGAATCCTGCTTGACTCCGCTTCCGACTACTTCTGACCCTGAACTTGGAATCCGCATGCGCGCACTCCTGCTGATCGCCTTTCTGTTACTTGCCAACCGTGTCGATGCTGCTGTCACCGTCAAGATTGCCACTTTGGCCCCCGAGGGCTCAGGTTGGATGCGCGAAATGCGCGCGGCAGCCGATCAGGTCAAGCAACAGACCGAAGGCCGCGTCGAAATTCGCTACTACCCGGGCGGCGTGATGGGCGATGACGCCACCGTCCTGCGCAAAATCAAATTGGGACAGCTGCAGGGCGGCGCATTGACCGGCAGTGAGGTGTCGCTGATTCACAAGGACGCCCAGATCTACAGCTTGCCGTTCCTGTTTTCCTCATACGAGCAGATCGATGCGGTGCGGTCGACCATTGATCCGCTGCTGAAGTCCGCCGTTGGTGAGAAGGGGTTTCATGTGCTCAGCATCACCGGCGTCGGCTTCGCCTATCTGATGAGCACGCAACCGCTGCAGACCACAGAGCAACTGCAGCAGTCAAAGGTCTGGGTGCCGCACAACGACCGGATTGCCGAGGCCACCTTTGTCACTGGCGGCGTTTCGCCAATTCCCTTGCCTTTGGCGGATGTCTTCACATCGCTGCAGACCGGCTTGATCGATACGGTTGGAAACACGCCGGCTGGCGCCATCGCGCTGCAATGGCATACGCGCGTCAAGCACCTGTTTGACCTGCCGCTGACCTACGTGGTTGGGTATGTGCTGGTCGATAACAAGGCATGGAGCAAGATTCAAAGCGCCGACCAGGCCATCATTGAATCGGCATTTACCGCCGCCTCGCAGCGACTGGATGCGGACAATCGTCGAAGTGATGAGAGCGCGATGCGCGCACTGGAAGCCGAGGGTGTTGCTCGGTTTTCTCCGGGTGCCGATGAGATCGCACGGTGGCGCACAGTCGGTGAGCAAGTCCGCCGGGACATGCTGTCGAATGGCGATATTTCGTCCGAGTTGATGACTGCCCTGCAAGCGGCCATGCCTGCGCCGTGATGCTGAGGCCACTCCGCCAGATACTGCATCGTGTCGAGAATGGGCTGCTAGCCTTGCTGCTGGCAGCGACGATGCTGCTGGCTTGCACCTTGATCGCGCAGCGCCTGTTGTTCGACAGCGGTTGGTTGGGCGGCGAAGCGGCAACGCGAACGCTGGTGCTGTGGCTTGCCATGTTTGGTGCGATGGCGGCGACCCGCGATCACCGCCACCTCGCGATAGATGTGCTGCCCAACTTGGTCGGCCCCGGACTGCGCCAAGCAATGTATGTCCTGACCCAGTTGTTTGCCGCATTGGTTTGTGCCGCGCTCGCGTGGTTTGCCTGGACTCTTGTGCAGATGGAGCGCGAAGCGCCCAGCGAGCTGTTTGGGCTCGTGCAGACTTGGCATGGCATGGTGATTCTGCCTCTGGGATTCGGACTGATGGCTCTGCGATTCCTGTTCGGATTGCAACGCCCCGAAGTTGTTGAGCAGCCATGACGCTGGCCTGGTTGTTCGTTGCACTGATGGCAATTCTCGGCGCGCCGCTGTTCGTCTTGATTCTTGCCGTTGCGCTGCTTGGCTTTCATACCGCCGACTACGATCTGGCCATCGTCGCCGTCGAGTTCAATCGACTCGCTGGCATGCCGGGACTGGTGGCGATTCCCTTGTTCACGCTGGCTGGCTATGTGCTTAGCGAAAGTCAGGCACCGCGTCGTTTGCTGCGCGTGTCCGACGCGCTGTTGGAATGGCTACCCGGCGGTTTCGCCATTGTTGCCCTGGTCGCCAGTGCGTTGTTCACCGCGTTTACCGGTGCGTCCGGTGTGACCATCGTGGCGATGGGCGCATTGCTTTACCCCGCCTTGCGTCACGCGGGATACGACGACCGCTTCAACCTCGGTCTGATCACCAGCAGCGGTAGCCTGGGTCTGCTGTTTGCGCCGTCGCTGCCCTTGATTCTTTACGGATTTGTTGCTGCGCAGTTGGGCACCGACCCGGCAGTGACGGTTGAGGATCTGTTTCTGGCGGGGATTCTGCCAGGGCTGCTGATGATCGGATTGTTGTCGCTGTATGCGATCTACAAAGGCCGTGGGCTGAATCGTGCTCGTCGCGCCTTTTCCTCGCGGGAAGTGCTCTCTGCCGTGCTGGATGCCCGATGGGAGCTGCCAATGCCGATTGGATTGCTGGCTGCCATCTATGGCGGGTTCCTGGCGGCCTCCGAAGCCGCCGCAGTCACCGCCGCCTACGTGATTGTGGTCACCCTTTGGATTCGTCGCGAGATGAGTTTCTCGCGTCTCGGCGAAGTGATGGCAGAAGCGGCGCGCATGGTGGGCGCCATTCTGGTCATTCTTGGTGCGGCCCTGGCCTTGTCGAACTGGCTGGTGGATCAGGAAGTTCCCACGCACCTGTTTGAGCTCATCCGTGAGCACGTTGCGAGTCCGCTGGCCTTTTTGTTGCTGTTGAACGGCTTCCTGCTGATCGTCGGCATGCTGCTGGATATCTTCGCGGCAATTGTGATCCTCGTTCCGCTGCTGGTGCCGGTTGCCATTGGCTACGGCATTCATCCGGTGCATCTGGGTATCTTGATGTTGGCCAACCTGCAGCTCGGCTATTTCACACCACCCGTCGGCATGAACCTGTTCATCGCGAGCTATCGCTTCAAAACGCCGATTGCCACACTGGTGCGCGCCAGTGTGCCGTTTTTCCTGATTCTGCTGCTGGCCGTGATGCTGATCACCTATATCCCTTGGCTGTCGCTGGTTTGGCTATGAGTTGGCCAAGTAACGCAGCGCGTTAGGTGATCTCGGCTTGACGCAGTGCAACGGTGGGTGTTTGCCCGGGTATAATGTCGCGCTTCCCTTACGCGGAGGCACCGTATGCGCATCCAGACCGAGGCGCTGACGTTCGACGACGTTTCGCTCGTCCCTGCTCACTCCAACGTCCTGCCCAAAGACGTCCGCCTGTCCACCCGCTTGACGCGTGACCTGCGCATCAATCTGCCGATTGTCTCGGCGGCGATGGATACCGTGACGGAAGCACGACTGGCGATTGCCATGGCGCAGTTGGGCGGCATCGGCATCCTGCACAAGAACATGAGCGCCGCCGATCAGGCCGCGCATGTCATGCAGGTCAAGAACTTTGAAGCCGGCGTGATTCGCGAACCCTTCACCGTCGGGCCGAACACCACCATTGGTGAAGTATTGCGCCTGACCCGGGCGCGCAACATCTCGGGCGTGCCCGTCGTGGACGGCGACCAGTTGGTCGGCATCGTCACCAGTCGCGACATGCGCTTCGAAAAACGTCTGGATGCGCCGGTCAGCCACATCATGACAGCCAAGGATCGTCTGGTAACGGTCGGCGAGGGCGCCAGCGACGATGAAGTGCTGCAACTCATGCATCAGCACCGCATTGAAAAGGTGCTGGTGGTCGATGAGGCATTTGCGTTGCGTGGTCTGATCACCGTCAAGGACATTCAAAAGGCACGTGACAACCCCAACGCGGCCAAGGACAGCGAAGAGCAACTGCTAGTCGGTGCGGCAGTCGGTGTGGGTGGCGATACTGAAGCACGTGTTGCGGCACTGGTGCAGGCAGGTGTCGACGTAATCGTGGTGGACACCGCGCACGGACATTCGCAGGGTGTGCTGGATCGGGTGCGCTGGGTCAAGCAGAACTTCCCCACGGTGCAAGTCATTGGCGGCAACATCGTGACGGGCGATGCCGCGCTGGCACTGCTCGATCACGGCGCCGATGCAGTGAAGGTCGGCGTCGGTCCGGGTTCCATCTGTACCACGCGCATTGTGGCCGGTGTCGGCGTGCCGCAGATCACGGCCATCGACATGGTGGCGTCGGCCCTGAAAGAGCAGATTCCGCTGATCGCCGATGGCGGTATCCGCTATTCCGGCGACATTGCCAAGGCGATTGCGGCGGGTGCCTCGACCGTCATGATCGGCGGACTGTTTGCGGGTACCGAAGAAAGTCCCGGTGAAACCGAGCTGTTCCAAGGTCGCAGTTACAAGAGCTATCGCGGCATGGGCTCACTTGGGGCGATGGAGCAAGGCAGCAAGGATCGTTATTTCCAGGATGCGTCCGACGCGGACAAGCTGGTGCCGGAAGGAATTGAAGGGCGCGTGCCGTATCGTGGCTCGGTGCGCAACATCATTCATCAGTTGGCTGGCGGATTGCGTGCCTCAATGGGTTACGTCGGCTGCGCCAGCATCGATGAAATGCGCAGCAAGCCGAGCTTTGTGCGCGTTACCAATGCCGGCACGCGCGAAGCCCACGTCCACGACGTGCAGATCACCAAGGAGCCGCCGAACTACCGCGCGAGCTGAGTTCCACCATGCCCGTGCCCGCGTTCGTTGCGCGGGCATGATGCCCACCTCCCCGCAATGCAGCGAGCGACCATGTCCAACCTTCACAGTGACAAGATCCTGATCCTCGACTTCGGCGCGCAATACACCCAGTTGATTGCTCGCCGTATTCGCGAGTTTGGCGTGTACTGCGAGATATGGGCCTGGGATCACGATCCTGCCGAGATCGCGGCATGGGGCGCCAAAGGCATCATCCTCTCCGGCGGCCCGGAATCGACGACTGAAGTTGATTCTCCGCGGGCACCTCAAGCCGTGTTCGATGCCGGTGTGCCGATTCTCGGCATCTGCTATGGCATGCAGACCATGGCCAAGCAGCTGGGCGGCGACACGGAGGCGGCGGATCAACGCGAGTTCGGCCATGCCCAAGTTGCCATCGTGGCCGAAGATCGTCTGTTGCATGGCTTGAGCGACCACGACGGCATGATGGCGCATCTGGACGTCTGGATGAGTCACGGCGATCACGTGTCCGTGGTGCCCAACGGTTTCACCGTGACCGCCGTCACCGACCGTATTCCGATTGCCGCGTTCGCGGACGATCAACGCCGCTGGTATGGCGTGCAGTTCCACCCCGAAGTCACCCACACCCGCCAGGGCGGCGCGCTGTTACGTCGATTTGTGGTGGACATCTGTGGTTGCGACACCCTGTGGACCGCCAGCAATATCATCGACGACCAGATCGCGCGCGTACGCGAGCAGGTCGGCCAGGATGAGGTCATCCTGGGATTGTCCGGCGGCGTCGATTCGTCGGTGGTTGCCGCACTGCTGCACAAGGCCATCGGCACGCAATTGACCTGCGTCTTTGTCGATACCGGCCTGCTGCGCTGGCAGGAAGGCGATCAGGTCATGGCGATGTTCGCCCAGCACATGGGCGTCAAAGTCATTCGCGTCAACGCCGCGCAGCGCTATTTCAGTGCCCTGCAAGGCATCAGCGATCCCGAGGCCAAGCGCAAGACCATCGGCAACCTGTTCGTCGAAATCTTCGAGGAAGAGTCCAGCAAACTCGCGAATGCCAAGTGGCTGGCCCAGGGAACCATCTATCCCGACGTCATCGAATCGGCGGGCAGCAAGACCGGCAAGGCGCACGTCATCAAGAGCCATCACAACGTCGGTGGACTGCCCGAGCACATGAAACTCGGCCTGGTCGAACCACTGCGTGAACTGTTCAAGGATGAAGTGCGGCGTCTTGGCGTGGAACTCGGCCTGCCGCGCGAAATGGTGTATCGCCACCCATTTCCCGGCCCCGGCCTTGGGGTGCGCATTCTGGGCGAAGTCAAACCCGAATTTGCCGAACTGCTGGCCAAGGCCGATGCTATCTTCATCGACGAACTGCGCCAATCGGGCTGGTACGACAAGACCAGCCAGGCCTTTGCCGTCTTTCTACCGGTGAAATCCGTCGGTGTCGTCGGCGATGCCCGCGCCTACGAATGGGTGATCGCACTGCGCGCCGTCGAGACCATCGACTTCATGACTGCGCATTGGGCGCATCTGCCCTACGAACTGCTGGGCAAAGTGTCCAACCGCATCATCAACGAACTGCGCGGCATCAGTCGTGTCGTTTACGACATCAGCGGAAAGCCACCGGCGACGATCGAGTGGGAGTAGCGTGCCCATGAAAAACCCCGCTCACGGCGGGGTTTTTCGTGGGTCGAAATCGAGCCATCACTTCAAATGGCTAAGATCCTTGATGTCGCCCGATTGACTGGCGAAGTACGCAGCCAAGTCGGCGATGTCCTGTTCGCTGAGGGTGGCGGCAAAGCCCGCCATGATCGGGTTCTTGCGTTCGCCAGACTTGTAGTCGTGCAGGGCCTTGGACAGGTAGGTAGCGTATTGTCCGGCGAGCTTGGGGTAGCTGCCGTCGATGGTCGTGTTGCCATCGGCGCCATGGCACGCCTGACAGGTCGCGGATTTCGTCTTGCCGGCTTCGACATCCCCATGCGGTGCGGCGCTGAGTGCACCGGTACAGGCAAGCAGTGCAAAGGCGGTGATCAGTTTGCGGTTCAGGCTCACTTTGCGGCTCCTTCGTTGACGCTGGACAGATAGGCGGCAATGTCGAGGATGTCCTGTTCCGTGTAACCCTGCGCTTGCGCGACCATCGTCGGGTGACTGCGTTCACCGGCGCGATAGGCGGTCAACGCGGCAACCAGATAAGCCTGGTTCTGGCCGCCGATTTTAGGCACGTTGTATTGCGGATAGGCGTTCTTGTAGCCAGTGACGCCATGGCAACCTGTGCAGGTGTAGGCGAGGTCCTTGCCTTTCGCTGCGTCACCGTCTGCGGCGTGGGCCTGCAGGGCGGCAGCGGACAAAGCCAGACTGGCAGCGATTCGGGTAATCGACTTCATTCGGGTTTTCCGGCGTTTTGTGGTTATCGATGTCGGGCGGGAGCAACCAACTACGTTCGCAGACTCCCCTGCGGCGAACGGTCGCAGTATAGCCAAGCTCAGGGAGGTTTTGACATCAATCAAAACAATCAGCGTGCAGCTATGGTGCCCAATCGGATAGTGATGCTCGCTGGTACCGCTGCCTGAGCGATTCGTGCCCGTGTGCCAATCGTCACGATGACTTCGTTCACGCGTTGCGAATGCGTTTTGCAGGCATCGTTCTCATCGCACTTGGAAGCACAGGCATCGGCCCAAGGGGCTTGTGTCTCTGTTCTGTGGTGTTGTAGTATTCTAATACACCAAACATTCAGCGAGCCTTGTATGTCAGCCCTGTCAAACGCACCGCGAGCCTTCAGGACACGCTCCACATTCGGTCTCGCCTGCCTGATGCTGATACTGGCGGGTTGCGGCGGAGACGGCGACGGCAAAAAAGACGAGGCAAAACCCGAATCGACGGAAGAAAAAGGCATCGTCGTCGAGGTCGCCCCCGTCAGTCGCGCCACCATTGCTGCCAGCTACAACGGCACGGCGACGCTGGAGGCGACAGCGCAGGCGCAGGTGGTTGCAAAGGCGTCGGGAGTGCTGTTGTCGGTACTGACAGAAGAAGGCCAGCCAGTGCAGGTTGGACAAGTGATCGCTCGCTTGGACCCTGATCAGCCGCGGCTGGAGGTGGCGCGCAACGAAGCCATGCTGCGCAAACTGGAGGCGGAATTCGCGCGTTCGACCGAGTTGTTCGAACGCAAGCTGGTGGCCGCAGATGCGCACGAACGCATTCGCTATGACCTCGAAACCCAACGTGCGGCCTGGGAGATGGCCAAACTGCAGTTGTCCTACACCGAGATTCGCGCGCCCATCAGTGGCGTGGTGGCGCGCCGCATGGTGAAGCAGGGCAATCTCATCAAGATCAACGACGCGCTGTTCGATATCGTGGATGTCGCGCGCCTCGAAGCGGTGCTCAACGTGCCAGAGCGTGAATTGCGCAACATGGCGGCGGGACAGCCGGTGCAACTGCGGGTAGATGCCGCACCTGGCACAGGCTTCGATGGCGTGATTGACCGCGTCAGCCCCGTCGTCGATCCGGCCAGTGGAACATTTCGCGTGGTGTGTGCATTCAGTGATGCCACCGGCGTGCTGAAGCCAGGTATGTTCGGACGAATCGACGTCAGCTTTGACGAACGCGCGAATGCCTTGACGGTGCCACGCGAGGCGCTGATCGAGGGCGAGGGCGATGTAGCGGTGTTCATGGTCAAAGACGGCCTCGCCGTACGCACGCCAATCCAGCCCGGACACGTGAATGCCAATCTGGTCGAGGTATTGGCAGGTATCAGTGAGGGTGAGCGGGTGGTCACCAAGGGCAAGGTCAGTCTGCGTGATGGCAGCCGGATCAGCGTGCTTGGTGAAACCTCCGAAACGGCCACGGTAGAAGCGGCTGCGGCGACCACCGCCACGAACTGAGCAGACCATCATGAATCTGGCCGAGTTTTCCACCCGCCGCCGAGTCACCATCGGCATGGCGACCTTCACGCTGGTGCTGTTCGGCCTGATCGGACTGTCGCAGCTGAAGGTCAATCTGCTGCCTGACCTGTCCTATCCGACACTAACCGTTCGCACGGAATACGTCGGCGCCGCACCGTCCGAGATCGAAAGCCTGATCACTGAACCGATCGAAGAGGCGGTCGGTGTGGTCAAGAACCTGCGCAAGCTGCGCTCGGTGTCGCGCACCGGCCAGAGCGATGTGATTCTGGAGTTCGCTTGGGGCACGGACATGGATCGCGCCAACATCGATGTGCGCGACAAGCTCGAATTGCTGCGCCTGCCGCTGGAGGCCGAGCAGCCAGTGCTGCTGCGCTTCGATCCATCCACCGAACCGATCATTCGTTTGGGGCTTGCCGGCGCGGAAGGGCAGGAAACGATGGATGAGGCGAGTCTGAAGCGCTTGCGTCGATTTGCCGACGAGGTGCTGAAGAAGCGTCTTGAGCCGATCGAAGGTGTGGCGGCCGTCAAGGTTTCCGGTGGGCTGGAAGACGAGGTGCAGGTGCTGCTGGACCCGCAGCGCATGGCCCAGCTGAATCTGGACCCGGCGCGGGTGATCGAGCGCTTGAAGGTGGAGAACGTCAACATCTCCGGCGGTGCCATTGATGAAGGCAGTCAGCGCTACCTGGTTCGGACGGTCAACCAGTTCGCCAGCGTCGAGCAGATGCAGGAACTGCTGGTGGCGGTCGATCAGGGTGTGCCGGTCAGGCTGCGCGACATCGCGACGGTGCAACAGTCGTACAAGGAGCGCGAGGCGATCATCCGTGTCGAGGGTCGCGAGGCGGTCGAATTGGCGATCTACAAAGAAGGCGACGCGAATACGGTTGCCGTCGCCGAAGCCGTCAGCAGGCAACTGGAACGCTTGCGTGAAAACTTGCCCGAGCAGTCGCGCCTGGTCACCATTGATGATCAATCGATCTTCATCCAGAAGTCGTTGGATGAAGTCTCGCACGCAGCCTTGGAAGGCGGCGTACTGGCGGTGCTGATCATCTTCTTTTTTCTGCGCGACGGGTGGAGCACCTTTGTCATCGCGCTTTCTCTGCCGATATCCTTGATCGGCACCTTTTTCTTCATGGATCAGTGGGGCCTGAGCCTCAACGTGATGTCGCTGGGTGGGCTGGCACTGGCCACCGGCATGGTGGTCGACGACAGCATCGTGGTGCTGGAATCCATCGCCAAGGCGCGCGAGCGCGGACTCGGGATTCTGCAATCTGCCATCGTGGGTGCCTCGGAAGTGCGTATGGCCGTGGTCGCCTCCACCCTGACGACCGTTGCGGTGTTCTTCCCGTTGGTGTTTGTCGAAGGTGTGGCGGGTCAGTTGTTCGGTGATCAGGCGCTGACCGTGACCATCGCGATGGTGATGTCGATGGCCGTCGCGATGACCCTGATTCCGATGCTGTCATCACTGAAGGCGAGCACACCGCTGGATTATCCCGAGGACGCCGAACGGCCGGATGTGCAAGCGACGCGTATCGGGCGCTGGCGTGTGGGTCTGCTGGCCGTTCTGATTCGTGTAGCCGCTATCGTGGGGCGGATGTTAGCGCGCGTGC
>Ga0075163_10002538_pt1 | contig 24524 bp, 23 predicted proteins | sample JI1023141ADNA_FD_71478 | JGI IMG/M metagenome (GOLD analysis project Ga0075163, IMG submission 71478) | Wastewater effluent complex algal communities from Wisconsin, to seasonally profile nutrient transformation and Carbon sequestration -... | ecosystem: Engineered > WWTP > Effluent > Algae... | reverse complement strand
GCTAGCGACGCGCGCTGAGGCGCGGCAGCGCGGCGGACATGCGCGGCAGCGCGGGCCGGGCGGCGGGCGCGGGCGGCAGGGGCGCCACCGTCGGCCGCGCGACGTCGACGGAGGTGACGTCGCCGACGCCGAGATCGGTCACGTCGGTGGTGATCTCCGAGGTGTCGTCGCTCATGACGCGGGCCGGCGGCAGCGTGGCGGCCGGGCGCGCGGCCGGCACCGCGGCCGGGAGCACCGGGCCGGTGCCGCGGGCGAAACGGCGCGGCGCGCTCGGCGGCAGCGGCGTGACCGGGAGCGGGGCGGGCTGGGCGACCACCGGCGGGGGCGGCAGCGGGGGCGGCTGCAAGCGCGCCGGCGGCGCGGCGGCGATCGGGCGAGCGACGGGGGCCGCGGGCGGCGGCGCGGCGATCGCGCGGGCGATCGGCGGGGTGGCCGCCGGGCGCGCGACAGGCGGCGGCGCGGCGATCGGGCGCGCGGTGGGCGCTGCGGCGATGGGGCGCGCGGGCGGCGGGGCGGCGATCGGGCGCGCGGCGGGCGGCGGCACCGCCGGCCCCGACGAGGTGATCCGCCGGACCCGGGCCGGCTCGGCGGGCGGGCGCGGCGGCGTCGCCGGCGCCGGCGCGGTCGGGCGGACGGCCACCGCAGCAGCGACCGGGCGGGCTGGCGTGGCGGGCGCCGGGCGGCGGGCGGCCGGCATCCGGGCGGCCTCGGTCTCGGAGGCGGCGATGCGGGCGCGCGCCAGCGCGAGCTGCCACTCCCACTCGTCGTCGTCGGCCAGGCCGTCGTCGCCGTCGTCGGGCAGCACGTCGGCGGCGATGATGACCGACGGCATGCTGGCAGATCGAGGCGCCACCGGGGTGGCGACTGGCGCCACCGGCGGGGCGACGCGGATCGGGGGCGCGGGCGGCGGCGGCGCGGGCATGATCGCGACCGGGACGGTCGGACCGGCGACCGGCACCGCGAAAGGCACGTCGCGGGTCATCGCGTGCAGGTCGACGATTCTCCCGTCTGGCGTCAGCACCATCCCGTACCGCGATAGCTTCACGTACCCAGCGCGCGCGAGGATGTTCTCGATGACCGCCATGCGCGGCTTTCAGTGCACGGTCCGGGCCATGCCGATGGAGATCGCGCGCGACGCAAGTCGTCGGATCGACGGAGGCCCCCTGGTGGGGACGGACGCCGCCGGAGCCCCAGCCCTCGGGACGGTTGACCCCGGCGGTTTTGCCGCAGGTCAGCGGCCGGTGAAGCGCGGCGGCCGACGCTCGGCGAACGCGCGCAGGCCCTCGTCGCGATCCTCGCTGAACAGCGTCACGTCGTAGCACTGCCGCTCGATGCGCAGGCCCTCGTCGATGCCCACGTCGACGCCGCGGTCGATGGCGGCCTTGGCCTGCTGCAGCGAGCGCGGCGCGCACCCGGCCAGCTCGCCGAGCAGCCCGTCGACGGTCGCGGCCAGCGCGGCGGCCGGCACCACCGCCATCACCAGCCCGAGCGCCAGCGCGCGCTCGCTGCCGATCCGGCGGCCCAGCAGGATCAGCTCCTTCGCCGCCGCGACGCCGATCAGCCGGGGCAGCCGCTGGGTCCCGCCGGCGCCCGGCATGATCCCCAGCCGCACCTCGGTCAGGCCGACCTCGGCGCCCTCGACCATCACGCGCAGGTCGCACGCCAGCGCGAGCTCGAGCCCGCCGCCGTAGGCCGAGCCGTTGAGCGCGCAGATCGTCGGCTTGGGGATGCGGGCCCAGGCGTCGATCGCGCCGCTGATCGCGTCGATGTACGGCTTCGAGCCCGCGGCCGGCACGCCCTTGCGCTCCTTCAGGTCGGCGCCCGCGCAGAACGCCTGATCGCCGGCGCCGGTCAGCACGACCGCGCGCACCTCGGGATCGTCGCCGAGCGCGGCCGCCAGCCGGCGCAGCTCCTCGTTGACGGCGCGCGACAGCGCGTTGCGGGCGTCGGGGCGGTTGAGCGTGACGTGGGCGACGTGATCGCGGATCTCGACGGTGGGCAGCGTCATCGCCGGCGATGGTACGCAGGTCGACGATTGTCGCAACCGATCGGGCGCGCCGGTTGTCGCAGGCGCATGCGTTCCCTCGCGTGTGTGGTCGTGGTCGCGCTCACGGCGGCTCCGGCCGCGGCCGATGTCCTGGGCTCGGCCCTCGATCAACCCCTGACCGAGGTGTCGCACGCCGTCGACGTCGCGGTGGTCGACGGCATCGCGACCTACAAGGTGCAGCGGGTGTTCGCCAACGCGGGCACCAAGGCCGACGAGGTGCGCCTCGAGATCGATCTGCCCTACGGCGGCGCGGCCACCGGGCTGCGCATCCGCGCGCGCGACCGCTGGTACGAGGGCGAGCTGATGGAGGCCGAGCAGGCCGAGAAGCTCTACCAGGAGCTCACCGGCAAGGGCCGGTGGGAGCCCAAGGACCCGGCGCTCTTGTACTGGCGGTGGGCCGACAAGCTGCGGCTGCGGGTGTTCCCGGTGATGCCGGGCGGCACCAGCACCGTCGAGTACACGCTGACCGTGCCGACCCGCTACGAGCGCGGCAAGGTGTTCCTGTCGTACCCGCGGCTCGCCGACGGCGCGGCGCCCAACCTGGCGGTGCCGGTGTTCACGATCCGCCCGGGCTGGGGCAACGCGACGACCGCGATCAAGATCGACGGCGCGCGGAAGGCGCCCGGCGCGCCGATCGTGCTCGCGCGCCCGACCGAGCCGGCGTGGCTCGCCGCGATCAGCCACACCAGCAGCGCCAGCTACGTGTCGAGCGTGGTCGAGGTCGAGGACGCGCCCGCCGCACGGCGCACGTTCGCCACGGCGACGGTGACGCTCGACATCGAGCACACCTACAAGAGCGATCTGCGCGTCGCGCTGGTGACGCCCAAGGGCGACGAGGTCGAGGTGTTCGACGGCAGCGGCGGCAGCGACAACGACGTGCGCGGCGCGTTCACGGTCGACCTGCCCGCGAAGACCGCGGGCGTCGGCGCGTGGCGGCTGGTGGTCTCGGATCACGCCGCGCTCGACGCCGGCACGCTCACCGCGTGGAAGCTGACGCTCGGCGACAAGGCGCCGGTCGTCGTCGACGCCACCGACCTGCCGCTGTTCGTCCCCGACGCGCCCGAGAACGAATCCGACGGCGGCGTCGCGATGATCGAGCTGGCGCCGCCGCCGATCGACGCGATCGCCAACCGCTACGGCAAGGTGGTCGCGTCGAAGGCCCACGCGTTCGGTCGCCTGGAGATCGACGCGGCGCCCGAGCTGCGGCCGCTACCCAAGAAGCCGCAGGTGGTGTTCGCGATCGACGCGTCGTACTCGATGGACGTCGAGGGCATCGCCGGCCAGCTCGCGCTGATCAAGGGCTACCTCCACCACGTCCCCGACGCCGAGGTCGAGGTCGTGGTCTACCGCCGCGCCGCGACCCGGCTGTTCGGCGCCTTCGTGCCCGCCGGGCAGGTCGCCGCGAAGCTGGCCGCCGCCGAGCAGGCCGGCCGGCTCGCGCCCGGCAACGGCAGCGCGCTCGACGAGGGCGCCCGGCTGGCGGCGTCGCTGCTCGCCGCGCGCAAGGGCGCGCTGCGCATGGTCTTGACCACCGACAACCGGCTGCGCGGCCGCTGGACCAACGATCTGGCGCTCGCCGGGCTGGCGGCGGCGCCGGCCGGCGCGGTGGTCCACGTCGTCGAGGCGAACCCCGCGGGCTTCGGCGTCGAGCTGGCGCGCGACGACGCCCACCCGCTGGCGCCGCTGGCGCTCACCCACCACGGCATCGCCGCGCTGGCGACCGGCCTGGGCACCGGCGACAAGCGCCTCGCCGAGCGCGTGCTCGGCTTGGTGCGCCCGGTGCGCATCGATCACTTCGCGATCGCCGGCCTCGACCTGACCAACGGCAAGTACGACGAGACGATCCCCGAGGTGCTCGACGAGGGCGCCGGGCTGCGCGTCGTGGTCGCCGCCGGCAGCGCGCCCGACAAGGTCGAGCTCACCGGCATGATCTGGGGCGACAAGTTCCGCCGGGTGGTGACCTCCGACGTCGCGTTCTCGAAGGCCGCCGCGGCGTGGGTGTTCTCCGAGGACGATCACCACGACCTGTCGCGCGAGGAGATGCTGACGGTGGCGAAGCTGGGGCGGGCGGTGTCGCCGGTGACGTCGTACCTGGCGACCGAGCCCGGGGTGCGGCCGTCGGTGATCGGCCTCGAGGAGGGGCTCGTCGGCACCGGCTCGGGGTTCGGGATGGGCGGGCTCGGCACGTCGGGCAAGGGCGGGATGCCGGCGCTGCCGCCGGATCCGATGACGCTCTTGGCCCGCGCCGCCGCCGCGTGCGTGAAGCAACACCAGCCGGCCGCCGGCTGGGCGGTGCACCTCGACATGGAGACCACCGGCCACGAGATCGTCGACGTGGTGCCCGGCGCCGGCGCCGCCACGCCGGTCGGCGCGTGCCTGGTCGAGGCGGTCTGGGCCCTGCCGCTGCCGACCAGCTTCGTCGCCGATCGCGCGATGCACCCGCTCGACTTCCGTTGACCGCGGCGCGACCGCGGCGCGGCGGCGCAAGGTTTCTTCACATCCACGCGCGCAGCGGCGCAACGTGGGGCGCACAGGCTGGGTAGCGAAAAGGAGCTACTCATGCTGTGTCTCGCAATCGGTCTCGGAGTCCTCGGCGCCATCGGCCTGTCGCGCATGCACCGGCGCCGCCACGGCTGGCACGGTCACCACCACGGCTGCCACGGCGGCGGTTGTCACGGCGGCGGTTGCCACGGCGGCGGTTGCGGTCACCACGGCGGCTGGCGTCACCGCGGCGCGCGGCGGTGGATGCTCGGCCGGATGTTCGAGCGCATCGACGCCAGCCCGGCCCAGGAGCGCGCGCTGGTCGCCGAGCTCGACCAGCTCGAGAGCCGCCTGCGGACCGCCCGCGGCAACCTGACCGCGCTGCGCCCGAGCCTGGCCGAGGCGATGCAGGCCGAGCACCTCGACGCGACCGCGGCGGCCGGCCTCGAGGCCGGGGTCGACGCGGCGATCGCCGACGCCCGGGCCGCGCTGTTCGATTCGCTGCGCGCGATCCACGGCCTGCTCGATCCCAAGCAGCGCGCGACGGTGGCCGCGATGCTCGGCGGGGCGGCGCGCGGCGCCGGACCGTACCGGGTGTGAGCCAGGCAACCGTGCGAGGATGATCGCCCGATGCGGGTCCTGCTCATCGACGACGACGCCCGGCTCGCCGAGCTGCTCGTCGCCTACCTGGCGCCGCAAGGCGTGGCGCTGACCCACGCGCCGGGCGGCCAGGCCGGGCTGGCGCAGGTCGCCGCCGGCGGCTGGGACGCGGTCTTGCTCGACGTGATGATGCCCGGGCTCGACGGGCTCGCGGTGCTGCGCCAGCTGCGCGCCAAGGACGCGCGGCTGCCGGTGCTGATGCTGACCGCGCGCGGCGACGAGTCGGATCGCGTCGTCGGGCTCGAGCTGGGCGCCGACGACTACGTCGCCAAGCCGTTCTCGCCGCGCGAGCTCCTGGCGCGGTTGCGCGCGGTGGTGCGGCGGGCGGCGCCGGCGGCGGTCGCGGCGCGGATCGCCGCGGCCGGGGTCGAGGTCGACGTCGCCGGCCGGCAGGCGTGGGTCGACGGCGCGCCGCTCGAGCTGACCGCGCTCGAGCTCGACCTCCTGACCGTGCTGGTGCAGCGGGCCGGCCGGGTCGTGCCGCGGGCCGCGCTCCTCGAGCTGGCCGGCCGCGACGACACCACCGTCGGCGATCGCACGATCGACGTCCACATCTCGCGGCTGCGCAAGAAGCTCGGCGAGCCGGCCGCCGCGCGGCTCAAGACCGTGCGCGGCATCGGCTACACGCTGGCGCGCGGCGTCGACGAGGCGCCGTGAGAGCGCGGCGGCGCTGGCGCGACGAGGTGCGCGCCGAGCGCGAGTTCTGGCGGCGCCACCACGCGATGCACCACGCGATGCACCACGCGCGCCGTCGCCACGGCCCGTGGTGGCTGCAGGGCAAGCTGCGCCTGCGCATCTTCCTCGGCTTCGGCCTGGCGCTCGCGGCCGGCGCCTGGGTCGGCGCGCGCGAAGGCCACTGGTGGCAGCTCGCGCTGATCCTGATGGCGCTGTGGGTGGTGGCCGGCGCGATGGCGTGGCGGCTGACCCGGCCGCTGGTGGTGACGATCGCCGCGGCGCGGGCGATCGGCGAAGGCAAGCTCGACACCCGGGTCGACGTCGGGCGCCACCGCGGCGAGCTGGCGGTGCTGGCGAGCGCGCTCAACCACATGGCGGCGCGCATCGAGCAGCAGCTGCGCGATCAGAAGGCGCTCCTGGCCGCGGTGTCGCACGAGCTGCGCACGCCGCTGGGCCACCTGCGCGTGATGATCGAGACCGCGCGCGAGCAGGCCGACTGGCGGGCGCTCGACGCGGTCGAGCGCGAGCTGTTGGCGCTCGACGATCTGGTGGCGCGGCTCCTGGCCTCGTCGCGCCTCGAGTTCGGGCGGATCGAGCGACAGCCCCTCGACGTCGCCGCGCTGGTGGCCGACGCGGCGCTGGCCAGCGGGGTCGCGGCCGACCTGATCGCCGCCGAGGGCGACGCGACCGCGGCGATCGATCCCACGCTGGTGCGCCGGGCGGTCGCCAACCTGATCGACAACGCCACCCGCCACGGCGGCGGCGTCGCCGCGATCCGGATCGAGCGGCGCGGCGGCGAGGTGGCGATCGAGGTCGACGACGCCGGCCCCGGGCTGCCGCCCGACCGGGTCGGCGACGTCGGCCGCGCGTTCGTGCCGTCGACCGGCGGCGGGCTGGGGCTGGGCCTGGCGCTGGTCGCGCGGATCGCCGCGGCCCACGACGGCCGGAGCTGGGCGGGGGCCCGGCCGGGCGGCGGCGCCCGGGTCGGGCTGTCGGTGGCGGTCGCCGCGCGCCCGCCGGCGTGACCCGCGGCGCGTCAGCCGGGCCATCGGCGGCGCGTCGGGCAGATTGACGCGGCGCCGTCAGAAATCGCGGCGCCGGCCGCGGCGTCGCGCCAACCCCGCGTCGGCGCTGGCCCCGACGTTGGCATCCGGCTCGCAATGGCCTGCCGCGATGCCGGGACCAGCGCGGGTCATGATCATCGACGACGCCGCCATGATGCGCGCGGTGGTGGCCGACGTGGTGCGCCGGGACGACGCCTATCAGGTGGTCGCCAGCTGCGCCAACGGCGACGCCGCCCTGCGCCAGCTCCGCGCCGCCGCGCCCGATCTGATCCTGCTCGATCTCGAGATGCCGGTGATGGACGGGCTGACCTTCCTCCGCTACGCGCGCCTGCTCACGCGCGCGCGCATCGTCGTGCTGTCGTCGGTCGCCGAGGTCGGCTCGCCGCGGGCGCGCGAGGCCCGCCGGCTGGGCGCCGACGCCGTCGTGCACAAACCCTCCGGTGCGGTGTCGCTCGATCTGGGCGCCCGCGCCGGTGACCACCTGCTCGCGACCCTGCGCCGGGTCGCCCCTGCTCGAGGAGCCACCCATGGCCAGTGACGACACCGACTTCGGCGACGACGAGCTCGACAACCTCGACCACACCTTCCTGACCTTCCAGGTCGGCGGCGAGGAGTACGCGGTGCCGGTCGCGACCGTCACCGAGATCGTCCGCCTCCAGAAGACCTACGTCGTGCCCGACGTGCCGCCGTACATCCGCGGCGTCATCAACCTGCGCGGCAAGGTGATCCCGCTGCTCGACGTGCGCAGCCGGTTCGGCCTGGCCGACGCCGCCTACACCGACCGCACGGTGGTCGTCGTGATCGAGGTCGGCGACGCCACCACCGGGCTGGTGGTCGACGCGGTGTCCGACGTCGCCGACATCCCGGCCGAGCAGATCGAGCCGCGCACCGCCGCCCGCGCCGGGCGCGCGCCGATGGTCCGTGGCCTCGGCAAGCGCGCCGATCGCGTGAGCTTCATCCTCGACGTCCCCGCGCTGCTCGCCATCGATGGCGCGGTCGCGGCTCCCGGTCCGTCCACCCCTGCGTCGGTCGCGCGCTGAGCGGCCATCCCCGAGGCACCATGTCGAATCCCACCGCTCCATCGTCCCCGGCGGCGCCGACCGCCCCCCGCGACCCCGCCGCCGCCGACAACGCGCGCATCCGCGCCGCGCTCGACTCGGTCGGCACCAACGTGATGATCGCCAACGCCGAGCTGGAGATCGTCTACCTGAACCCGTCGCTGATCGCGACCCTGCGCGAGGCCGAGGAGGCGATCGCGGTCGATTCCCGGGGTTCTCGGTCGACGGCCTGCTCGGGCGCTCGATCGATGACTTTCACAAGCACCCGCGCCACCAGCGCGGCGTGCTCAAGCGGCTGACCGGCGTCCACCGCGCCAACATCGCGCTGGGTAACCGGCACTTCGAGCTGGCGGTGTCGCCGGCGCGCGACGACGCCGGCGCGGTGGTCGGCTACGCGGTCGAGTGGGCCGACGTCACCGAGCGCCGGGCCCAGCAGGCCGAGCGCGAGCGCCTGCTGGCCGAGAGCCTGCGGGTCAAGTGCGCGCTCGACGGCGCGACCACCAACGTGATGATCGCGAACGAGCGGTTCGAGATCGTCTACATGAACGACACGCTGATCGAGATGATGCGCAAGAACGAGGCGGCGATCCGGCGCGACCTGCCGCAGTTCCGCGTCGACGGCCTGATCGGCACCAGCATCGACAAGTTCCACAAGCAGCCGTCCCACCAGCGCCAGGTGCTGGCGCACCTGACCGGTCGCCACACCGTGTCGATGACGCTGGGCGGGCGGATGTTCACGCTGTCGGCCAACGTGGCCCGCGGCACCAGCGGCGCGATCGTCGGCTACTCGGTCGAGTGGGTCGACGTCACCGAGCAGAAGCTGGCCGAGCGCGAGGTGGCGCGCGTGCTCGACGCCGCGATCGGCGGCGACCTCACGGCGCGCATCGACACCGACGGCTGGGCCGGGTTCCTGGCCAGCATCGGCACCGGCATGAACCGGCTGCTCGAGACGATGGCCGACTCGCTGCGCCAGGTGAAGGTGGCGGTCGAGCAGATCGGCCAGGCGTCGACCCAGCTGTCGGCGACCAGCCAGATGATGTCGTCGGGCGCGATCGAGCTCAACCGCGCGGCCGAGGAGTCGTCGTCGGCGATGGGCCGCTCGGCCGAGATGATCAAGACGTCGACCGACAACGCCGCGATGGCCAACCAGCTGGTCAACCAGACCGCGACCGCCGCCCAGGGTGGCCAGTCGCGGATGGAGGAGATGACCGGCGCGATGGGCGCGATCAACGCGTCGGCCCAGCAGATCGCGAAGATCATCAAGGTCATCGACGAGATCGCCTTCCAGACCAACCTGCTCGCGCTCAACGCCGCCGTCGAGGCGGCCCGGGCCGGGCGCCACGGCAAGGGCTTCGCGGTGGTCGCGCAGGAGGTCCGCAACCTCGCCGAGCGCAGCGCGAAGGCCGCCAAGGAGACCGCGGCCCTGATCGAGGACTCGGTCGGCAAGGTGGCCCAGGGCGTGCGCATCGCCGACGCCACCCGCGGCGCGCTGGTCGAGATCGTCGGCAACGTCGTCAAGGTGGTCGACCTGGTCGGCGAGATCGCCAGCGGCGCGCAGGAGCAGGCGCGCACCACCCGCGGCGTGACCGACTCGATGCGCCAGGTCGCCGAGTCGGCGCAGTCGGGCAGCCAGCAATCCAACGAGGTGGCGGCCGCCGCTGAGGAGCTGGGCCGGCAGATGGAGATCCTGAAGCAGCGCACCGATCGCTACCAGGTCGGCGAGGCCGCGCAGGCCGCGATGATGCCGGCCGGCGTCACGCCGCAGCTGCTCGAGCAGATCATGGCGATGCTGCGCGCCCAGGGCCTGGCGCCCGCCGCCGCCGCCGCGCCGCGCGCCGGTGGCAACGGCAGCAACGGCACCAACGGCCACCACGGCAAGAACGGCCACGGCGACCCGCGTGCGATCCTGCCGCTCGACCGCGACGAGCGCGGCTTCGGCGGCTTCTGACCGACCGCGGCGCCGCCGCGCCCCCGGCGCGCCTGCGCGCCGCTCCTCCGCCGGCGTGCGCCGGTGCTCCGACCGGAAGGCCGATGGTCATGCAGCTCGACGACGACAGCATCTGGAGCGAGTTCGCCAACGACGCGGGCGAGGCGCTCGCCGCGATCGAGGGCGCGCTCTTGGTCCTCGAAGACGCGCCCGGCCGCAAGGACGAGATCAACCGGCTGTACCGCGGCCTGCACACGATCAAGGGCAACGCCGGGTTCCTGCAGCTGGTCGCGATCGAGAAGCTGGCCCACGTCGCCGAGGATCTGATCGGGCTGGTGCGCGATCACGGCGTCCCGCTCGACGGCACGGTCGTCGACCTGATGCTGCGCGCGGTCGACCGCCTGCGCGACGGCGTCGGCAAGGTCGGCCGCGAGCGCCGCGATCTCGAGCCGCGGCAGGTGGAGGCGCTGGTCGGCGAGATCGCGGCGGCCCACGCCGCGCGCACCACCGCGCCGGCCAGCGCCGCGCCGCCCACTGTGGCCGCGCCCGCGGGCCCGGTGATCGCGGCGCCGGTCGCGCCCGCGCCGCCGGCCGAGCCGCCGATCGAGCTGATCGAGCCGTCGCTCGACCCCGGCTACGTCGAGGTGTTCCTGTCGCTGTGCAACGAGCTGTGCCCGGCGATCGGCGAGGCCGTGGTCGGCGCCGCCGAGCCCGACGGCGCGGCGGCGTGCGCCGCGCTGGTCGAGCGGTGCGCCGATCTGGGGCTGGCGGCCGAGCGCATGGGCTACGTCCACGTCCAGGACGCCCTCGCGCAGCTGGCGCGCGCCGCCGAGCGCGGCCCGGTCGCCGCCGCCGAGCTACCCGAGCTCGAGGTCGCGCTGTACGCGGCGCTGGTGCCGATCGAGACGGCGTACCGCGCCACCGCCGCGACGCCGATCGACGTCGCGGTGGCCAGCCTGTACCAGCGGGCCTGCGCCGCGGTGGTGCTGGCCGACGTCGCCGAGCTGCACGCGCTGCTCGAGCAGGCGCGGCCACCGCTGGCCGCGGTCCACCAGCGCTTCGCGCGGCTGCGCGCCGCGTGCGCCTACCTCGACCTGCCGCACGCCAGCGAAGGCCTGCTGTCCCACGAGGACGCGCTGGGGCGGATCTGGGAGCGCGGCGACGAGCCGGTCGCCGAGCGCGCCGCCGCGCAGGCGTTCCTCGCCGAGTTCGGCCGCGCCGCCGACGCGGCGGCCGCCGCCGAGGGGCCGAGCCCCGATCCCGAGGTCGCCGAGGTGTGGCCGCCGTTCGTCGATCTGCCGGTGTCGCCGGCGATCCGCGCGCAGCTGTCGGCGCCGATCTGCGCGACGCTTGACCGGGTGCGCGCCGCCGGCGACGTGATCGTCGAGCTGGCCGCGGCGCTCGAGCGCGCGCCCGCCACCGCGGCGAGGTTCCACGCCTGGCTGGCGCGCCCCGGCACGACGCTGGTCACCAGCGCCACCACCGGCGACGGCGACGCGCTGGGCTACGCGTTCCTGGTCGCCGCGCCGCGGCCGGTCGCGGCGCTGCGCGCCGAGCTGGTCGAGCTCGACGACGCCGGCGCGCTGACCCTCGACGCGCTCGACGGCCGTGGCCCGCAACCGCTCGCGCCCGCGGCCACGGCGCCCGGGGCTATCGCGCCCGCGCCGGCCGCGTCCACCGCCGCCGCGCCCACCGCCGTCGCGCCCACCGCCGCCGCGCCGCGCGAACGCGCCGACGACGAGGGCGACGCCGCCGACGCCGGCGAGGGCGCCGGCCGCGACGTCGGCCGCACCGAGTACCTCCGCATCGACGCGCGCAAGGTGTCGATGATCATGGAGCTGGCCGGCGAGCTCGGCCTGGCCAGCGGCGCGGTCACCCATCACCCCGAGCTGGCCGGCCTCGAGCTCGAGGGCTTCGTCGCCGCCAGCCACCAGCTCGAGCTGCTGATCCGCGAGCTGCAGAGCGAGGTCTCGGCGATGCGGCTGGTGCCGGTCGCCGGCGTGTTCCAGCGGATGCGCCGGGTCGTGCGCGACACCTCGCGCCGCACCGGCAAGCCGGTCACGCTCACGCTGATCGGCGAGGACACCGAGATCGACAAGGTCATGGTCGACGCGCTGGCCGATCCGCTGGTGCACCTGGTGCGCAACGCGATCGACCACGGCCTCGAGGCGCCGGCGGCGCGCGCCGCGACCGGCAAGGCGGCGGCCGGCCACCTCGTGCTCGAGGCCTCGCACCAGGGCGGCGAGGTCTCGGTGACGATCACCGACGACGGCGGCGGCCTGGACCGCGACCGGATCTGGGCCCGCGCCGTCGAGCGCGGCCTGGTCGACGGCCGGAGCCGGCCCGCCGACGAGGACATCGACGAGATGATCTTCCTGCCGGGGTTCTCGACCAAGGCGGCGATCGACGAGCTGTCGGGCCGCGGCGTCGGCATGGACGTGGTCCGCTCGACGATCGAGGGCCTGCGCGGCCGGGTCTCGGTGCGGTCGACGCCCGGGCGCGGCACCCGGATCACGCTGGCGATGCCGCTGACCCTGGCGTTCGTCGAGGCGATGATCGTCGGCGAGCGCGACCGGCTGTACGCGGTGCCGATCGAGAAGGTCTTCGAGGTGTTCCAGATCCGCCCCGAGCAGGTGGCGCAGAACTCCGCCGACGGCCAGCGCCTGCTGCGGGTCCGCGATCAGGTGGTGCCGGTGTGCTGGCTGCACCGCTTCTACGACGAGCCGGCGGTCGACGAGGACCTCGCCGGGCGGATCGCGGTGGTGGTCCAGAGCGGCCACGGCAGCCTGGCGATCCCGATCGAGCGCCTGCTCGGCAACCAGCAGATCATGCTCAAGCCGCTGACCGGCGCGCTGGCCGGCGTCCGCGCCGCGGCCGGCTGCGGGATGCTGCGCTCCGGCGACGTCGCGCTGACCATCGACTGCGAGCGACTCCATGCCTGAGCTCGCGCCCGACACGGTGGTCGCGCTCGAGCAGTGGGTGCGCGGCAACTTCGGCATCAGCTACACCGCCGATCAGCGCGAGCTGTTCACCAGCCGGATCGCCGCGATGTGCCGCGAGCACGGCTGCGACCCCGGCGTGCTGCTGCTGCGCCTGATGGGCGGCGAGCACGCGATGATCTTGCGGCTGGCCGAGGCGGTGTCGACCAACCACACGCTGTTCTTCCGCGAGGAGGAGGTGTTCGACTACCTCGTCGAGACGATCCTGCCGGGGCTGGCGCCCGGGCCGGTGCGGCTGTGGTCGGCGGCGGCGTCGAGCGGCGACGAGGCCTACACGCTGGCCATCGTCGCCAGCGAGCGCCTGGTCGGCGCGGCCGCGCGGGTGAAGATCCTCGGCACCGATCTGTCGGAGCGCCAGGTGCGCGCGGCCGAGCAAGCGGTCTACCCGCTGGTGCAGCTGCAGCGGGTGTCGCCCGAGCGGCGCCGCCGCTGGTTCCGGCCGGCCGGGCTCGGCCAGTTCGCGGTGGCGCCCGAGCTGCGCGCGATGTGCACGTTCCGTCGGCTCAACCTGACCCAGCGGCCGTGGCCGTTCGAGCAGCGGTTCCACGTGATCATGCTGCGCAACGTCCTCTACTACTTCGATCCGTCGACCCGGCGCGCGCTGGTCGAGGCCTGCTACGACGCGGCCGAGCCGGGCGGCTGGTTGATCACCAGCCTGACCGAGCCGATGCTCGATCTGACGACCCGCTGGACCGCGGTGCGGCCCGGGGTGTTCCGGCGCGGAGGCCTGACGTGACCGCGGGCAACCGGGTGCGGGTGCTGATCGTCGACGACTCGGTGCTGGTGCGCGCGGTGCTGACCCGCGGGCTGGGCGCCGACCCGGGCATCGAGGTGGTCGGCGCGGCCCGCGACCCGTACGAGGCGCGCGACCTGCTGGTCAAGCTGCGCCCCGACGTGATGACGCTCGACGTCGAGATGCCGCGCATGGACGGCGTGACGTTCCTGCGCCGCGTGATGGCGGTGCTGCCGACGCCGACCGTCGTGCTCAGCTCGCTCACCACCAGCGGCTCGTCGCTCGCGGTGCAGGCGCTCGCCGCCGGCGCGATCGACGTGGTCGCCAAGCCGGCGGCCGACGTGGCGTCGGCCCTCGACGCGATGATGGCGCGGCTGATCGCCGTGGTGAAGGCCGCGGCCCGGGCCCGGGTCGCCGCGGTGGGCCCGCCGCCGGCGGTGCTCGACGCCCACCCCCCGGCGGCCCTCGACCAGACCACCGATCAGGTGATCGGCCTGGGCGCGTCGACCGGCGGCGTCGCCGCGCTGGGGCGGATCCTGCCGATGTTCCCGGCGTGGACGCCGGGCGTGGTGATCGTGCAGCACATGCCGCCCGGCTTCACCGCCGACTTCGCCAAGCGGCTCGACGCGGTGTGCGCGATGCGGGTGGCCGAGGCGGTCGACGGCGATCGCGTGCTGCCCGGCCACGTGCTGGTCGCGCCCGGCGGCGAGCGCCACCTCGAGGTCCACCGGGTCGGTGGCCAGTACCGGATCAAGCTGATCGCGCGCGGCCTGGTGACCGGGCACTGCCCGTCGGTCGACGTGTTCTTCCACTCGCTGGCCCACCACGTCGGCAAGAACGCCACCGCGTGCCTGCTCACCGGCATGGGCGCCGACGGCGCCGATGGGCTGGCCGCGATGCGCGCCGCCGGCGCCCACACCTTCGCCCAGGATCGCGCGACCTGCGCGGTGTGGGGCATGCCGGCCGCCGCCGCCGAGCGCGGCGCCGCCGAGCGGCTGGTGCCGCTCACCGACGTGCCGACGACGCTGCTGCGCGCGCTGGCCGGGTGAGCCGCGCGGCGACACGCCCGCGGTCGCGCTGATCGGGTGCGCCGTGGGCCTACGCGCCGGCGGTCGCGCCGACCGGATGAGCCGCGCGCCCTACGCGACCGCGGTCGCGCCGGCCGAGCGCACGAGCTGCTGGATCGTCGTGCCGAGCTTGGCCTCGAGGTCGTAGGAGTTGGACCCCGACGGCTTGCACAGCACCGCGGTGGCGCCGAGCTTGCGCGCGGTGTCGACGTTGGGGTTGCCGAGGTTGGCGACCGACGACAGCACGATCACCGCGGCGCGCGTGCGCAGCCGGGCCTGGCGCAGGAACGTCAGGCCGTCCATGCCCGGCATCTCGATGTCGGTCAGGATCACGTTGGGGCGCGCGGCGTTGAGCGCGGTCAGCGCCGCGGTGCCGTTCTCGCACAGCGCCACGACGGTGGCGCCGGCGATCTTGTTGACGATGCCGCTGATGATCATGCGCATCATGGCGGAGTCGTCGACGATCATTATGCGGATCTCGGGCATGGGACCTCCTGGGGCAGCTCGTCGGTCGTCGTGGCCGCGACCGCGAGCTGGGCGATCGCCGCGGCGGCGAACACCAGCGGAGCTGGCGACGCGCCCGGAGCGTGGTGGCGGACGACGACAGCCAGGACGCCGGCGCCGGCGGTGCCGAGCAGCATCCCGGCGCTGCCCGCGGCGTGCAGCACGCCCATCGCGGTGGCGGCGCGCTCGGCGGGGGAGCCGCGCACGACGACGCCCATCGCCGCGCCGTAGGCGGCGCCGCTGGCGACGCCGGCCAGCGCCAGCAACACCGGCAGCGCGGCCGTCGGGCACGCGGTCAGCGCGAGGAACGCCATGCCCAGCGCGGCCAGGCCGGCGCGGGCGACGCGGCTGGCGCCGGCGCGATCGGCCAGGCGGCCGAGCGGGTAGGTCGCGGCCGCGAAGGTGGCGACGAAGCAGGTGACCAGCGCGCCGGTGTGGCGGTCGCCGAGGTGACGCACCTCGTGGCACCAGATCGCGAAGGTCACGACGAACGCGCCGACCGCGAGCCGCTCGGCGCCGACCCACAGCGCGGCGCGGGTCACCGCGGCGGTCACGGCGCGGCGCGGGCCGGCGACCCGGCGCGCGATCGGCAGACCGCCGTGCAGCACCGCCGCGGCCACCGCGAGCTCGAGCGCCGCGCCGGCGAGCAGCGCCGCGCGCGGATCGACGCTCAGGAGCGCGAGCCCGATCGGGCTGCCCACCGCCACCGCGATCACCAGGCTGGCGCCGAGGGTGGCGCCGTGGTGGGCCGCGCCCGGCGGTCGGGCGCCCATGATCAAGGCCAGCGCGCTGATCGCCGCCGCGCCCTGCACCGCGCGCAGCGCCAGCGCCAGCGGATAGCTGGTCACGCGCACCAGCGCGATCAGCAACAGCGCGTCGACCAGCGCCGCGAGCGCCGCCAGCCGCGCGTGGCCGCCGCGGCGATCGGCCCAGGCCGCCAGGGCCGGCGCGCCCACCGCCCCGCCCAGCACCGCCGCGGTCAGGAAGGCGTGGGCGGCGCCCGGGCGCGTCGGATACAGCGCCGCGCACAGCGGGCGCACGGTCGGGATCAGCACCGTGCCGGACAGCACCGACGCGAACGTCAGGAGCGCAGGGCGGAGCGACGCAGAGCCGGCCATCTCAGCCTGTATCGGCCGGCCGCGAGGCTTGTTGACCGGGGATCACCCTTGCAGGGTCAAGATCGCGATCGCCGCGTCGAGCCGGGTCGCCGCCTGATCGTCGGCCAGCGCGCCCCACAGCCCGGCGGTGATCGCGCCGGCGCCGAGGTGGGCCTGCACCACCGCGCGCCGCACCTCGGCGTCGGGCGAGGCGGCCAGCTCGGCGAGGATCGCCGGCCCGCGCGGGTCGCCCAGCCGGGCCAGCTCGGCCGCGGCCGCCGCGCGATCGATCGGCGCGGCGCTCGCGCCCAGCGCGGCCAGCGCCGCGATCGCCGCGGGGCGCTGATCGAGGTAGGCCAGCGCGCGGGCCGCGGCGAGCTGCACCGCCGGCGCGGGATCCGCGAGCGCCGTGGTCGCGCGGGCGATCGCCACGTCGCGGGTCAGCGCCGCGGCCAGCAGGTTGACCACGCCGGCGCGGGTGCCGGCGTCGGTGGCGCCGAGCGCGCGGTCGAAGACCGCGATCGCCGCCGCGCGATCGCCGCGCTTGTGGGCTGCGACCGCCGCGACCATCGGATCGGGGCTGGCCAGCAGCGCCTCGAGCGCGGCCTTGCCGCCGGCCTTGGCCACCAGCGCCACCGCCGCCAGCCGCACGCCGAGCGCCTCGTCGGCGAGGAACCGCGCCGGATCGGGCAGGGGCGCGCCGCCGCCGCCGCCGGCCACCAGCGCCGTCAGCGCCGCCGCCCGCACCTCGGCCGACGCGTCGCCGATCAGCCGCTGCAGCTCGGCCGCGCCGCCGCCGCCCACGGTGCCCAGGTAGCGCGCCACCGCCGCTCGCACCTGCGGATCGGGATCGGCCGCCAGCGGGCGCAGGTCCTCGAGCGCCAGCCGCCGGACCTTGCGGCCGATGCCCTCGACGGCGATCGCCCGCGCGCGCGGGTCGTCGGAGCGGAGCATCTGCTCGGCGACGTCGGGGGCCTGCCCGAACGAGGTCAGCACCGCGACCGCCGCCGCCGCCGCCACCGCGTCGTCGTCGTCGCCCATCGCCTTGCCGACGTCCTCGGCCAGCGCCTCGAGCTCGAGCCGCTCGATCGCGCGGATCGCCGTCAACCGCAGCGGCGCCGACGGCGAGGTCACGCCCTGCCACACCGTCGTCAGCGCCATCGTCTTCAGCGCCGGGCGATCGTCGGTGCCGCCGTGCGCGGCGCGCCACGCGCGGTAGTCGGCCACCGCCCGGGTGGCGTCGCCCATCCCGAGCAGCGCCCGCAGCCGGATCCGGTGGAGCTCGGCGTCGGCGGGGTGCTTGGTCAGCTCCGCCGCGGTGTACTCCGAGGCGCCGCGGTAGTCGCCGCGGGCCAGGAGCGTGTTGGCGTGCTGGACCGACGCCGATGGCCCGCAGGCGCTGGCGGCGATCACGACGAGGGACAGGAGCAGGGGCAGGCGCATGGCGGACTCCGACGGCAAGGATGCACCGCCGGGCCCCGGTGGGCCAGGCGCGCGGGGCAGCGGTGGATGCCAGCGTAGTGGCGGCGCCGGCCGCCGCGGTTACGTGCTACCCACGGCGCGTGACGCTGCGCGCGATCCTGTTCGATCTCGATGGCACCCTCGTCGACAGCGAGGCCGACTACGCGGAGGCGATCGCCCGCTGCGTCGACCGCGCGTTCGCGATCGCGCTGACCGCCGACGATCGCGCCTACGGCACCGGCCGCTCGTGGGTGGCGATCCACGCCTACCTGCGCGATCGCTACCCGCAGCTCAGCTGGGACCGCGACGCGCTGATCGCCGCCACCGCCGCCGAGAGCCGCGCGCTGTTCGCCGAGCGCGGCATCACGGTGTTGCCCGGCGCCCGGGCCGCGGTGGCGCGGTTCGCCGGCTTCGCGCGCGGCCTGGTGACCGGCAGCTCGCGCGCCGAGGCCGGCCACATGCTCGGGCTGCTCGGCCTCGCCGACGCGTTCGCGGTCCGGCTGTGCGCCGAGGACGTGCCGCGGTCCAAGCCGGCGCCCGACGGCTACCTCGCCGCGTGCGCGCGGCTCGGCGTCGCGCCGGGCGAGGCGCTGGTCATCGAGGACTCGGCGGCCGGGTGCGCCGCCGGGCGGGCCGCGGGCTGCGCGGTGGTCGCGGTGCGCGCCGGCAACCGCGGCGGCCAGGATCAGGGGGCGGCCCACGTCGTCGTCGACACCCTCGACGCGATCACCATCGAGCTGGCCCGCGAGGTGGCGCGATCGGTCGCCCCTGGGTATGGTGCGCCGACGGCATGAAGCTCCCGCCGCGCGTCACCGTGTACGAGGTCGGGCCCCGCGATGGCCTGCAGAACGAGGCGCGCCACGTGCCGACCGCGGAGAAGATCGCGTTCATCTCCGCGCTGATCGACAGCGGCCTGTCGCGGATCGAGATCACCAGCTTCGTCAGCCCGAAGTGGATCCCGCAGCTGGCCGACGCCGCCGAGGTGGCGCGCGGCGTGCCGCGCAAGGAGGGCGTCGTGCTGTCGTGCCTGGTGCCCAACCGCCGGGGCCTCGACACCGCGCTCGCCGCCGGCATGCGCGAGGTCGCGGTGTTCATGTCGGCGTCGGAGACGCACAACAAGAAGAACGTCAACAAGACGATGCGCGAGACGCTGGCGGCGTTCGCCGACGTCGTGCCGCCGGCGCTGGCCGCCGGCGTGCCGGTGCGCGCGTACCTGTCGACCTGCTTCGGCTGCCCGTACGAGGGCGACGTCGATCCCGCGGTCGTGGTCGAGCTGTGCCGCGAGCTGCGGGCGATGGGCGTGTACCAGGTGTCGGTGTCGGACACGATCGGCGTCGCCAACCCGGCCCAGGTCGAGGACGTGCTCAGCCGGGTGCTGGCCGAGGTGCCGCTCGAAGCGGTCGCGGTGCACTTCCACGACACCCAGGGCACCGCGCTGGCCAACTGCGTCACCGCGCTGCAGCTCGGCGTCACCACGATCGACTCGTCGGTCGGCGGCCTCGGCGGCTGCCCCTACGCGCCCGGCGCCTCGGGCAACCTCGCCACCGACGATCTGATCGGCATGCTGCACGCGATGGGCATCGCGACCGGCGTCGATCTCGACAAGCTGGTCATCGCCGCGCGCCAGGCCGCCACCTTCATCGGCCACGATCTGCCGTCGAAGTTCCTGAAGGCGTACCTCGGCAAGCAGGCCCGCGCGCGCCGCCGCGCCGAGCTTGGCTGAGACCGAAACGGCCGAAGGCCGGATCCGCGTGGACCCGGCCTTCGTCTCGCAGTCTCCCGTGCCCCGCGCTGAACGCTCTCGCGTCCGCGTCTTTGCGTAAGACCCTCGCAGGGTTGATCAGCACTCGGATCCCCGAGCACGATCTCGCGTTTCGGGTGGGGGCCCGCTCGCCGTCCCGGACGAGCGACAGGGGTTCATGCCACGTGGAGCGCCACCTGCCGCCACCTGGGTCTTTGCGAAAGACCCTCTCTGTATCTCAGTTACCGATCTGCCACTCGCCGCCGACGCGGACGTAGACGTTGCCGCGCAGCTCCCAGCGCACCGGCGCCCAGCGGTGGCCGGCCTTGGCGCGCTCCCAGTGACCGGGCACCCACTCGTACTGCTTGGCCTGGTCGTTCCAGCCGTACGCGCCCTCGATCCAGACGTAACCGCGGCGGGCCGCGCCGGGGTTCTCGACGCGCGGCGGCGGCGGGGCCATCGTCGGGCCGACGATGACGACCTGTCCGCCCTGGGAGATCACGGTGCCGGCGCCGTTGGTCGCGACCAGGCCGCCCTGGCCGTTGTTGACGATCACGCCGCCCTGGCCGTTGCCGCCGACCACGCCGCCGTTGCCGATGATCACGCCGCCGTTGCCGCCCGGCTGATCGTAGCGGTGATCCTGGTTGTGCGGATCGATGACGGTGCCGCCGCCGCCGCCGCCCACGACCACGCCGCCGCCGACGACGACCCAGCTACCGTCGACCCAGTGCCAGCTGCCGTTGCGCGGCTCCCAGCGGCCGTCGTTCCAGGCGTAGCCGGCGCGCTCGCGCTCCCAGTGGCCGTCGACCCACACCCACTGGCCGCCTTGCCACTGCCAGTTGCCCTTGACCCACACGTGGCCGGACATCGGCTGCGGGTTCTCGGCGCGCGGCGGCGGCGGCTGATCGTAGGCGACGACCGCGCCGGTGGCGATGCGGCCCCGGGCGGTGACGACGCAGGCGGGAAGCGTGGTGCCGAGGAGGGCCGCGAGGCCCAGGGTCGACAGGATCCGACGGGTACGGTTCATCTCGAGTCTCCTTTAGTCGTCCAGCCGGAGCGTCCGGGCCGGGAACAACTCTTGGACGGCCTGGTCCATGATTGTTTCAACCGCGAGTATTCCCACCCGCGATCCTCCTGTCAACGCGCCGGGTTCCGCGAACTTACGGCCCGGCGCGGCCGGTCACGGGTGCTTGAGCGCCTCGAGATCCGCCGGCGTGGCCTTGCGCAGCCACACCAGGTAGTCCGCCATGGCGCGGAGCTGGTTGGGCTCGAGGTCGTCTTCGTAGGCCGGCATGTCGTCGAGCTTGCCGAACAGGTGCGGCGATCCGCTGTCGCGCAGCACCGCCTCGTAGAAGCGCCGCGAGCCGTAGCCGGCGAGGTTGGGGCCGGTCGAGGCGTCGGTGCCGGTGCGGTTGTGGCAGTCGGCGCACGGCCCGTCGTCGAACAGCGGCTTGCCCTGCTCGACCTTGGCGGCGTCGACGTCGTCGGCGCCGGTCTCGGCGTAGATCAGCTCGACCAGCGCGTCGAGGTCCGCGCCGGTGGCCTCGGTCTTGGGCATCGCGTTCTCGTCGTCGACGATCTTCTCGACCAGCCCGTAGTGCTCGGGCGCCGACGCGTCGACCAGGAGCGAGCGGATGTGCGCGCGGCTGGCCAGCCCCGGCCCGAGCACCGGCGCCTTGCGGTCGTCGCCCTCGTGGCAGCTCGCGCACTCGCTGGCCCACAGCTTGCGCGCGACGTAGAAGCGCGGCGTCGTGTACACCGCCAGCCCGCCGGGCGCGGGCACGCCGTTGGCCTTGGCCAGCTTGCGCGCCAGCGTCGCCTCGCGCGCGAAGCGGCGGCTGCGGCGCTGCAGCTCCTGATCGTCGTCGTCCTTGGCGTACGACTGCATCGACACCCCGATCGCCGCGAGCAGCCCGACGAACAGCACCGCCAGCACCGCGTAGTGGCGGGTCACGCGGCCGGGCCGCCCGTCGAACAGCGGCACCGCGGCGAGCACGCCGAACACCACCAGCGGCAGCCCGAGCGCGATGAACGTGCGCAGCGAGCCGAACGTGTTGACCAGCGCGAACAGCGGACGGAAGTACCACTGCGGGCGCGCGTCGTAGGCCGCGGTCGGGTCGGCCGGCCCGTCGAGGCCGGCGCCGCCGGCGTGGTGGCTCCACGCCACCAGCGCGATCAGCGCGAGCGCCGCGACCACCCAGTTGCGCAGGCTCTGGTACGGCCACGCCGGGCGCGCCGGCCCGTGGGTCGGCTGCACGCCGTGGCGCCGGGTCTGGGCGCGGAACGCCCACGCCAGGAGCAGGGTCACGACCGGCAGCACCACCGCGTGCAGCGCGTAGAAGCGCGTCAGCGTCAGGTTGCCGAACTCGTTGCCGCCCTGGACCGCCTGCACCAGCTGCCGGCCGGGGCCGGGCGCGTCGTTGACGTAGGCCAGCTCGACCTTGGTCGCCCAGTAGCCGTACTGATCCCAGCGCAGCACGAAGCCGGTCACCGAGTACAGCGTGATCACGCCGATCAGCCCGAGGCCGATCCACCACTGCACTTCGCGCGGCCGCCGGTAGCCGCCGCGCAGCGCCGTCACCACCAGGTGCAGGCCGGCGACGATCACCACCGCCGACATGCCCCAGCGGTGGACGCCGCGCACGACGGCGCCGAGCGGCACCTGATCTTCGATGTACGCGACCGAGGCCCAGGCGGCGCTGGTCGACGGCGCGTAGTACAGCGCGAGCAGCGCGCCCGACAGCGCCTCGATCACCAGCAGGAAGCCGAACAGGAACCCCAGCGTGTGCGCGAACGACGCGCCGCCGGCGACCGGGCGGCGCCACTCGGCGAGCACCTCGCGGTAGCCGGTGCGCTCGTCGAGCCAGTCGCTCAGCCGCGCGCGCATCAGGCGGGCTTCCGGTCGGCGCCGCCGTTCTGGTAGCGCACCCAGGTCACCTTGACCCGGCCGCGCTCGATGATCACCGGCAGCGGATCGAGCCCGCGCTCGGCCGGCCCGCTCAGGCGGTTGCCGTCGAGATCGAAGGTCGCGCTGTGGCACGGGCACTCGAAGCGCTGGGCGCCCTCGGCGAAGCCGATCGCGCAGCCCTTGTGCGGGCACACCGACGACAGCGCGGCGATCTGCCCGTCCTTGCCGCGGCGCAGCCACGCGGCGCCGAGCACGACGTTCGCGGTCGACGCGTAGGCGTCTTGCACGCGCGCCGCGACCAGCGGCACCCGCACCGGCTGGGCGCCGACCTGATCGGCGGCGATCGCGTCGATCGGATCGGTCGGCGCCGACACCACGACGGTGCCGACGGTGTGGCCGACCAGCCGCGCCACCGGCACCAGCAGCGCCGCGCCCACGCCACCGCCGACCGCGCAGGTCGCGACCTGCAGGAACCGGCGACGGGTGGCGTCGCTGGCAGGAGGGGGCGGATCGCCGCCGGCGTCGTTTGCGCTCACGCGGCGCAGTCTACGCCGCCGCGCCGGCCTTGGTTACTGTCCGCCCCGCCAACGTCGCCTCGCCATGGCGCCGCCCACGCTGTGTTCGTTTCGTGCGCAGCGCGTTCCGCGGCTCAGCCCATCGTGCGCTCTTCGCGCTCCTGATCTTCCTTGCAGCGGATGCACAGGCTGGTCTCGGGCCGCGCCTCGAGGCGCTTCTTGCCGATCGGCTCGTCGCACGACTCGCAGTTGCCGAAGGTGCCGTCGTCGATCTTCTTGATCGCCAGGTCGAGCTTGGACAAGAGGCTCTTGTCGCGGCCGCGCAGCCGGAACTCGAAGGACTGGGTGTACTCGGCGGAGGCCAGGTCCATCTCGTCGGGCAGGTCGCTCGGATCGAGCGTCATGTTCTCGGTGAGCGTCTGACGGGCGCGATCGACGACGTCGCGGCGCTTGCCCTCGAGCAGCTCCTTGAACTTCGCCAGTTCCTTCTTCGTGAGCGCCTTGGCGGGTGCGGCGGCGGTGCTGCTGCTGGTCGACACGTCGTGCCCCTTCGTGAAGTTCGAAAAGCCGGAGCGTCCGGCGCGAAAGGCCGCATACCATAGTGGCGGAGTGCCGTGGTGACAACCCCTGGGCCCGGCTACCGGCGCGGCCCGCCACCGATCTCGACGGCGCCGCGAGGGGGAGGGCGTCCACACCTTGACACCGTGTAGGTGAACCGCCGAGAATCATGCGCACAATGTCCGGCTCCGACAAGCGCAAGCAGTCTCTCTACTTCCCTGAGGACATGCTCAAAGAGATCCAGGACGAGGCGGCCCGGCAGGACCGGTCGCTGTCGTGGATCGTCCAGAAGGCCTGGAAGATCGCGCGCAAGGAGATCATGAAGTACCCGTCCGTGAACGAGTTCCCGGGCGAGGACGATCCCCGCGAGAACCCTTGATTCGTGCGCTGGGGCTACGCGGCGTCGCCGGGTGACGGCACGCGGCTGTTCTACGAGGACGAGGATCGAGGGGATCCCCGGACCCCGGTGATCCTGTGCGACGGGATCGGGTGCGATGGCTACGTGTGGCGGCACCTGCGCCCGGCGCTGGCGCCGCGCCGCGTGGTGCACGGCCACTACCGCGGCCACGGGCGCTCGCAGCCGCCGCGGCGGGCGAGCTGCCTGGAGATCGAGGACCTGGCCGATGACGCGGTGGCGATCCTCGACGACGCCGGGATCGGCTGCGCGGTGTGGATCGGCCACTCGATGGGCGTGCAGGTGGCGCTCGAGGCGTGGCGCCGCCACCCCGATCGCGTCGCCGGCCTGGTGCTGGTGTGTGGGGCGCCCGCCCACCCGCTGCGGACGTTCCACGGCGCCGACACCCTCGAGCACCTGCTGCCCACCATCGAGCGCTGGGTGGTGAAGGTGCCCGGGGTCGTCAACCGGCTGACCCGGAACCTCCTGCCGACGCGCCTGGCCCTGGAGATCGCCGGGCGCCTGGAGATCAACCGCGACCTGGTCGATCCCGACGACTTCATGCCGTACCTCGAGGGCATGGCGCGCATGGACGTGCGCACCTTCGTCGCCATGCTGGCGGCCGCCGGGCGCCA
>Ga0075163_10002537_pt1 | contig 24526 bp, 14 predicted proteins | sample JI1023141ADNA_FD_71478 | JGI IMG/M metagenome (GOLD analysis project Ga0075163, IMG submission 71478) | Wastewater effluent complex algal communities from Wisconsin, to seasonally profile nutrient transformation and Carbon sequestration -... | ecosystem: Engineered > WWTP > Effluent > Algae... | reverse complement strand
GAAGTTGTTCCTTCTTATGAGTCAGTTCCAGGTGAGTGCCCAGGTGAATACACTGAGTACGTAACTTTCACAGCAACTGATGATTGCGGTAACAGCAGTTCAGTAACTCACATCGTTAACCACGTTGATGAAGAAGCTCCAATCCTCACTGACATCCCAACGGGTGGTTCATATGAGTGCGATGAAGTGGTTCCAATGGAAATGCCAAGTGCATTCGACTATTGCAGCGAAGCTACAGTTCAGTCTGATGAATACGTTCTTCAAGGTAACTGCCCAAGCAGCTACACTATCGTTCGTGTATTCTGGGCTACTGACGAGTGCGGTAACTCAAGTGAGCAGATCGAAGTTTACTACAACGTTTACGACGAAACTGATCCTTGGTTCACATCTGAAGTTTCTGATGAAACTTATGAGTGCATCGATTGGTCTACATACGAGCCTCAGTCTGTATCAGCTATGGACAACTGCGGTGAGCCAACAGTAGAAGTATCTATTGAGCCATTGCAGTCAGACGATTGCGGCAACGGTGTTTGGATGGTTGAATACATCGCAACTGACCTTTGCTTCAATCAGAACAACTTGTTCTACTACATCTATGTTCAGGATACTACAGATCCAACACTTAGCGAATTGCCTTCTGATCTTATGATCGATTGTGGTGATGAGCTTCCTGCTGCTCCTGAAGTAAGTGCTACTGACAACTGTGACGAAATCGTTAATGTTGAATTCACTGAAACATGTGTAGGTGACTGCCCAGAAGAAGGTGAATCAAATTGTGAACTTCTCACTCCTGTTCGTCCTGCTGGTAACCCATGCTTGTACCCTGTTGACTGGGCTATGGCTCTCTTCGCTATGCCAAGCGCACACAAGTGGTATCAGTTGGTTCCAGGTTCTGGTGTGTTCCAAGAAAATGGTGATGGTAGCATCACTATCACTGGTACACTTGTAAACGCTTACAACTCAAATGCAGGTTTCACATTCAACGTAACATTTGCTAACGGTCTTGACTGGGCTGCTTGGAGTAGCCAGGCTTTCCCAACAGGATTCAAAGCTGATTGCGGTGGTGAAGGTGCTAACCATGAGTCTTGGATGTACTACATCCTTCAGGCTGGTCCTGGTGCTGAGCTTGTTGGTTGGGGTGATTATGCAGGTTCTTCAATTAACCTGACTCATGCTCCTGCTAACTTGTACTTTGGCTTCCAGTACGGTGATGGTGCTAATAACTACAACGGTGAAAACGGTTTCGGTGGTTGGTTCTCTTACAGCGGTACTTTCCTTGTTGATGACGAGCCTATCATGAGCGGCCTTGCTGCTGGTGCTGGTGACTTTGCATTCGAATTGGATTGCTGCCCAGATTACCAAATTATCCGTTGCTGGACTGCTGAAGACTGCTCTGGTAACGAGACTAGCTGGTGCCAGACTATCACCTTCGGTGATCTTGACATCACTGCTCCAATCATGACAGCTGAGCCAATCTCTGAAGAGTTGAAAGACAGCGAAATTGCTATCGTTAGCATTCAGCCTAACCCAGCAAATTCAAACTCACAAATCAGTTTCGTAAGTCAGGAAGCCGGCAAAATGTCGCTCCAGATCCTCGATATGACTGGTCGTGTAGTTGCTGACCTCTACAACAACACAGTTGAAGCTGGTATAGTTTACAAAGCAGACTTTAATGCCAACAACATCCCTGCTGGTGTTTACTTGGTACGTTTGAATTCTGGTGGCAAGTCTGATTTGGATCGCATCCAGATCACTAAATAATCCAGAGACAATTAACTATCTGATATTGAAACGCCCCCCGGATTTCCGGGGGGCGTTTCTCATTTAGGACATTTCCAAAATCATGTTTTGCCAGCGGCATTACAACATCAAGAAAAAAGATGGGTTTATCAATTTCTTTCCCATATTTGTAGGATTAATCTTCAAAACCAATCTATGATGAGTCGTTTTTTTACATTCGTTTTTTTATTTCTGGGAATTGCTTGCGGCGCCCAGCATACACTAACAGTTTCTGATAATTCAAATTTTCATCCAGGAACGGATGGTAAGATTATTTCTGTTTTTACCCTAGATGAGCAACTCAGCCAAACTGAGCAATCAAATCTTAATGAGTGGATAGGCAATAATTCATCCTTCTTTAAAATAACTCAAAATGGATTGGACATCACAACGGAATTTCCGACCAACTACAATGATCGCAATGTCTATTTGAAGTTATTTTACATTGTTGGCGTGGACGATTTGAAAGTCAAAGTCAATAATGAAATGCGAACTATGGTGCATGAGGAATTTTTCCAGCACTTTAATTTGTAAGCGAAAGTTTTCCAACCAACGAAATGAAAATCCTTGTCGCCATTTTAATAGCGACAGGTTGTCTTTGCCTTCAAAGCAATGCACAGTTAGTTTGCCTTAACGCAGCCTCGGCTGATACTACTAGTTATACCAACGGACTGGCCAACGACAGTGTGTATTTTATTTGTCAAGGACAATCTGCAACCGTTGTTGCTACGCCAACCTCGGGCGAAGGCAATTGGGATTTTGTCTGGTATTATTTCACTCCAGCTAATAATAGTTGGACATATGCCAACGAAGACCTGAACCTCACACAGAGCTCACGCAATCTGCCACAAGGTGGTTTCAGGGTTGATGTTTTTGACAACAATGGTGTGCTTACTGATCAATTTGTCTGTTGGGTATGCAGAGTGCTTTTTGCACCCGTGGTAAATGCGAATACAATCCCAGCTGGGTGCACGGGCATACAATTATCAGGAGTTTATTTTCCAGCCAACGTTTCCGCATATTACAACAAACCCAATATAGGGCCTCAAGGTATAGTGTCTGTTGATGCAGATACTGAGATTGAAATTTGTATTGCCGCAGAACACAGCTTTGTGTCGGATTTATCATTTTATCTCGTAGGTCCTGCTAGTTGTGGAAGTCCTTCTGTACCTCTTTCAATTGCACCCGTCGAACTTGGGCAAGATCCGCTATGTAATTTCGGTAGCGGTGTAAATCTTTGCTTTTCTTCAGAAAGCACAAATAATCTAGATGTCTGTAGCAACGCTCCGACATCACTTATTGGAACATACGGTAGCTATGGTCCTTCTTCAACACCAATAGCGTGGTCGCTTCTCAATGGGTGCGATGCAAATTCGCCTGATTGGTCTGTTCAAATTTATGATTGTGTTACAGGAGATGAAGGTCAGTTCGTCGACGCAACAATTACTTTTCAAGATGAAGACAGTAATGGTGATCCTGCGACAATATTATATTCCACAATTGCAGGAAGTCAACCGATTCTGGACAATACCTGCACTTCTGAAACTGCTTTACTGGCAACTATGGTCGTTCCGGCTTCTTCTGCAGTTTCAATTCCAATTGTATTTTCAACTGCATGGGTTGCTGATCCTCCATTTTTTATTCCGAATAGCGTCAATAATCTCAATGTGTATATTGAAAATGGTCCGACAGTCGACACTGAATTCACGCTCAAAATCGTTGGGCCTAATCTTGGAACTGCGTGTGATGGCAATCTCATCGATACAGAGTTCTATGATTACATCGTGCCAGAGCAAGCGATAGCAACGACAAGTGACGACGTGCTTTGCACCACAGATACTTCCGCTGTGCTCACAAGCACGATTGCGGACGGAATTTGGTTTGGAACTGGTATTGGCGATGAGTCGTCAGGTATATTCGATCCATCACTGGCAGGCCCTGGTTTATGGACAGTTTATTTCTTGCCATACTCAGCATGTATAACAAGCGGTGAATTGCAGATTTTGGTTGCGGAAGCTCCTGTCATCAATCTCACTCCGGTGGCTGAGTTATGCAGCAATGAAGCGCCATTTTTTCTGCAAACAAATGTCTCGGGTGGCTTATGGTCGGGCGAGGGTATTGAAAATAATTTGACCGGACTTTTTAATCCTTCAGTTGTGAGCGACGCATCGGCGCAAGTAATCTATACCGTACCCGGCGAATGTCCGGCTTCCGATACATTGTTGGTTGAAATCGAAAGTTATGTGCCTCTAAGTCTTTCTTCTCCAGAAGAAGTTGTTTGTTTGAATGCCGAAAATTTGGACCTTGGGACAAACGTGAGTGGTGGCAGTTGGTCGGGTGTAGGAATCAGCAATAGTACCACAGGGATTTTTGATCCTTCTGTTGCTGGTGTTGGCGAATGGACAATTCAATACTCCTATAGTGGTGTGTGTGCCGATTCGGGATCACTTACAATTGAAGTGGATGACCCAACAATTGATGTAGTTCCTGTTAGCCCAATTTGTATCGAATCGGGAACAATAACTTTATCAGGAACTCCTCTTAATGGTTATTGGTCGGGTGATGGTATAACAAATGCATTGATAGGTGTGTTTAATCCAATGTCAATTGGTATCCCAGGTGATTATACTGTGTACTATCAGATTGACAATGCATGCAAACCGATAGACAGTGTGGTGGTAAGTGTTGAAGGCATTCCCGACATCATCATGAATTTGCCAGATGGCGTTTGTCCAGAGTCTGATATCATTTACCTCAATGCAAACATATCAGGAGGAGTATGGTCGGGTGATGCAATTGTGAATGCCACGTCTGGAGCCTTTGATCCGTCAATTGGAATCATTGGCATGAATTCTATTTCTTACTCCATTGATGATGTTTGTGATGCTTCTGAAAGCGGTGTTTTGGAAATATACTCTTCGCCTGTCATCATAGCGAGTGAGGATACTTCGATATGTTATGGTGAGCCTGCAATCTTGAGTGTAAGCGGCGGCGGCGGTTATAGTTGGATACCAACAACTGGTCTTAATACTATTCTTTCAAATAATCCAATTGCTCAGCCAACATCTTCGATTACATATACTGTAACAGGTTACAGCGCTGAAGGCTGCGCCGATAGCGACGAAGTGTATGTGGAAGTTTATCCGCTGCCAGATGTAATTGTGAATGGGCCTTTTGAAATTTGTGAGGACGAAACAGTGCAACTTCAAGCTTCAGGATTGATCGAATATAGTTGGACAGGTGAAGGGCTAAGCGATTATTACATCAGCAATCCACTTGCTAGTCCGACTGACAGTGCAATCTATTTTGTATCGGGTGTCGATGCCAATGGCTGTGAAGGTTCTGATTCTATTGAAGTAAACATTCTTTGGCCGCATGCAGAGTTTATTCCTTCTGCTGTCAGCGGTGTGTCTGCGCTTGAGGTGGACTTTCAAAATATATCAGATGGTGACGTGTTTTATTGGGATTTTGGTAACGGCATGACAGGCACTACAAATAGTCTCAACGAAGTTCCAACTGCAGAGTTCACTGGTGAACAAACTTATACCGTCACGCTAACAGCCTTATTAGGTGATTGTCCTGATACATTTTCGATGGAGATCAACTCTTATTACGATTCAGAGTTTTTATTGATCCCAAATGTTGTTACGATTGATGGCAACAATAAGAACGATGAATTTAGATTTTTAACTCAAAACATGAAGACCCTTCAGGTTGAGATTTTTGATCGTTGGGGGAAAAAAGTGGGTATTATTTCAAGACCGGAAGGAAGCTGGGATCCTAGTGAATTCGGCGCTGGCACTTATTATTATACGATGACTGCCGAAGGACTTGATAGGGAGTTGTATTCACGCTCAGGAACATTTACCGTGCTTGAGAAAACGAAGAACTAAAGACGTTTTGAACGCATTAAAGCTTTCGAACTAAAATTTAGTCGAAATTATTTTCACAAAAAATGGCATTGCCCTCAGTGCTTAGGCTGAGTAGCTTTCGGAACGAAAGGAGCTGTATTTTGCGGCGCAGCGATTTGACGCGTAGTATCCGGCTGAGATTGATGTGGAAGGAAAAAATCAAAGAAAGAAAAATAGCCGGAAGACAACGTAAAGGTTGGTTGTTCTTCGGTTTTCTTTTTTGGGTCACCATTTACATCCGGTGTTGCATGGTTTGCAGCAGCCAAAAGGCTGGAGAAACAGAATAGGACAAAAACAAATGATGCTTTTTTCATGAAGTAGATTTGCAAAAAGGTTGAACGAAAGTAAAGATATATCAGTTGGATCAAAACCGATTAACACATTTTTCGAAAGAAATTACAGATAAGACAAAAATTTTCGATGCCGTTTTGGTCTCGGTTTTTTTTCTTGTCATCATCTGGTCGTTGTTTGTGATGGATGAATACCTTGGGTTTCATTTTAAGCAATATGGACTTGAGCCGCGTGTGCCATCAGGGTTGAGAGGCATATTTACCATGCATTTTCTGCACAGCGACTTTAAGCACATAGGTCAAAACTCAATGGGTTTTTTGGTGTTGAATACCTTTCTTTTTTATTTCTATCGGCAAATAGGCTTTCAGGTTTTTCTGCTCATTTTTTTAATCTCCCCGGTCATACTTTGGGTGGTTGGAAGGGATGGGAATCACATTGGCGCAAGTGTTTTGATCTATGGTGAGTTTGCATTCCTCCTTGTTAGCGGAATGATCAGGAAAAATCCCATCCTCATGCGTGTGGCACTTGTGGTAGTGCTCTATTATGGATCCCTCGTCTGGTACGTTTTTCCTGTTGACATGAAAATTTCATGGGAAGGCCATGCCTCTGGATTTTTTATCGGAACGTTGGCGGCAATTTTGCTTCGCAACAAAGGACCTAAACGCAAACCTTATCAATTCGAAATAGAACCGGAGCTGCCGGATGACGAAAATGCTTATTGGAAAATTCCGAATGCTGATAGCACCGAAAACAAATCGGAGCAACCCCAGCAACAGACAACTGTTACAGTGAAATATCACTATAAGGAAAAGGAAGACCGTAATTGATCAACAAGCCATTTTAAGGATTCACAGGCGTAACGCTGCTCACAACGTTGCGACCGATGCTCTTGTAGTAGTAGCCAAGCTCCTGCATTTTGTCAAGATCATAAAGATTTCTACCATCGAATATGACTTTGTTTTTGAGGAGTGAAGAAATCTTTTCGAAATCAGGATTTCTGAAAGCGCTCCACTCGGTGCAGATGAGAAGCGCGTCGGCTCCGTCTAATGCGGCGTATTGATCTTGCGCATATTCAATGTGATAGCCTTTTTGTTTCTTCACATTTTCCATCGCTTCCGGATCGAAGGCCACAATTTTTGCACCTGCCTCAAGCAAATGTTCGATCATATAGAGAGCGGGTGCTTCACGGATATCATCAGTGTCAGGCTTAAACGCTAGACCCCAAATGGCAATTTTTACATGCGTCAGAGAGCCATTGAAATGATCGAGAATAGAGCCTAGCAGAATTGTTTTCTGACGTTCATTCACTTTCATCACACTCTTGAGAATCTTGAATTCGTAGGCGTTTTCCATTCCTGAGTGATACAACGCCTGTACATCTTTCGGAAAACAAGATCCACCGTATCCCATGCCGGGAAATAAAAATCTTTTGCCAATGCGCTCATCTGTGCCGATTCCTTTGCGCACCATGTCTACGTCGGCGCCAACTTTCTCACAGAAGTTCGCGATTTCATTCATGAAGGAAATTTTTGTGGCGAGAAACGCATTCGCGGCATATTTCGTCAACTCAGCGCTGCGCTCATCCATGAAGATGATTGGATTGCCTTGTCTGGTAAATGGCTTGTACAATTCTTCCATTAACTTCTGGGCGCGTGCACTTGACGTACCAATGACAACGCGATCAGGTTTCATAAAGTCATCTACTGCAAAACCTTCTCTCAAAAATTCCGGATTGCTCACCACATCGAAAGGTACGGTTGTCAAATTCGCAATAGCAGCGTGAACTTTTTCCGCTGTACCAACAGGCACGGTGCTTTTATCGACGATTACTTTGTATTCTGTAATGATCTGTCCGAGTTCAGCAGCGACTTTCAGCACATAGCTGAGGTCGGCGCTACCATCTTCACCCGGAGGGGTTGGCAGTGCAAGGAATATGATCTGCGCAGTATCCACAGCGCTTTTCAAGTCTGTGGTGAATGTGAGTCTGTTCTCGCGAATATTGCGTTCAAACAACACATCCAGATGTGGTTCATAGATCGGAATTTCGCCATTTTGCATGCGCTGCACCTTGTTGGTGTCAATATCCACGCATATCACGTTATTGCCGGTTTCCGCAAAACAAGTACCTGTAACAAGGCCTACATATCCTGAACCTACTACTGTAATATTCATCTTCGAATGTTTTAAGAGCGCGCGAATTTAGGCCATATTACGATTTCTTGGGATAGTAGAAAATTAGCACATTAGTGGGATAGGGGTGAAAGGAAAAACGGTTGTCTTATAATAGAGGCGGTAGTTTGGAATCCAAATCTTTGATCTGTAAAAGGCAGTCTTCGGGCACTAGGTGGTTGATAGCCGCCCGATAGGCAAAACGCTGTTGTTGCTTTTCACGGAGAAGTATTTGGATTTCCCGCTTTAGCCTTAGGATTGGAGCCTTTAGCGTTGCATTTTTGTCGCCGTTGGATCAGCACGATTTACATATCCCCGGAAACAATAGCAACGATGGGCTTGGCACATTTGAAGAGATGTTCAGGACATGGTACAGGCCTTTGTGTGCCTATGCAAATGGATTTCTCAGGAGCAGAGATGAGGCGGAAGAGGTGGTTCAGGCTGTGTTTATTCAGTTTTGGGAAAAAAGAAATAACCTGGAGATTGAAATTTCACTCAAAAGCTATTTGTACAGGGCAGTAAGAAATGGCGCGCTGAACAAGATTAAACATGAAAAGGTGAAACTTGAATATGCAGGTTACGCGAAAAGCAGCAATGCCGATATTGAAGCACCTTCAGAAAACTTGGAGGTGGAAGAACTGCAGTTTAAAATTAGACATGCACTGATGAAGTTGCCGGAACAATGCCGAAAGGTATTTGAGCTGAGCCGGTTTGAAGAACTGAAATATGCTGAGATAGCTGAAAGATTGGGTATTTCAGTTAAAACAGTGGAGAATCAGATGGGCAAAGCATTGCGCATTATGCGTGAACAATTGCAAGATTATTTGCCGCTGATAGCGTTGTTAATGAAAGATTTTTTATAAGCATTGATAGAAAAAAACGAACATATTGATGATCTGATCGGACTTGCCATCACAGGACAGGCTTCAGCTGCAGAAATTGCGGAACTGAATGCATGGATAGCCGAGAGTGAGCAACATCAGCAGTATTATCTGCAGATGGAGTCTTTGTTTGTCAATGCAGACAGCACGGAAAGTCAGCAAAATTTCGACACTGATGCTGCCTGGCTCAAGATAAAATCGGCTATAAAGCCTGAATCGAAAGTCGTTGAATTGAAGCCGAAAAGTGGCGGTTCATCAGTATGGAAGTATTTAGCCGCGGCATCTGTTGTGGTTGCTATTGTGGCCATCGTCCTTTTCTCTGGTAATGGTAAAACAGTTGAATTTGCGATGAATTCAGGAGATGCTGTTTTGCGTGATACACTGCCCGGGGGCGTTGTGGCTTCGCTCAACAAACAGAGCAAGCTTACTATCGAGCACAATGAAAAAAAGGGAAAAACACATGCCCAACTTTCGGGTCAGGCGCATTTTGAAATTGTACATGATCCATCAAGAGAGTTCATCGTAGAAACTCAGGATGTTTTTATTCGGGATATTGGAACTGTCTTCAGTGTTTTGTCGCATCCCGGCAACGATAGCATCACCGTTATCGTCACCGAAGGAGAAGTATCCTTCTATAAAGAAAATAATTCTGGTATTACCGTGACGGCCGGCGAGGCGGGTATCTATCATAAGCCAACAGGTAAATTCAGTAAACTCAATATTGAGGCTGATGAAAAATTGGAAAACGCTGCTGGATTTGCGGATAAAAATTTCAAGTTCAGAAACGCATCAATGAGCAAAGTGTTGGAACGCATCAATGAGGCCTATGGTTCAGATCTAAGACTGGATGCAGAGACAATGGGCAGATGCAGAATCACAGTTTCATTCAACAACGAAGAATTGTCTACCATCATCAATGTGATCGCTGAAACCATGGGTTGGACAGTTTCTCGTCAAGGCGATGTATATAGTTTTGGTGGTGAAACTTGTCAGTGATCAAACAATTAGATCAAACTATTTCAATAATCTGATCTGCATTTTTTTCCATCAATTCGATGTCGTGACTGGTAAAAATGATGGTCACTTTTTTCTCCGATACTATTTGCCGAAGCAGATCGAACAATTCTTCTTTCGCCACATAATCCAAAAATGCTGTCGGCTCATCCATGAGGATGATGGGTGTTTGCTGTGCGAGTGCGCGAGCAATCATCGCTTTCTGCAATTCGCCATCAGAAATTTCCGAAAGTGCTTCCTCTTTTAGGTTATCGATATTCATCTGCCTGATGCATTCATCGATCACTCCATCATCTTCTTTTTTCCTGAAAGAGAATTTTCCTGTTGCCGGATATCTTCCCATTTCCACAAGATCATATACCGTTACGCCACTCAATTTGACGCGATCGGTTAGGACAATACTGACAAGCTTAGCTTTATCCGTTGGTGCAATTTTTTCGATATCGGTATGATCAATTAAAATTTTTCCGCTAATTGATTTTTGCAAGCCTGCCAAGGTTTTCAGCAACGTGGTTTTTCCTTTTCCATTTCTTCCTTTTATGCCGATGAGTTTACCTTTTCCGATGGAAAAAGAAATAGGTCCTTGCACCACTTTGCCGTGATAGCCGGTCGACAAATTTTCTATGTTCAGCAAATATTCGGACATGTCAGATGATGCTTTTTGATTTATGTCCGAGCAAGATGATCCACAACACCACAGGAGCACCAAGTGCTGAAGCAATCGTGTTCAATGGCAGTTGCAGTAGGCGAGAGGCGAGGTCACAGAACAGCGCGAAAGCAGCTCCGGAAAGAATCACAGGAAGGAGAATCTTGCGGTGATCAGAAGTCTTCAACCATTTTCTGATGATGTGCGGCACTGCCAATCCGATGAATGCGACAGGGCCGCAAAATGCAGTGACAATTCCAGCAAGGATGCCTGTAGCAAGGATCATGAGCAATCTTGTGCTTTTGATATTGACGCCCATGCTGCTGGCGTATTCGTCGCCAAGAAGCAGGAGGTTCAGCCGGTTTTTGAGGAAAAAAGCTATGAGCATTCCAGCGGCGATCAGGAGGATCATCGATATAATCTCAGACTTGTTGGTTTCGGCGAAACTGCCCATTCCCCAATTCACAAAGCTGCGCAATGATTCGTTGGAGGCTTTGAATTGTAAGGCGTCAACAACAGAAGATGTGAAGAACGACAACATGATGCCGAAGATGAGCAACGAAGTATTGTCGGCAAGCCTTTTGGCAACAGCCAACACAGTGAGCAACACGGCTAATGCGCCTGTCATGGCAGCAATAGCAATTGCGGCATGTCCGCCGAACACAATTCCGCCGGAAAGCAGCACCAGAAGCGCCACTCCTAATGATGCACCAGAGGAAATACCCATGACGGACGGCCCGGCAAGTGGGTTGCGAAAAAGTGTCTGCATAAGCAGTCCGCTGAGGGCCAGAGCGCTCCCGCCGAGCATTGCGGTGATGGCCCTCGGAATGCGAGATTCCACCATGATGATGGTGTAAGCTCCTTCCGGGCTTTTGCCAAGCAGGCTGTCGAAAACCATGTCCAGGGGAATATGCACCGAACCCATCGTCAATTCGGCGATGAGTAGAATCAAAATGATTGTTATGATGGCGAAAATCCTCCACATATGGCTTGCGGCAAATGTACTGACATGGGTGCGGCGGAAAAGGCATTTGGCCAATTCGCGTGACCTGAATAGGCCGTTAATCCACGAAAAAGGCGACTTCGCGGGTTTCGGTGACGAAAAATGTGCTAAGTATGCCTTTAACTTCCGACTTTTGCGCGCCTTTTTTAACTACAATGAAATTCGACAGAAACACCGCAATAGGTTTTGGATTGATGATCGCCCTGCTTTTGGGTTTTTCAATTTATCAGACATCGCTGCAAAAAGAACAGCAGATTGCAGAGCAAGCCAGATTGGATAGTCTTGCTAAAATTACACCTCCTGTAGAAACAATTCAACAGCCACAGGCTACTGCGGCGCAATTTGCTCCTGCAGAGAATCTTCCTGATTCTGTGAAACAAGCGATGGTGGCCTCAGAACTTGGTTCTAAGTATGGAATTCTTGCGCCATCTGCTCAAGGCAGTCAGCGCGAAGTGGTGATGGAGAACAACAAGGTAAAACTCACACTGAACACACGCGGCGGACTGTTTACCATGGCAACATTGCAAGATGGTTATAAGTCATATCAGACGAAAGAAAATATCAGACTTTGGAGTGATAGTCTTTCTGCCATCAAACTTGTTTTTAATGTTTATGGTAAAGGGTCATTCAAAAGTGATGAATTCGTTTTTGAACCGAGCACAGAATATGTTGACGCAAAATCAGGACAGGGCCAGTTGGTGATGAAGTTGAAGTCTGCTGATGCATCAAAATATCTGGAGCTTGTTTATACACTTCAGCCGGATGCTTATGCTGTAGACATGAAGATCAACGTAGTCGGCATGGGAGATGACCTTGAGTTGTCGGGTCATCCGATGTTGCTCGAGTGGTATGCGGCAGGTGAGGCCAATGAGAAGGGAATAAGCGCTGAGCGTGCCCGTGCATCGGTATACTACCGCGAAATGGAAGAGGATCGTGATTATCTCAGCGAGTCTGACAACGATAGTTACGTTACAGAGGCCAAGTTGAACTGGATGTCATTTAAACAAGATTATTTTTCTGCTGCGGTGATATCGAAAGAAGGATTCAATGCAGGTTCAAATCTTCAGGTGAATGTTCCGCTGGATTCTGTTCACACGAAATTTTACTGGGCGAGTTTGTCTTTGCCTATGCAGGGCGGCGCCAACAGTGGTACCAATCTCACATTTTATTTCGGACCGAACGACTACAAAGAGTTGAAGAAGCTGGATGTAGAAGAATTTGACAGAATCATCGATTACGGTTGGAGCATCATCGGCACTGTGAATCGTTACTGCGTGCGTCCATTGTTCTGGTTCTTTTCATCGTTCATTGGAAGTTGGGGTTTGATCATTCTTTTGGTAACGCTTGTTATTAAAAGTGTATTGTTCCCGATCACATGGAAAAACTTCCTCAGCAGCGCGAAGATGCGTGTGTTGAAACCTGAGATCGATGAAATCAATAAGAAGTTCGCCGACAAAGATCCAATGGCGAAACAACAAGCGACGATGGCGCTTTATCGTCAGACTGGAGTAAATCCTTTTGCAGGTTGTATACCGGTGTTGCTTCAGATGCCGATTCTATATGCCATGTTCCGTTTTTTCCCGGCGGAAATAGTATTGCGTGGAAAAAGTTTCCTTTGGGCTGATGACCTTGCCGCATACGACAGCATATTCAGCTGGTCGCAGAATATTCCGATACTGAGTTCCATCTATGGCAATCACATCAGTGGTTTCACCATTCTGATGTGTATTTCCACATTTGTATATTCTAAAATGAGCATGGGCAGTCAGCCGCAAATGGCACAGCAGCCGGGCATGCCAAACATGACTGTGATGATGAATCTCTTCACCGTGATGATGTTATTCTTCTTCAACAGTCAGCCTGCAGGTTTGAGTTTGTATTATTTCATAGCCAACATGGTGAGCATTGGACAGATGTGGGCAATCAAAAGATACTTCATCGATGAGAACGCTATTCGCGCCAAGATTGAAGCAAACAAAAAGAAGCCAAAAACGAAAAGTGGTTTTATGCAGCGACTTGAGGAAGCTCAGAAAATGCAAAAAGCAAAGCTTGAGCAGAACAAGAAAAAATAAGCCGAAATTTTTTGAAATAGATTTTTGTTTCAAGATCACATTGGCAGGGTAATGGACAAGGAACAAAAAAGTCTAACAAAAATGAAAAATACAATTGTCATATTTCTCGGAGCATTCTTTATTGCGTTGTTATCTGTGTCCTGCAAGGAAAAGAAGGAAACGGCGAGCACTTCTCTTCCTACAACGGAAGAAATAGCCAAAGCCGAGGCAGAAGCCACAGCTGCGGCTGTTGAGCAAGCAAAGAAGGACACATTTCTTGTTTATCACCGTGGAGCATGTTTCGGCATGTGCCCGATTTTTAACCTAGTAGTTTATCAAGATGGACATGCGATTTATGAGGGTCGCAATCACGTCAACAGAATTGGAACTTACCAGACACAAATAAATCCTGCCGCTCTTCAAAAAGTGATCGACGCGGCAAATAAAATAGGCTACTTTAGTTTGCAGGATAGCTACGACAATCCACATGTTACGGATTTGCCTACAATTTTGACAGGAATATCAAAAGATGGCAAAGTGAAGATGGTCGCAAACAGATATCACGGTCCGCAAGGATTAAAATTCTTGTATGACGAACTTGATCAGATGATCGAAGTTCAAGATTGGCAGAAGATGAAGACCGATGAGTGATTTCGGAGATAACGCATAACAACGGAACCAAACAACAAGTTAAATAACAATTCAATGAAAAAGTGTTTTAAACTGCTGGCATTACTGGTGATGATGATACCATCATTTGTGAAGGCCAATGAAGGCATGTGGCTCGTTAGCCTTCTCAACAAAATGAACGAGGCAGAGATGAAAGGCCTAGGTCTTAATCTAACCAAAGAAGAAATTTATAGCATCAACAATGCTTCTTTGAAAGATGCCATAGTTCGATTGAACTACGGTATGTGCACTGGAGAAGTAGTTAGTGACAAAGGTCTTATTTTCACCAACCACCACTGCGGGTTTGATGCAATTCAAACATTGTCTACAGTTGAGAACAACCTTTTGGTGAATGGTTTTTGCGCTAAAAGTTTTAGCGAAGAATTGCCAATTCCTGATTTCAAAATTCAATTTCTTGTGCGCATCGATGATGTGACAAAAGATGTATTGTCTGTAGTAACAGAAGGTATGTCGGAAGCTGATCGCGATAAAGCCATTGCGGCAAAATCGAAAGAGCTGATGAGTGCGAACAGCAACAGCGGTCAGTATGAAGTTGAAGTAAAATCATTCTTTTATGGTAATGAATTTTACATGATGGTTTATGAAACTTACAGCGACGTTCGTTTGGTGGGCAATCCTCCTGAGAGCGTTGGTAAATTTGGTGGTGACACCGACAACTGGATGTGGCCACGTCATACCGGTGACTTCTCGATGTTGCGTATTTATGCTGACAAAGACAACAAGCCGGCAGAATACAGCAAAGACAATGTGCCGCTTAAGCCTAAGCATTTTTTGCCTGTAAACATTGATGGCGTTGAAGAAGGTGACTTCACCATGATCATGGGTTTCCCTGGTCGCACTTCTAGATACCTTACATCATTCGGTATCGAGCAAGCTGTAAACGTTCGCAATCCTGCATTGATTGAGTGCTTCGGAACTAAACTCGAGTCGTGGAAGTCAGTGATGGATGTTGAAGAAAAGATCGATCTGATGTACGCAGCAAAATATGCGTCTACTGCAAATTCATGGAAATATTATATCGGTCAGAACAAAGGTCTTGTTCGCAATGATGTGAAGGCTGATAAAGCAAAGATCGAAGCTGATTTCAACAGATGGGTTAGTCAGAATGATGATCGCAAGAAAAAATATGGAACATCACTTTCGATGATCAAAGACTATTACAGTGAATGGGATCCATTTGTGAAGGCCTCTACTTATTCTTCATTGTGCGGTATCGGTGGTGCAGAGTTCATGGGATTTGCCGCTGGCATAGGAGAGGAAGTGAAGAAAATTATGGCTGAAACGGATGAAGCAAAACGCAAAGAAGCCATCAACGCATTGACACCCGACATTGAAGCATTCTTCAAAGAGTATGATGCAAAAACAGATAAAGTAACATTTATCAATCTTACCAATTTGTATCGCACGAGAATCAATGCAGATCGTCCGACATGGCACACCACTCTCGACACCAAATTCAAGGGCAACGTAACTGCTTATGCAGAAAAGTTGTTTGCGACATCTGTGTTCACGGATAAAGACAGATTGATGAAGTTCCTCACCAAACCAAGTGCTAAGGTGATTGATAAGGACATGGCTTATTTGACAGCATCGAGCGCCAATGCGCATGCGATGGCATTCCGTCCGAAGAATCCGATTGCAAAATTCAATCAGGGAATGCGCACATTCGTTGCAGGCCTTAGAGAGATGAACTCTTCAAAGACTTATGCGCCGGATGCAAATAGCACAATGCGTTTGACTTATGGCGTCATTGACGACTACAAAGCAGCAGATGCAGTTCATTACGACTATTATACTACTGCAAATGGTATCATGGAAAAACGCGACAACAGCAATCCAGAGTTTGTGGTTCCTGATAAACTTGCAGATTTGATTCAGAAAAAAGATTTCGGACGTTATGCCAACAAGAGCGGAGATTTGGTGACATGTTTCATCCACAATCTCGACATCACAGGCGGTAACTCAGGAAGTCCGGTTATTGATGGTGATGGCAATATCATCGGTATAGCATTCGACGGTAACTGGGAAGCAATGAGTGGAGATATCGCGTTTGAACCAGAGTTGCAGCGCACCATTTCGGTTGACATTCGTTACGTACTTTTCACAGTAGAAAAATTGATGGGCGGAACGAATATTATCAATGAATTGAAATTCGTAAAGAAGAAGCCAAAACAAATAACTCCACCTGCCGATGCTTCTACATCAGTGCCAGCTGCTACAGTTCCTGCAACAACACCTGCGGTGAACAAAACAGAGGCACAGAAGAGAATGGAAGATCAGAAGAAAAAGGCCGATGAAGAATCAAAGATGAAGAGAGAAGAGTTTGAGAAAAAGAAAAAGGAAGCCGATCAGAAACGTGCAGAAGCACAGAAGAAGATAGAGCAAAACAAAGCAGCAGCTGGCAAACCAGCAGACAAGCCAGCTCCGGTAAAAGCTACAGAGAAGAAATAATACTTTTCTAATTACATCAAAAAGGTCGCCTCAGAAGGGCGGCCTTTTTTGTTGGGGGTTTTTGAGGTGTTTGATTTAGTTGTTGCGGCGGAAGTCTAACGGTAAACCAAGAATCTTATCGCGGAATTCTATCTAACTTGTTGTATCGGATTAATTCTGAAGGATTAAACCCAGATTATGCAGTGCCTTTCTATTCCGATTCAAAATCCCTTTGAATTCGGGCACCCCCGCTATCTTGGGGTGGGCTTTGCTCGTTTCGAGTGCTCACCGTAATGATGAACACGCCTGCGCGCTCGAAACTTGCGCCAGTACCCGAATTCTTTGGGCTTTTGAATCTCATGGACGAAACGCACTGCATGATTTGGGTTTAAGAGTCCCTGAATTTTAAACACAAAGTAATATTTTAGGAGTTTGATGAAGTGTTTTCACTGTAGTTCAGCGATTCCCTTGTGGCGTAAGATCATTTTAAGGCCTTCGGCTGGCAAAGGTATCAGAGCGCGAAAGCCTTTAATTGATGGCTAACCAGAGTTCTTTGCGGCTGGTCATATTGTTTTGCTTTCAATTTAATCTTTTTACTCGGATTATATATCAAGGCTGAAAAACAAGTTAGCTCGGCTTTTCTATGTCAATGCACTTCTTGGAATCTGAGTTAGAAGGACTCCCACTCTTCGTGAATTGCTTAAGTCAACAATTGAGGTGAGCACATAGGGCGCATTCAATGTCCTGTTTCATAAATCGTGATATTTCATATTGTCGGAGACGAGTAATTTCGAAGTTGCATTGCAGAAGCTATGGAAATGATATTTGATGAATTCTTAGATGAAATGCATATCGAAACAAAGTAGTAAAGTATTTCGGAAATGGAGTTTGTCGATTCAAGAAATAGGTTTTTGGAAATGCCCTTTATCATTCTCCATGAGATCATAAAGATTTTTCCAATAATTCAATTCTGCTTTAAGCCCGGCAAGCTTCGCTTCAAGGGGAAAAATTTTGAGTTGGCAATGAAATCTTATTTTTTCGTCAAGGTCGAGTATACGCATGTCTTTGTGGTATAACCATTCGGCGAGACCAATTTTCGATTTAAGATCAGGCTCTCTCGATATATTGAGACGTTCTCTTTCAGTTTGATCTTCATAAAAAGTTCTCATCGCTTTAGAGAGCAAATGTTCTGTGGATTTAATCTTGAGCACCACCTCTTGAGTTTTCTCCATAGAGTAATATTGAGGCGGAGTTTTAGGTTTTTCATTCGCCAATTTTAGAGATACGGCCTTCATAGCACCTTCAAGCTCATAGATTTTAAGATTCACCGTTGAGCTAAGTGTTCTTTGAAAGCGGTATGCTTTCGTGAGGAGATCTGGACTAATTTCCAATATTGTGCACAATTGGATTTTATTGATGCCGTAAAATTTCATCACAGCAGCAAGCCGCTCTTTTAATAGTGACATAAAAAGTTGTTGTATTGTCGATAAATGTATTGCGATTTAAAATGCAATACAAATGAAAACAATACACGTGATTTTTTTGTGCCACGGAAAAAAGTTAGCTTTTAAGATTGAGGATTAAAGCATCGAATTTATTCGTGAAAAACTGGAATCTATAATACCAACTGAATTATGTTCTGTGCACCATAATTTGAAATGAGTACAACCCAGCTTTATTTAGAGCACTTCTAATAACCTGTTTTATGAAGCGCGATAGTTCATTTCACCGAAGACAAGGAAAATTGAAGTTGCATTGCCATAGCTATTGCATGTCTCGACTCAGCCGAGAAACGAATTATTTGGCGAAATGAACATCGAATCAAAAGATTAAAATGACTTAAAATTTGAATTTTGTCGATTCATGAAAGAGATTTTTTTTTAGGGCCCTATGTCCATAGAATTTAACATAAATATTTTGGATCACAAATAATTAGCATTATCTTCGAGATAACAATTAAACTCTTACCAAAATGACCAGAATATTTTTTTGCGCAATTCTTTTAGCGCACCTGACAAATACAATAGTCGGTCAGGAATTAAATGTACCACCAATTAATCTTCCGCCAGCACTACCGGATTATTTCTGCGGACAATCTGAAAGCGGGAATTCGTGGAGTTATCTTGGACCGACTGATCAATTGCATGATCTAGATACAGATCCTCTGATTGAAACTTTGGTGCCATACCAAGGAATTGTCATCACGGCGGCTTATCATCCTACAAATCCGTCGATACTTTTTACTGCAGGAAACACATCTGGATTGTTCAAAAGCATAAATGGCGGCACAACGTGGTACAATGTCACCGACAATCTCAATATCTCTGGTTTGGGTATTACGGATATCGAATTTAATCCAGTTAATCCCGATATTATGTATGCGACAACCGGTCAAAAATCTAACAAATACGGGAATTATTCTATTGGCATAATGAAAAGTATCAACGGCGGTGAGTCGTGGACATACAATAATAATCTCGGTGAACAAATTGATTTCGCTGGTACATCTGAGTCGACCTTGCGATGTCTTACAATAAATCCTCAAAATGGCGATGAAATTATTGCAGGAGGATTCAAAAAAATCTATCGTTCAAATGATGCAGGTATGACTTGGGAGGTTCACAATTTCGATAACTCGATTAATCAAAACGAAAGTTTTATAGTTGGCAATGTTGAATTTGATCTTTTGAATTCTGATGTTATTTACGCGAGTACCATTTCGTCAATAAGCGCATATGCACGTTTTTGGGTATCTGAAGATCATGGTTTGACATGGAATATCCGAACTCCTCCAACTGATCCTTTGGAAGTCGTTATGTTTGATGTTACGAATGCCGCAGTGGGAAGCGTTTTTTGTGCGGTAGTCAAAAGCACTTCCTTAATCGATGTTTATCGAAGTGATACACAAGGCGTTACCTGGCAGCTCATTCAAGGCAACGTTACATCCGGAAGTAGTGGCAATGCCATTAATTTCTACAAACATGAATTTCAGGTTTCGGAACTTTCAGATCAAATTATTTTTCATTCCGGGGCTCGAATGTATATTATGTTCAATAATGGCACTCAATGGATCAAGGAAGGAATACACTCGGGCTTACATGATGACATCCGAGATATTCGAATGTATTCATGGCAGCCTGGTGTCGAAAATATTTTGCTTGGAACAGACGGCGGTGTGCAATCGACGAATATTGCAATCGCCGACCTTCTTGCGGGTTCATTACTGCCTTCTGCTATAGGCTGGGACGAAAAGAATGGGGTTGGCCTGCAATTGACGCAAATTTATGGCTTGGGTGATTATGACAGGTATAACGGATTTATTTATGGCGCGCAGGATTTGGGTGTTTGGAAAAATATGGATGGAAATACTTCAAGTGTTTTTTCTAATGCCGACGGCAGATTTACATCTTCCAATTCTTTTTTTAATTCTGTTTCTGCCTATGGATCGCAATTAGGTTTTAGCGTGAATTCAATTTCAATATCAGCATTGCCCTCTTTCACGAATAATCTGGGGAATTTTCCATATACAACATTCGGTGGCGATTGGAGAAATCTTACCGCCAGACACCAATTTAATCCCAAAGACAATAGAGAATTAATTTCTCATGGTTATCAAATATATAAGTGGACATTCAATGGCACTAGTAGTTTCGTCTCCCAGCCTTCTGCCCTGCCCAATGTGCCCAATCCAGATCCCAACGACAATGGTCTTCTGCCATTGAGTGCATTCGCTTTTGCTCCTTCTGATAACAATATTAGGTATTGTGCTTTTGTTGGGACTTATGGGAATAGTGTTAATGCGATTCTTAATCCAGAGGAACCCTTACTTCCAAACCCTGAATTGGTTGTAAATGGTCAGCTGCGTTACCGCTTGCTAAAAAGCACCAATGGTGGCGTATCCTATGATGAGGATCTAACGAATACACTTTACTACACACAAGCAAATGGAACTGTTCGACACGTATATGAATGGGGAGCGATTTCATATTTAATGGTCGACCCCAATAATTCTAACAGGGTTTATGCAGCGTTGGCCGGCTTCGCAAGTGATGACATCCCTGAGCGCGTGATTGTGAGCGATGATGGTGGCCTCACATGGGCCAATATGTCGCAAGGTCTAAGCAGATATCCAATCAATCAACTCCTTTATCAGGAAGGCAGCGACGAAGTAATCTACGCCGCAACGGATGCCGGTGTTTATCGTTGGAATACATCGATTGATGAATGGGAGTGTTTCAACAATGGACTTCCTCCTTGCATAGTGACAAGCATGGACATTGAACAATGCGATAACACCATGACCATCGCAACTTATGGAAGAGGCATTTGGAAAATTGAATTGCCTGCTATTACCAATGATGTCACATATACAAGCGACTATACCATTGATCAATACGAAGTGCTTGCACCTCAGAACGATATTGTGGTTGAAGATGGTGCCACGTTGACTGTCTTCGGACATGTTTATCTCAAGCCTGAAAAATCCATTATTGTAAAACCCGGAGGACACCTCATCATGGAAGGCGCGCTCCTGAGCAATGGATGTCCTGGTGTATTGGCTCAAGGCATAGTTGTGGAAGGCAATCCTACAATACCTCAAATTCCTTATGGCAATCAAGGTTGGGTTGAATTGCGTGAGGGAACTGTTGTCGAGAACATGCATCATGGTGTTCTATGCGCCGGATTGCAACTCGCTTCTAACAGTGAATGTGAGTCTGATTATTCCAAAACCGGCGGAATTGTTTTTGCCCGCGGCGCTCAATTCAAAAATTGTTATATCGGGGCAGAGATAGCATACTATCAAGACTACATGGCACAGCCTCTTGGATGGCCCAGATCGAATATTTCCAATTTCCGCAATTGTGATTTTATTACCGACCGCGAGTTAGATCTCTCCACTTTTGAGGCTGGATTTACTCCTTCGCCAAAAGCTGGAATCATGCTCAAAGACGTTTGGAAGGTAAAAATATTTGGCTGTAGGTTTAATAATTTATCAGTTGATGATCCACAAACAACATTTACCAATCAACATAAATGGGGTAAAGGTATTTGGGCAACCAACGGAAGTTTTCAGGTGAAAGATTTATGTGATGATTTAACATGCGCCAATCCGATTCATTGTGAATTCACCAATCTTGAATTCGGTATTAAAGCACAGAGCTCCGATTTTATAAGTACTTTTGAGTTGCGAAATGCAGTATTTACGGGCAACTACTGCGGTGTAAGTTCAGAGGGCTCACTGGTTGGCCCATTCATTCGAGGCAATACATTTATGGTCAACGATCTCCCTTACAACAGCGATGGTACAGAAGTAGTCGGGCTCAACCTCGACCAAACATCCGGTTTTCATGTACAGGAAAATTACTTCGAGTCTTTGTCGCAAGAACCCGGCCCTATGGTGATTGGCATCGCCCTTGAACACACCACCAACTTCGGCGCAGCGCCGGAAGACGTGCAAGAGGCAGCTTCCAACATTATCAGAAGAAACTGGTTCGATGGACTTGATATTGGTATCAACGCCGAAGGCCCCAATGCCATCGGCGACATCAACAACCCTCAAGAAAGTTACGGCCTAGAATTCCGTTGTAACAAGTTCGGACAAATTTCAAATAACTGCGAAAGGGCGTTTAGTTTGTTTTCGGATACGCAGGTGCAGCAGACACAAGGTGAGTTTAATCAAAACAAAAACGCGGGTAACATCTTCCTCAACGACTTTTGCGCTGGTGACAACCAATGGGAGCACTGGGACAATGATGCAAGTTCTGCTATTGCGAATTATTATTTTGGAAGTAACTTTGAGTTGATCTTCACAAAACCAGTTTGTACTCAGTTGGATTATTCTAACCCAACCGAAGGAACAGGTGCTTATGTGGAAAACATTACTTGCTCTGAAGAACCATATGGCGTTGGCGTATCAAACAAACCCTCACCTCAGATCAAAGAAGAACATATGGTTAAGAAAAATGCTTTGGTTGAAACTCAAGATATATTTCATGGTTTGCTCGATGGAGGAGACATGTTATATTTAAAAAGTTTAATCCTTAATCCGCTTTCCGAATCTGCATCGATTCGCAACGAACTTTTGCAGATTAGTCCGAATATTTCTGATGAAATCTGGCAATCATGTTTTGATCGAAATCCGGCGATGAATCCTTGGCACCTCACACAGGTATTGCTTGCTGCCTCTCCGCTTAGAAGTTCCGTCATGGATATGCTGAAAGTTTCTAATTTGGCACAAACGTTTAAAGACATGGTCACCAATGGACAGTTTGAAGGAATCACTTCTAAAGAAATCTTTGAAAGTGATTTAGCTGGCCTTGCGCAGGATGCAGCAACACTTCGACAAGATTTGCTGAGGTCATATTTGTTGACTGAAGACCATGAGCTGTCTGAATCGACAACAGTTTTGGATGATTTTTTTGAAGACAATGGCACAATTTCTGATCTTTATCTCAGAGCCGGTTTGAAATTGAAGCTGAATGATTTCGCAGGAACACAGCAAGTTTTAACTGGTGGCTCCAGCATTATTCCAACGAAATACCATTACCGTCCTTTAGCGATAGTCCTTGAATCAAAACAAATTGGACAGTACCCAAATTTCAGCCCGGTTCATTTACAAGAATTGGAATCACTTGCCGCGGACGAACACCAAATTGGCGCTGCACAAGCTCGGGCAGTTCTTGCTATGGTTAAAGAAGAAACCTATCCAATAGACATTGATACTCGGCAATTAAGTCTGAGATCATCAAGAGTGAAGTTGGAACATAAGCCGGAATCAATTTTCTCAGTTCAACCAAATCCTGCCAATGAGCACTTATGGATCACTTATCCTGCTATTGATGAGGACACACCCATTCTGTTAACAGCGACCGACATGATGGGCCGGGTAATACTATCTCAGCAATACAACAGCCCCAAAGGACTAATCGAACTGAATACTTCGCAGTGGGATACTGGTCTTTTTATTTTGGAGTTTAGATTAGGGGAATCAATTCTTGGAACGGAAAAAATCGAAATTATCCGATGAGAGCTCACCAAGTTGTGATATTTATGTTTTTCCTCTCGAACTCGATTGTTGCACAAACCTTTAACAATAGGCTAAGCTTCGAATTAGGCTCTCGGGAAGAAGGATTTTCTTGTTATGAATTGGATGGAAAGTACATTTTCGCCGGCGGATATTTCGATAGTGCAAATTTTATCAGAGGCGGGATGTTTGCGTTGGATGTGAATGGCGAAGTAATTGAACATTCAACATTCTTCAACGATACATCAGTCTATTTCATATCCGGTTCGAGCGGAGGAGATTTTTCAGAGGATTTTATGATTGCCGGAGGAGGTTATAGAGGAATGCTGGATGAATATGGTAAGGGAATAATAATTGGATTTAATACGAGCGGAGATACATTATTCAGCTATTCGTATGCACATGACGACGAAGATGTCATTTTTTACAAAGGTCTTATTGTCGAAGATGGTTATCTAGGTTGCGGTATTGTTGATGATAGCACAGATTTAGTTCCAGGCATCCTCGTCAAATTCGATCTCGAAGGCAATTTTCTTTGGCGACAAGACTACACCCCGCAAAACAACCTGAGCGTCTTTTTGTACAGCGCCGATCAAACCCCTGATGGCGGGTATTTGTTGGGAGGCTCAAGAATTTC
>Ga0075163_10002536_pt1 | contig 24530 bp, 30 predicted proteins | sample JI1023141ADNA_FD_71478 | JGI IMG/M metagenome (GOLD analysis project Ga0075163, IMG submission 71478) | Wastewater effluent complex algal communities from Wisconsin, to seasonally profile nutrient transformation and Carbon sequestration -... | ecosystem: Engineered > WWTP > Effluent > Algae... | reverse complement strand
TCGTCTGCAGGCTGGTCACTTGACCGTAGCGAATAGACGTTGAGATTTTTTATTTTTGGTAATGCCATTCTTCTGTTGTCCAGCGTGATTATTTTCTCAGCGACTGTTGGGTATTTCAGCGGAAAAAGTGCCGTCATATCTCCACCGTTTGAATGCCCGATTAGGGTAAGTTGCCCGTAGTCTAGCTCTGGATTAGTCTTCTTAAGTTCATTTATAACAAAGAAAATATTGTCTGCACCACGCTCCCAAAATGGCCGCCTAACAACTTGCGGATTCCCTGTCGATGGCAGTAAGCTGTCTGTGGCAAGTTCATGTTGAATACTCACGACAAAAAAACCTTTTGAAGCCAAAAATTCCGTTAAGTAAGAGTATGCTAGATAATCACCGCCTTTATTTTGTCCATAGCCGTGACTGAAGATAACGACTTTGTGTTTCTGCGTTTTGTCAGGAGTTGGTTTGTAAATGGCGATTGGAATTACTCTTTGCCTGTTTTGGTCATACAATTTCACCGTATCAGGTCTAGCAGCAGGCGAGTTTCCAAGCGCTGCGTAACCTGTCAGAAATCCTGATATGAAAATGCAAATTATGTTAACCATCTATTTTCTGTCGATATGTCGAAATTGACTTTATGCTGCTCGTTAATTTCGGGCTAACCTCCTACTAGTGACAGTTTATTTTAGCCTTTCCAATTTACCTTTTCAATTTTGTCCAAGTTCTCCATTGCTTGTCCGAAGGCTTGAATGGTAAATGATTTATTAATCCCTTTATATAGATTTTAAATTCTTCGTCATTGCTGTCAAACGGAAACGCAAACCAGACTGACAGACTAGATTTCTTCGTGAGTGTCAAAAGTGCTCGTAAGTTATGAACTCTGAAATCAAGAGTTGGAATTGATTCCTGATTTGGCAATTAAATTTCAACTAATTTCTTCAAAATTATCTTGGCACTAAACCACAGCCACCACATTGATTACATAATTGTGTATTTCTGACTTCTCTAACTATTTTAACGCCAAGTGTAAACTCATAATCAGCAACTGTACCTGTAGTAACACTAGTATTGTACCCTCTTCCATAACAGGCGTTACATTTCCCGTATTTTTCTATCACTTTGTATTTTGTGCTATTTTTAAGGTTATCTATATGTTCATGTACGGTATAATGTTTTGATCCTTCATAATGGTAGGCTGTTAAGGCAACCATATTACCGGCATACATAGGCCTATCTGGTAAAACAAAATAAATACGTGAAGTTATCGTATTATAAAGGATTTGACTTTTTATAGAATTGAATTTATCAAGATTTTCTTTATATTCAGCTGCTTTCTGTTTAGCCATTTCTTCTTGTTGTAATCTCATTTTTTCTGCTAACACAAGCATATCTTTAAATGCTTGTGTATTCTCATCAAGTACTGAAAATTTTTGAAGATCATCAATAGGTACTTTTGGGTATTTGGTTATAAAATAATAGTAGGATACATGATTCTTTAAATCGCTCTCTGATTTTTTATTTGTTGGTGGAGTTTTTGCAGCAACATTGAAATAAATTTTTGCTTTTTCAATATCCTTTTGGTAGGGTGCTGCCCCAGCATAATAAGCTTTTCCAATTTCTAAATTAGCAAGTATAGAGCCTTGTTTGGCCGCTTGTTCAAATAATTGAAACGCCTTGTCAATATTTACATCGTAATATACACCTACCTTATAAAACATACCTAACGTATAGGCTGCCTCTGCATTCTTATCTTGATTATCTTCAATCCATTTTAAACCCTCTTTGATTTTACCAAGGGAAAACAATTGCATGGCTTGATTCAAATCTGGGTGAATTTCAATATCTTTTATATTCGTTTCATAGTCAAAATAACCTCCATATATACTTTCTACTTTATGTTTAAAGCGTCCATCTGATAGAACTCCATTCGTGAAATTACCTGAATAGTAATTCCAATTTTCGGGGTACACTCCACTTTTTGCTCGCTTGTATAACGCTAACCCATAACCATTAGGCACATTATTTTTGAATTCACCGACATATATTTTTCCATAGTCGCCAAAGCGACCATAAAAAATGCCAGCTCCATTACGTATCGTATCAACGCATTCGCCATTTGTATTATATAACTTACCTGTTAATTTTATTTCTGTCTCTTTTTGAACAAGCAGAGGATTTAATACAATTTCAATTGCTTGACTAGCTCCAAAATTTTGAGCTGCTTTTTTTAATAATTCAACACTTGGAATAAATGCTTTTTGTTGTTTAACACAATTACCAACACTATAAAGCCCTTCTATTACTTTGCCTTGTTTTGTTAACCTTCCTACTCCTTCATAGGTATCGTTTACAAAACTGCCTTCATAAATTTCTCCATTTGAATAGTTTAGCTTTCCAATAATTGGTTTATAATCATTATCCACAAGCCCTTTATAGACATTTCCATTTTCACATTCAATTTCTGCATACAATGCTTCGCTGTCATATTGTACACCACTGCATTTTTTAAATTTATATTTATACTTCGCAACCTCATCTGATGTAAAATTTCCTTGCGGTATCATTGTGTATACTTCAGGTCTGTTATAATCTTTTGTATACATCCAAAACTCTCCATCATGAAATAGTTCTTCAATTCCAAGATTAGCTACAGAATTATTTTTAGCCGTAGGAACAATTTTTTCTTCTTTTCTCTTAACCCAACACGTTTTTTTAAAATATTTCCCAACAAATTTTTTATTAAGGCTATCAAAGGCACCTTTATATACCTGGTATCTTACCTTAAATTCATCTTGCCAACGATCACTTTCATCAACAATTACTCTTATGTATGTTCCTTTCCCATTTTCACAATCTCCATCTGCACAACCAGCAAATAATACATCCCCATTGTATAAAATTGATTTATTATATTCTGTTTTTTTAAATTCAGGATATACGTTGTTAAGTTCTGTAAAGTTTGAAGGGGTTAAATTTATTTCTTTATAAACTTTAATGTAATCTAATTGGGTATGCAGTTGTGCGCTGTTTTTAAATCCAATATCTCTAAAGTCTGCAATATCTACTTTATTATAGGGAAGAGAATAGATCATTTTATCATTGATATAAGCAATTAATATTGCTCCTTTTCTCTCCACTTTCATGGTAATGTTATTTTTGGTATCTGCTAAATCTATTTGTATTTGACCTGAAACAGAGGTAATGGTATTATCTGAGTTTCGTTTAAAGAACTCAAATTTGCCATCAGGATAATACGTTGCATACGCTTGATGGTGATCTTTATAATTACCAAATAAAATGCTAAACCCTTCATTAGAACCATGATCATTCAAAGAAAACTTCATTTCAATCATGTAGTTGTCGCTCGATTTAAATTGCACGGGAGGCTTATCTTCCATCCATGTTTTATTATAATCAGATTGAGGAAATAATTCGTAAACCCCACCGTGCACAATTTGATTTTTATCGACAAACCAACCTTCTGTGTTATTTTCAAAATTATCTTCAAAAATTAATGTTTGCTGAGAATAAGCGCTCAAGGAGCTGCAAAAAAATGTCAATAGAATCACTTTAATTTTTTTCATAAATAATTATCTATCGGTTATGAGAATATACTTAACCTCGAAAAGAATTCTTTATTCTAAGTAGAATATATTTTTTATGTTTATGAGATATCATGTGTATCTTTTGTTCGAGTTACCACTAACGTGAGTGCATAAGCAGTGGCGGGTTTAGGAGGGCTTAAAAATGTAGCGCAGCGGAATGTTAAGCCCGACCTGCTCCGAATTGTCCCCCGTTATTTAACGAAATTAAGAAAATACTTTCAACACCATCACTTGGCGAAACCAGTACTTTGCAATATTTATGTCGTTATTTTGATTGAACGATGTGTCAGAAAAGCAATAATAGCACCAATAAATCCCAAAATGAACGCGATAATTGCTCCTGCTTTACCACTACCCGAACCGAACACAGCACCTGCAGTTATAAAGATATGTATCATACTAAACACAACAGCACAAAGTCCCAATGCCAATGCAATTTTTGAACTCCTTTTTGCTGAACGTTTTAAAGATCGTGTGGCAATGATGACGCTTAATATGCCCAAACCCAATTCCACCAATCCCAACGCTCTTGCAGGGGTGATTCCACGCACATAACCACGTTCGCTGAAGAGCTTGGAGTTGTTATTGACAATATCTTGCGAAGACAATTCACCATTAATCAATGATGTCAATCCCCCAATCAGGAAGAGTAAGATATACTTCTTCATCTCAATGCTATTTTTAAATGTAAATTTACTACTATAGGATTCTTGTTTTATTTGTCAAGCCTAATCATACACGTTACGGACTCCTTATCATTTGCGTACAATTCTACACAGTATCCATCAGGGGCAAGATTTGGATACTTGAGAAGTTGCTGAAAAGCTTTGTCAATGCTCATGACATCTTTTCTAAAGTCAACTACTTCAAGAGAAATGTAGTTACCTTTTATTATTGTAATGGTATCGCATTGCATTTTTGCTGCCTCACCGGCATACATTTCCTCGGCAGCTGCCCGATAAATTATTCCCTGGTCATTCTCTGGCCTTGATAACCCAAAAATTTTTCTCTCCTTTGAAAAAGGGAACAGGCTGTGTAATTTTTCGGTTGCTTCACCAATACCTTGTGGAAAATTGGTAGCAGTTACATAAAACACTTTAATGTCGTTTTCTAATTTGATTGTTTTCATTTGTTTGATTTTTTCGGAAAATTACAACGGCACGGATTTTAAGAATTGGAAAAAATCGTCATTTTCTTGGGGAATAGAATACCTCATTTGCACCTCCTCCAAAATATAGCTTCGGACTATAACCTGAAAACTGTTTAAAGTCTTGAATAAAATGTGATTGGTCATAATAGCCAAAGTCATAGGCAATCTCTGCCATAGATTTTTGTTTCATTTGGTAGTTGTGAACAGATGCTTTAAACCTTACAATCCGGGAAAATGTTTTTGGAGAGAAACCTACAAGATCTTTAAATCTTCGTTCAAACTGTCGTTGAGATAAAAAGCACTGGTTTGATAATTCTGATATGTTGACATTCCCATTATTCGAACATATATATTGAACGGAACTAACAATTGATGAATGCTTATAGATGTCAACTTGTTTACTTAGGAAATCATTCATTAATAGAAATCTTTGTCCATTGTCTTTAGCTAATAATATTTTTTCAGAAATATCTTTACCTTGTTGCCCTAATAATGTCTCTAAGTCAATTAATTCATTTTTCAATTCAGTGGCAGATATACCAAATAAAAGTGTAGGTGCATAGGGCTTTAACACAGCTCCAAATATTCCACAATTATTGCTTGCCGTGAACTTTCTTATTTTATCTGTTTGGCTATGTATTCCCGTTCTAAAAGTTTGTTTTATTTTGCCATCCATTTCTAGTTCTCTAAACTCGCTACCATAATGAAAAATAATTTCAGGGCAATGATTCGCTAGTGTCCTGTGCACATACATTTCGGTTGGTGAGAGTTCACAGTCAAGTGTCCAATAATATTTTACAATATTTGTTAAGTGTTTTGCTGGTAGAAAGGTCTTGAATTCCATTTTTTGTCGTTACTTCAAAACGAAAGATTTTGTTGCTGAATGCCCAGTTCATACTTTTATTTAACGGGCTGTTTACTGGCACATACTTTGCAGCCCGTCATTAAAAATCGCTGTAGAGTCCTTACTAAGCTGTCTGACGTCTTTCGGTATTTACCACTTTCAAGCATTACATTTCGTCCTTCTTTTTTCTATCTACTACATGAAATGCTTTCAAAATGAAACGAATCAAAATTAGCTGGAATACAATTTTCGGTTGACGTTAGTCCTTGAATAGCAAACAAGCCAATGTAACTTGGTTCGATTGCAAAGTTGTCGCTTGCCGCTTCTTTAAAAGCAAAACTTTCCATCAATCCTGTTGAATACAAGAACCTAAAGTGATTTTCCTTTTTCTCAATTCTTAGTGCCGCTCTTGTAAGATTGTTGTTTACCAGTTGTTCGTTACCGGGGTCAATACTAAAAATCGAAACATGTGCGAATTCTTCCGGCTTGCTTCCGCTAGCACTTTCTGAAGAACGAAGTCCCTGGATTATTATTTCTGGGTTTTTTTTATATCCACCGAAGAAGTCATTGTACGAAATTGAAAGCCGAATTACTTTTCCTGTAAACGTGGAATTTTCAGACAAAAGAATTCCAGCCTGTTGCCAGTTTTTCGATGGAATAAAATCTGAAAAGTGAATTTCAGTAGTAAAGCAATTACCCGACATTTTCATTACCAGCAGATTTTTAATCCCTGAACTGTCATTCACGGCTCCCCAGTTGTCACCTCGCATAGTATATAATGAAAGGTGACCGGCCTTTACTTGTCGTTTATTCCACCAGTTGCTGTCCAATGATTTCACAGTCCATCCTTTCCTTCGTAGCATGGCATCACTTACATCATCGAAATTGTCCTTAATGATTTCATTTTGACTCTTTACCAACGGCATGAATACATAGAAGCCAACGCCAATTACTAAAATGATGGCAATAAAAAGGGCAATCGTTTTCCTTTTAATTGTGATGGCGTTTACTTTCGATTGATTTTGGTTTTTAAGAAATGTACTTCTATACTTAAACCAGTAGGGATGATGCCCTTCGGTATTTTTTCGCTTTGCCTCATCCGTATATGGAGCATTTAGAATAAATCGGGCAAGCGTATCTAGAGTGGCCACCGAAGGGTTTTCCTTCCTTCCTTCTTTGGCGTTAAAAATATAGATAGAATAGTTACGCACACTCTTCACGCCTATCACCAAACCAGTTTGCTCTAGGATCTTGTTGGATAGAATTTTACTATCGGGCTCCGAAAGGGGTGTCGTTATTGAGTGACCAAAGCATTTTTCGCATGCCTGCTTGAATAATTCAATAAAAACAATCGTATTGATATCCTCCATATAGCGTTCTTCATGTTGTAAACCCGTTTCCATCAGAATTATGCATCAATTCTGAGTGATTTCCACGGGAATTCCTGCATCCGCCCTGTTCACACCGTTGATTTGTTGCGGCACAATAAACCCCAAAATATTATGAAATTTCTTCTTTTCATCGGTCTTTTTATAGGTTCCGCTGATTCTTTTGCACAGAATTTACAATTGCACTACGATTTTCGGCATACGCTTGATCCAAAATTAAATCCGCGCAATTTTCCAAGCTTTACATTCGAATATTTTAAGGAATTGGATACCCTAGGCACGGGGTCTTTCTTGTTTAAAATGCAAGCTGACCTTAAAGGAAAGGATAGTAATGTGGGGCAGATATTTACTCAAATTTCTCAATCCTTACGTTTCTGGAGACCGAAGGTGTACTTGTCAATAAACTACAGTGGCGGAGCTGGCATCACGCTTGACTCTTATGGTTTCTATTTGAACAATGCTTTTGCTGTTGGTATTTCATATCCTTTTCAATGGAAGGGAGCCTGGTTGGCTACCAACGTACTACTACGTTACAGCGCGTTCCAAAAGCCGAGTTATGATCCGCAGTTGATACTTTATTTTGGCAGGGGCTTTCTCGGGTATAAAATATTTATTTCAGGAAGTTTTGTATTCTGGACGGAGAATCGAAACCAGGGAAATGATTTTACCAAGCACTTGAATGGAAAGAAAATAGCCTTTTTTGGTGATCCTCAAATTTGGTTCAAAATAAAAAAAGGATTTTCAGTAGGGTCACGAATAAATGTTTTCCATCATTTAATTAGTGGTAATAATCAAATTCAATTCTACCCAACATTGGGAACAAAGTTTCAGTTTTGAGCTATTACAGTCTTATAAAGGCTCATGCTTTACAATTCAAATCTGCGTTAAATTTGGATCTCGTAATAGCTCCGACAACGGACGGGACGGTTTTAAAATTGATGTCACCCCGCAATGGCATAAACTTTTTTATTGGTGGCTGTGTGGCTTTAGTTTGAAATTGGATTTTAAACTCAGCCCCCTTGTGGTTCGTTGTCGTCCTTTATCTTATTCTCCAAAAGTGTCAGTGCTAAATTCCTATTATGAACAGGTAATTCAGAACTGTCGGGTGTTGTATAATTTTCAATGAAGTTAAATCCAAAACCCTTGTAATAGTTAGCGATTGTTGGATTTTCCGCCCACGTGTCCATGCGGATATTCTTGAGTCCCTTCTGTTTAGAATGTCCGATTGCCCAGTCTACAATAGCTCCAAATAGTTTTTGTCCCTTAAAGTCGGGATTAACGACAATTCGATGAAGATAGATTGAATCTCCCTTTTCATAATCTCTCCATATTACTTTGTCCGTGTAACAAATACTAAATACAATTGCTGTCCGAGAGTCCACAATTACCTTGTATTGTTTCTTTTCTTCAACGTCCTTGATAATTGCATTTTTGTCATAGTTTTTCCAAACTGGATAACCATGTCTCTCTTGATATTTAATTGAATGCTCGAACAACTCGAAGATTAATTCTAAGTCCGTTGTCTCTGTATTTGTTATTTCAAATTGATTAACCATGTCTTTTGTTTCAGATAATTTTTTTCTTTTGAGGTGTGATGTTGTGGAAACTTGTCAGCGATTAAATTTAGTTTTAAGTCGTGTTCTAAAAATGCCTTTAATCCGTCCAATACAGTTGTAAAGCCACCACCTTGGAATTCTTGTAACTTGTTTTTTTAACTTTACACCGTCAAATTGTCCCGTAAAGTAGTATCGAATAAAAGTTGGTAAATTGAAAATCTATGGATAAGGATGAAGCTATTAAAAAATCAATTGCTAGGAATGCTCTAAGAGAAAAAACAGGGTTAAACTCGACAGCATCACTTTCCAATCAAGGTAATTTTGAAATATTTGTCCGACTAATGAATGGTGAATTTTTGGCCAAGATTGCACTTACTGTCTGCATAGTATTTTGTGTCAGTGCGTTCACAGTTTTTCGGCAAACCTATGAATTGACTGCGTTAGAAACATTACCCTATCTCGTGTTAGCTCTTGTAGTAGTCGTGCTGTTATATTTCGCATACTTTTATGTGTTTTATATTTCTTATCAGAATTTTCTAAAAAATGAACTTATTAGATCATCGGCTTGGCAAGCCTTTATTTCGTCAAGAAGTGAGGATTTTCTGAAAGGAAAGCGATTTGTACGACTGACCATTAACATACAGCCCATTGCAACTGCTAATGCACTTCATCATCAAGCTGTTTCCGATTTTCTTTTTGATTGGACAAAGCGAAGTAGTCATTTATATGATGGCACCAAGTGGACAAAAAGAAGACCTGATTCTTTTAGTGTATCGGGCTACACCTTAAATGGACATATTGGTGTCGGTAACGGAATGACTTTTGTCATACGCTCCTTGTCCAGTAATCTTATTTCGTTGTTCAAAACAGTTGGTGAACAAAATTTGTCTTTTTCGATTCGTTATGATAGTGAAGTTACTTTTAACGAAGACACCTCTCTGGATTCGATTGATGCTGCAAAAGACAGGGAATACGAACGGAATTTGAGAGATTAGGAAGCAACGTCATCGGCTTCATTCGTCCGAGCTCTCCGTGTAAACCAAGCGCTGTCGCCTTGGTCGTTACTGTCCGCGGGACTTTTTAGCGCCTTGCCTACAACGTTTGGGTTTATGACGGCTGCGACTTTCGAAGCGCGTCTTTGTCCCATGTGGCCGAACGAAATTATGAAAACTAAACTTTATACCTACACGTCACGGCACCATTGCAGAAACATTTTGTTGGTAGCTGTAGGGCCCTTCTCCGCACTTCGTTCGTAGCCTTGTCTTTCGTCACCCGTTAATGTTACACGTCTGTTTATTATTCAGTCGTGCGGTGGGGCATTTTTCATTCACTACTTTGTCCACGTACATTGCACTGAGCACACTTATTGACTGGCTTTGGTGTGGACAGCAAGCGCGGCCAGGCAATGTATGTGCGATTTTTGAGAGTCAACATTTCCTCCTGTCATTTTAACCCATTGAATGCAAAGCCATCTTGTTTCCTTCTGTGTCAATGAACTGAGCCATAAAGCCGTTTTGGCCTATTGATGTCTTTGGTAAAATGATTTTGCCTCCCGCCTTTTCAACTTTTGAAAGTGCTACACTCAAATCATCACCTCCATTTAGGTAAATGAGGGAGCCGTCTGCAGAAGGTTTGTACCCGTCTCCTTGCACAAGTCCACCGCCAACGCCTTTCTCCATGTCAGCAGGTAACATGCCATATTTGAATTGCGGATGTGGCATTTCTGTTATTGGCTCACCTAAAATTGTTTCGTAAAACTTCTTTGCTCTTGCGAAGTCCTTTACAGGAATTTCAAACCAATTGATTGCGTTTGTCATGTTTACTTGATTTAATGGTTTATTGATAACGAATTACTTCTTCTTCGAAGCCTTGGCTTTCTTGTTGAACTCAAGGGCAAGCTGAACCCAATACTCCAGTTTCTTTTTTGTGTTTAGTGCCTCTATGTCCACGAACACGTAGCCCTTCATGATTTTACCGGTGAAGTCCATGGGCTTGCAGCCTTCCTTTTCCATTGCCTCGTCATAACGTTCGGGGTCAAGTCGAACCATGAGCCGCTCTTGCTCAACTCCGACACACATTTTATTGTTTACCATAAAACACAAACCCCCAAACATCTTTTTTTCCTCAACATTTTTATGAGTGAGGGAAATTATCTCCCTCGTTCTGTCTGCTAGCTTTTCGTTGTAAGGCATAACAGTTTAATTTTTTTCAGTGAAAGATTTTAATCCAGCGAAAAATTTCTTGATGCCTTTGTCGGATTGGCTGCGAACCACCATTGCGTCCATTATTTTCCCGAAAACCCCAAACTTCATTTCGTATTGCATCACTTGCTTCACTTTGGTTTGAGTGCCGACTTTCTCAAAGCTGTAGCTGTGCTTGAGTTTGTGAATAGGAAAGCTGCAAGCTGTCAATTCAAAAGTAAGCGCTTCGTTAGGTTGGTGGACTGTGCAATGCTCCTCAAACCAGTTTTTGCCGTCAAGCATATCAACCTTACGTTTTGCCCCAATGCCTGCTTTAGTTTCTGAAAGTAACGTTGACTTTTTTACAGTTGGGTCATACTTGTCAAGGATTTCCACTTCTGTTAGCGCCTGCCAGATTTTCTCAATGGGTGCGTTGATGGTGATTTCGTTATTAATCGTTGTCATGCCATCTATCTTTCTGCAAGTTTTTTGATGTTTGAAAGAATCTTATCTTGAATCTGTCCCATCTTCTTTTTCATCATCAATGAATTCATAATTCTCACCATAATGTTTGCGGGCTCATAGTAAGATTCGTTGATGATTTTGGTTTTGTCGTCACCAACTTTTTCTAGGTAGAAACAAAATCTTGGGTCTTTCAGCATCTTGGCCATGCCCATCGTGTCGCTCTCAATTACCCAAACGGTTTTCTTTTCGTGAACCAGTTCGGCAAGTTTCTCTGTCATAGTTCCTTTTCTCCCACCATTCTGCATTTCACAGGTTCTGGTTTCGCCCTGCTTGTCCATTCGCCCTTTGGCTGTGATAACTCCAGGATTGACTTTGTCCAGAAGGCTAATGTCGGTAATGATTGCCCAAACGCTGCTGATAGGAGCATTGATGATGGCCTCATTATGTGCTTGGAGCTTGCTCATGCTTTTTTCTGTTTTTTTGTTTGTAAAACAAAGGTATAGAATAATACTTGCAATAAGCAAGTATTAGATTATTTTTGTGCTGTGAAAAAAAAGAAGATTGAGTTCCGTTCGACATGTCCAATTAGCACCGCGTTGGATATTTTTGGAGATAAATGGTCGCTTTTGATTATCCGCGATTTGGTATTCAATGAGAAAAGTACTTACGGAGAATTTTTGAACTCTGAAGAAAAAATTGCTACGAACATTTTAGCCGACCGATTAGCATTATTAGAGTTGGGTGAAATAATTTCAAGGCACAGTCACCCTGAACATAAGCTGAAAGTAGTTTATAAGCTAACTCCAAAAGGTTTGGATTTAATTCCAGTTCTGGTGGAAATTATAGCGTGGAGCGAAAAACATCATGAAGTTCACCCCTATGCTAAACAGTTTGCCAAGCAAATTCGGAAGGACAAGGAAGGAGTAATCAAGAGTGTGTTTGAAAGTTTAAAAGTGAAGTGACCTTGGTCGTTAATCCTGAGCGTTGGACTTAGCTTTTGCCATAGCCTTGATGTCGCTGTTGGTTTGCGACTGCTGCTGATGCAAAGTCCAACCGTAAAGCAAAGAATGATAGAGAAAATTTATTTGCTGAAATCAGATAGTCTGAGATAACCCTGTCCGAACAAAAGCACAGAAGTACAATTAATCTGTACTTCTGTCTTTCCAAGTATTTCACGATTCTATACGATGCATGCTTTGTCAAGCTGTTTATTTCACTTAGTGTTCTTCTTCAAGCTCTGCAATTCTTTCAAAAACCTCAAAGCCTTTGTTACTCGTTTACCTGATGATTTCTGAATGAAGTTTTGCACCCAGGCCTTATCCATGTTTTTGTAATTAACTTGATTATAAAACCATACACCAAGTGGCACCAAAACAATAAACACCCAAAATTGGATTGTCAACCAATTTCCATTTGATTTTACCATAATATCAAAATCAGCCAAGGCCTTAATGTCAAAGTCTTTAATGACTTTTGTAATAACCGTTGGATACGCCAAAAAAGTAGGTATAAATAATATTGCTAATTTGACATAATTGGTAATGTGTGTTTGAAGTATTACCAACGAACTTTGCGTAGTCGCCAAGTCTTTATTGAAATCCATATTTGCTATCAATCTAATTTGATTTATGGCGTTTATTAAAGTTGTCACATAAAATGCAAGTAAAACAATCCCTGAAAATGCGTAAGGAAATTCAGTCATATTCCTAAAAAGAAAGCCAAGCAATAGTACAATTGCGATGGTATGAAAGATACACTCAATCATTCGTTGGCGATACAAAGGTGTTAATTTTGATGTCACTTTTTGGGCCTGGATCAACTCAACGCTTTGCTCATTGAGCTTGATGCTTTTCTCCAACTTTTCATCGTTAGATTGCCACATTGTCTTTAGTTCGTCCAATTCTGCTGTCATAAATTTTTTGTTTATTTTGAAAAATTCGTTCTTAGTTTATCTTTAATTCGATTGATTTTAGTGCCTACATTTGTTTCTGTAAAGCCAGTGATTTCTGAAATTTCTTTATGCGATTTACCGTCCAAATACAGAAGAATAATTGCCTTGTCTATTTCTTTTAGTTCATTTATAAAACTCTGCAATAATTGAAGGTTGCTCTCAACTTCATTTTCCGCCTGTGAATCATCTTCAAAAACTATCAGTCCTTCCGAAATAGAATTGTGATTTTTGAACTTCCTCTCTCCACGATAAAATGAAATGGCCACATTCAAAGCTATCCGGTACATCCATGTTGAAAATTTAAACTGCTCATTAAAATTGCCGAATGATTTCCAAAGGTTGTAAACAATTTCCTGAGCTAAGTCATCCCTGTCATCTTTTGCGGCACAGTAAGAGTTACATATCTTGTAAATTATCCCTTTATTTTCCCGGATTAGTTGTGTAAACTCTTGGCTTTTTGTCAACATGGCTGGTAATATTTTACCTTGGAGTTTAATTAACATTAGCACCGTATAGTACTTTCAAGGTTCTGCTGCTGCAAGCTGCTACTACCGAAACGTGCGTTTCATCTTCGAAAACATGAGAAGTAATTTGCAGGCCTTTGTAGCTATAGCTTCTTAAGGAGTTGATAAAAGCATTCATCGGACCAATCATCATGTCGCCTTCCAATGCTCCAGCTGAGAAAAAAACATTTGCCGATATCGCTTGATTCTGTTTTGCTGAGCTGTCCTCAATCGCTACCATTTCATTATTATTCCACCAAAAGGAGGGACTATTAATCCCGTAACTTTTAAACAGTTCCGGCTTTTTTATTAGGCAATATCCAGTAAATAATCCGCCAAGAGAATGTCCCGATATACCTCGATTGTTAGTGGTTTTGTAAGCTCTGTCAATAAACGGTATCAAGTTTTTTTGCAAAGTATTCAAAAATAGTTCAGCACCTCCGGATTTCAGTTTTCCTTCGGGGATGTTCATCATTTTCGACCATTGTGTATCAGCTTGTAGAAGGCTTGATGGGGTGAAATCAGCGTACCTACTGGCGAACCAGTCGGCATCCGAAATGCCTTCACTTTCTATTGCAACAATAATTATATCTTTTATTTCCCTTGCCAGGTCTAAAACCTCCCTGATGGAATTAAATGATTGGTAAGAGTATTTACCGTCCAAAACATACAACACCGGATAATGTAAGGTGTCTAATTTTGAATAGCCCTTAGGAAGGGAAACATACATCACATAAGTTTTATTATTAAAACTTGATTTAATACTATGCTCGCTAAGGTTTTTACTTTGAGCAAAAGAACTAACTGTACTTAAGAAAATAGAGGTACAAAAAAAAACAATCCTTAAAATCACTGAAGTAATGGGTTTCATTGTTTTTATATTTTTTTTATGCCTACTCTAATTAGTTTTCGGCTTCCCTGTCTTAATGAATCTTTGACAATGATTCGGACAGAGCATTAAAATATCACAGCTTTTCACAATTTTTTCCAAGAAACTCGAAATAGCTTAAGGAAACGGCTTTTTTAAAGTAGAAGCAATTATCCAGATGTCTATTGTCAGGATGCATACTCTAATCCACTTAAGTTTATTATTAATTAGATTTAAATATATAAACCAAGCGAACTCGTCAAATCGTGGTAAGTATCCACCTATTGCTACTCTTTCTCCACTTGCTGATACTATTTCTTCACTCCTTGCTTATATATTCGTCATTTATCACATCAGGTGCTTAGTCAAAATACATAAAAATTGGCTTGGTTGTCCAGTACGGGTGGGAATTGGCTCTTGCCATAGCTTTGTTGCCGCGGTGGTCCCGATAGCAATCGGGATGCTGCGGCTATGGCATGTGCCAAATGCGCGGGGCGAATCGGAGCACGACTCTTCTTAAAAATGCGAAGGGTTGGCTGTATTAATTTTAGTCTGTCCCACGTTTTAATTTTTTCAAAATCCACGTTGTCTGCGAAGCCGTTCACTTGTCCCCGTGGGAATCTTTGTTAGGAATTTGTCAGCCGTTTTGTTTGAAACACAAATTTGTCCGGGCCCTATTGCTACCAACGTTTGTGTTTGCGCAGTGGTGGCTTTTCGAAGCCGCGTCCTGTCCACGTGGGCAAACGTAATATAAAAACTAAACTTCATAACTTGATGTCCCGCCACCATTGCGCAAACATTTTGTTGCCAGCTGTTATTTTACAGACTCTTCTTTTGTGTCGGACATTACAATTTTACCTTTGTCGTCAATATGTCCAGATTTGTAGAAAATGGATTTCTTAATATTTCCACCCACATCGTCACAGTCCCTAATTGTTACGCTGTCTACTGCAAATATTTTACAGTTTTCATTTATTTTAATTGTCTCTGAACATGACCAACCACAGTCAGCGCCACCACATTGTCCAACATAAAGTTCTTTTTCATCAATTATGTCTCCTTGTTTTGAATAAGTCGTCAAGTAGGATGGTTCAAAGTCTGCAATTCCTTGCCAAATAAGTCCATAGTATTTCGATGTGTCTGGTAGTAGTCCGTAACATATAACATATGTCACTCCGTCTCTAAAGAAAAGTGTGTCGGCCGACTCTGGATTTGTTTTTGTTCTTTCTCCAGTTTCAAGTGGTCGCAATGTTAGTGGAAGCTCAATGGGTCTGAACTTCTTAACAAATACTTCTTTGAAATATTTCGTCTTGTCGGAATTTACCGATTTGTCGTCCATGTCGGTATTGTCCTTCGTTGTTGAACATGAACTTATAGTCAAGACTATCAATATCAACTTTGTAAATGGTCTCATCGTCAAAAAATAATTGCTGGCAACGTGAATGCATAAGCAGTGGCGGGTTTAGGAGGGCTTAGCAATGGAGCGTAGCGGAATGCTAAGACCGACCTGCACGTCACTGTCCCACGACACCGAACGTTGTTTGAAAACTAAAACTACAAATTTACACTGAACCCCGCCATTGATTATGCACAGTGTTGGCTGCTGTGCCGTTTCACCGTCATCTCTTAAATTCGTCAAACTTAAATTCAATTTTGTAGGAGAATACTTCAACGCTTGGTACCTTCTTAATTGCGTAATGTAACTTCTCGTCAAAGTACGCAGCTATAATTATTCCCTTACTCTCCTTTCCTTTTGAAAGATTCTCCTCGACCCAACCCATGTAACGCAATAATTGTCCCACGGTATTATCACTTGTCTGGTCTCTTTTCAATTCAATTACTACATAGTCACCAGTTTTTTTGTCGGTAGCTAAAATGTCTATGCGACCAATTGGAGTCCTGTATTGTTGACTGACCAAATCTCCATTCTCCTCGATTAAGTCATATTTTTTTCCAAGTTCCGTTTTGTCCCAGTTCTTAATTAAGAAATCTTCCAATTGGTTCTCCATGTAGAAAAGAGATGTCTCTTCGGAGTTGGTGACCTTAATCTCCTCCTTAGTCTCTTGTTCTTCAATTTCCGTGTCGACCTCGGTTTGAATGAAATCCTTTGAGTCTCTCCAAAGTGGTTTGAAAATGTCGGAGTAGCAAAATAGAGAAATTGTCCGTGCGTTGTGAAGAATTCCTAACTTCTCAAATTTGGCACTTATGTCTTTGCTTGACTTTGTGAATTTCTCGCCAGTCGTTAGGGTTTCATAGTTGTCAGGTGAGTCAATGCCTAAGAAGTCGATTATTTTTAGCCTGTCCTTAATCGAAACAATACTTAAATTTTTAAAAGGGTCATGTGCTGCAAGTAGGCAGTTGATTGCATTTCCGCTTTGTCCCGTTAGATGATTCTTTTTTCCTTTATTTACTTCATAAAGTTTATCGATTAGTTTCGCTCGTCTGTCGGATGACTGTTCATTAAATATGTCGTTGATTAATTTTGCGAGAGTTTGATTTTTCTTTAGTTCATTAAACATTCTTCTCCAGACTCCTTGTGGAATCATAATTAGTCCAATTGCTTGGTCTTGACTTGTGTTGCCTTTACCTTTTTTGTCAAGGATTCTTACAACCTCGTCAATCTCCTGGTCGGCTAATTCTCTTGTGTCCCCGCTGATGATTCTGTCAGTCCAGAAGGAGTTAAACTTTTTACTGTGACTTTGCCAAATTCCGTTCTTAATGTCAACCTGATAATCTTTTATGAATAGGTCAAACAGTTGTTTTATCTTTTCAGTCTCCATGGTCGAATTTTTCTAAACGGCATTGCAGCCAACGTTTGTGTTTGCGCAGTGGTGGGGCTTTGAAACGCTTCATTGTCCCGCGTGACCAAACGTTAAACGAAGATAGCACTTTGAACTAGCACGTCATCCCACCATCGCGCAAACATTTTGTTAGCAGCTGGCACATTGTTCGTCTAAGTTATATTGTCAACTATTTCCTGAGTATTTTTTTCTATAGTCAACAGGCGATAAGTCAGTAAATTTTTTAAAAACCTTTCTAAAGGCGTCAATGTCGTTGTAACCTGTCTCATAAATTATTTCGTTCACTGTTCTTCGTCCTGCTTCTAAATGCTTTTTTGCAAATTCAATCTTCACTCTTTGTATGTATTCCAATATTGAATTACCTGTGCATTTTTTAAATCTTCTTTCAAAAGTTCTTCTGCCCACGACAAATTTCTCGCAAATATTATCCACTGTGTAATTTTCGGTAGGATTGTTTTCGATAAATTCTTGTGCTTTCAGCACCAACTCATCACCGTGTCTTTTTTGTCCCATAAATATTACAAAGGGGTTCTGGCTCTTTCTTTCAATGTCAATCTCAAACATTTTGGATGCCAATACAGATATTTCCCTACCTAAATGTTTTTCAAAGATATAAAGCAGAAGATTCAAATATGAGTATCCGCCTCCGCAGGTATAAATTCCCTTTTCATCTGTAATAATGCTATCGTCAATGATCTTTACGTTGGGAAACATTTCCTTGAACTCATTCTTCGCAGCCCAATGAACTGCACATTTTCGATTGTCCAAAAGTCCCGTAGAAGCAAGGTAAAATGACCCCACGCAAAGGCAAACAACTTCTGCACCACCATTATACTGGGCAATTAGCCAATCTGTATACTTTTTATTTTCCTGAATGGCTTTTTTGAAATTACCGCAGAGTAAAGGCAATACAATAACGTCTGTATTTTTTACTTGGCTGAGTGTCTTATTTGTATTGATTGCATAAAGTCCATTGGAAAGCTTTGTACTCTTTGACAACCCAACCACTTCTATATCGTAGAAGGCCGGCTTGCCCTGATACCTCATAAAGTCATTCACTCGGCTAAACATTTGATGACAGCTGTCAATACTGGTCATCGTTGCATCGTATAACGGTAGGATTGATATGTGCTTCATTCCGAATGATATTGTAGCAATATATAGAAACCATTTGTCGCAAACGACAGGTAAGTTTGTCGTTTTTACCTAGTACGATGCTTAAATAGCTTCGTTACTTTTGTGGCATACTTTAAAAAGACATAGGAATGAAATCAATAGAAATTATTATGGTTCCTGTTAAAGACAGGCTAAAAGCTAAAGAGTTTTATCTCAAACTTGGATTTCAGGTTATTGTAGAAGCACCAGATGCACACGGTGGAACGTGGATACAAATGGGGCTTCCCGGTAGCGATACCACCATTTCACTTGCAGGCTTTCAGGGTATTATTTGCGAAACGGATAATATTGAAAGCGAAATTAAAGAACTGAATAAAAAGGGAATTGAGGTTGGCAAAATTGAAAATACTCCTTGGGGTCGCTTTACGTGGCTGAAGGATTTGGATGGAAATAGTTTATGCCTTCATGAGAAATAAGTTGTCCGCTGGGTCGTTCGGTGCTTGCCGCTAACGTTTGTGTTTATGCAGTGTGGGGAATAGGAGGGCTTAAAAATGAAGCGCAGCGGAATGTTAAGCCCGACCTGTCCCCCGTGACCAAACTACATTATGAAACATAAACTTTAATTTAACACCAAACCCCACATTGCATAAACATTTTGTTGGCGGCTGTTACTTAAAAGTCGCTGCTTAGGAAAATAAACTTTTTATTCTCCAACCAAGTCGCTTCCACCAAGGAATTCTGATTTCTCCTAAAAAAATTATGTCTTCTGTTAATTCAACCTCTCCCAAATTTAGGTTGTCGTGTGTAATGATTATTTCCTTTTCAATTGTCTTGAAACCGATAAAGCTAATTTGCAATATTATCTTATCACCAATCTTACCATTGTATAAAATTTTAAATACTCCGTTCAAATCTGTCGTTGCTTCTATTTTTGTTCCTTTTACCAAGACTTTTACTCCCGCCAATTCAGAAGTGTCAGATTTATAAATCACTCTTCCAAAAAGTCTAAATTCATCAGGTTTTAAGGTGTCTTTTTTTCTTAAAAGTGTCAGTGTGTGATTTTCATTCCCAATTGTATACTCTGTCAACGGTTTGAATTCATTGTTCGTAGGTACTGCTTTAGAAATTGTTGTCAATGTGATAAGGCCAACGGTAAAAGCGGTAATCCGTCTTAAGGATAAATATTCATTTGTCGTGGAAGAGCATGTAGAACGAATTTGTTCTCGCTTAATTAGTCCGCAGATCTTACCTTGATTTTTTGAAAGATAAGACGCAATTTCTTTGTCAGATTTATTTGTGAAATCAACGATGGAAAATTGGCACTTTTTGCAAAACCGAATGTCTCCATTTTTGTCAAATGTCGCCCAATTCTCTTGACAAGGATTTTTAATGTATATGTTCACCGTCCTTCTTTAATTTATTAAACTTCTCTGTTCCAAGTAATAGCCACCAACGTTTGTGTTTGCGCAGAGGTGGCATAACGAAGCCGTGTCCTATCCACGTGGGCAAACGTAATAAAATAAATATACTTTATACCTTGACGTCACGCCACCATTGCGCAAAACATTTTGTTGGCGGCTGGCCATTTCGTCCACCGTGATGAAATGGTCAGTCCTTATAATTCTAGTCGGTGTTTAATATTCCTAGTATTATTAAAACTGTCCCAATACCAATGAGTCCCCAACTAGAATAAATAATTTTTGTTGTCGAGTAGTCCGTCCCTTTATTTTTCTTCTCCATCGCTGAACGTCTCCAAATATTAGCAATTAGTCCACCGAGTAAAAACAGGAGTCCGATGATTATCTTGTCAAAGTCCATGTCCGTCTTTTGCTGTTATTGTCAAACGTTATTTGCGTAAACATATCTTAAAAATATTGAGAAGTTGTCCGCGGTTAAAATGGCTTGCCGCCAACGTTTATGTATAAGCCGTGGCGCTGAGTAAAAATAAAAAAGTATCCTCCTTTTCAGCGCCATGGATTATACATTCTGTTAGCTGCAGTTTTCTTTTCTCTACTCTTTTTTAAGAAAATACTTTTGAATCATCAAAGCCATTTCTTGCGAGCTCTTACCCTTAATTTCTTGCATTAGTTCAGCGGGGATACTTAAACTATTTTGCTTAAAGTAAGCTCCAAATGCAGCATATAGTTCATTAATCCATGTTTCCGTTGCTTCCTCTGGTGTCTCCAAAAACTGAAGTAGCTTGGGACTTATTGGTTCCTTTTGGTAATGAAAAGTAGCATTTCTAAAAAGTCTAAGTTTGTCTGTGTTTGGAGAATCAATCAATTTGTCAACCTTTGAATCTGAAAGTTTTAATTCTTTCCATCCTTCAATCACCAAATATATTGCCGAATAAAAATATGTCATGTAAACTCCAATCGGTGAGGAAAAAATCAAGATGACCGAAGAAGCATCGTCTTTCAATTGCTTAACAAATTCCTCCAAATTTTCTTTCTTAAGATGGTCGCGCATGACAACTGCGTACAAATAGTATCTGTAAAGAGTCGCGACTTTTATTTTTTCGTCTATGTTGTCCATGTCATGTGGGTAAGTTGTCCAAGAAAATTGCAGCTGACGTTTGTGTTTGCGCAGTGGTGGCTTAACGAAGCCGCGTCCTGTCCCACGAAACCAAAGGTTGAACGAAGATAAAACTTTAAATCAACTCGTCACGGCACCATTGCTGAAAACATTTTGTTGGTGGCTGTGTGGCCTACTCTGCGCTTCAAACGAAGCCTGCATTCGTGTCACACGTTATTTGAATTTAGTTTCTTTAATTTCTCCTCTGCCATTCGATTAATCATATTTGCCTTCAAATCAAAATCATCAGGATTTAAGACAGCATCGGTCACGAATTTTGATAGAAGGGTTTTTCCTTTTCGATTAAGTTCAATGAACTCGTCTGGGAATCTTTTGTGGTCAATCCCAATGTCACATGCAAGAAAATCAAAATAAAGTTGCATTATATATTCAAGGAATATAATTGGTTGGTAATAACCAGATGTTGAAGAGTAGGTAAACTTTTTTTCGGATTCCCAGTAGTTTGCAGAAGCTATCATATTAAGATGAGTATGTTCGCACAGATATTTGTATAACCACTCATGAACATTTAATTCAAAATTTGATTCAATTGCTGTAATTAATTTTGAAATTGATAATCCAAAATCTTCTATTTCACCACTCCAAGGATTAATTATTTTATTTTTTATTGATTTGCCTTTGCTAGTTGTTGGATGTTTAATATAACCCGTAGCAACACCGAGAGATTTTTGTGTGAAGTGATAAAGCTCAGTTGGATTTTTATAAACGAATTGAATGGCTAAGTAAGTTTCGTAAGTTGAACGTAATAATATCTGTGCATCTTCTTGATAGATGTTTTCGCATAAAGTTCGAATAGCTAAAAAGCTTTTGCAGCTTTTAGTTAAACCATAAAAAGTAAAGTCATGAAACAAGTCGTCATATACTACTTGATTAGGATCTCTTGTAACACATTTTACAGTTCCAAATTCATCAATGAACCTTGTGAGTAAAGAGAGTCGTAAATCAATTATGTCCAATAGCTCAAGAACTCTTTTTTGGTTATCCAGAAGGAAACTTGGTGAATCGGTAATAGTAATTCCTGTTATTTTGTTCATTTTGTCTCAGTTTGTAAGCCGTCCCCATGAGAAATGCTTGTAAGAAAATAGTCAGCCGGTTATTTTTTTCTGTCCCGTGTTTGGTTGGTCCGTGCTGTCGGCTTAGCCAAGTTGTCCCGAAGCCGTTCTCCTGTTCCCGGGGGAAATTTCGTTAGTGAGATGTCCTCCGTTTTTGGTTGTCGAATTTTTGTCGGGCCACATTGCTGCCAACCTTTAGATTTGGTTCATCATAAATCACAATAGTTGAAGTAACTTTTGTGGGTGACCGTTTACAGTTATCCATCAGATTCATGATTTTCAATTAGCAAGGGAAGATAAAGAAAAAAATGTTTTGCCGCGAACTTGCCCTTCACATAAAATCAAGAAACGATCTCCCGGCAAGGGCCACCTGGTGCAGTCGTAAGCAGGCCAGAGAGTAAAAAATAACGAATGCCCACGTTGTAACCACAGGTTGCTTTGTGCGCGAAGAAATGTAAAATGCAACGAATGGTATTACCTGCAGTCCGTGCATGGTAATAAAATGTGCTACGCGCAGGTCACCGGCAAGGGTACTCCAATTCAAAAAAGGAATTCCGGCTCCGCCATCTGGCGCGCCCACGGTATGCGAAAGATTACCAATCATCATTCCACCCGCAACCCCACCCAACAGAAAAAGAAGGAGACCTGCACGCCATGCCAGGAGCATGTGTTTGTCAAGGCTAGTTTCCGAAAACAGGAATAGAATGAACGTGTAAAACAAATAGGCGGTATTAATGCCGATAAAAGTTCCCATCGTGCTAAAGAGCATGCTGTCAAGGGTGCTGCTTATATTATAGTGTGACTGCACCCCACGTGCGGCTTGTAGCGCTATAATAGTATTTTCTACTACCATACAGAAGGCGATGCCCCAGCTGATGAACGCGATACTTTTTTTACTCTTCAGGTAGCGAAGCACCCAGGCGAATGTCCAAAGGTAAATCCCCACACTCAGGGCAAACTTCATGGGTTTAATCCAGGGATTAATGCCCGTCACAAGACGTGAATCAAAAAAGAACAAGACAAGGCAGACAGCAAACAGAATAAAATTTAGGAGCCCCGTCCAATACAGAAGGGCATTGTCTCTTTTGATATGGGTGACGAACTCAGAAATTTTCATGAATGAATTTTTTAGTCTTGGTAGCCCTAAGCAGATAGAACAAGAGTAAGCCGATAGGACCAAACAGGAAAGTAAGCAGCAGGCAGGGTACGATCAGGTAATGCGGCATTCCGTGTTGTTGTCCATTCCGTAGTTCCCAGCTGCCGATGAACATATCAAATGCGAGGTAATGAATCCATCCGGCCGTCACACCCCAGGGGCTGGTAAACAAAAGCATGACACCCTTCAGTGAACTAAAGTCTCCTTCACCTTCACCAAAGAATACGATGATGAGCGTAAGATAAACCATGCCGAGCAGGAGGGGGAGAAGCCCCGAAAGAACAATTGTTTTCGTCCAGCGCCACTGCGGAGCTACAATCATCAACAACCAGCCCAATGGAGCGATACTGTTACAGAGTTGAAAGAGCAAGTCGGGGGTCATAGCAAGTTAGTTTAGGTTAATGTTGATACACCTATATATATTGTGCCTACTGCCAAGAACTTATAAATACAATGTTGAGCGTAATACCTATCGGAGCTAAGCAGAGTTGGTAGTTTAACATCTTTTACTCACGATTGTTTACCCTGGTCGCCAACGCCATTCGCGAGATTCTCATGCATTTGCGTCTACGGGTTCAATCAAGTCCCAGAGGTTGCCATACAAGTCTTCAAAGACTGCCACCGTTCCATAGTTTTCCACCGATGGAGGCCGTACAATCCGGATGTTGTTATCCAACAGGTTTTGATAATCTCTGTTGAAGTTATCCGTATACAGAAAAAGGAATACACGACCACCGGTTTGATTTCCAACCCGGCTCGTTTGCAATTCGGTAGCGGCTTTGGCCAGCAGCAAGCAGAAGGAGGATTGCCCTTGTGGCCGTACCCGTACCCATCGTTTGGTTTCAGATTGTTGGGTGTCTTCTACTAAAACAAACTTAAGCTTTTGCGTATAGTAGCTTATTGCTTCATCGTAGTCGCGCACCACAAGACTTATCATGGCTATTTGCTGATGCATAACCGAGAGGGTAAAAATGGAAAGTTAATAATATTGAATTGCATCGATAAAACCCAGTTCTTGTTTGATCGTCTGTTTGTTGTTTGTCAAGCGACCAACAACGCACTTTCAAAATCCCCGAACAAAGGGATTGACTGATTTACCCGATAGTATGTGAGCAACCTTTTCGCCTAAGGCAGGCCCATGCTTAAATCCATGACCCGACCCACCTCCCAAGAACCATAGATTATCTGCTTCCGGGTGTGTTTCAAAAATAAAATTGCCATCGGGTGAGTTCTCATACGGACAGACTCTGTTTTCGACCAGCGGTGCATTCTTTAGTGCTGGAAAACGATGTTCAATAAATTTTCTGGC
>Ga0075163_10002535_pt1 | contig 24533 bp, 18 predicted proteins | sample JI1023141ADNA_FD_71478 | JGI IMG/M metagenome (GOLD analysis project Ga0075163, IMG submission 71478) | Wastewater effluent complex algal communities from Wisconsin, to seasonally profile nutrient transformation and Carbon sequestration -... | ecosystem: Engineered > WWTP > Effluent > Algae... | reverse complement strand
GACGTCGTGTGGGGCGACTTCCCGGAAGATACGGCGTGCGGGCTCTGCTACACGTCGGGCACGACGGGTGATCCCAAGGGCGTACTGTACTCGCACCGCTCGAACATCATGCACACAATGATCGGCCTGCAGAAGGACGCGATCGGCATCGGCGCGTCGGACACGACGCTGCCGGTTGTGCCGATGTTCCACGCCAATGCATGGGGTCTCGCCTTCTCTGGCCCGGCGACGGGTTCGAAGCTGGTGCTGCCAGGCGCGAAGATGGACGGCGAGTCGATTTACGAACTGCTGGAGAACGAGAAGGTCACGTTCACGGCGGCCGTGCCGACCGTGTGGCTGATGCTGCTTCAGTATCTGGAATCGACGAACAAGAAGCTGCCGCATCTCAATCGCGTCGTGATCGGCGGTTCGGCTGTGCCCGAGCGCATCCTGCGTGCGTTTGAAGAAAACTATCAGGTCGAGGTGGTGCATGCCTGGGGCATGACCGAGATGAGCCCACTGGGGTCGCTCGGCTCCATGACCGAGAACGTGCTCGCTCAGGACCACGACACCATCATCAAGTACAAGTTGAAGCAGGGCCGCCCGCCGTTTGGCGTCGAGATGAAGACCATCAACGACGAGGGCGAGCTGCTGCCGCGCGATGGCAAGACAGCGGGACGTCTGGTCGTGCGCGGTCCGGCGGTCGCCAAGGGCTACTTCAAGAACGCCGGCGGCAACATTCTTGATGGCGAAGGCTTCTTCGATACGGGCGATGTCGCGAACATCGACGAGCATGGCTACATGCAGATCACCGACCGCGCGAAGGACGTTATCAAATCGGGCGGCGAATGGATTTCGTCGATCGACATCGAGAACTTTGCGGTTGGACACCCCTCTGTCGCCTGCGCCGCGGCGATCGGCCTGCCGCATCCGAAGTGGGACGAGCGCCCGCTGCTGATCATCGAGTTGAAACCGGGATCGACGGCCACGCGCGAAGACTTGCTGAACTATCTCAACGGCAAGATCGCAAAGTGGTGGATGCCGGACGATGTGGTGTTCACGGACAAGATCCCGCTCGGCGCCACAGGCAAGATCAACAAGCTGGCGCTGCGTGCGACCTTCAAGGACCACAAGCTGCCGAGCATCCAGGCAGCTGAATGAGCGAAGTAGCTGGGGAGCGGCGAGGCGGGAGGGGGCGTGTCCTCGTGCTCGGGCTTGCCGTTCTCCTGTTCGCTCTTGGAGTAGCCTTGCTTGCAGCCGGGCCCGCACTGTTCCGCATGGGACTGGTGGAGCGCAGTTTTGCGCGTTTCGATCTTGCCGAAGTCGCCATGTATGTGATGGCCGTCGCGGTGGCCGTTGGGTTTGCGGGACTTGTGTATTCACTCGTCGGCAAGCGGCAGCGCGGCGCGATCGTGGCGGTGCTGGTGATGATGGCGGCAGGCGTTGGGGCGGGGACGCTCTATGCGCAAACGAAGATGAAAGATCAGCTGCCGCCGATCAACGATGTGCAGACGGACTGGAGCAGGCCGGTTGCCTTCACCGAGAAGGCGCTGCGCGAGCGCGAGCATGCCAACGCCATTCGCGTGCGCGACGATGCGATCGTGCCTGAGGGCAATGGTGATTGGTCGGGCATGAGCTTCGCGGAAGCGCAGAGCAAATTCTACATCGATGTGATGCCGTTGAAGGTGAAGCAGAACCCGGCGCAGGCGACGATCGAGGCGGCGACCGCGGCGCGGCGCCTTGGCTGGGATGTCATGCTGGAGAGCCCGCCCGAAGGCATGATGGAAGCGGTCTATCACTCGCCCTGGTACGACCTTGTCTATGACATCGCCGTGCGTGTGGTGCCGGAAGGGCAAGGATCACGCATCGACGTGCGCTCCACGAGCCGCACCAATGATCGTGACATGGGCGAGAGCGCCACGCAGGTGAAGCAACTGATCAACGAGATGGCGCTACAGCTGCGGTAGTCGCATGGCGCTATGTGGGTAGGAATAGTTGCGATCTATTCCTACCTGCGCTATCCTCCTGCCAAGCGCAGGAGTTTTCCATGGCCAAGATTTCGATCTCAATGAGTGACGCGATGGAAGAATTCGTCGCGACCCGCGTGGAGTCGGGCGAGTACAACAATACCAGCGAGTATTTCCGCGATCTGGTGCGACGGGATCAGGAGAAGCGAGAAGCCGAAGACAAGCTGCGCGTCATGATCGAGAGGGCGCGCGCGAGCGGCGTCAGCGAAAAGACGTTTGACGAGATTTGGGAAGCAGGAGCCGCGGCAGCCAGAAAGAAGCGCCGTGGCGGATGAAGTCCGGTTTTCGAAAGATGCAGCAGCCGATCTGTCTTCGATAGCATCTTACACCGCAGACCGGTTTGGTTCTGAGCAAGAGCTTCGGTATCGCGACGGACTCCGCAGAGCGATGGATATGCTCGTGACGTTTCCGGCGATGGGCGCTGATCAATCCCATATTGCGACCGGACTACGGCGGCATGTCCATGAGTCGCATGCAATCTTCTACAGCCGCCACTCGTATGGTCTTCTTGTCGAGCGCATTCTCGGGCCGGGTCAGGACCCAGCCCGAGAATTCAAGAGCTGACCTTTACTTCACCCTGCACATATAGCGCGTGCGGTGGATGTCTTCGGCGTTGTCTGCGTAGCCAGTGATCTTCGGCGAGACGATATCCTGCGTGACGCGCGTGAGCATCGGCAGGACGGCGGCGTCTTCGAGCATCAACTGTTCGGCTTGCTTGAGGATGGCTGAGCGTTTGGCTGGATCGGTTTCGAGGGCCGACTGGTCGAGCAGGGCGTCGTAGGCCGGGTTCTTGTAGGCGCCGTAGTTCATCGGGCCGGTGCGCGAGTCGAGCAGGTACAGGAAGTTGTACGGGTCGTTGAAGTCCGCGACCCAGCCGGTGTCGGAGATCTCGTAGTTCTTCGTCTTCAGCGCATCATAGAGCGCCTGGGTTTCGACCTGACGGATTTCAGCCTGCACCCAGGGAGCGATGTCCTTGAAGTTCTGCTGGATGACGGGCGCGATGCGCGGATTGTCGCCGGTCGAGCGGTAGAGGTATTCGAACTTGATCGGCTTGTTCGGGCCGTAGCCGGCTTCCTGCAGGAGCTTGGCGGCTTCCTTCAGGCGCTCGGGACGCGGCATCGATTTCCAGCTGAATTCAGCAGGCGTGTAGTCGTTCATGCCGAGCGGCACGAAGTTGTAGGACGGGATCTGGCCGCCGCGCAGGATCTGGTCGGTGATGTATTCGCGATCCATCGCCATGCCGAGCGCCTTGCGGACGCGAGATTCAGTGAAGGGCTCTTTCTTCGTGTTGGTGACGACATAGGTGGTCGCCATCATCGGGGAGATGCGAGGCCAGCCGGGCAGGTTCTTCCTGGTTTCTTCAAGCTGTCCGGTGGGGAAGGAGTTGTTCATGTCGATCTCGCCGGCCATGGCGCGGCGGACCATCTGGTCGTGGTTCGAGACGGGGAAATAGACGACTTCGGAGAAGCAGAGCTTGTCAGCGCCATCCCATTTCTCGTTCTTCACGGAGCGGAGGAAATCGCCCTTGCGCCATTCGGCGACCTTGTAGGCGCCGTTGACGACGATGTTTTCCGGCTTGGTCCAGTCGCCGCCGAATTTCTCGATGGCATGACGCGGCAGCGGGAAGGCGGTGTAGTGTTTGAGGACGCCCGGCAGGTAGGGCATCGGGTATTCGAGCTGGATTTCGAGGGTGAGGTCGTCGATGGCTTTCACGCCGACCTGATCAACCGGCAACGTGCCTTCGTTGACTGCGCGACCGTTCTTGATGCCGAACTGGATCGAGGCATAGGCGACGCCCACTGTCTTGGGATCGAACAGGCGCTGGAACGCGAAGACGAAATCGTCTGCCGTGACGGGTTCTCCGTCGGACCAGTTCGATGGCTTGAGCTTGAACGTCCAGGTCTTCTGGTCGTCGGAAACGGTCCAGCTTTCGGCGACGCCGGGGACGGGCTTGGAGGCTTCATCCTCGGTGAAGAGGCCGGTGAACATGTCGCCGATGATGTCGTTGGCCCAGGTTCCTTCGACGAGCTGCGGGTCGAGCGATTTCGGGTCTGCGCCGATGCCGCGGCGCATACGGTCAACGCCGTCGCTGGACTCGCCGCCACAGGCCGCCAGCAGCAACACAGCCGCCAGCGCGCCGGTGAGAAACCGGGATTTCGAACCCATTCCGTAACTCCTTCAATCGCGTGCTGCGTGTGCGGCCAGACCTGCACACCAGCCATGCGCCTTTGTCTCGCAGGAAACTAGCTTTAGAGTATAGTGCATTGAAAGGCCTTTGCGCGGCCTGACACTTTGTTGAGCAGGACAAGCCCATGCGTGTGTTCATCTTCGTGGCGCTTCTTCCCGTAATGACGGCGCCGGCGCTTGCCCAGGGCGCGTTGCAGGGGAAGCTGATTGGGTGCGCGAACATTACGGATGCAGCGCAGCGGCATGCCTGCTTCGACGCGCTGGTGCCTGAGTTGAAGCAGATCAGCGAGGCGCAGTTCGGCGCGACCGAGGTGAAGCAGTCGGCGCTGACGGCGCCAGTAGGGGCGGTGGCGGCTGCATCGGCGGTTAAGCCCGCTGCGGAGCCAGACAGGGTGAAGCTTCAGGTCAGCTCGGTGTCGCGGGCGGCAGACGGCCTAGTGACCTTCACGATGGAGAACGGGCAGGTCTGGGCGCAGGCGGAGAACAAGCAACTCGGCAGCTATAACAAGGGCCCGTGGACTGCGGAGATCCGCAAGGCCATGGGTGGCAGCTTCCTGATGCAGGTGAATGGCGGCGGCTCGATCCGGGTGAAGCGTATAAAATAGGGCTAGCGGTCCTTCGGGTCGAAGGCGTCGCGCAGGCCGTCACCGATGAAGTTCAGCGAGAACAGCGTGATGACCATCGTGACGGCGGGGACCATCAGCATCCACGGATAGGAGAATTCGCGCTGGCCCTCGGAGATGAGGCGGCCGAGCGAAGTCAGCGGCTCGTTCACGCCGAGGCCGATGAAGGAGAGGAAGCTCTCCTGCAGGATCACCACCGGCATGGTGAGCGTGACATAGACCGCCACGGGGCCGAGCAGGTTGGGCAGGATGTGGCGGACGATCAGCCCCATGGGCTTCACGCCAGCAGCGCGGGCGGCCTCAACAAATTCTTTCTGCTTCAGGGCGAGCGTCTGGCCGCGAACGATGCGCGCCATGGTCATCCATTCGACGGCGCCGATGGCGAGGAAGATCAGGAAGATCGAGCGGCCGAAGACGACGGTGACTAGGATAACGAAGAAGATGAAGGGGACGGCATAGAGTACGTCGACGATGCGCATCATGAACTGATCGACGCGGCCGCCGGCAAAGCCCGCGATTGCGCCCCAGGCGACGCCGATGACGAGGCTGACCATGGTGGCGATGAAGCCTACGGCGAGCGAGATCTGCAGCCCGGTGATGACGCGGGCGACCATGTCGCGACCGTAGATGTCGGTGCCCAGCCAATGCATGTTTTCAAGCGTCGGGCCGATGCGCAGACGATCCTGGTACTGCATGTCGAACGGGTGCGGCCAGACGAACGGGCCGATGACGGCGATGAGCGTGAGCAGCGCCAGCACGATGATGCCGGCCATGGCGGCCTTGTTGGCGAGCAGGCGGCGGCGTGAGTCGTCCCATAGGGAGCGACCTTTGACGGCGGCCTTGTTGAGCAGTTCGGCGTTTTGGCCGGGGGCGGCGGTCATGATCATTCGAACCGCACCTTCGGATCGAGGATGGCGTAGAGGATGTCGGCGATCAGGTTGAGTACGATGATCAGGCCGCCATAGAGGATCACCGCGCCCATGACGCGGGTGTAGTCGCGGGTAACGGCGCCTTCGATGAACGACGAACCGACGCCGGGCAGACCGAAGACGCTTTCGATGACGACGGAGCCGGTGATGACGCCGACGATGGCGGGACCGAGATAGCTGACCACGGGCAGGATAGCGGATGGCAGGGCGTGGCGCACCATGATGCGGAACTCGCTGAGGCCTTTGGCTCTGGCCGTGCGTATGCTGTTGGAGCGGAGGACCTCGATCATCGAGGCGCGCATCAGGCGCGAGATGATGGCGATCTGCGGCAGGGCTAGCGTCAGCACGGGCAGGAAGGTGTTGTAGAAATTCATCCGGCCCAGATCGAGGCCGCCAGCCGCGAACCAGTGCAGCCAGACGCCAAAAATCAGTGAGAGCAATGGGCCGGTGACGAAGGTGGGGATGGATATCCCGATCATGGCGACACTCATCGCCGAATAGTCGATCGCAGAGTTCTGTCGCATGGCGGCGAGCACGCCCAGCATGACGCCGAAGAACAGGCCTATCGTGATCGCCAGCCCGCCAATGGTCAGCGAAACCGGAAGGCCTTCGCCCAGCAGTTCGGACACCGACTTGTCGTGTATCTGCATGGAGGGGCCGAGATCGCCGCGCACGACCTTGCCGACATATTCGAGATACTGGTCTGCCAGCGGCTTATCGAGGCCGAGCTGGGCCTTGAGGTTGGCTTCCACGGCGGGGGTGAGCTTGCGCTCGGTCGAGTACGGGTTGCCGGGGGCGGCCCGCATCATGAAAAAGGCCACGGTGATGATGGCCAGCATGGTGGGGATGGCCGCAAGCACGCGACGGCCGGTGTAGGCCCACGGAATCCGGGACAACAGGCGGGCAACAGCCGATGAGGATCGGGCGGACGAACGAGACTGATCAGGCGTCAGGGGTTACGTCCTCCGCAACAGCGGGCTTATATGAGGCGCATAGCAGCCCGGCGCGCAAGAAGGCAAATTAGTCGCGGCTGACCGGGCTCAGGGAGTGGACATGGCTGACATACGGGACGTTACCGGCAGTTTTTCAGTGGCGCCGCAGATCGAGCTGGACGAATTCGCCGGGTTGGCCGCCATGGGCTTCACGCATGTCATCAACAATCGCCCGGATGGCGAGGCGCCCGGCCAGCCCGGCTCTGCCGAGGCGGAAGCAGCCGCGAAGGCTGCAGGCATGACCTATGTTCACGCCCCGTTCGTCGGCCAGCCGACGGCGGATGCGGTGAAAGCTGTTATGCAGGCCAAGGGCCGGACGCTGGCCTTCTGCCGGTCGGGCACGCGATCGGTAACAGCATGGGCTTTCGCGCAGGCAGGCGAGGGCGCTCCCACCGATGCGATTATCGGGGCGGCGGAGAATGCGGGTTACAATCTGGCCCCGGCGGCGGGACTGCTGAAGCAGCTCGGAGCGAAGTAATCGTGGCTGGTATCCCCTTCGTTCGCGATCTCACGTTCAAGTATGGCGAGGTCGCGCGCGTTTCCCCGCGCATACGTCGCGTGATCGCGGAGAACCCGGGGCCGTTCACGTTTCTGGGCACCGGTGTTTACATCGTCGGCAAAGGCGAAGTCGCCGTGATCGACCCGGGCCCTGTGATCGATGCACACTTCGAGGCGATCAAGGCGGCGGTGGCCGGTGAGCGGATCACGCACGTTTTCACGACGCACACGCACCTCGATCATTCGCCGCTGGCGCATCCGCTGGCGACGTGGGCGGGGTGCAAGGTCTATGGCAGGCCTGATCCCAACGTGGCGCACGTCGAGGTCTCGCTGGATGAAGACGGCGAGGCAGGGTTCAAGCCGGATGTTCTGGTGAATGATGGTGATGTGTTCAGCGGGCCAGACTGGACGCTGGAGGCGATCACCACGCCCGGGCATATGTCGAACCATGTCTGCTATGCGCTGAAGGAAGAAGCCGCGCTGTTTTCAGGCGACCACATCATGGGGTGGTCGACGACCGTGATCTCTCCGCCTGACGGGAATATGCGGCAGTACTTCGCCAGTCTGGACAAGATCAGGGCGCGCGGATTCTCAACGCTGTGGCCGACGCATGGGCCGCCTGTGACCGACGTCGCGCCGTTCATCGATGCTTACGCGACGCACAGGCGCGCGCGGGAAGCGGCGATCCTGGAGCGGATACGGGCAGGCGATACGCTGATCCCCGACATGGTGAAGGTGATCTACAAGGACGTCGACAAGCGGCTGCATGCGCCGGCGGCGCATTCCGTGTTGGCGCACGTGATCCAGCTGGTGGAAGAGGGGCGTGTGATAGCGGATGGCCCGCTTACATTGGCCGCCCACTACCGGCCTGCGGGTTGATACCGGCTGCTAGCGCTCCATCACGGGCGGCGACCATGCGCTTGCGCCAGTGTTCGGCTGAGCGATATGGCGAAGCTGCTGGATGACGGTCATGGCGCGCTGGTCACCGATGATACCGCCGAGCGCCCTTGCGATCTGGAATTCGGAAGCGCCGCCTGCGTTCGTCTGCATCATCGAGCTGGTGAGCAGGTCGAAGGGCGAGGAGCGATGGATGTTCATCCGGATGTCCATTCCGTCTTCGGGCTTGAAGCCTGCAAGCGTGCGGGCTTCCTCGATCGCGGCGATGAGGTCGCCGGTCTTGTCGACGAGGCCGATCTTCTGCGCGTCTTCACCTGACCAGACGCGGCCGCGCGCGATCTCCTGCACCTTCTGCAGCGGTAGCTTGCGGCCTTCCGCCACAATGCCGGTGAAGCGGTCATAGGTGGCCTGCAGGCCTTCGAGCAGGCGCGTGCGCTGGGTAGGCGTGAGCTTTTCCGTGGAATAGGCGGAGGTGTACTCGCCGCCGACGCTCACCGAATCCGGATTGATGCCGAACTGGCGCAACCCGTCCGCGATCGCGAATTTTCCGCCGAAGACGCCGATCGAGCCAGTGATGGTGGAGCGGCTGGCGATGATCGCGTCAGCACTGGCCGCCGAATAATAGCCGCCGGAAGCCGCCATCGAGCCCATCGACACGACAACCTTCTTGCCGGACGCTTGGACCTTCTTGACCGCGCTCCAGATCTGGTCGGATGCGGTGGCCGAGCCGCCGCCGCTGTCGATACGGAAGACGACGGCGTTGACGGAATCATCGGCCGCAACATCAAGCAGCTGCTTGGCCACGCGGTCTGATGCGAAGACCGGCGTGCCGAGCGACAGCACGTCCACCGGGCCGCCGCCGCCCGTCACGATGTCGCCTTCGCCGCCGACGATGGCGATCACGGCTTTCCCGTTGCCATAGGCAGGGTGATATTCGTCTATCGGCAGCAGTTTTCCGCCGGCAAGTTTCTCCGCCGCGCTGGCTGCTTCTTCGGGATAGCCGAGGCGATCGACGAGTTTGAGGTCGACAGCTTGCTGGGCCTGATAGGGGCTGGCCTCCATCAGCGCGCGAAGTATCGCGGGGTCGATCTTGCGGTCGGCTGCGATGTCGGCAAGCGAATGGGTCCAGACGCTGGTGGCCAGCGCGGTCATCGCGGTGGCGTTCGGCGCGGAGTAGCCCTTCGCCTTGTAGATTTCGGCGGCGCCCTTGAATTCATAGAACTGCTCGATCTCGGCGGAGACCTTCAGTTTCTCCATCGCGCCGCCAAGGAACATGGTTTCGAAGGTGATGCCCGGCGCCTCGAACGTCGTGCCCGGCTGGAGCCAGATCTCGTTGGCGGCGGAAATGGCGCGGTAGGCCGAGGGGCCGGACGCCAGGAAGCCCTGGCTGTGGGCGATAATGAACTTGTCCTTGGCGCGCAGGCGGAGGAAGGCGCTGCGCAGCTCTTCGGCGCGTGAGGAGCCGAGGTTCATCTCGGCGGCGCGGACGAAGACGCCCTTGATATCCGGATCATCCGCCGCCGCGTTCAGTCGGAGGAGGGTTTCGACAAAGGACGTGCCGGAAAAGATCGAATTGAGGGCGTCGGCGGCAGGCTGGTCGACGGAGCCTTCGCGCAGGTCTATTTCCAGAACGGCATTGCGCACCCGCGGCGGCTCGCCCGACGGGACGAACGACATGATCAGGACAAGCGGAATCAGAACAAAGAACACGACCAGGGCGGCCAGGCCGCCAAGGAAGGTCAGAAGGAAGGTTCTCATACCGTCGTCTCCGGGCCGGAAAATACCCGGCGGACAAGACTTAACGGCAAAAACGGGGCGGCGAAACCGGCCCCGGTCAACCTTCGTTTCTGGGTGGGAGCGTTCCTGGTCGGAGTAGCTGGATTCGAACCAACGACCTCTTGCTCCCGAAGCAAGCGCTCTACCAGGCTGAGCTATACTCCGACGGAGCGGGGCCTATAGCGGCTTTCAGATACGGGCGCAACGGCTCAAAATGAAGGAAAAGAGGTTAGCCCCGCGCCGGGCTAACCGGGTTTAAACTGCGTCAAAACAGGGCTAATTCCGGTAGTTGCTTTCGTCGCGCGAAACGCATAACTCTCCGCACCTCCCTGCACTGGGGCGTCGCCAAGTGGTAAGGCAGCGGTTTTTGGTACCGCCATTCCGGGGTTCGAATCCCTGCGCCCCAGCCAGGGAGGTTTCACCCTTCCCCGGCAATTTCCCACGTACCGACTTCGACCCAGAAAAAAGCTGGATCGGATCAGCGTGTTGCGAGCGTTTTTTCGCTCCGCACGGGACATCGGTCTAGACCAGCCTCCGAAAGGTTCGCCTCGCCGGAGTTGAGCTTTGTTGGACCTTTGTTGGCGCCTCAGAAGAGGTACCAACATGTCTAAGCCTCTCACCCCAACCCGCATTGAAGCGCTGAAACCGCGCTCCAAAGTCTACAAGGTCTTCGATGGCGGGGGCCTCCACATCCTCGTGACGCCGTCGGGCCGTCTGTACTGGCGCTTCCAATCCCGCTTCGACAAAGCCCAGAAGACGCTGGCGCTTGGCGTCCGCCGCTCCGACGTTCTGGCCACGTTGCGAAAGGTGGAGGAGCGCGGCGCCTTGGAAACCGCGTACCGGCTTCTGCAATACATCAGCGCCGTTTTCCGCTTCTCGGATGACGACTCTATCAGCGACCCAACCCCGATGCTTAAGAGCCGGCTCAAGCCCCGACCGCCGGTCAAACACTTCAAGGCGCTGAGGGCCGCTCAGATAGGGCCGTTCCTCAACGCATTGGACGCCAGCACGTGCGAGACGGAAACGCGCTGGGCGATGCTTCTCACGATCCTGACGGCCGCGCGGACCATGGAAGTGATCGGCGCACGGTGGGAGGAATTCGAAGATTTGAAGTATCCCGGCCGTGCGCTGTGGCGCGTGCCTGCAGCGCCGGACTGCTGGACGCCTTCAGGAATTTCTACGGACCGACGATGAATGCGTTTGACGCTGCCGAAAAGAATGGCCGGGCGGATGCGCTTCTGGATGACTTGCAGGTCTTGTTCAAAATCCCGAACAAGAGCTCTAACCCGGGCATAACTTCAATCCCGGCAACATTCCTGCGGGTCACCGTTCGCGTCGATTAAGACGCCCGGGCGCGCGGCGTTTTGCAAATTGTCGGGGCGCTGGCAAGCGTGCCAGCACCCCGACAACAGCGTCTCGATAGAGGCTACGGCAGTTCGAACACCCAGATGTTCGATGTCCGCATCGTCGGGTTCTTGATCTCCGGAAGCATGTTCACATAGGCGGTGCTGCGAACAGCGCCGCTGCCTGTGACAACCGCGATGTACTGCTTGCCGTTGACCTCATAGCTGATCGGATTGGAGTTCGGCACATCGCCAAGGCGTGTGCTCCACACCCGTTTTCCGGTCGCCTGGTCATAGGCCGCGAATGTCCGGTCCATCGATCCAGCGAAGATCAGGCCTCCGGCGGTTGGCAGCGTGCTCGTCAGGATCGGCACGCGCTCGCGCGTGACCCAAAGCTGCTTCTTCGTCTGCAGATCAACTGCCACCAGGCGGCCATACAGCCCGTCACTGTTGGGCATGGGCCGGTTATTGGTGCGGACGCCCGTGGAGAGAAGTCCACGCTGTCCTTCCGGAAGCGGCACAAGGTCCATGCACGCTTCGATCAGCGGCACGAACAGCACGCCGGTCGTGGGGTTGAAGCCGGACGGGTTGAAGTTCTTCGAGCCCGCGGCGCTGGGGCAGATCATCTTCGTCTTGCCATCGCCCGGGATCAGGTCCGGGTCGACCGTCTTGTGGCCGGTTTTGGGATCGACGTGGGTGATATAGTTCTGCATGCCCAGATCGATCGAGAACAGGTATTTCCCGGTCGCCGGATCGAGTGCGTCGTGCAACGCCGCCTTGCCGGCGGTGACCAGCACGCGCCGCGCCTTGGCGCCTGTTCCGATGGTCATGATCTGGCGCTCATAGGCCCAGTCCAGATCCATCTGGTCATTCTCCAGATGCTGGTAGTGCCAGACAAGTTTGCCGGTGTCCGGGTTCAGCGCGATCGTGGTGTTGGTATAGAGCGCGTCATTGTTGGCGCCCGGAACGCGATCACGCAGCGGCTTGGTGTCATAGGTCGGGGCAGGGCCGAAGAAGACGAGATTGGTCTCCTTGTCATAGCTGCCCGGCGTCCAGATCGTGCCACCCGTACGCGCCTCGTAAGGCATGTTGTTCCAGGTGTCGTAGTTCGGCTCGCCCGGTTTCGGAATGGGGTTGAAGCGCCAGGCTTCCTTGCCGGTCTTGGCGTCGAGCGCCACGATTACGGGTTTGGGTCCACGCGTTCCGAAGATCACCTTGCCCTTGGCGACGATGGGGCCGCCCGACATGGTGAAAGTCGATCCGCCGACACCCGTGTTCCAGACCACGGCCCCGGTTTTCATGTTCAGCGCGACGATATGAGCATCGGACGTCGGCATGAATACAAGCGAGTCATAGATCGCGATCGACTTCTTCGGCGTAGGCGTCACATCCTTGGGCAGGCGATAGGTGTATTGCCACAGGATATCGCCGGTCACGGCGTCCACGGCCTGCAGGACGTCCTTGAAGGCATGAACGAACATCACGCCGTCATGCACCAGCGGCGTGTTCTGGTTCGGGCCAGGCGGCAAGGACAGCGACCAGCTGAGACGCAGCTTGCTGACATTGCCCTTGTTGATCTGCTTGAGCGGGCTGAAACCCTGCGCATCGCGGGTGCGCCGCCCGTCGAGCCATGATCCGGCCGGGGGCGAGGAAAGCATCTGCTCCGTCACCGGCGTGATCTTGGCAAGCGGGCTCGGCTTGGCTGTCGGGTTCGGCGGCAGCTTCACGCCGGCGGAGATCATGCCGAGATTGGCCGTCGTCGACGGCAGCGTCATGGTCTTCTGCGCTGCGATGGAGACGGGCGTTCCGGCCGGTATCGTGTTTTTCGACAGCAGGTAGGCGATCACGTTGAGGTATTCTTCCTCGCTCAGCGATCCGGGTTGCGCGGTCGGCATCGTATCCTGCACGTAGTGGAACAGGTCCTCGACGCTCTTGCCCGCCCAGCGCAGCAGGAACTCGTCACCGCGCAGCATGGGCCCGAATTCGCCGTCATCGAGCCCTTCGCCATGGCAGGCGACGCACTGGCGTTCGTAGATCGTCTTTCCGGTTGCGGCCTGTGCGGCCGAATAGCTGGGGCTTTCCTGCGCCGTCGCGCTCATGCACATGGCCAGGGCCGAAGCCGCGGCGAGCGCGCTGCGAGGCGCCAATCCGATGGCCGCGGACAGAATTGTGGCGCGTCGATTCGAGTTCGACATTGTCTGTTCTCCTCCCTCTATCTCCGGCGTGGATCGCCGGTAGATGTCCCATCGCGCCGCAGTTTGAGGCTGCAGGGCAGGGTGTTTGTCACACTTCTCCGTCGTTCCCCCGAAAAGTCGCTGTGGTCTTCGCCGGACAGCAACAACACGGCAACGTTGCCCGATCAGTCTGCTGCGGGACCGGTTTTGCAAGTCTCAGGTCGCAGGCTGCGGTTTCGCTGGGCGTCACATTGGGGTGAGGGAAGCGGAGGCATTGTAAATTGTATAACCGGGCCTCCGCCTTAGGCCATTTGCCCGGTGTCGCGCGCCGTAACGCAGACAATGTTTGCATTCCTGCTCATTTACCGGCTTTACAGCTTGTTTTTTGAAGGCCTTGCGCGCCGGCCCATGAAGCGCGAACTCCAGATTGTAGATAAGCAAAGGTCGCCGTTACACTCACGGCGTGATCATAGGAGCTGTATGTGACCGACACTGAGAAAGCCAATGAACTGAACGACCTCAGGATGTCGGACAAGGGCCGCCCGCTTTTCGAAGCGGTGAAGCGTCATATCGCCGAGAACGTCGCCCCGATTCTCGAGGAGTTCGACGAGCTTGATAACCAGAAGACCGACCGCTGGTCCTGGCATCCGCGTCAGCTCGAACTACTCGATGGCGCCAAGAAAAAAGCCAAGGCCGCCGGCCTCTGGAACTTCTTCCTGCCCAACGCCGAAACCGGCGAGGGCCTCTCCAATCTCGACTACGCCTACATCGCCGCCGAACTCGGAAAATACCACCTCGCCTCCGAGTCGCTGAACTGCTCGGCGCCCGATACCGGCAACATGGAAGTGCTCGAGCGTGTCGGCACGCCCGCGCAGAAGAAGCAGTGGCTGGAGCCGCTTCTCAACGGCGAAATCCGCTCCGCCTACGCCATGACCGAGCCGAACGTCGCCTCGTCCGACGCCAAGAACATCTCCACCTCCGCCGTGCTCGAAGGCAATGAGTGGGTCATCAACGGCGAGAAGTACTACATCTCGAACGCCGGCGACCCGCGCTGCAAGATCATGATCACCATGGTCAAGACCAGCCCGGACGCCCCGACCCACCTGCAGCAGTCGCAGATCCTCGTGCCGATGGACACGCCCGGCGTGAAGGTCCTCGGACCGATGCACGTCTTCGGCGCCGACCACGCGCCACGCGGTCACATGCACATCAAGTTCACCAACGTCCGCGTGCCCAAGGAAAACATCCTGCTCGGCGAAGGCCGCGGCTTCGAGATCAGCCAGGTCCGCCTCGGGCCGGGCCGCATCCACCACTGCATGCGCACCATCGGCAAGGCGGAAGCCGCGCTGGAAATGATGATCAAGCGCGGCCTGTCGCGCGAAGCCTTCGGCCAGCCACTCATCAAGCTCGGCAAGAACCCGGAAGTTGTGTCCCGCGCCCGCTATGACATCGAGCAGATGCGCCTGATGGTGCTGAAAGCCGCCAAGGCGATGGACGTTCTCGGCAATAAGGAGGCCCGCGTCTGGGTGTCGATGGTGAAATCCATGATCCCGGAAATCACCTGCCGCATCATCGACGAGGCGATCCAGGTCCACGGCGCCACCGGCATTTCGCAATGGACGCCGCTCGCTGAACTCTACGCCGACGTCCGCCACCTGCGCTTTGCGGACGGCCCGGACGAAGTCCACCACATGGTCGTCGGCCGTCACGAGATCCGGAAATACGAGCCGGGCAAGAACGCTCCCTGATACGATACACTGTATCGCGACGGCCGGGGGAAGGCGTCCTCCGGCCAACGCCGACAAGGAGAATCAACAGGACATTCATACTCCTGTGTGATACCGGCCCCATATGATTAAGCTGCTGCGCAACAAGATCAGGATGGTGAGGGTCATGATGACCTTCTTCGCTTTCCTGTTTGCGTTCAGCCCATCTCTCGAAGCCTATGCTTGCGCGGCCGAAGGTTGCGATCCCGCCTGTGCTGAACGCTCCGACGCTAGCCAGCTTGTCGACGCCGACACTTCAGGCGCAGACGATTGCGTCGACAATCAGTGCATCTGCGTGGTGGGCCATTGCAGCCATGCAGCTGTCTCTGTCGCCCCGATCCACGTCGCGACTGTCTTCACGGTGAAGTCCGATCGCGTTGAGATGGGGAACGAGCAGCCCGTCTTTGTATCCACCACAACGCCAGAACGTCCTCCCCGTATCTGATGAATTTGCTGCGCGCAGCGCGGCGTCCTTCATCAGATCCCGAGGAGACTTTCCATGTCGATCAAGCGCGCCCATCTGGGCGTTGTAGCGGCCATCGCGGTTGCTGCTGGCGCAGGCTTTCTCGCCGCGCGTGCATTCACGTCAGACCCGACAGCTGCGCCGGAGCCTAGACATGCCGCCGAAGAAGAAGGCGAGCATGTCGAAGGTTTTGTCGCGTTAGCTCCGGCCGAAGCGCCTGCCGCGGGCGTTGCGCTTGCCAGGGTCGAACGTGGCGGCGGCATAGATCTGCTCCTGCCGGGCCGGGTGTCCCTTGCTATAAACGCTCAAAGCGTGGTCGCAGCGCCCCTTGATGGCATGATCGTCGAGATCCACGTGACGGTCGGCGCGGCTGTTGCGCGTGGCGCTCTCATAGCTTCGATCCGCAGCCCCGAAGGCGGCGCGATCCGTGCGCAGGTCGATACCGCCAGGGCAAAACTGGAAGCAGCAGAGGCGCTCAACGCCCGCAATCAGAACCTCTTCGAGCAGGGCGTCATCCCGCGTCAGGAATGGGAAGCAACGCGCGCCGCCACGCTGACAGCGCAGGCAGACCTGCGCGCCGCCGAATCCCAGGCCGGCGCCATGGGCGCACCAAGCGCCACCGGCGTCGCCACAATCCGCAGCCCGATCGCCGGCGTCGTCACACGCATAGCCGTCACGCCCGGATCAGTTCTCGACGACGGCATGGAGATCGCCACCGTCGGCGATCCGTCGCGAACCGAACTGGTCTTCGACGTTCCGCCCGCCAGCATTGATCTGATCAAGACAGGCGCTCCCATCGAAGCAAACTGGACCGGCGGAAACGTCATCGCGGGCGAGATCACGGGCGTTGCGCCAAGTCTGTCCACCAGTGGCGGCACGGTCAGGGCGCGCATCATCGGCGCGGCGCCCCCGCCGGGCACGGTGGTGTCAGGGCGCCTGATCGGCGGAGCAGGCGATATGCTCACTGTTCCCAGCGAAGCGGTCCAGACAGTTGAAGGCGCTGCCTCCGTATTCGTGGTGGAAGGCCAGGGCTTCCGCGCCCGTCCTGTCGTCCCGGGGCGCGCCAGCAACGGACGCACCGAGATCCTCAGCGGCCTGCAAGGTGACGAACAGATCGCAGGCAAGGGCGCGTTCCTCCTGAAGGCCGAGCTTGGCAAGGGCGAAGCGGAGCACGATCACTGATGTTGAATCGCATCATCGACCTGTCCGTTCGCGGCAGGTGGCTTGTTCTGCTGCTTGTGCTGGTCCTCTCCATTTTTGGCGCACGCGAACTTCTGCGCTTGCCCATCGACGCCGTGCCCGACATTACGAACCGGCAGGTGCAGATCAACACGATCGCGCCCGCGCTTGGCCCTGAAGAGGTCGAAAGCCAGGTTACCTATCCGCTGGAAACCGCGCTCGCCGGTCTTCCGGGCCTCACCGAAACGCGCTCCCTGTCGCGCCACGGCTTCTCGCAGATCACTGCGGTCTTCACCGATGCGACGGACATATACTTCGCCCGCAACCTGGTGAACGAGCGCCTGCAATCGGCGCGTCAGGAATTGCCGGAAGGCCTGTCGCCCACAACTGGTCCGGTCGTTACGGGCCTCGGCGAGGTCTATATCTGGACCGTCGAGTTCGCAGATGCCATCGCACGTGACGGCATCACCTATGTCACGCCAGAGGGTGAGCGCCTGACCACGGAGCTGGAGAAGGCGACCTACCTTCGCACGGTGCAGGACTGGATCATCGCGCCACAACTGCGCAGCGTGAAAGGAGTCGCTGGCGTTGATGTGCTTGGCGGCTATGTGAAGGAATACGCGGTCCACCCGGACCCGGCGAAGCTTGCAGCCTATGGCGTGGGGCTCGTCCAGCTGGTCGATGCACTTGAGCACGCCAATCGCATCGCCGGCGCGGGCTATGTCAGTCGTGCTGGCGAGGCTTATGTTGTCCGTGCTGACGCCCGTCTCCGCAACATGGAAGAACTGGCGCAAACACCGATCCTGATGCGTGCCGGCCAAGTCGTCCGCGTTATGGATGTGGCGGTCGTGGAATCCGGCCGCGCCCCGCGTCTTGGCTCGGCCAGCGCCAACGGCCGGGAAGTCGTCGTCGGTACTGCGTTGATGCTGCAGGGCGAGAACAGCCGGGATGTTGCAAAGCGCGTCGGTGAAAGGCTGGAACAAATCGGCGCCAGCCTTCCGGCTAATGTCATCGTCCGCCCCGCGCTTGATCGCACGAAACTCGTCGAAGCCACGATCGAGACCGTCGAGCACAACCTGGTGCTCGGCGCACTGCTTGTCATCGCCGTGCTGTTTGTTGCGCTGGGCAACATTCGTGCGGCGTTCATCACCGCGATGGTGATCCCGCTGTCATTCCTGTTCGCCGCGTCGGCCATGAACCAGTTTCACATCAGTGCAAACCTGATGAGTCTCGGCGCACTGGATTTCGGCCTGATCGTCGATGGCGCCGTCGTCGTGATCGAGAACACGCTGAGACGCCTCGCGATCCGGCGACAGGAGGCCGGGCAAAAGCTATCGGCTAAGGAACGCCTAGAAGTCGCCGCCAGCGCGGCGCGGGAAATGGTGCGGCCGGCCGCGTTCGGCCAGGCGATCATCCTTCTGGTCTATGCCCCGTTGCTGGCGTTCGAAGGCGTCGAGGGCAAGATGTTCACGCCCATGGCGGCGACCGTAATGCTGGCACTTCTCGGCGCGTTCATTCTCTCTTTCACCTTCGTTCCGGCCATGGCTGCGCTGCTGGTCCGCGATCCGCAGGCTGGCCACGAAGATACCCGGTCAGAGCGGGTCGCGCGCAAAGCCTACACGCCGCTGCTGCGCTGGGCAGTTGCGCATCCAGCAGCCATGGCGGGTTCAGCCGTGGCCGCACTGGTGGCTGGCGTTTTCGCCTTCCTGGCGCTCGGGCGGGAATTCGCGCCGACGCTGGATGAAGGCGATGTTCTGGTTCAGGCGCTCCGCATTCCGTCGACCTCGCTGGAGCAAAGTCAGGAGATGCAGTTCCGCGTCGAGCGAACACTCAAGGCCATGCCGGAAGTCGATCTGGTCTTCACGCGCACGGGCACGGCCGAAATTGCGTCCGATCCGATGCCTCCCAGCATTTCCGACACCTTTGTCATGCTGAAACCGAGAGAGGCGTGGCCCGACCGCCGTCTGTCCAAAACCGATCTTGTCGCCCGCATGGAACAGGAACTCGGCAAGCTTCTGGGCAACAGTTACGAGTTCACGCAACCGATCCAGATGCGCTTCAACGAGCTGATCGCCGGCGTGAGGTCGGATGTCGCCGTGAAGGTCTATGGCGACGACTTCGAGGCCATGCTCGCATCCGCTGAAAAGGCGGCGGCTGTCCTGCGCTCCATCCCCGGCGCAGCGGACGTCCGCGTCGAACAGGTATCCGGTCAGCCGACCATAACAGCCGTGGTGGATCGCACAGCCGCAGCCGCGCAGGGCGTGCACGCCAGCGACGCCGCAGATGCGCTTGCCATCGCCCTCGGCGGCCGCAAAGCCGGCATGGTGCTGGAAGGCGATCGTCGCTTCGATGTTGTGGTGCGGCTCGCAGACGATATCCGCAACGACCCCGCCGTCATGCAACAACTGCCTGTCATGCAGGAGGAGAACGAAGCCGGGGGCACAACCATAGCCCTGTCGTCCGTCGCCCGCTTCGACATGGCCGAGGGCCCGAACCAGATCAGCCGCGAGAACGGCAAGCGGCGGATCGTGGTGCAAGCCAACGTACGCGGCCGCGACCTGGGAAGCTTCGTCTCGGAGGCCCAACGCCGCGTCGCAGCCGAAGTGAAGCCCCCGCTGGGCGGGTGGCTCGATTGGGGCGGCCAGTTCGAAAACCTCGAACGCGCCAGCGCGCGGCTTGCGCTAATCGTGCCGCTCGTCTTCCTGTTGATCGGCGTCCTGCTGTTCCTGGCCCTGGCGTCGATCACCGATGCTGCGCTGGTTTTCGCGGGCGTACCGCTGGCCCTGGTCGGCGGGGCGGTCGCGCTTCTGGCGCGCGGCATGCCGTTCTCGATCCCTGCCGCGGTAGGATTCATTGCGGTGTCAGGCGTGGCGACCCTCAATGGCCTCGTCCTCATGCAGGCGATCAAGCAGCGTCTCGCTACCGGCATGGACCCCCGGCAGGCTGCGATCGAGGGGGCCGTCAGCCGCCTGCGCGCAGTCCTCACCACGGCCCTCGTTGCTGTGCTGGGATTCATTCCGATGGCCTTCGCCTTCGGTCCCGGCGCCGAGGTGCAGAAGCCGCTGGCGACGGTGGTCATCGGCGGCCTGACAACCGCCACCCTGTTGACCCTGCTCGTCCTGCCATCCTTCGCCGCCCGCTGGTCGCGCACGTCGGACAGGGAGCGCAACGCGGCCTAGACTGATCCTCAGAACACCTTGGCGCCCCCGCCGCGTCCTGTCGGTGAGGATCACGTTGCCTTGAGCCGACGGCTGAACGACGTGCGGCCGGGTGTTACACGCGTGTTACGCCCCTGTACCGGCCTGTAACGCGCGTTGGCTTGGCCGTCGTGCGCGCCATTCCATCGTGTAACGACGCCGGAAAACCCCGCAAAACCGCATGTAACCGTAAATCACTGACGCCGGTGAGGCCCCCCTCCTAATCAGGATCCATCGACTCGGATGCGCGCCGGAAGCGCTCGCGGGAACAAGGGGAAGGAAGCCTATGTTGCGTTCTATGGACTATCGCGGCCTGCTGATCTCGACTGCCAGCGCCCTCGCGCTCTGCATCGCCGCGCCCGCTGCGCTGGCCCAGGCTGGCCCGACCGCCGAAACCGGCCGTGACGTCGTCACGATCACCGGCCAGACCATCGAGGAAACCCTCCCGCAGGAACTCCAGAAATACGGCTCAGACCTCGAAGTGGTCGACTCCACCGAGATCCGCAACCAGCTCTTCGTCGACGCCCAGCAGGCGCTCCAGATGAAAGTCCCGGGCCTGTTCGTCGCCTCGCGCGGCGGCCCGTTCTCCTACATGGACATCTCGCTGCAGGGCTCGCGCAACTCGGACATGCTGCTGCTCGTCGACGGTGTTCGCATCAACAACCGCCTCTATTCGGGCACCATGTCTGACACGCTGCCCGCCAGCATGATCGAGCGCATCGAAGTGCTGAAAGGCGGGCAGGGCCTGTTCTACGGAACCCAGGCGGCCGCCGGCGTCATCAACTTCGTCACCCGTGGCTACACGGATGATTTCAACGGCATGGTCACAGTCGGCGGCGACACCAACGACAGCATTGGCGTCGACGGCTACGTCCGCGGCAAGGCCGGTCCGGGCAACTACGTGCTCTACGCCTCGCAGAACAAGACGGATGGCTACGACCTCTACGACGCCCGCCAGCCATCCTCGACCGACCTCGACCGCTCGTCGGACATCTGGTCCGCCGGCGGCAAATACCGCATTGAGCTGACCGAAAACCTCGCGATCGACGCGCGCTACCAGCACACCGACGCCCGCCTCGACAACACGAACCCCACGCTCGTCGCCTACTCCAAGAACGAGCGCGACGAAGACATCGCCAGCCTCGGCGTCGATTTCCGCGCCAATGACTGGGCCCAGTTCCTCGTGAAGGGCTACTGGCACGACTGGGATTCGACCTACACGACGATCCGTAACACGGTCACGCCGGGCACCGGCGTCATCACCGGCCAGACCTTCTCCGACCTCAACACGTATTGGGGCTTCGAAGACAAGGGCATCAACGCCCTCGCCAAGCTCACGCCGGGCGGCCCGTTCGAATACGTCGTCGGCTACGACTTCCAGCAATACTCCGGCAAGGACGACGTCCTGCTGATCGCGGAGCAGGAAGAAGAAGTGAATGCCTTCTTCGGCCAGGTCCGCTCGGACGAGTTGATCCAGAACGCCAGCTTCGCCATCGGCGTTCGCCATAACGAAGCCAGCAGCTCCAGCAAGACCATCTGGAACGCATCGGCGCGTTACGACTTCATGCCGGGCCTCTACGCGCAGACCAATTTCGGCACCAGCTTCCTGCTGCCTACCGCCGAACAGCTTTATGCGATCGACCCGTTCTCCACGCTCGGCAACCCGAACCTCGAAGCCGAAGAAGCAGACAACTTCAACATCGGCTTCGGCGGCGAGTTCAACGCCGGCCCGTCATTCGCCTGGCAAGCGACCTATTTCAGCCGCGACATCGACAACCGCATCCAGTTTGCTGACTGCGACGATTCCGATCCATCCACCGATTGCGCGATCCTCTACCCGGATCTTGACCCCTCGTATTACAATGAAGGCTTCTACGTAAATCTCCCCGGAACGGTTGAGGTTCGCGGCTTCGAACTCTCCGGCACGGCCGACTTCGGCAATGGTTTCACAGCCATCGCAAGCTACACGGATTCCACTTCGGAAGACGCAGCCGGCGTTCAGCTCGCCCGCGTTCCGCGTACATACGGCAAGGTCGGCGCCAGCTACGAAGCCGATCAGTGGGGCGTTGACGGCAACCTGCTCTGGGTTGGCGAAGTGAACTCCACAAACCTGCCGGGTGGCTTCGGCGTGCAGAACTACGGCGACTACATGGTCGTCGATATCGCTGCGCACATGTTCCTCGACGCGGACCACAAGCACAAGATCACGGCCCGCGTGGAAAACCTGTTCGACGAAGAGTATCGCACGGCGCTTGGCGTCGGCACCGTCGACGGTACGGCTGCTCCCACCCTCCAGCGTTTCCTGGTTGGAACGCTGGGCGTGCCGCAGACGCTTCACGTTTCCTATAGCTACGGCTTCTAGGAGCGCTTGCGACGCGGTCTCCGGTTGGCTGTGCCTTCCGGAGACCGCGCGTTTGCAACGATGAGCATGATCCTCAAATCGATCATCGTGGTTCACCGTTATGTCGGCGTGGTGCTTGGCGTCATCATGACGATCTGGTGCCTCTCCGGCTTCGTCATGATGTATCAGGGCTATCCCGCCACGACGCCTGAAGAGCGTCAGGCCGGCCTTGAAGCCCTCGACCTCTCACAATGCTGCGCCGCGATTCCGCTCGACGGCGACTCCATCGCGATGGCCTACCGCGTCGAAATGCTGGACGGTGAGCCGGTTCTGAGAACCGTCGGCGGCGAGGGGCCCAAGTCTTACAACCTCGCAACCGGCGACGAAGTCGGCATCCTCCCTGAAGCGCAAGTCCGCCAGGTTGCAGAGACCTATGCCGCAGGCAACGGCATCAACGGCAGGATTACCGAACTTGCCACGCTGAAGATCGACCAATGGTCGGTCCAGCCGGCAAGGCGATCCCAGCCGCTCTGGCGCGCAGTCTTCGACGATCCGGGTTCCAGTTGGGTCTATATCAACGGCTCCAACGGCGAAGTCGTGCAGGACGCCAATGGGCACGAGCGTTTCTGGAACTGGCTCGGCGCCATCCCGCACTGGCTCTATCCGCTGATACTCCGCGAGAACGGCCCGCTCTGGAACGAGGTCGTCGTCTGGTCGTCGGCCATCGGCTGCTTCCTCGTCGTCACCGGCATGGTGATCGGCTTTGCAAGGCTCCGCGGCCGCTCCGGCAAATGGTGGCCCTACAAGCGGCCCATGTGGATGTTCCACCACGTCTTCGGAACCTTCGCCGGAATTCTCGTCCTCACCTGGACGTTCAGCGGCCTGATGACGATGTCGCCATGGGGCCTGCTCGAAAGCGAAAGCGCGATCAGCCGCAGCGATGTTCAGGGCGAAATGAAGCTGGCCGATGTGCAGGCCGTCTTGCTGCAGGTGAAGGCTAATCCGCCCGCTGATGTAGTGTCTGTTCGCGCTGCACCGCTTCTGGGCAAGCCTTATCTCGTCACGCATTCGCGCGATGGCAGCGAAACCCGCTTCGGTCTCAATGGCATGGCGCCGCTTGCCGAAGCCGATCTTCAGGCCGGCCTGAAAGAGAAGGGCGGCCTGCTGGCCTCCGGCAAGCTCGAAGTGCTGACGCAGGAAGACGATTTTTACTACAGCCACAAACGGCAGGTCGATCTGCCCGTGTACCGGATCTCGCTCACCGATCCGGAAGCCACCAAGGTTTACATCGACCACGCCACCGGCGAACTCCGCCAGCTCGCGGATGGAACCGGCCAGCGTTATCGCTGGTTCGAATCAGGCCTGCACAGTCTCGACTTCGCGTTCATGCGCAGCCGTCCGGTGTGGGACATCCTCGTTATCTTCCTGCTCGCCGCTGTAACGGTCGCCTGCGCCACGGGCGCATGGCTGTCCTTCACGCGCGTCGGCCAAGACTTTTCCCGCGTCCGTCAGATGTTCCGGAGGAAGAACTAGGCTGTAACGGCCGGTAACAACGGTGAAACCGTAAATAACTACCGGCCGGCACCGGGACGTGCACGATCACCCTACGACCTCGAGACCATGGTTCTCGCTCTCGCTCTCCTCCTCCTGTGGGGGCCGACCATGACAACTGCCGCTGCGGATACGTCCGCAGCGGCATTTTTTTGATCTGAAAGTTGAGACGTTAAGCGCTAACGCGCCGCAGCCTGCGCGTCGGGCCAGACATGGCCCTGAAACTCCCGGCGCAGTTGCAGCTTGTTGAGCTTGCCCGTGGCGCCAAGCGGGATCTTCTCCACGAACGCAACATCGTCCGGCATCCACCACTTGGCGATCTTGCCCTGCAGGAAGCCCAGCACATCCTCACGCGTCGCGCTCTGGCCCGGCTTCAGCTCGATAACCAGCAGCGGCCGCTCGTCCCACTTCGGATGGGCAAGGCCGATCGCCGCCGCATTGCCGACAGCCGGGTGGCCGACCGCGATGTTCTCGATGTCGATCGAGGAGATCCACTCGCCGCCGGACTTGATGACGTCCTTGGCCCGGTCGGTGATCTGCATGTAGCCGAGCGGGCACATGTGGGCGACGTCGCCCGTGTCGAAATACCCGTTCTTGTCGAGGATGTTTCC
>Ga0075163_10002534_pt1 | contig 24538 bp, 18 predicted proteins | sample JI1023141ADNA_FD_71478 | JGI IMG/M metagenome (GOLD analysis project Ga0075163, IMG submission 71478) | Wastewater effluent complex algal communities from Wisconsin, to seasonally profile nutrient transformation and Carbon sequestration -... | ecosystem: Engineered > WWTP > Effluent > Algae... | reverse complement strand
CAGCCGATCCCTGGAGCCTGCTGCTGCACTACGTCAGTGACCGCATCGCCCCCGTGATCGGCCCGTTCAGGCCTCCAACAGGGCTGGTAGGGGCGGGGTAACTGCCGGATTTAGGGTGAAGCGTTGCCCCATGCCGACCATCCGGCCAAAGTTGTAAGCCTTCTCCTCGGTGGCAAGCGCCATCTTGGCGGCGTTGATCTCGACTTGGATATTGTCGTTCAGCACCTTGGAGTTGGCGGCAATGGCCATGCCGCGCGAAACATCAATCTTGTCGTCCCGCAGTGCCACTGTGCTCCGGCTCAAATTCTCAAATGAAATTGGCCTACAGTTCGCATGGATATTGGGCCAAAAGCTATCAAATTTGCACTGCCGGGCCTGCCCTCAATCGGCCTTCAGCCCTTCCTTCTGGATCACCTCGCGCATGCGGGCCGAATCGGCCTGCACGCGCCTGGCGAAGTCGGCGGGGCCTTCGTAGTCGGGGTACATCGCCGACAACTGCAACTGCTCGCGCACGCCGGGGCTGGCCAGCACCTGGCGCATGTATTCGGCCATCTTGTCCACGATGGCCTGGGGCGTGCCCTTGGGCGCGAAGATGCCGAACCAACTGCCCGAGTCGATGGTGAAACCCTGCTCCTTCAGCGTCGGGATGTCGGGCAGCTCGGGGTTGCGCTGGTCGCTGGTGGTGGCCAGGCCCTTGAGCTCGCCGGCCTTCACGCGCGGCGCGGTCACCGGGTCGTACATGAGGTCGATGCGGCCGCCCATCAGGTCGGTCATCGACTCCACGGCGCCCTTGTAGGGCACGTGCACGGCGTCGATGCCGGTCTGCTTGTGCAGCAGCACGCCCGTCAGGTGCACGACGGTGCCCACGCCGTTGGAGGCGAAGGTGTACTTGCCCGGGTTGGCCTTGGCGCTGGCGACGAACTCCTTGTAGTTGGAGAACGGCGCGTCCTTGCGTGTCGTCACCAGGCCGTAGGACGAGCTGAGCTTGGCCACCGGGATGAAGCTGTCCAGCGAATAGCCCACCTTGCGCAGCCAGGGCGCGATGGTGACCGTGGCCATGGGCGTGACGAAGAACGCGTAGCCGTCGGGCGCCGCGCGCGCCGCGTATTCGGTGCCCAGGGTGGCGCCGGCGCCAGGCTTGTTCTCGACGATGACGGGCTGGCCCAGCAGCCTGGTGACGCGGTCGGCGACGAAGCGCGTGATGATGTCCGACGAGCCGCCGGGCGGGTACGGCGTGATGAAGTGGATGGGCTTGGTCGGCCAGTCCTGCGCGAACGCCGGCGCGGACAGGATGAACAGGCTGCCCAGCAGGGACAGGGCGGCGGCGCGGCGTGAGAGGGTCATGGTGCGGACTCCTTGAGCGATGCGGGTGATCAGCGGCCGGTGAACCTGGGCGGGCGCTTTTCCTTGAACGAGGCCACGCCTTCCTGGATGTCCTCGCTGTTGGCGATGCCGTCCAGCATGGCCCGCTGAGGGTAGTAGCGCTCGGTGGGCGACAGCGGCAGGGTGTCGCGCGCGATGGCCTTCATGGCCTGCACCACCAGCGGGGCGTTGGCGGCGATCTTGCCCGCCAGCTCCAGCGCGGCGGCCAGGCCCTGGCCCTGGGGCACGACGCGGTTGACCAGCCCGATCTCGTAGGCGCGCTGCGCGCTCATCGGGTCGCCGGTCATCAGCCATTCCAGGCCGGCCTTGTACTGCATGCGCGGCGGAAAGCCCGCCATCACGCCGGCGAAGGCGCCGATCTTGGCCTCGGGGTAGAGGAACTGCGCCTGCTCCTCGGCCACCGCCAAATCGGCCAGCATGACGAAGGTGGAGCCCGCGCCGACGGCGAAGCCGGTGACGGCGCAGATGATGGGCTTGTCGCAGCGCACCGAGAAATTGGGCATGGCGCGCCAGATGTCCTTGGGCATGTCGCGCAGGTCGGCGCCGGCCGAGAAGGCCTGCCCGCCCGCGCCGGCCAGCACGGCCACGCGGTCGTCGGCGGACGCCGCGAAGCAGGCCCAGGCCTCGCTGAGGCCGCGCACGACCTCGTTGTTGATGGCGTTGCGGGCGTCGGCGCGGTTGATGGTGATCAGCGCGATGCCGTCCCGGGATTCGTAGGTGGTGGCGGTCATGAAGAGGTGTTCCTGTGGGTCGATTGAAAAGTTCAAGAAGCCAGGGTGGCGCGCGCATCGGCGGCGGCGACGCGGGGGCCGGCGACGAAGAGCGGGTTGATGTCCAGCTCGCGCAGGCGGCCACGCGAGGCCAGCGCCAGGTCGCCCAGCCGGACGATGACGTCGGCGATGGCGTCCAGGTCGGCGGCGGGACGGCCCCGGTAGCCCGTCAGCAGCGGCAGGCTGCGCAGGCGGCCAAGCATGGCGCGCGCCGCCGCGTGGGACACGGGCGCGGGGGCGAGCTGCACGTCCTTCATCAGCTCCACCAGCACGCCGCCGGCGCCGACCATCACGAAGGGGCCGAAGTCGGGGTCGTGCTGCACGCCGAGGATCAGCTCGGCGTCGGCGCGCCACATCTCGGTGACGAGGTAGCCGTCGAGCCGGTCCACGCCGGCGGCGCGGGCGGCCTCGGCGATCTGCGCGCAGGCGGCGCGCACCGCGTCGTCGCCGTGCACGCCCAGCTTGACGCCGCCGACGTCGCTCTTGTGCACGATGCGCGCGCTGACCGCCTTGATGGCGACCGGCCCGCCCAGCGCCTGGCCGGCCTGCACGGCGGCCTGCGCGTCGAGCGCGAAGCGCCAGGCCGTGGTGGGGATGCTGGCGGCCTCGACGAGGCGGCGCGCATCGGGCTCGGTGAGGAAGCCGTCCGCCAGGTCGGCCGGAATGGCCGCGTCCCGGCCCGGCGCCGCGGCCGGCTCGGGCGCTTCCCGGTGGGCCAGCACGGCGGCCACCTTCAGCGCGTCGTGCGGGCTGTCGAAGTAGCCGTGCCCGGCCTCGCGCAGCATGCGGCGCGCGATGTCGCCGTGGTTGCCGGCGCCCTGCACGAACAGCAGCGGCTTGTCCGACCGGTCGGCGGCGGCGATGGCGGCCCGCACCACGTTCTCCTGCCCCGGCTGGGTGGTGAGCAGCAGGATGCCGGCGCCGACGGCCGCATCGCGCATCGCCCGGTCCAGCGCGATGCCGATGGAGCCGCCGGCCACCTCGGGGTCGGGCGGCGCGGCGTGGTTGAGCATGCCGAAGTCGAACGGCAGTTGCCGGTGCGTGGCCGGCAGCACGGCGGCCACCGCCTGCCGGGTGGCGTCGGACAGCTCGGGCGGCGCGAGGCCGTGCGCCTCCAGCGCGTCGGTCAGCAGCGCGCCGCCGCCGCCCGAGCCCGAGAAGATGGCCACGCCGTTGCCGGCGGCGCGCTTGCCGCGCTGCAGCAGCAGCGCGCCTTGCAGCAGGTCGTAGATGGTCTCGAACAGGTACACGCCCCAGCGGCGGCAGGTGGCCTCGAACGCGGGCCAGGCGCCGGCCAGGCTGGCGGTGTGCGAGGCGGCGGCCTTGGCGCCGGCCTCGCTGCGCCCGGACTTGGCGATGCACACGGGCTTGCCGGCGGCGGCGGCCTTGGCCAGCAGCGCGGTGAAGCGCGGCGCGTCCTTGACGCCTTCCATGTACAGGCTGATGACGTCGGTCCTAGGGTCGTCGATCAGGTACTCGAAGAAATCGTTCAGGTCCAGGTCGGCCTGGTTGCCGACCGACACCGTGGACGAGAAGCCGGCCCCGATGTCGATGCCGCGCGAGATCATCGCGCCCATCAGCGCGCCGCTCTGGCTGGCCATGCCGATGCCGCCGGCGGGCAGCTTGTCGAGGGTGCCCATCACCACGCCCGTGGTCGCGCACAGGTTGTGGTGCGCATTCATGAGGCCCATGCAGTTGGGGCCGATCAGCCGCACGCCGCCGGCGCGCGCGAGGGCCACGATCTCCTCCTCGTCGGCGCGGCCCCGTGGGCCGGTCTCCGCGAAGCCCGCCGTGATGCACAGCGCGCAGCCCACGCCCTTGGCCACGCAGTCCTCGACGGCCGCGCGCACGTGGTCGCGCGGCACCAGCAGGATGGCCAGGTCCACCGGCCCGGGGCAGTCGCGCAGCGAGGCGTAGGCGGGCAGGCCCATCAGCTCGGTGGCGCGCGCGTTGATGGGGTACAGCGGCCCGTCGTGCCGGTGCCGCAGCATGTAGCGCAGCAGGCGGCCACCCCATTTCTGCTCGTCGCCCGAGGCGCCGACGATGGCGACGGACTGGGGGTGCAGGATCTCGCGGACGGTGCGCGAGGGCGGGAGAAGCGGGTTGTTCACGGCGGTCTCGGTCCTATGCGGGAGTTCATTCAGCGGGCCATGGCGGCGCGGGCCGGGGTCACTTGATCCCGATGGCGGGCAGCAGCTCGGCGTACACCCTGCGGTCGCTCTCCAGGCCCTTGCGCAGGGCCTCCGGGGTCTGCCAGGACGCAATCGAGTTGGCGCGCACGAACGCGTCCTGCACGTCCTTCTGCTCCAGCACCTGGTGCAGCGCATCGGACAGCCGGGACAGGATGGCGGCCGGCGTGCCCTTGGGCGCCATCAGGCCCCAGCCCGAGGCCTGCGTGCTGGTGATGTCGAACCCGGCCTCGCTGAGCGTCGGCACCTGGGGCAGGTCGGGGTGGCGCCGGCGGTAGAGCGTGGCCAGCGGGCGCACCCGGTCGGCCTTGACCATGGGGGTGATGGCGCCGTCGATGATGAAGTCGATCTCGCCGGCCACCAGCGCGTTGACGGCGGCGGCCGAGCCCTTGAAGGGCACGTGCAGCACCTGGATGCCGGTGTCGCGCGCCAGCGTCAGCCCGTAGACGTGGCCCGCCGACGCCTCGCCGGCCGAGCCGAACGAGAGCTTGCCGGGGTTCTGCTTGGCGTAGTCGACGAACTGCCGGACGCTCTCGACCGGCAGTGTCTTGCGCACGGCCATCACGGCGACATAGTCGGCCACGCCGCCGATGATCTCGAAGCTGTCGAGGCCGTAGGTCAGCTTGCGCAGGTTGGGCAGCGTGGTGAAACTGGAGGCGGCGGCCAACAGCAGCGTGTTGCCGTCGGGGTGCGCGTTGGCGACCAGCTCGGTGCCGATCTGGGTCGTGCCGCCGGGCTTGTTGTCGACGAAGATGTTGGCGTTCAGCCGCTTGGCCAGGTGCTCGGCGACCAGCCGCCCCAGGATGTCGGACGAGCCGCCGGGCGGAAACGGCACCACCAGGCGGATGGGCGCCGAGGGCCAGGGCTGCTGGGCCCGCGCGCTCGGCGCCAGCAGGATCTGCGGCGCCGCCAGCAGCAGGGGCAGCGCCAAGCGCAGGCGTTGGGGTTTTTGCATGGAAGTCGAGCCTTTCGTTGGTTGCGATCGAAGGGGCGCGATGATGACCAGCGCCGCCCGGGGAGGGAACGATCCTTTTCTTGTTTGCTTATGCGCTCCGGTCGGCGCCCGAAGCGGTGTCTTGAATGATTTTGGTCATGAGCCAGCGTCCATACTGCGTCTCCTGCTATTGATCTGATAGTTCACCCGATGGCCTGGGCGCGCCCGGGCGCCGGCTGCGGTAGGCCTGCACGCGGGCGGCCAGGCCGGGTTGGCAGGCCGACTGCACCAGGGCCGCGAGATCGGCGTCCCGGCGGTCCGGGCGCGACGCGGCCTTCAGGCGCGCGTAGGTGGCACGGTCCACGGCCAGCGGCGGCGGTGGCGCCGGCCCGCCGTCGTCGGCGCCGGGCAGGACGGCGGTGACGAACCCGCGCGCCAGCGCCTCGTCGCACCCGATGCGGCGGCCGTGGCCCACCCAGTCCAGCGCCGCCTGCGAGCCCACCACCTGCGCCAGCCGCCGCGTGCCCAGCACCAGGCCGAAACCGGCGCCCGGAAAGCGCCATTCGGTGCCCGGCGCGGCGTAGCGCAGGTCGCAGGCGGCGAACAGGTCGGCGCCCGCGCCCCAAGCGCGGCCCTGCGCCACGGCCACGGTGCGCAACGGCGCGTGCCAAACCAGGCTCAGCAACTGCTCGATGCGGGCGAAGCGCCACAGCAGCGGGCCGTCGCGGGGGGCGCCGCCGCCCTGGGTGGTGTCCGTGTCGGCGCCCAGGTCGAAGCCGGTGCAGAAATGCGGGCTCTCGCCGCGCAGCACCAGCGTGTGGACCGACGCATCGGCCGCGGCGCCGTCCACCGCCGCCATCAGTTGCTCGACCAACGCCTCCGACAGGGCGTTGCCGCGCCGGGGCTGGGCCAGCGTGAGGGTGGCCACGCCCTCGGCGCTGGCCTGGTGCAGCAGGACCGTGGTGCCGTTCATAGCCGCGCGCGCACCTCGCTGGAGCGGTCCCACAGGTTGGGCACCGGCGTGGAAGAGTAGCCCGAGACGAAGGGCCTGGCCGCGCCCGAGACCGGATCGAAGACGTGCCGCGCCACCGCGCCGATGTTGGCGCCGTAGACGTGGATGCTGATCGAGACGCGGTCGTCGAAGGCGTTGGCCACGAGGTGGATGTCGCCGGTGGCGGGCGACACCATCTCGATGCCGCCCGGCTCCAGGCGCGCCACGGGTCCGTCGAGCCGCAGCGCGCCGCCAGCGTCGCGGTGGTACCGCTGGCCGGTCTCGGCGCCGCGCAGCATGCCGATCAGCCCCCACACCTGGTGGTCGTGGATCGGCGTGCGCTGGCCCGGTCCCCAGACGAAGCTGACCACGCTGAAGCGCTCCAGCGGGTCGCAGTGCAGCAGGTGCTGCTGGTAGTGCTCGGGATGGGGCTGGGCGCAGGCCTCGGGCAGCCAGCCGTCGGTGGCGATCAGCCGGGCCAGCAGGGCGCGCACCTCGTTCACGTGCCCGGCCTCGGGCAGGCGCCGGTCGGCCAGCCGCGTGGCCTCGGCGACGAAGGCGCGCAGCGGGGCGATGCGGTCCGCCGGGGCGCTCATCGCACGGCCTCCAGCGGGGTCTGCCCGCGCAGCGCGGCGCCGTGCTCGTCCAGCGCCGGCGGGCGCGTATCGACCGCCGGCGCCGCGCCATCGAAGCGCACGGGGCAGCCCACGGTGCGGGTGGCGCGGCCGCGTGGCAGCGTCATGGGTTGCACCAGCCCCAGGTGCGCCGCCTGCGGATCGGCCAGCGCCTCGGCGAAGCCGTTGATCGGCGCCGACGGCACGCCCGCGGCGGCGAAGCGGCCGACCCAGTCATCGACGCCGCTGGCGGCGAACGCGGCTTCGAGCAGGTCCCTGAGCGCCGCCTGGTTCGCGGCCCGCAGCGCCGTGGTGGCGAAGCGCGCGTCCTCCAGCAGGTGCGGCAGGCCGGTCACGTCGCAGACGGCGCGCCACAGCTTCTGGTTGCCGGCGGCGATGGCGAACCAGCCATCGGCGCAGCGGAACGCCTGGTACGGCGCGTTGCGCGGGTGCGCCGAGCCCAGCCGGCGGGGGTTGCGGCCGGTGCCGAAGTATTCGCTGGTCTGCAGCGCGCCCACCGCCAGCGTGGTGGCGAACATGGGCACGTCGATGTGGCAGCCGGCGCCGGCCGGGTCGGCGCGCAGCCGGGCCAGCGCGGCGGCGATGGAGAAGGCCGCGTACAGCCCGGCGGTGAAGTCCGAGATCGGCACGCCGCACTTCACCGGCGCGCCCTCGGTCTCGCCGGTGACGCTCATCACGCCGGCGGCCGCCTGCATCGTCAGGTCGAACCCGCCCTCGCCCGCGCGCGGCCCGTCCTGCCCGTAGGCCGAGATGGAGCAGTAGATCAGCGACGGTTTGCGCGCGCGGAACCACGGCCAGCCCAGGCCCAGGCGCTCCATGGCGCCGGCGCGGTTGTTCTCCACCAGCACGTCGGCCTCCAGCACCAAGCGCCGCGCCAGTTCGAGGTCGGCCGGGTTCTTCAGGTCCAGGGCGATGGATTGCTTGGAGCGGTTGAGCGACGCGAAATTCTCCGAATCCCCGTCGTGGATGGGCGGCCACTGGCGCAGCGTGTCGCCCTCGGGCGGCTCGATCTTGACCACCTGGGCGCCGTAGTCGGCCAGCAGCATGCCGCAGAATGGTCCTGCCGCGACCTGGCAGAACTCCACGACCTTGACGCCCGACAACGGGCCGATGGGTGTGCTCATGGGGTTTGTCTCGATGATCGGAATCTGACCGGAAGGCCGCGCCTCGCCGATGCCGGGGCATGGTAGACGGTTCCGTATTTCAGCGCTATCTTTCCACCTTTCAGAACAATGGCCCGGGCGATCGCGCGGTTTTCGCCGCGCGGCGAGATGAGGAGACCCTCGGATGAACAACACCCTCGTCAAGGGGCTGCAACTGCTGGAGCTGCTGTCGGCGCGCGACGGCGCCGCCGGCATCAGCGAGCTGGCCGACGCGCTGCAGCTCGGACGCAGCAACGTGCACCGGCTGCTGCAGGCGCTGGTCGAGCTGGGCTACGTGACGCAGGAGGGCGAGCGCGGCAGCTACCGCGCGTCGCTGAAGATCTGGGAGCTGGGCGCCCGCGCGCTGCGGCGGCTGGACTTCCGCGAGGCGGCGGCGCCGGCCATGCGCCAGTTGCTGGCGCGGAGCAACGAGACCGTGCACCTGTCGGTGCTGAGCGGTGACGAGGTGATCTACATCGACAAGCTCGACAGCCCCGAGCCGGTGCGCGCCTATTCGGTCATCGGCGGGCGTGCCCCGGCGTACTGCGTGGCCACCGGCAAGGTGCTGCTGGCCTGGCGCGAGGCGCCCGCCTCATCGCTGCTGGCGGTGCGCCCGCTGCACGCCCACACGCCCAGCACCGCGCCCGACACGGCGGCGCTGGCGCTGGAATTGGAACGCGTGCGCCGCCAGGGCTTTGCCATCAACCGCGGCGAATGGCGAGCGAGCGTCTGGGGCATCGCCAGCCCGCTGCGGAGCGCGAACGGCCGCGCCATCGCGGCCCTCGGCATCTCCGGCCCGGCCGAGCGCATCCGCAAGAAGGGCGTGCGCCAATTGGCGCGGCTGGTGGTCGATGCGGCGGCGCTGGCCTCGGCCACGCTCGCCCGGCATGGCGACGTCGATCACTGAGGAGGAGGATGCCGGCGGAAACCGGAAAAATAGCGAAACTGGCCTTGAGCCCGCGCGGAACAAGCGCCTACAGCTATCTAATCAATAGCAATCGATATCACCGCGATGGTGGGCTGGCGCGTGCCCCCACCGGTGATGCTGGCCCCGAGGCCGGATGGCGGCCCCGGGGTGGCCCATCCCGGGCCGGGGATTCAGGCGGACGGCTGGAAGCCCATCACCGCCTTGACTTCGAGGAAGTCCTTGAAGCCGTGCTCGCCCCACTCGCGCCCGTTGCCCGACTGCTTGTAGCCGCCGAAGGGCGCGGACGGGTCGGGGCCGGCGCCGTTCAGGTGCACCATGCCCGTGCGCATGCGCGAGGCCACGCGGCGCGCGCGCTCCAGGCTGCCCGACTGCACGTAGCCCGACAGGCCGTAGGGCGTGTCGTTGGCCATGCGGATGGCGTCCTCCTCCGTGTCGTAGGGGATCATGACCAGCACCGGGCCGAAGATCTCCTCGCGCGCGATGGTCATGTCGTTGCGCACGTCGGCGAACACGGTGGGCTTGACGAAGTAGCCCTTGTCCAGTCCGTCCGGCCGGCCGGTGCCGCCGGCCACCAGCGTGGCGCCTTCGTCGATGCCTTTCTGGATCAGGCCCTGGATTTTGTTGAATTGCAGCTCGCTCACCACCGGGCCCATGTGCATGCCCTCGGCGGACGCGTCGGCCACCTTGATCGATTCGGCGGTGGCCTTGGCGGCGGCCATGGCGCGCGCGTGCAGCGCGCGCGGCACGAACATGCGGGTGGGCGCGTTGCAGCTCTGGCCGGAGTTCATCATGATGGCCTGCACGCCCTGGGTGACGGCCTTTTCCAGGTCGGCGTCGTCCAGCACGATGTTGGCGGACTTGCCGCCCAGCTCCTGCGCCACGCGCTTGACGGTGTCGGCCGCGGCCTTGGCGACGGCGATGCCGGCGCGGGTGGAGCCGGTGAAGGTCATCATGTCGATGCCGGGGTGGATGGACATGGCCTCGCCCACGCCCGGCCCGTCGCCGTTGACCAGGTTGAACACGCCGGGCGGCACGCCGGCCTCGTGCAGCACCTCGGCCACCAGCATGGCGTTGAGCGGCGCCACCTCGGAGGGCTTGAGCACCATGGTGCAGCCGGCCGCCAGGGCGGGCGCCACCTTGCACATGATCTGGTTGATGGGCCAGTTCCAGGGCGTGATCATGCCGACCACGCCCACGGGCTCGTGCACCACGGCAGTGGTGCCTTGCACGTGCTTGAAGGGGAAGTTCTTGAGCACTTCGATGGTGGCGGCGAGGTGGGCCACGCCCATGGCGGCCTGCGCGGCCTTGGACAGCCACAGCGGCGCGCCCATCTCCTGCGAGACGGCCACGACGATGTCGCCGTAGCGCTTCTGGTAGACCTCCAGCACCTTGCCCAGCAGCGCCAGGCGTTCCTCGCGGGTGGTTTGCGAGAAGGTCTCGAAGGCGCGCCGGGCGGCGGCCACGGCCTTGTCGACGTCGGCGGCCGAACCCATGCTGATGCGGGCGATGGCCTCCTCGGTGGAGGGGTTGATGACCTCCAGCGTGCGGGACTGGGCGGGGTCCACCCATTGGCCGTCGATGTAGAACTGCAGATGGTCTTTCATGCGCTTGTCTCCTTGGTTGCGATGCAGCGGATGGGCGGCGCCCCCCGCGGGGCGCCGCCGGTTCACGCGGCGGGTTTTTTCGGTGCCGGGACGGCCATGGTCGGTTACTTGGGCCGGATCGCGTCCGCCGTGCCCTGGATGAAGGCCTTGATGGCTTCCACGTCGTCGTTGGACAGCTTGCCCGTGAAGTCGGGCATGCCACGCGACATGGCCGGCCCCTTGAAGATGAAGTTGGGCAGGTTTTCGATGTAGGCCGCGTCCATGTAGGCCAGGTTGGGCAGCGCGCCGCCGCGCTCCACGCCGGGCAGGCCGTGGCAGGCGTAGCAGTTGGCCACGTACAGGGCCGCGCCCAACTGGGCCTTGGCCGGATCGTACTTCACGCCCTGGAGCAGCTTGCCCATGCGGTATTCGACGAACGGCGGCATCTTGGCCGTGCCGCCGACCGCGAAGGTGTAGACGGTGCCCGGGTTCTGCCGCTCGGTGGCGCGCGTGCCCATGCCGGCCGAGCCGCCCCAGCCCACGGCGATCGAGACGTACTGCTTGCCGTCCACCATGTAGCTGTTGGGCGCCGCCACCACGCCGGTGCCGGTGGGCGTTTCCCACAGCTTTTCGCCGCTGGTCGCGTTGTAGGCCACCAGGCGGCCGTCGGCCGTGCCCTGGAACACCAGGTTGCCGGCGGTGGTCAGCGTGCCGCCGTTCCAGGGCGCCACGTGCTCCACGCGCCAGACTTCCTTTTGCGCCACCGGATCCCAGGCCAGCAAGCGGCCCATGGGCTTGCTCTTGGGCGGCTCGGCCCCCACCAGCTTGGCCGTGTTCCAGCCCGTGCCCGAGCCGTAGCGCATGGGCCCGGCTTCGTTGAACTTCCACTGCCTGTCGTCCACCATCGCCACCGGAATGTGCTGCGCCGGCAGATAGACCAGGCCCGTCTTGGGGTTGAAGGACATGGGGTGCCAGTTGTGGGCGCCGTTGGGGCCGGGGATCATCTCGGCCACGCTGTCGTCGCGCGCCGCAGCGATCTCGATCGGGCGGCCCTTCTTGTCGTAGCCGGTGGCCCAGTTCACGTCCACGAAGTTCTTGGCCGAGATGAACCGGCCGTTGGTGCGGTCGATGACGAAGAAGAAGCCGTTCTTGGGCGCGTGCAGGATCACCTTGCGCGGCTTGCCGCCGACCTTGATGTCGGCCAGGATCATCGGCTGCGTGGCGGTGTAGTCCCAGTTCTCGCCGGGCGTCTCCTGGTAGTGCCACTTGTACTTGCCGGTGCCCGGGTCCAGCGCGACGATGGAGCTGAGGTACAGGTTGTCGCCGCCCTTGGGACTGCGCGCCTTCTGCGACCAGGGCGAGCCGTTGCCCACGCCCACGTACATGGTGTTCAGCTCGGGGTCGAAGGTCATCGTGTCCCACATGGTGCCGCCGCCGCCGGCCTCCCACCACTTGCCGCTGGGGTCCCAGGTCTTGGCGGCGCGCCGCATGGACTCGTCCTCGAAGGGCTTGGAGGGGTCGCCCGGCACGCTGTACCAGCGCCACTTCTGCGCGCCGGTCTCGGCGTCGTAGGCGGTGATGAAGCCGCGCACGCCGTACTCGCCGCCGCCGTTGCCGATAATCACCTTGCCCTTGAACACGCGCGGCGCGCCGGTGATGGTGTACGAGCCCTTCTGGCCCGCGATGGTGTTCTTCTCCCACGCCACCTTGCCGGTGGCGGCGTCCAGCGCGATCAGGCGGCCGTCGAAGGCGCCGACGTAGACCTTGCCCTTCCACAGCGCCACGCCGCGGTTGACCACGTCGCAGCAGCCCTTGTAGCCGATGGTGCGGTCCACCTGCGGATCGAAGGTCCACAGCTTCTGGCCGGTGCGCGCGTCGATGGCGTGCACCACGCTCCACGAAGCGGTGACGTACATGACGCCGTCCACCACCACCGGCGTGGCTTCGACGCCGCGGGTGGACTCCAGGTCATACGACCACGCCAGGCCGAGGTCCTTGGCGTTGGCGGCGTTGATCTGGTCAAGCCGGCTGTAGCGCGTCTCGGCGTAGTCCAGGCCGATGGTCGGCCAGTCGGGCGTCTTGGCGGTGTTGGCGCGGACGAAGGCGCCATCCACGCGCTGGACGGCCGCTGCACGGTTGCCCGCGGCCTGCTGGGCCGACGCGGGCGCGGCGCCCAGGCACAAAAGAACGCCGAGCGCCAGCCCGGTGGTACGGAAATTCATCGTTGTCTCCTTGTTGTTGCTTCCACGACAGCGGCAGTCTAGAACATCGCGCGCCCTCCGGCTTGTCCCCTGGCGCGACGGCCTGTCCCTCGCGCCTGCCATTTATTGAACAAACCAGACGATAGCCCGCATGGATACTGCGCCAGCAGCTATCAAATTTGACTAACTCGTTCAGAACCGATAGGTGCCGTTCACGCCCACCGTCCAGTGGCGGCCGGGCGCCGGCTCGAAGTAACGGGCATTGCCTTCGTTGACGATGACGGAGCCGATGTACCGCCGGTCGAACAGGTTGTCCACGCGCGCGAAGGCATTGAACTCCCAGCTCTGCCAGCGCCGCAGGTAGCCTGCGTGCAGCGCGGCCACCGCGTGGCCGGCCGCGCGCGCGGTGTTGCGGTCGTTGGCCTGCACGGCGGACAGCGCGCGGACCTCGACGCCGGCGCGCCAGCCTTGCGGCGGCGCCCAGCCGACGGCGACGTAGAGCGCCCGCGGCGCGATGCCGGGAATGCGGTTGCCGGCCGCGACCCCGCCGTCGGCGCCGCAGGGCGCGGGCGCGCAGAAGGCGTCGCGGTAGCGCGCGTCCAGCCAGGTGGCGGCGATCTGGGTGCGCCAGTGGTTGTGCGTCTCGTGCTGCCAGGACAGCTCGAAGCCGCGGCGCCGCGTGCGGCCGGCGTTCTGGAAGGTGGCGCGGCCGCCGGTGTTGGCGAGGGTCACGATCTCGTCCCGCGTGCCAGTCTGGAACACGGCGGCGGTGAGCAGGCCGCCGGCCAGACGCGCCTTGGCGCCCAGCTCGACACTGGTGTTGAGGGACGGCCGCAGCGCGAAGTTGACCCCGCCCGCGCCGCCGGGGCGGTAGGCGATCTCGTTGAGCGTGGGGGTCTCGAAGCCGCGCCCGGCCGCCACGTAGAAGGCCAGGTCGCGCGTGGCCTGGTAGCGCAGCGCGGCGGTGGGCAGCAACCGGGCGTGGCGCACCGACCCGCTGTCGTCGCCGTTCGGGCCCGCGACGTAGCCGTCCTGGGACGAGAAGCGCACGCTGCTGCGGCGCAGGCCGGCATCCAGCCGCCAGCGGTCGTGAAACTGCCAGGTGCCCTGCACGTAGGGGTCGGCGTTGCGGGCGGTGTTGCGCTCGTCGCGGCGCAGCCGGCCCCGCACGCCGAGTTGCGGGTCAGCCACGGTGCCCAGGTAGTTCTCGTGGCCGCGGCGGTGCTCGCGCAGGCTGTCGTAGGCCAGGCCGGCCACCAGTTCGAAGGGCCGCGCGGCCAGTTGCGTGCGCGTGCTCCAGCGCAGATCGAACCCGGCGTAGGCGCGCGCCAGGTCGATCACGCCGCCGGCGTGCAGGGGGTTCTGCTGGGCCGCCGGCGGAATCGACTGGAACTGCGTGGTGCGGCGCTCGCCGCCGTAGACCATGAGCCGGAGCTCGTCCGTGGCGCCCAGGCGCCGTTCGTACAGCAGCCCAAGCTGGGTCTGCTCCACGCTCTTGCGCGTGTCGTACTGCGCCGCCAGGGCCGCGCCGCGCGGGTTCTGCGCCACCTGCTCGGCCGACAGGCCCAGCGGGTCCTGCGCGCGGATGCGCACGTGGTTGGCGACCAGGGTGAGCTTGTCGCCGCCGTCCAGCGCCAGGCCGAACTTGGCGTTGAGGATGTCGCGGTCGGCCGCGCTGCGGGCGCGCCAGCCGTCGGTATGGAAATGGCTGCCGCTGACCACGTAGCCCAGCCGGCCGCTGGCGCCGCTGAACTTGAAGCCGGTGCGCGAGGTGCCGAAGCTGCCGCCGGCGGCCGACACGCTCAGCCGGGGCGGGCCGGCGCCGTCCTCGGTGAAGACCTGCACCACGCCGCCGCTGGAGTTGCCGTACAGCGCCGAGAACGGGCCGCGCAGCACCTCCACGTGATCGGCCGAGCCGATGTCGATGTTGGACGTCTGCCCCTGCCCGTCGGGCATGGTGGCCGGAATGCCGTCCACGTACAGGCGCACGCCGCGCACGCCGAAGGTCGAGCGCGCGCCGAAGCCGCGCACCGACAGCTGCAGGTCCTGCGCCAGGTTCTGGCGGTTCTGCAGCCGCAGGCCGGGCACGCCGTCCAGGCTTTCGGACAGGTGCACCTGCAGCCGGTTCTCGCGCATCTGCTCGCCCTCCACCCGGTCCACCGACCCGGCCACGTCGAAGGCCGGCACGGGGCCGCGCGGCGTCGAGACGGTGACTTCCGGCAGTGCGGGCGCCCTTGCGCCCACGCTCCCGCCTTCGGCTTCGGGCGCCTGCGACCAGGCGCGCAGGGGCAACCCGATCAGCGCGCCCGCCGCCACCCAGGCGGCCGACCGGCGCCAGACGGGGAACGGCCGAGTGCGGGCGCCCTCGGGCTCCATGGCCTCTTCGGAGGCCCCATAACGCCCCCAAGGGTCGGAAATATCGTGTTTCATGGCCCCTTTATAGCTGAGCCCCCTGGCCGGATCAGGCGCCGGTGCGGCCAACGTCCTGGACGGGCCGCCACCAGAACCGCCCTCACCCCCCTTGAACTGGCGGAATTTGCCTTTATGATTAGCACTCGTTGGAGATGAGTGCTAACAATGCGCTCGCCCATCGCCTTCCGGCCTGGTGCGCGGCTCGTGACAGCCGCGTCCCTGGCCTTCCATCCTTCGCATCTCGTACTTGAACACAGGAGCACCCATGAAACTGCGCCCCCTCGCCGATCGCGTGATCGTCAAGCGCCTCGAAAACGAAACCAAGACCGCCTCGGGCATCGTGATCCCCGACAACGTCGCCGAGAAGCCCGACCAGGGCGAAGTGCTGGCCGTGGGTCCGGGCAAGATGGACGACGACGGCGACCGCCTGCCCATGAACGTGAAGGTCGGCGACCGCGTGCTGTTCGGCAAGTACAGCGGCCAGACCGTCAAGGTGGACGGCGACGAGCTGCTGGTGATGAAGGAAGACGACCTGTTCGCCGTCGTCGAGAAGTAATCCGCCCACCTCGGACACTCTCAATTCAATAGCTGGCGGCGCAATATCCACGCGGGCCAGCACCCTTTTTTATTCAAATTTCTAGGAGCCAAGGCAAATGGCAGCAAAAGACGTAGTTTTCGGCGGCGAAGCCCGCGCCCGCATGGTCGAAGGCGTGAACATCCTGGCCAACGCGGTCAAGACCACCCTGGGCCCGAAAGGCCGCAACGTGGTGCTGGAGCGCTCGTTCGGCGCCCCCACGGTGACCAAGGACGGCGTGTCCGTCGCCAAGGAAATCGAGCTGAAGGACAAGCTCCAGAACATGGGCGCGCAGATGGTCAAGGAAGTCGCTTCCAAGACCAGCGACAACGCCGGCGACGGCACCACCACCGCCACCGTGCTGGCCCAGGCCATCGTGCGCGAAGGCATGAAGTACGTGGCCGCCGGCATGAACCCGATGGACCTCAAGCGCGGCATCGACAAGGCCGTCATCGCCCTGGTCGAGCAACTCAAGAAGGCCAGCAAGGCCACCACCACCAGCAAGGAGATCGCCCAGGTCGGCTCCATCTCCGCCAACTCCGACGAGTCGATCGGCAAGATCATCGCCGACGCGATGGACAAGGTCGGTAAAGAGGGCGTGATCACCGTCGAGGACGGCAAGAGCCTGGACAACGAGCTGGACGTGGTCGAAGGCATGCAGTTCGACCGCGGCTACCTGTCGCCCTACTTCATCAACAACCCCGAGAAGCAGGCCGCCGTCCTGGACAACCCCTACGTGCTGCTGTTCGACAAGAAGATCAGCAACATCCGCGAGCTGCTGCCCACGCTGGAAGCCGTGGCCAAGGCCGGCCGTCCGCTGCTGATCATCGCCGAAGAGGTCGAGGGCGAGGCCCTGGCCACGCTGGTGGTCAACACCATCCGCGGCATCCTGAAGGTCGTCGCCGTCAAGGCGCCCGGCTTCGGCGACCGCCGCAAGGCCATGCTGGAAGACATCGCCATCCTGACCGGCGGCAAGGTGATCGCCGAGGAAGTGGGCCTGTCGCTGGAGAAGGTGACGCTGGCCGACCTGGGCCAGGCCAAGACCATCGAAGTGGGCAAGGAAAACACCACCATCATCGACGGCGCCGGCAAGGCCGAGGACATCGAGGCGCGTGTCAAGCAGATCCGCGTGCAGATCGAGGAAGCCACCAGCGACTACGACCGCGAGAAGCTGCAGGAGCGCGTGGCCAAGCTGGCCGGCGGCGTGGCCGTCATCAAGGTGGGCGCCGCGACCGAAGTCGAGATGAAGGAGAAGAAGGCCCGCGTGGAAGACGCCCTGCACGCCACCCGCGCCGCGGTGGAAGAAGGCATCGTGGCCGGTGGCGGCGTGGCGCTGCTGCGCGCCAAGCAGGCCGCGGGCGACATCAAGGGCGCCAACCCCGACCAGGACGCCGGCATCAAGCTGGTGCTCAAGGCCATCGAGTCGCCCCTGCGCGAGATCGTCTACAACGCCGGCGACGAAGCCAGCGTGGTGGTCAACAAGGTGCTGGAAGGCACGGGCAACTTCGGCTACAACGCCGCCAACGGCGAGTACGGCGACATGATCGACATGGGCATCCTGGACCCGACCAAGGTGACCCGCACCGCGCTGCAGAACGCCGCCTCCGTGGCCGGCCTGATGCTGACGACCGAGGCCATGGTCGCCGAGTCCCCGAAGGACGACGCGCCCGCCGGCGGCATGCCCGGCGGCATGGGTGGAATGGGCGGCATGGGCGACATGGGCATGTGATGCCCTTCACCCGGAGAGCCCGGCTCCTCGGGTGGCCTGTCCCAGGCCCATCAAGAAAAGGCGCGGCGAGTCCGCGCCTTTTTCTTTTTCATGACCCGTCCTGCCCAGGGTTGACACCTTTTCCTTCGAGCAGGGGCAGAGGCGTCGCGGTTGGTGCCGGGCGCCGCGCCGCGCAGCACGAAGCGCGCGTCCACCCCGTTGCCGCCGCAGGTGGGCCAGCAGGTGTTCGCCGAGTCGCGGCTGGCGCGCCAGGCCAACCGCGGTGGACTCATGCGAAGTGTTTTGCGCGTTGCGGTAAAGGACTTTAAAGCTGGCGCTTGCCACACTGTTCGCGGCAGTCCAGGAGTCGGTCGGGCTGCAGGCTAACCCGACCGACTCCCAGGGCAGTCACTGCCGCGCCGCGCGTGCGCAAGACCCGTCCACGAACCCAAGGAGTCAAACCATGCTGCTGAAACACTCTCTCCTCGCCCTCACCTGCACCCTGGCGGCGGCCGGCGTCGCCGCTGCGCCATCGCAGGGTGTGTCCAAGGACCAGATCACGTTGGGCACCATCCAGGACCTGTCCGGCCCGGCGGCGAGCCTCGGCAAGCAATTGCGCATGGGCATGCAGTTGCGCGTGGACGAAGTCAATGAACAAGGCGGCGTGAACGGCCGCAAGATCAATCTGAAGGTGGAAGACTCGGGCTTTGACCCCAAGCGCGCCGTGCTGGCGGCGCAGAAGCTGGTCAACCAGGACCAGATCTTCGCCATGGTCGGCCACCTCGGCACGGCGGCGAACATCGCCGCCTTCCCGGTGCTGTTCGAGAAGAACGTGATCAGTTTCCTCCCGATCGCGGGCGCGCGCGAGATGTACGAGCCGCTGCACCGGCTGAAGTATTCCTTCGCCGTCCCCAGCTACGATCAGATGCGACTGGCGCTGCCCAGGCTGGCCAAGGAGAAGGGTGCCAGGAAACTGTGCGCCATCTACCAGGACGATGAGACCGGGCTGGAGGTGCTGCGCGGCGCCGAGGCCGGCGCGCGGTCGATTGGCATGGAGCTGGCCGAGAAGACCAGCTTCAAGCGTGGCGCCACCGACTTTTCCTCGCAGGTGGCTCGAATGAAGGCGGGCGGCTGCGACTTCGTGGTGCTGGGCAGCCTCATCCGCGAAACCATCGGCACCATCGGCGAGGCGCGCAAGACCGGCTTCTCCCCCACCTTCCTGGGGTTCAACGGGGCCTACAGCGACCTGATCCCCAAGCTGGGGGGCAAGGCCATGGACGGCCTGTACGCGACCATGACCGTGCAGCACCCCTACCTCGACGAGGCCTCGCAGCCACTGCGCTTCTGGGCCAACAAGTACAAGACCAGATACAACGAAGACCCCGGGGTGTACTCAACCTACGGCTATATCCTGCTGGACACCTTCATCAAGGGCGCGCAGAAGGCAGGGCCCGACCTGAGCACCGACAGCTTCATCAAGGCGATGGACAGCATGACCATCCCGCCCGACATCTTCGGCGCGCCCCAGGGGACGTTCTCGCCCACTCAGCGCCTGGCAACCGATGTCTCGCGCCTGTCGCAGATCCAGGACGGCCGGTGGAAGGTGGTGTCGGACTACCTCAAGTAGAGGCGGTCGCCGTGCTGAACGACGTTCAGGCCAGATCGGTGTTTCCCAAGGTGCATGCGCAGGCCTCGATTTCAGTCATGGAAGCCCCTATCGCCATGAGCTGTTCCAACAGCTCGGCACCCAAGGCCGCGCTGAGTTCGCGTACCGCGTGGACCCGAAAGCGTGCCCCTGCCCGCACTGGCGTTCCAATACCCCGCCATGCCGCGTCCGCGTAGCCGACCAGACAGGCTGCGCTGCGCGGGCGCCCCTCGCCCAAGGCCAGCTTGGCCAGGAGATCGCTGAACATGGGCAAACCCACCCAGCGCTCGGCGCGGCAGCACTGCAGGAAATCCGCCATCACCTCGCGCGCTTCGGCGAACGCATGCTTCGCCAGCAGGGCGCGGGCCAGGTGGCCCAGCGGTTGAACAGGTTGCCTGATGCCCAGGGCACGCTCGCGCGCAATGGCCTCGCGGCTGCGAGCGATCGCGGCCTCGGTGTGCCCGAGCACCAGTTCAATCATGGCGATCCGGGTGACGAATGCGTTCGCCATGATCGTGTGGCCGCTCTGCTCGGCTTGGCGCAACGCCGACACGGCCACCTGGCGCGCCAGTTCGGGCCGGCCCAGCAGAAAGTGAACGATATCTTCCACCCAACAACGATGCAGGCGAAGCGAGGCTGGCCACTCGGGATCTTCCAGCCCTCGAATCTCGTGCAAGAGGGGCTCGAGGCGTGCAGTCGCAGGACGCCCGCTGCCGGTGACGAAGCACAGCGCGAGATACAGTCCCAGCCGGTCACCCGCCCGGCGATAGATCTCGCTCGCGCGCAGGGCCCAGTCGTGCATCAGTCGATGGGCGCACCAGGCCATGCTCAGTGACCGATGCAGCCAGAAGTCCGCCACCACCACCGAATCCGGGAGCAACGCCGCGGCCGCCTCGGCATTGGCACAACGGTCCCGAAACTCCTGAATCAGTCCGATGCTGAAGAACAGGAAACCTGAATGGGCCAGGAGTTGCACGGCCAGGCCGGGCTCAGCGTGGGCACACCAGTCAAGCGCGGCGCGCAAATTGTCGAGATCGGCGCCATAGGCCGCGACCCAGCGGGAGTCCTCGGTGGTCAGGTAGTCCTGCTTGGCTCGTTTGAATACCTCGAGAATCGCCAACGCATGCTGGCGCCGTACGGCCTGCGTTTCGCCATTGCGCGCCAGCAGCAAGCGGGCATGATCGCGCACACCTTCGAGCAGCCGGTAGCGTGGCGGTTCGGCCTGGCTCGCGACGACCATCGAGCGGTCGATCAACTCGGAGAGCGCTTCGACCGCCGCCATCTCATCCATGCCTTCACGCTCGCCCTGCGCCAGCAGGATCGCGGCGTCGAGCGAGAACCCCCCTGCGAAGACCGACAGGCGCCGAAAGAGGGTTTGCACCGCCGGCGACAGCAATCCGTAGCTCCAGCCGAGCGCGGCCCGCAGCGTGCGTTGCCGGGGCAAGGCGGCACTGTCGCGGGCCTCGGCAAGGATCGCCGTGCCGCGCATCAATCTGGCATGCAATCCGCTTGCCCCGAGCAGCGGCATGCGTGCCGCAGCCAGCTTCAGCGCGAGGGGAAGCCCCTCCAGGCGATGGCAGATGCCCACGACGGCACCGACGTTGGCCGCCGTCAGCTCGAACGTCTGGTCGCTGGCGCCCGCCCGCTCGGCGAACAGCGCGACGGCTCCGTACTGCAGGGCCTCGGCTGGCGGCGGATCGTACGCTGGCACGCTCAGGGGGCCCAGGCGAAACAAGTGCTCATCCGCCACTTTCAGCGGCGCCTGGCTGGTGACCAGCAGGTGCAGGCCAGGCGCCGTGCGCACGAGCGCGTCCGCCAGTCGCGCCACCGCGGCGAGCAGATGTTCGACGTTGTCCAGCACCAGCAGCAACTGCTTTTGGGTGAGCGCCGCCGCCAGGGTCAAAACCGGGTCCGCGTCGCTGCTCGCCGGGACCCGCATCGCGCGCGCCACGGTGCTGGCGACCAACGCAGGGTCCGCCACACCGGCGAACTCGACCCAGGCCACGCCGTCGCGCCACAGATGCTCGCAGCGGCATGCCGCCGCCAGGGCCAGCGAGGTCTTGCCCATGCCACCCGCGCCCAGCACGGTGATCAGGTGCTGCTGTTCGAGCATGGCACACAGGTCGGTCAACTCCGTGTCCCGGCCCAGCAGTGCTTGCCCCAGGGGCGGCAGGCCGGTGACCAAGGAAGTGGCCAGGAAGGCCGCCTGCGCCGCTGGAGGCACCCCAGGCTGCAGCGCCAACTGGTATCCACGGCCAGGCACGGTAACGATCGCCTGTGCCCCCAGCACCTTGCGCAGCGCCAGAACTTGCACGGCCAGGTTGTTCTCTTCCACGGCGACGCCGGGCCACACGGCGTCGTAGAGTTCGCCGCGGCTGACGACCTGTCCCTGCCGCCGGGCCAGCGCGGCCAGCAGGTCCAGCGCGCGGCCGCCCAACGGAACCGGCCGGCCGTTCGCCAGCAGGCAACGCTGTCCTGGCCGTAACTCGAAATGGCCGAAGCGGTGTTCCTCGATCACGCCTCCTCCAACGGTTGTTTTGCTCAGCGTTATATGCGAAATCGTCGGCGCAACGCCTGCGGCACGTTCTTGATCGTGGACGCGCAGAGCGTGAAGAACACGGATCGTACCCACGCTCAAGCAGATTGCCGCGTTGCCCGCGGTGCTGGGCCGAGTGAACGCGCTGCTTGGGGACAACGGCTTTTACAGCCAGGCCAACGTGATCGCCTGCGTGCAAGCGCGAGTCGAGCCGCTGCTGGCGCTCAAGAGGCGCTCGCATCATGAGAGCGCTGCACCGAGCAATCCGCACCGCTCGGGCTCAAGTCCGGCGTACTAGACCTTGCGGCCGAGGCGCCGCACCAGCGCGGCCGTCGAGGCGTCCAGCCCGGTGGTGTCGCCCGTGGCCAGGCGCGGTTCGATGTTGGCGGCGAGCTGCTTGCCCAGCTCCACGCCCCACTGGTCGAAGCTGTTGATGCCCCAGACCATGCCACTGACCGCCACACGGTGCTCGTACAGCGCGATCAGCGCGCCCAGCGAGGCCGCGTCGAGCTGCTCCAGCACCAGCACGCTGCTGGGCCGGTTGCCGCTGAAGTGGCGGTGGCCGTCGGCGCTGGCACGCCCCAGCATCAGCGCCTGGGCCTGGGCCAGCGCGTTGGCCACCAGGCGCGGGTGGTGGCCGGGCAAGTCGCGCCCGCCGCGCCGCAGCACGATGAATTCGACCGGGATCACGTCGTGGCCCTGGTGGATCATCTGGAAGAACGCGTGCTGGCCGTTGGTGCCCGCTTCGCCCCACACGACGGGCGCGGTGGCGTAGGGCAGCGCGCGGCCCTGCCAGTCCACGCCCTTGCCGTTGCTCTCCATCTCCAGTTGCTGCAGGTAGGCCGGCAGGCGCCGCAGGCCATGGCTGTAGGGCGCGATGCAGCGGCTGGTGAAGCCGTGGAAGTTGCGGTACCACACGTCGAGCAGGCCCAGCCGCACGGGCAGGTTGCGCTCCAGGGGCGCGTGGCGGAAGTGCTCGTCCATCGCGTGCGCGCCGGCCAGCAGCGCGCCGAAGGCGTCGGCCCCGATGGCGATGGCGATCGGCAGCCCGATGGCCGACCACAGCGAGAAGCGCCCGCCCACCCAGTCCCAGAAGCCGAAGGTGGTGGCGATGCCGAAGGCGCGCGCGGCCTCCAGGTGGGTGGTCAGCCCGACGAAGTGCCGGTCGATGGGCAGGCCGCCGCCCTGGGCCACGAACCAATCGCGCGCGGCGTGCGCGTTGACCATGGTCTCGGCCGTGGTGAAGGTCTTGGAGGCGATGAGGAACAGCGTGTTCCGCGGCCGCAGCCCGCGCAGCACGCTGCCCAGCGCCATGCCATCGACGTTGGAGACGAAGTGGATGCGCTTGGCCGGCGCGGCGATGTCCTCCAGCGCCGCCACCACCATGGCCGGGCCCAGGCCGGAGCCGCCAATGCCGATGCCGACGACGTCGGTGATGCGCTCGTCCGCCCGCACCGCCTCGGCGTAGGCCAGCATGGCGCGGCGCGTGGCCGCCACCTCCTGCTGCGCGTTCACTATGAATTCAGTAGCTGATGGCACAATATCCACGCTGGCTGAGGCCACATTTCTCAACAAATGGTGCAACGCGGCCCGCTGCTCGGTGGTGTTGACCAGCGCGCCGGCGAACATCGCGTCGCGCCACGCCGGCAGCCCGCATTCGCGCGCCAGGTCCATCAGCAGCGCCTCGGTCGCCGCGTCCACGCGGTGGCGCGAGAGGTCGGCGAACACGTGCGGCGCCTCCTGGCTGAAGGCGGCATGGCGGCCGGGGTCGGCGGCGAAGGCGTCGCGCACGTCGAAGGCCTGGCCCGACCGCGCGTAGTGCGCGTGCAGCGCCGCCCAGGCGCGGGTGTGGTCGCAGCGCACGCGGGCCGCGACGGGCGACGGCGCCGGCTGGCCCGCCATGTTCAGGCAGCCTGCATCAACTGCTCGAGCTTCACCGCGTCGGCGGCGAAGGCCCGGATGCCCTCGGCCAGCTTCTCGGTGGCCATCGCATCCTGGTTGAGCGCGTGGCGGAAACCCGCCTCGTCGTACCGCACGGCGGGCAGGTCGAGGGCGCGCGCGGCCTCGGGGTCGAGCGCGCGGGCCACGGGCGCATCGCTGGCGGCCAGTTGGGCCAGCAGCTCGGGCGCGATGGTCAGCAGGTCGCAGCCCGCCAGCGCCAGGATCTGGCCGACGTTGCGGAAGCTCGCTCCCATCACCTCGGTGGCGATGCCGTGGCGCTTGTAGTGGTTGTAGATCGCCCGCACCGACTGCACGCCGGGGTCGCCCGCGCCGGCCATCGCGGCCTCGTCCCACGCGCTGCCGGCCTGCCTCTTGTACCAGTCGTAGATGCGGCCGACGAAGGGCGAGATCAGGCGCACCCCGGCCTGCCCGCAGGCCACGGCCTGGCAGAACGAGAAGAGCAGCGTCAGGTTGGTGTGGATGCCGCGCCGCTCCAGGCGGCGCGCCGCCTCGATACCCTCCCAGGTGGCCGCCACCTTGATGAGCACGCGGCCCGTGTCCACACCCTCGGCCTGGTACAGCCGGATGAGGCGCTCGGCGCGCGCCACGCTGGCCCCGGTGTCGAACGACAGGCGGGCGTCCACCTCGGTGGACACGCGGCCCGGGATGATCGACAGGATCTCGCAGCCGAAGCGCACCAGCAGCCGGTCCATGGCCTCTTCCAGGCCGTGGCGGCGCCAGCGGGCGACCGTGTCGGCCAGCAGAGGCGCGTACTCGGGCTTCTGCACGGCCTTCAGGATCAGCGACGGATTGGTCGTCGCGTCCTGGGGCTGGTATTGGGCCAGTTGCTTGAAGTCGCCGGTGTCGGCGACCACCGTGGTGAACTGCTTGAGCGCGTCGAGTTGATTCATGGCGCCCGATTATCTGCCCTCTAGGCGAGGAGAGACGATGCCTGGCCACCACCTT
>Ga0075163_10002533_pt1 | contig 24541 bp, 4 predicted proteins | sample JI1023141ADNA_FD_71478 | JGI IMG/M metagenome (GOLD analysis project Ga0075163, IMG submission 71478) | Wastewater effluent complex algal communities from Wisconsin, to seasonally profile nutrient transformation and Carbon sequestration -... | ecosystem: Engineered > WWTP > Effluent > Algae... | reverse complement strand
ACGCGACTTCAAGTATTGTCAATACTACTTGCAACCTTGGAGGAGATGGTACCATTACACAAACAGTTACAGGTAGTTTTCCACCTTTCAATTATGTTTGGTCTGATGGTGGTCCAGGTACAAAAGACAGGACTAATTTAGCTGCTGGTACTTATTTTGTTACCATTACAAATGCTGGAAGTTGCCAAACAATTAAAGAATATTTAGTAGGTCAACCATTACCTTTATCTGTAACAACTACATTAACACAACCTACTTGTTCTACAGGTGGAAATATCGGTTTATCTATGTCTGGTGGTGGATCTGTAGGACCATACAATTACACTTGGACAAGATTATCTCCAGTCGCTAGTGGATCAGGAAGTGGGACAAGTATCACAAATTTAATCCAAGGAAGTTATACAATTACGGTAACATCTTCTCTAGGTTGTACGGGTACTTCACCAGCAACGCTAACCTTGCCACCTTCACCTGTGGCCAATGCATTTATCAATCAAGTAACTTGTTTTGGCTCAAGTAATGGGATCATAAACCAATCCATTACAAGTGGCACGGCACCGTTTACTTATTTGTGGTCGGATGGGTCTACTTTAAAAAATAGAATTTCACTGATTGCTGGAAATTATACAGTAACCATAACGGATGCTAAGGATTGTCAAACTTCAAAAACATATGTGGTATCTCAGCCTACAGATCTGGCGCTAAATGCGACGGCTTTACAACCATCGTGTAGCAATAGTGGAAATATCACTTTAGCAATAAGTGGAGGTAATACTCCCTACATGGTAGATTGGCAAGATATCTCAGGAACTGAAAACATAAAAGATAGAATTGGTCTTTCTCAAGGTAGTTATCAGGTTACGATTTCAGATAAAAACGGGTGTACAAAAAGCTCCACAACAGTCATAGGAGCTCCCAATTGTGATACGGGAATTGATGTGTGTATTTCGTCTATTCCTGTCAAGTACACTACAGATCCATCCTCAGATGCCACGGAATATATTTGGACAGTGCCTTCAGGTGCAGTTATTGTAAGTGGTCAAGGAAGTCCTGAAATATCTGTTAATTGGTCAAATGTAGTCGGTAGTACAGGTCTTATTTGCGTCAGAAAATCAAATGATTGTGGTGAAGGACCTGAATATTGTGTTAATACTTTTCTGAAGTCAATTTCAGTGTCAGCCACAGCTGCATCACCAGTTTGTACTGGGTCAACTTTGAAATTATTTGGAAATGGTGGTACGAGCTATAAGTGGTCGGGACCAAATGGTTTTATGTCAGAAAGCGAAAACCCTATCATCAATAATATAAGCGGTACACATTCTGGAACATATACGGTGACAGTTACCAATGCGGAAGGTTGTTTTGCGACCGCCCAAGTAAGTGTTTCAGTGGGAACTGCTCCGACGAGTACAGCTATTGTATATAATGCAAGTTGTGGATCGCCCAATGGATTTATCGATTTAAGTGTTTCTGGTGGTACTACGCCTTATCAATATTTATGGTCAGATGGAAAGACATTTCAAGATAATTTTGGCTTAGCTAAAGGAAATTATAATGTTACCGTAACAGGGAATAATGGATGTACAGCCACAAGAGCCACATCTGTGGGTGAAGTCAATGGTCCATCCATTGTTCTAACTCCTAATAGCATCTCTTGTTTTGGTGCATCCACAGGTAATATAAACGCATCAGTCAGTGGAGGAACAACGCCATATACCTATTATTGGTCAAATGGAAGTACGACACAAAATCTATCTAATGTCAAGGCAGGACAATATAGTGTCACTGTCGTAGACTTTTACGGATGTGCAGATGTAGAAACAGCCACAATTACTCAGTCCAACGCTATTAAAGTAGATAGACTCACATCAAATGTGTCTTGTTTTGGAAATACTGGAGCTGCAATTGATCTTACTGTCACAGGAGGTCAATCTCCATATACTTATCTGTGGAATAATGGCCTTACATCACAAGACAGAACCAATCTTTCTGCAGGAAACTATATAGTTACGGTCACCGATGGATTAGGTTGTACTCAAATACAGAATTATACCATTAGTCAACCTTCTGCGCCATTACAATTGTCCCTATTGTCTACTCCTACTACTTGTGATGATCTCATAAATGGTGTGCTCAATCTTACCGTCACAGGAGGGACTGTGCCATATAGTTATACATGGTCATCTACGGATCATCAAAGCTTTTCAGCTTCAACGCAGCATCTTGCCAATCTAGATGATGGAGATTATACAGTGATTGTAACGGATCAAAACGGATGTACATCAAGCGGCATGACAAGTGTTTCTTTACCAGAATCAATAGTACTTTCTTTTGATAAAACGGACTTAAATTGTTATAAATCTTCTAATGGTTTTATAGATCTGACGGTAACAGGTGGAAATCCTTCTTATACTTATCTATGGTCAAATGGAAGTACTGATGAAGACTTAGCATACATACAAGCGGGTAACTATAGTGTGACTGTGATCGATGGGAACGGATGTCAAAGATCTTCTTCTATTACCGTAAATGAACCAGCAGATATCTCTCCCAATGCAACTGTAGGACATTTGACATGTTCGGAAGGTGCTGGTGGGAGCATTGATTTGACAATTTCAGGTGGTACTTCACCATACCAATACCAATGGTCAAATGGTGCAACAACACAAGATATCACTGATTTATTTTCTGGCAATCATAGTGTGACCATAACAGATGCTAATTCTTGTTATCGAATATCAGCTTACAATGTAGAATCAGGCGTTCCATTTATTACCAATGAGTTTGTGACCAATGTGTCATGTAGTGGTGGTTCAGATGGTGCAATCGACTTTACAGTCAAAGGAGGTGCAGAACCATATACTTTTATGTGGTCAAATGGTGCTACTACAGAGGATATTAACAATCTATCAGAAGGAGCTTATCAAGTGACTTTTACAGATGCAAATTTGTGTAGTTCGTCTTCGTTGATCATCGTAGGACAGCCAAATCAAATGACACTTTTAGCTCAGAGTTCAGATCAATCTTGTGCGCAATCAGTTGATGGTAGCATTACACTAGATGTTTATGGTGGTATAGAACCTTACAAATATGAATGGTCAAATGGTTTTTCTACGCAACACCTTCAGAATATCAATCAGGGAAGCTATCAAGTAACTGTGACAGATTATCTTGGATGTACTTCAGTGGCATCAGCCTCTGTTTTTAATCCTGAAAAAATCACCATAGGTGGATCAGTGACACCCAATTGTCCAAATATGTCTAATGGTAGTATTCAGATTACCATGTCGGGCGGATCTCCTCCATATCAATATCAATGGGTAGATAGTGGCGTAAATGCTTCTACAAGATCCAATCTTTCTGGTGGCTTGTACTATTTGACTGTGTCAGATGTCAATGGATGTTCGGCAACTTCTTCGTTTAATGTCGTACCAGTTAGTGTGACATTATTTGGCGTAAATCCTACTTGTAGTAAAAATGATGGAGACGTTTTGGTGCCAAATTCGGATGGTGAAATATATACCATTGTTAATGGTGGGACAAAACCATATACCTATCTTTGGTCTAATGGATCTACTGATGAAAACGTCAAAGGCCTTTCCAATGGATATTATACAGTAACGGTTTCAGCTTCCAATTGTGTCGCCAGCGAATACAAAGTTTTGGCAGGTGGTTCATGTACACCACCAGAAGCAAATGATGATTACTTGGTGACTGAAATTAATGTACCACTAGAAGGTAATGTGGGATTGAATGATTATGATCCAGATTTTGAATATCCGCTTACGATTTTACCTTTGGGATATATTGAACCAGAAATTGGCATCATAGAATGGGATAGTACATACGATGGCAGTTTTAAATATACACCGTACCCAGGATTCTACGGCACTTTTGTAGTACCTTATCAAACATGTGATACTTTGGCATTATGTGATGAAGCAAATCTCCATATAACCGTGTCAAGACCTATTTTAGGTGCTGCCAAAACTATTTCTTCCCTCCCGATGAATAATGGTGACCAAACGTATAATTTTTCTTATACTGTTTTGGTCGAAAATATGAGTTATCTTGATTTAGGGGAGATACAAATTGCGGATGATTTGGCCACTACATTTAATGGTTCTTTAGGATTCGAAGTGTTAGGTGTTTCGAGTAATGATTTTACCGTTAACCCTAATTTTGATGGTGGCAGTGAAGTGAATTTATTGACAGGCACCGATATTTTACCTCCTTTAGCTGTAGGTGAAATTACCATTTACATCAAACTAGATCCCGGAACAAAACTAGGTACCTATATGAACAGTGCTATTGTTTCTTGTCAATCCAATGGTGGTTTAACATACACAGATACTTCTCAAGATGGATTTGACCCTGATCCTGATAATGACGGCAATCCTACCAATAATAATCAGCCAACACCATTACTTCTTTGTCCAGTGATAAGTTTAGTAGGTGACGATGTGATTTGTGCGGGCACAATTACTACTTTGTCTCAGGTGCCAGCTGGTACTTGGGTGAGTAGCAATCCTTCTGTTGCTCAGGTCAATAATTCAGGTGTAATTGTGGGCATTTCTGCAGGTACAGCAACCTTCACATTTATAGAAGCAACTTCAGGTTGTGTCACCAATCCTACCGAACCAGTAGAAGTCATTGCTAAACCTATTGTAGGATTGGCAGGAGATTCTATTGTTTGTTCAGGATATACGACAGCACTGTTTCCTACTGCAGGAGGCTCATGGAGTTCAGGTAATTCCAATATTGCCACAGTCACAAATAATGGTATCGTTACCGGAAAAGCAGCTGGTAGAGCAAGTTTCTATTTCACAGATTTCCAAACAGGATGTTTGTCCAATGCTACCCTCGATGTCATCATAAAAGCAAATCCTATCCCAACATACATCGGTGAATCCACCATTTGTGAAGGCACTACTACCCAAGTTACACCTAATACAAATGGTACTTGGTCAAGCCAAAATTCTATAGTCGCGACAGTTACTAATGGAGGTCTTGTCACTGGGATTTCTAATGGACTGACCCAATTGAGTTTTACCACAAGTGAAGGATGTGTTTCCACGGCTTCACTGCCAGTTTTGGTTCAAGGAGGGACACCTGTAAGTTTATGTGGACCTGCGTCTATATGCGTAGGTAGTAATTCTGGGCTAAAGCCAGAAACAGGCGGCACGTGGACAAGTGATGATCCAGATGTCGCTCTCGTTACATCAAATGGAGTAGTTACAGGTATATCAGCTGGAATTGCAAGTTTTAGATTTGTCGATTCTATCACAGGTTGTGTTTCAGTTTTTAACAATGCTATTCAAGTATATGCAAAACCTGAGGTCCAAATGCCTTCTGAATCTAGTGTTTGTATTGGTCAAAACATTCAACTATCTCCTACATTTGGTGGAACATGGTTGAGTGCAAATCCTACTATTGCTACAGTAAATCAGTCTGGTATGGTCACAGGTGTCAGTGCAGGAGCCACTACTTTTACTTTTTTGGAGTCTGCTTTTGGATGCGTTTCAGATCCGACTAGTAGTATAGTTGTAATGCCGAAGCCACTTGTAGGAATTACTGGAGATTCAGAAATTTGTCCGGCTACTTTTACAAGTTTGTCTTCATCAGAAGTTGGTACATGGATGAGCTCAGCGCCATCTATTGCTACTGTTAATAATAATGGTGAAGTGACAGGTATAAGTCAAGGTATTGTAAGATTTTTATTTACATCAGCAAATACTGGTTGTACATCAGATTTTACAGAAAATATCATAGTAAATCCAAAGCCAAATATAGCAATTACAGGAACAACGTCTGTTTGTCAAGCGGCTACCACCACATTGTACCCAAATTTTGGCGGCACGTGGTCAAGTAGTCACCCATCCATCGCATCTATCACAAATCAAGGTGTGGTAACTGGTATCGCGAGTGGTCAGGCAACTTTTGTTTTTGTGGATTCTATTACGGGCTGCCCATCCAATCCTTCAGCTTTAGTGACCATACAAGCTGCGCCAACGATAGCCATTACAGGACCAGATGCTATATGTGCTGGATCTGTGACTAATTTGATTCCTGCTACTGGTGGCGTTTGGAATAGTACTGATACTCGAGTAGCCATTATTACAAATACGGGATTGGCTACAGGATTGGCAGCTGGTCAGGCAAGCTTTATATTTACTTCCGCAAGTACAGGTTGTTCATCGTTGACATCTTCAGGCTTAGTCACTGTCAATAATTGTATCAAGCCTGATTATAACGCCACTTTTGTCAATGTTTCTGTCGCAGGTAATGTCCAAACAAATGACGAAGTACCTTCTAATGTGTTATATGGTCAGCAACCAGTGATAGTTACTAAACCTGATGATAGTACACCACATCTTGTTATGCAAAATGATGGAAGTTATACGTTCATAACAGATGCTGTAGGTACATATATTTATAATGTTGCTGTGTGTATTCCACCAGTAAATATTGCTTGTCCAACATCTATATTACAAATTCATGTGACTGATCTTACTAAAATCGGTAAGGTGCCTATTGCAAATATGGATCTTGCTACGACTTTTACAAATCAGAATCCTTATTTATCTGGTTACCCTGTGACGATTCCTTCATTATTGAATGACGCTTGTGTATTTGGAGTCGCTTGTACGCTAGACCCGCAGAGTGTTTCCATATTGAGTTTACCTGAAAATGGGTCTGCTTTGCTTCATCAAAATGGAGATATTACTTATACACCGTTTGCTGGTTTTTCTGGTATTGACAAGATTCAATATCGAGTTTGCGTAGAAGGTGAACCTGATAATTGTGCTAACGCTTGGCAGTACATTGAAGTTTTAAATATTGCAGCTTTTAGCTTCAATTCTACTGATGCCAATGATGATTTTTATATCACCAATCAGGAAACACCAGTAATTGGAAATGTAGCTATCAATGATTTTGATTATGAAAATGATATACAAGCTGTAACTATTCAGGGTAGTGAATTAAATCCTGTTGATATTTTTGGAGGTAGTTATTACTTGAATGCAAATGGTGATTTTACATTTACACCTGATGATGGATTTTTTGGAATGACTTCTTTTGTGTACACCATTTGTGATGATAATGTAGTCATAGCTTGTCGCCAAGCTACTGCATATATTTATGTTCTTAATGATATTACATTGCAGTTAAGGGTATATTTGGAAGGGTCGTTGCACAACAATGGAAACATGAAAACAGCATCGGGTAGACCATTGATGAAAGACCAATTAAGACAAAATGGGTTTACTGGACAGTGTTACATACCTAGTCAAGATCCGTATAAGTTTCAGACACCAAATTTTGATCTTAGAAATAAGTATTCACAAGTAAATAACCAGATGGCTAATAGATTTTCTTCCATACCAAATTATGCAGAAGTCATGGGCGTCACAGGTGAAAATGCCATAGTAGATTGGGTTTTTGTGGAACTAAGATCTAAGACGGATAGTACAGAAATTATTGCCACACGATCAGGATTAGTTCAACGAGATGGAGATGTAGTAGATTTAGACGGCGTTAGTCATCTACGCATTCCCGGAGTAGCAGCAGATAGTTTTTTTGTTGCCATCAGACATAGAAATCATCTCGGTGCAATGTCTGAAAAAGTCTTTAGTGGTGATTTGATAGATTTTTCAAGTTTAGATCAACCTATTTTTAATTTTGGAAGCAGACTTAATAATGGATACAATTATTCAGGCTTGTCTATGAATGAACTTATTACACCAGGATATCGAGCATTGTGGGGAGGTGATTTTGATGGTGATGGCAAGCTTAAATTTGTCAATCCAGGTGATGATCAGAATGTTTTATTTTTTGAAGTTTTTGCCTATCCTGAAAATCTAGTCAATACATCCAATTACAACTTTGCATACGGATATTTACAAGGTGATTACAATATGGATGGCAAGTCAAAATACGACAATCCAAATGACGATAAAAATTACTTATTCAGCCAGATATTATTGTATCCACTGAATACAGGATTACTTGCAAATTTTAATTTTTTCTTGCAGCAGATTCCTAAGAGGTAGGATAGTGTGAAAGAACTAAATGCTACGTTTTTATAATTTTTAGTGAATATTTTGTTTTTTGTACGTATTATTTACGTACATTTGTATAAAATATTTTGAATATGAGTTCAACATTAAAAGAACAAGCTAGGTTTAATGCAAGACTTCCAAAGGAGCAAAAGCAGTATTTTGAAAAAGCAGCACAATTAGGAGGCTTTAGGAATTTAACTGATTTTATTATACTTACTGCTCAAGCTAAAGCAAAGGAAATTATTAAAGAAAAAGAATTAATAATTGCATCCGAAAGAGATAGCGAAATATTTTTTGATGCAATTACCAATGCAAGAAAACCTTCTGAAAACTTAAAAAAAGCATTAGTTCAATACGAAAATTTTATAAATTAATAGACTTTTATATATGATTGAGCTACTTAATAAAAGCCATATCCGCAATAATTTTGATTGTGGAAAAGAGCAACTTAATAACTACGTAAAGTTTCAGGTTAATCAAGATATTAAACGAAAATTATCGGCTTGTTTTGTATTATCTGACAAAGAATCAAATGATATAAAAGGTTTCTACACACTTTCCAACTACAGTATTCCTTTAGATAGTTTTCCAGACCACATCCAAAATAAATTTCCTAAATCTTATCAAGCAATTCCATGTACATTATTAGGAAGACTGGCTATAAATTTAACGTACCAAGGTCAGGGAATAGGAAAAATCTTGTTAATTGATGCCTTAAAAAGAAGTTATGAAGTTTCTAAAGAAATCGGCTCATTCGCTGTAGTTGTAGATCCAATTGATGAAAAATCAGAAAAATTTTATGAAAAATACGATTTTATCAAACTTCCAGACAGTAAAAAAATGTTTATTTCTATAAAAACACTTGCCGATCTCTTTGACTAAATCAAACGTATTTTTCTCTACACAATCACAACAATAAAAATATTTTTGCCTAAATATATATTAAATATAATTATAATATGTATTTTTGCCCCAAACCAATTTGTTAACAGATAATGCCTAATTTAAAGATGGTGTTATTTTATTATAATTTTTTGATTTTTTGATAGTGGTACAATTCCTTTTTAGTGTCCTATAAATACAAGATTTTATAATTTTTATAACAATAATTACCAAAAACAAAAAGTCAGCTTAATGTAATTTAAGAATTTATTTAAGAACCCAAAAAATCGATAATGTTTTCCTATAAAACAAGGTGCAGTGTTAAGATAGGAGTTATTCAAATTATCAGTTTTCTTTCCCGACCAAACCTTAAAAACGTATTTTTTTTAGTAGCGTTTTTTATGTTTTTCTCGGGTACGACGCCTAATTTGTTTTCTCAATGTACGCCTCCATTACCAAATGCGGCGTGTACTCCCCCGACTTCATGGGATGTGAATGTCGTGGCTAATGGTAATGTGGATTGGCAGGCGCTCACCGGTGTCATTGCTGATAATATAAATGTAAAGATCCGTATCACCGGCTCCGGTACTGTCACGGTCAATAATAAAAATGTCCTTCTAAAATCATCAGGTGCTGTCTTATTCATTGATGGTCCCACCTTAGTTATCAATAATGGCTGTCTAGTATTGACTGTGCCAGGATCTAAATATATCCAAATCGGTGGAACATTACAGTGTGCTGGTCACGTAGAGCAAGTATCCAATACTGTATTTTGCTTGACGGGTGTAACCATAGAAATAGGACAGGAGAAAGCGGGTAGAAAATATGCGCTTGGCTCTACAACAACAAGTGCAGCTTTTTTAAATGATGGAGGCTACAGATATTTGGAAAATAATTGTCTTAATATCACTAGTAGTTTTTTACTTTATGCAACTGGTTCTGGTACGGGTATCAATGGTGTAGACGTTATCAAAGACTGTTTTTTTGAAATTGGCGACAGAGGTAGTAATCATGCATTGACAACTAATATAGGTGTAGCTGATGCGGAAGATATAGGAGATTGGGATAGTAAAAATACACAAAGTATTTATAATTCTACCATCATCATTGCAAATGGTCATTTCCTAAAAACAAATAGGACGAGTACATACTGCGATACGAAAGTTAAAATCAATAAAAATGGCAATTTTCACATTAATTCTGGTACCGTTTTGGGTTCAGGTTTATGCCTAGCTATTGATAATGATTTTGGCAATTGTGGTACTTGGAATTTTACAGGGATTACTTGGTATTCTGCTAGAAAGAATGGAAGTAATACACCGGGCGCTGGGTCTGAATCTGCCTTGCAGACTGTTTTAAATAATTGTTTTTCTGATAGTTGTACACCTGCGCCAGTAGACAATGGTGGTGACACAGGTGGCAATAATGAAGTAGTATGTACCGATGAAAACAAAGTGTCATTCTCTTCTGGTTCATATATCATAAATATGGGTATTACCCCACAAACAGATAAAAATGCATTAAAACCATATGGATTGATCTATGATTTGATCAAAAACCATAACGTAAAAGTTATATGGGTTATAAATCCTACCAAAGCAAAAGATGGTGTAGATTTTAGATACAATGGAATCGATTATAAAGGTGGTCCTTTTGTTATTCCAGCAGAATATCGCACACCAGCTGTAAATGCTAGAATTACATCGTGGCAAACAGCAGGCGTAGTAGGTGTTACTACCATTTCTGCATTGACTTTATGTAGTGGTTTTGTCCACAGAGAATTGAAAAATGTCCCTAGATGGACACTTGATAAGAGAAATGGAAAATTAGCGGTTGAATACTTTTTGAATGCTGGAATTCCCGCAACAGCTTTTGGGGGCTTAGATGGTGCAGGTTGGAAAGACCCTTCGGAACTTGATTGTTGCGACGACCTATTTGTACTGCCGCATGCAGAGCCAAGCTGGGCCGTCCACCAAAGATTATACACTTGGAATCTTGAGTGTAAAGGTGGTATCTGGGATGGTTGCACATCAGGAAGTGCCTTAGAAAACATGGTTAATCCAGCCAATAGAAATCAACAAACAAATTTTCTCACTGTAAAAGATCCAAGTTTCACAGGTTCTTCTGGTATTTATGCCAATAGTAATTCACTAATGTTGTGGAGTACTCATAACGATGGATCACCGCCATATACCCATAGACTTCCTGCTGATCCAGTAGCGCAATATATATCTACAACGGACGGAGCACATACCAATGGTGCTGAACAAATTTATATTCCAAGGCAATCTGCAGGTACGGTAGCAAGATGGAATCCGACGACAAAAATAATAGTTTATGATCCTTCGCATAACAATGTACCTTCGCTAAATCCTGACCTACGTAATGCCGCGGCACCGATGGTGTATGGCAGAGGTTTTGGCGATGACAATCGTGGTTTTGTAATGCACTCAGCAGGGCATTCTTATGATAAATGTCAAACAAGTCCAGCACACGTGGCTGCGCAAAGAGCATTTTTTAATTTTAGTTGGTTGGTTGCCAATGACAAAGCTGAATCCATCAATGTAAATAGTCTTCCAGATATTGCCAATTCTGGTATTCCTGCAAGGGTTGATTTTTCACTTCCAAATGGACAAGATTTATCTGGTTTTACCATTGAATGGTCATCGAATTGCGGTGGTACTTTCAGCCCATCTGCCAATCATCCTAACCCAGACTTTATACCACCCAATACCAGCAATCCGACACCTTGTGTTTTAACTGTTTCAATTACAGATGCCTGCGGCAGAACAACAACAGATTCTAGGAGAGTAGAGATACTTTGTGATTATGGTGTTCGTCCTACGGTTGTACACCCATCATGTGCAGGAAGTGCTGATGGTAGTATCCAATTGAATGTGACTGGTTCGAGTGTCTATGGTTCTAATGATTGGACATGGACACGTGCGACACCGCCAGGTTCTGGATCGGGTAGTGCATCTAGTATTTCTAATTTACCAGCAGGAACCTATGTGGTCACCGTTACTTCATTTACAGGTTGTTCTGGTAGTTTTACAGCCTTATTGGAAGAACCAAATGTTTTAAATTTAACAGCCTCTGGTACTAATTTTAGTTGTTTCGGAGGTACGGGTTCGGTCACTCTTAATGTTACAGGTGGTGTACAAGGGTATAGCTACTTATGGTCAGATGGTCCTACCACAGCGTTTAGAACTGGCGTTCCTGCAGGAAATTATCAAGTCACTGTAACAGATGCTAATGGATGTACGGATGTTGCTTCAGCATCTGTAACTGGTCCAAAGTCAGGCATAAATATAAATCTCACAAAAACGAATATTACGTGTTCGAACTTAAACAATGGGTCTATATCTACATCTGTTACAGGTGGAAATGCACCATTGACTTATGCGTGGTCTGATGGATCTACATTGCAAAATAGAACATTATTATCATCCGGAAATTATACTTTGACGGTAAGTGATAACAATGGTTGTACGTTTACAGCATCAACGGAAATTTTAAGACCGTCGCCATTGTTGGTAAGTATTGCAGGCTCACATCCAACTTGTCCTATTGTTTCTGATGCTCCATTAAATCAAGATGGTTCTGTAAGCATTTCTGTCAGTGGTGGTACGCCGAGTTATACATATGCTTGGAGTAATGGTGCTACTACGCAAAATTTATCAGGTTTGTCGGGTGGAACATTCTCAGTGACAGTAACGGATACTAATGGTTGTCAAGATATAAAATCTACGACATTGATACCAGTTGGCTCACTCCCTAATCCTCCATCAGCTATTATCAAATAACGATTATGAATATTTTGTCCTTAACATATTACTTTAGTTTAATGCTTCGTTTTCTAGTATTACGGGCATTAGCTATTTGTAACAGGACGAAATTACTGAAGATATCGATGATTGTTTTTTTAACAATTTCTCTCACTGGATTTTTAAATACATTACAAGCACAGACGACAATTACTAAAAGTATTGCAACAGGTACAGATGATGTAGAAGAAGGTGGAGTGGGTAGTACTTTTGGTTCTGGACATGGTTATATGTACAATACTAGCCCAAGGATAGAACTTACTAGAGATGATCAAGACCCTTCTTCGGGAAATCAAACTGTTGGATTGAGATTTACAGGGATGACCATCCCAAAAAATGCCATAATTACAAGTGCTTATCTAACATTCAGAGGAGTCACACCTGTATCGCCAAATTCAAATTCAGGTACTACCAATGTCACCATTAAAGGACAAGCAGCAGATAATCCGGGCACATTTACCACTACAGCATTTGATGTTAGTAATAGACCAGGTACAAGTGCAACAGTGGCATGGGCTCCAGCAACTTGGTCAGATGCAGTTAATTATAATTCTCCTTCCATTATCAGCATTGTCCAGGAACTTGTCAACAGATCTGGATGGAATTCAGGTAATGCTATGGTTTTTGTAATAAGTGGCACTGGTTCTCGTTCCGCACATGCGTATGAAGGTAGCACTACATATGCACCAAAATTAACAGTTACATATTCTACGGCAGCGCCTTTGAGTCTTTCTACTTCAGTGACAAATGTTTTGTGTAGAGGTAATACCAGCGGAGCTATTGATCTTACTGTATCTGGTGGTATTACAAATTATACTTATGACTGGAGTAATGATGGGCCTGAAGCACCAGACAATGATACGCAAGATTTATCAAGTTTAGCTGCAGGAAGTTATGTAGTTACTGTGACAGATGCAGTAGGAACAACGGCAACAGCAACTGCTACCATAACCCAACCTGGATCTTCTGTAAGTTTATCTTCTGTTGTTACTAAAGTTAGTTCATCAGGTGGCAATAATGGCGCCATCGATCTAAGTGTGTCAGGTGGTACGGCTGGATATTCGTATCTTTGGTCTAATAGCGCAACTACCCAAGACATTTCAAGTTTGACAGCTGGGAATTATACCGTGACTGTCACGGATGGCAATGGATGTCCTACAAATTTGTCCGTTACTGTCGAAACTAATACAAACAATAATATTGTAAATAAACAATTATATTTAAGCGAATCATTGGGACTTGATAGGGTCAATCCTTCAGCTCCACCCTTAGATAATACCACGAGTGTAACACCTACATTGAGTACAGGCGCATCAGGTGTTGTTTTAGAAAATACAAGTACAATTACTGCCACATCAGGTAGCACGGTGACTTTATCTCATACGATCGGGAATGGTGAAAATAGATGTCTATTAGTAGCAGTATCAAGTAGAGATCGTAGCGTAAATTCAATAACTTATGGAGGTGTGTCACTTGTTTCAGTTGGGAATAGGACATACGGGTCAGACGCAAGGGTTTATCTTTATAGTTTAATAAATCCAAATATTGGGACAGCAGATATTGTTGTTACCATGAGTGGTTCTGTCTCCAATGGGGTAGTATTATCCGCTTCATCTTTTTTTGGTATTGATCAGACTGTTCCTTTGGGTACTTTCGCTTCTGCTACAGGCAGTTCATCCACAGCTAGTGTAAATGTTTCTTCTATTGCTGGAGATTATATTTATGATGTGGTAACCTTTAGAAATACATCAAATCTAACGGTAGGTGCTGGACAAACAGAAAGATGGGATCTAAGTAGTGGAACCATTAGAGGAGCAGGTAGTAGTGAATCAGCAACAGCTACATCTAGTACTATGAGTTGGACAGGATCTTCTGCAAGATGGGTCACTGGTGGTGTAGCTTTGAAGCCAGCCAGTTTTATTAATACACTGACTTTTACAGAAAATCCTGTGCTTTGCAGCGCATTGACTATAAAAGCAAATAATGCTATAACTTTTAGTGCTTACATCAATGTAATTAGTGGCACCATGCCAGTGAATCCAAATATTACGGCTGTAATCAAAAACGGAGGTACCAATATCGTAACACTAACTAATCCTACATATAATAGCGCAACAGGTTTGTTAACATGGTCAGGGACTAGAGGCAGTGATGTGACCATTCCTGCTGGTCAAGCGATTTCATTAGATATTACCACTAATCAAGCAGGTGTCAGTTTCCAAATAAGACATGATAGTCAACTTTATCCTTCCAAGATCACCATGCCAGTGAGTACTTTTATAAATGTCAATAATGTCGATGTTTACAATGCTTCCTATCCCAATGGACAAATATTAACGGGTGTACCCAATGTTGGAAATTCTTACATAAGAGTAGCAGTCACAGATCCATTTGGCGCAAGTGATATCACAGGAGTAAATCTAGCGGTGACCAGACCAGATATGTCTACAATAGATATCTCTCTCGATGAATCTTATGTTGTAGGTGCTATTAGCTGTGGCAAAATATACCAATATACATGGCCTAATCCAGGTAATCCAGGAACTTGGACCATTCAAGCTACTGCCAATGAAGGATCTGAAGGTGTAACCCATACGCTTTATATCACAAAAAATGTAGTAATTCCTACAGGTCCAATAGTCCAGACAAAATACTTATATCTCTCTGACCCATCACAAGCATTAGATAGAATAGATCCTGTCAGCACGAGTGATGGCACGACCTCTCAATCTGCTTCTTTATCTGCAACTGGTACTACCACGGCGACTTTTACCCAGAATCCAACAATGTGTGGAGCTTTGTCTCTTGCTAGTGGAGGAGCCATTTCAGTAAAAACTTTCGCTTCAATTATTACAGGATCAAGGGCTACCGTAACAGCAGCAGCAACTTCAAGTGGTTCTGCAGCTTCTGTGTCTAGTGGTAGTTCATTGACATTTTCACACACACCCGGCACAGGGCCAAATAGACTATTACTTGTTGCTGTTTCAGTAGGAAATACAGGGGTGAGCGATGAAGCTGCCCCTGGGACAGTAACTGGAGTTACATTCGGAGGTACGCCTATGACTTTAGTGAGTGCTGTGCATAGCGGTGTCGCTGTGAGATCATACATATATCGACTGCTAAATCCGACTGCTAGCCCATCTGCAAATGTTGTGGTCACAATTGGGACAAAAACTTCAGGCGTTATTGCTTCTGCCACCACTTTTAACAACGTAAATCAGTCTACACCTTTAGGTACGGCTCAAACCTTTTTGGCAAATGGAGGCGATTATTTTGTTGCAGGCAATGTTACTTCAGCAGTAGGAGAATTGATTTTTTCAACTAGTGCCGTAGATGAATATGTCAATGTCCAACAAGGTATCTCTGCTAATGCTGGTCAAACAGAATTGTGGAATAATAGCGGCTTTAATTTTGTAAGTGGTGCCAGTAGTACCATTGATGGTGCTTCGTCTGTTTACATTAGATACAATATGTTGGATTATGAGGATGGTTGTATAGCTGCAGTTTCAATTAAACCTGCTGCATCTTCGACCCTAGTTTCAAATCCAAACATAACGGCTGTTTTAAAATATGGCTCGACTACTATAGCTACGTTAACAAATCCTAGTTTTAATAGTAGTACAAACTTGCTTACTTGGACATCTACATTACCATCCAATGTTAATATTCCTGCTGGACAGGCTATTTCATTAGCTGTAACTACTGCTGAACCTATGGCTGTATTTAGATTAGATTATGATAGCCAAACTAAACCTTCTAAAATCGAACTTCCAGTTTCAAATTATATTGACATTACTTCATTAGACTTTTATAATGCGCCATTCCCAGGTGGATCGATTATTTCATCAGCCAATAATGGTGCTACCGTCTACCTTAGGGCGACAGTTTCTAATCCATTTGGAACAGGTGACATCACAGGCATGGATCTGAACATATCACCGCTCGGAATAAATGTTGCAGCCACATCTGTAGCAACTTCAAGTTGTTCTCGTACGTATCAATATATCTGGAATACACCATCTTCACCAGGTGAATACAACATTACAGCTACAGCAAAAGAAGGATATGAAAATCAAGTAGTAGATTTTGATTTTGTTGATTTTTCTTTATGTCCACTTACGATCAGTCCTGCAGTTATCGCCACACCGACTTGCAATATTCCGGATGGTGGGGACGTAGATCTTAATGTCACAGGAGGAAACGGGCCTTACACTTGGTCATAGTCTAGAACATCTCCGACAGGTAGTGGTAATGGTTCAGGATTACATATGACTGGTTTAGAAGCTGGCGTTTATTCCATAACTGTTACTTCAGTAGGTGGATGTACAGGAAGTGCTAATGTAACCGTGACAGGTTCTGGTGCACCAATAGTCAATGCAGTAGTCACAAATACAGGAACATCATGTTATGATGGAGGTATTAATCTTTCGGTATCAAGTGGATCAGGTAATTATACCTACTTTTGGGCAGATGGCGTGTATACTCAAAATAGAATTAACCTTACACAAGGACTTTATTCAGTCACTGTGACAGACCAAGATAATGGTTGTACAGCTGAAGCTGAAATACTCTCCGGTGCACCAATAGATGCGGGTGTTTTTATTTTATATCCAAGTTGTGCAGGCGGAAATGATGGACTTATCAATTTGTCACCGGTAGGAGGGACAGGTGACTACACTTATTTATGGGCAGATGCTGCAACTACAGAAGATAGGTCAGGCTTGTCAGCAGGTAATTATACGGTAACCATTTCTGACAGTGGAACTTGTACTTCAGTATTTGTTTATACTTTATCAAATCCTGAAGTGTTAGGTTTGACATTAACTAAAACTGATCCAACCTGTATTTTATCGGGTTCCATTATTTCAAATGCAACGGGTGGCACAACACCATATCAATATAACTGGGAAGATATTTCAGGCCCAAATAATCCCAAAAACAGGACTGATTTATTACCCGGAAATTATACACTTACGGTGACAGATCAAAACGGCTGTATTACATCTGCGGTTGGTATCATTGAAGAAGCAGATTGTGACCTTGATGCATATCTTGTCTGTACTTCCAATGTATCGGATGTTTATAAAGTAGACCCAGATCCAACGATTTTATCTTATCAATGGTCAGTGCCTATGGGTGCTGTTATTGTGCAAGGACAAGGGACTTCTCAAATTACAATAAATTGGTCAAACGCTACGCCGGGTTTTGATCAGGTTTGTGTACACTCTATCAATGATTGTGGTGAAAGTTCTGATGTATGTACACCCGTTTACATTAAAACAGTGGTGCCAAGCATTGCTTTTTCTAATCCAGTTTGCGTAGGTCTTAACATTAATTTCGAAGGAAGTGGTGGTGTATCTTATCAGTGGTCTGGACCTAATAATTTTACTTCTAATCTTGCTTTTCCGGTTATCCTAAATGCAACTGCTATCAATAGTGGACTTTATCAAGTCACTGTGACAAATGAAGATGGATGTACCGCTAGTACTTCTGCAAATGTGGTTGTTCATACCAATCCTAATATTAGTTTATCTGCTTTCGAAACATCGACTTGTGAATCTGATAATGGTTCTATTAATCTAACAGTAACGGGTGGCGCAACACCATACACCTATCTTTGGTCCAATGGTTTTTTTGTCCAAGACTTAAATAATATTCCAGTTGGATCTTATCTTGTTACTGTGACCGATGTAAATGGATGTACCAATAGTGGCATTACTTCTGTAAATGCTTCTTCTGGATTAAGTTTGTCAAATACAAAAACTGATGTTACATGTTATGACGGTAATAATGGAACTATCAATTTAACTGTTGCAGGTGGAAGTGATAATTATGAATATCAATGGTCAAATGGCGTCACCACCCAAGATGTATCTAGTATCAAAGCTGGATTGTATCGAGTGACAGTTACGGATAAAGAAAATGGCTGTTTGGGCATGGCAACTGTAGATATACAACAACCTTCTAAGTTACAAGCAGATAAAACTGTAGAGCATATCGATGCCTTTGGGGCTTCCAATGGAGAGATAGAAATTTCTGTTATAGGTGGTTCACCTGCTTATAATTATGATTGGGCTGATCTTAGTGGAACAAATAATCCTGCACAGAGAACAAGTCTGTCAGCAGGTCTTTATGTAGTAACTATTACAGATACACAATCTTGTCCTGAGGTTGTAGCACTGAATCTTAATCAACCTGAAAGTCCATTAACACTTAATATTTTACAGACCAATATTACTTGTTTTGGTAGTGCGGATGGTATTGCTAATCTAACAGTGACAGGAGGAAATGCTCCATACACTTATTTATGGTCTACGGGATCTACTAGAGAAGATTTGACTGGTCTCGTCCCTGGTGTATACACCGTAACTGTGACAGATGCCATGGCTGTAAGTAGCACAATGTCTGCAACAATTGTACAACCACTTGCTATAAATTTTAATGTTTCTAAAACCGATGTTTCTTGTTTTGGCGCCAATTCTGGTGCTATTTCACTCAATCCATCAGGAGGTACATCACCATACACTTACAGGTGGTCAAATGGAAGTATTACTAAAGATATATCAAATCTAAATGCAAACAGCTATGTCATTACCATTACAGATGCAAACGGATGTTCAAACACATCTTCTATTGATATCAATGCTGGAAATCAATTAAATGTCGTTAATGATATTACACATGTTTCTTGCGCTGGTTCAGCGGTAGGTAGCATTGATATATCTGTTTCAGGAGGTAATGGAAGTTATGAATATCTATGGTCAAATGGTGCCACTTCCCAAGACTTAACAAATATCTCAGCTGGAAATTATATCGTCACCATTACAGACTCAGCACTTTGTAGTGCGGTAGTTTCTTCTTCTGTAGTTGAACTATCTTCTATAGCGGCAGAGAGTTTTGTTTCACCACTTTCGTGCACAGGTGTTACGACTGGGAATGTAGATCTAGTCGTAGGTGGCGGGACATCGCCTTATACATATGTGTGGAATAATGGCGCCACCACTGAAGATTTAAATAATATCCAACCAGGTATTTACACGGTAACCATCACAGATGCAGGTAGTTGTAGTATCCAGCATATCGTAAATGTGGTAGAACCTACATCCCTTACAGTGAATGCCATTCAGACTTATACTAATTGTTTTGGAGTAGATCAAGGAAATATCAATACCACAATTTCTGGTGGTACTGCACCATACAAATATGCATGGTCCAATGGTATGTCCACACCTAATCTTACTAATCTTGCAGATGGTGTATATATACTCACAGTGACCGATTATTCAGGATGTTCGTCTACTTCCATTTCTTTATTGGCCCAACCTTCTAAGGTAGTAGTCACAGGTGGTACTATTCCCAATTGTCCTGGCCAGTTAAATGGTAGTATTATGGTTTTTACCACAGGAGGCTCGAGACCTTATATTTTTAATTGGTCTGATGGTGGACCCAATAGTACAGAAAGGACAGGTTTAGGAGCTGGATCTTATGGTGTGACCGTTATTGATAATAATGGCTGTAGTGCATCTACAACATTTGAAGTTAAACCATTGACACTTGACTTTTTTAATGTGATTCCGTCTTGTGGTCGCGATCCAGAAACTGGCAATACCTACGTGAAAGAAAATGGCCAGGTGTATGCTAAAGTATCCGGTGGTTTAGAACCGTATAATTATTCTTGGTCTACAGGAGGCACTTTAGGTTATATAGAAAATCTACCTCTTGGAAATTATTCTGTTACGGTAGAATCTAATGGATGTACCATTACAGGGGAGACGGCATTATCAGGAAATGTTTGTATTCCACCTGTTGCGGCAGATGATTTTTACCTGACCGAAATGAATGTAGGTGTCAATGGTAACCTTGCCATCAATGATTACGATCCAAATACAGAATATCCGCTTACTTTCCTTCCTTTGGGATATATCAATGAAGAAGTAGGAATCATCAAATGGGATTCCACCTTTAATGGTGAATTTCAGTTTACACCGGCAACCAATTATTTTGGAACATTTTCATTGCCTTACCAAATTTGCGATACACTGAATTTATGCGATATTGGTAACCTAACGGTTCGGGTAGAAAAACCTGTACTTGGCGTGGCCAAAGAAATATCTTATGGTCCTATCAATAATGAAGATGGAACTTACGATTTTACATATACCATTCGAGTAGAAAATAAAAGTTTATTCCCACTTACTTCTGTTCAAATCACAGATCATCTTGACGCTACTTTCCCTAATGTCATTTCCTACTCAATTAACAATATAAGCAGTACTCAATTTTCATTAAATAATGCTTATAATGGATCAAACAATATAAATCTATTGGTGGGAAATGATGTGTTAGCACCTTTAGCTACAGGTCTTATTACGATAGATATGACATTGACACCAGGTCAAGAACGCGGTCCTTTCAATAATTCTGCTATTGGGTCAGCTATTTCTCCGCTTGGTGTTTTATTTACAGATGTATCTCAAAATGGTAGCAATCCAGATCCAGATAATGATGGTGACCCTACAAATAATAATGAACCAACACCTTTATTGTTCTGTCCAGCTGCAAATTTCACAGGACCTACTACTATTTGTATAGCAAGTACTACAACCATGTCTCCTTCATCAGGTGGTACGTGGGAAAGTGCTGATCCTACTATTGCAACAATTTCTAATAGTGGTGTAGTTACTGGTATATCCGTAGGCTCTACAACATTTACATTTCATCAAAATGGTTGCTCATCAGAGCCATCTATTCCGGTCACAGTGATCGGCCAGGTAGCTCAGGTGATTGGATCCACTTCCTTGTGTCTAGGGTCTACGACGACTTTATCACCATCATCTGGTGGCACTTGGTCTAGTACAAATCCATCTGTAGCTACTGTCAATAATGCAGGAGTTGTAACAGGTGTAGCCAATGGAACTGCCACTTTCCGTTTTACAGAGACATCAACAGGTTGTACATCTTTGCCAACACAAATAGTCAATGTCAATAATAGACCACTGATAACCATCACAGGTCCGACCTCAATTTGTGTAGGTGGTAGCACTTCGCTTTCTCCTACATCAGGTGGCGTGTGGACGAGTAGTAACCCTTCTGTAGCGACTATCAATAATGCAGGAGTTGTAACTGCAATAGCTCAAGGCATTGCCACTTTTACATTTACATTATCATCAGGTTGCGTTTCCAATCCAAGTAATCCTATCACCATAAATGGCAAACCCACAGCTACTATCAGTGGTGATCAATCCATTTGTATAGGTGCATCTACCCAACTTATACCATCCACGGGAGGTACGTGGGTAAGTAGTCATCCATTGATAGCTTCTGTTACCAATAGCGGTTTAGTTACTGGCATTACTTCTGGTCAAGCTACTTTTATATACACTGAGACTTCTAGCGGCTGTGTATCTAATCCATCATCAGCTGTTCAAATAAAAACAAAACCAATCATTTCATTAACAGGTGATGATGAAATATGCGCAGGGTTGACTACTTCATTCTCCCCATCTTCGGGAGGTATTTGGACGAGTAGCAACACAGCTATTGCAACAATTTCTAACGCTGGTCTTGTTTTTGGAGTAGGTCCTGGGCAAGCCACCTTTACATTCAGAGATAATAATACTGGTTGTAATTCTGATGCTAGTACCGCTGTCACCATTCATCCAAAACCAATAGTGAATTTTATTTGCCCTTTTGTCATATGTGTGGGTGATAACTCATGCTTGCTTCCTGAAGCTTCTGGAACAGGAGGCACTTGGATCAGTAGCAACAATGCTATAGCCCAGATAAATCAAGAAGGCGTTGTAGTGGGTATCGCTGCAGGATCTGTCACATTTACTTATACAGCACCAGCAACTGGATGTATTTCTAATCCTTCTGCATCTATGACCGTTATTGGTAAACCAGTGGTTAATATCGTTGGTTCATCGACTATTTGTATAGGTACGACTACTACATTATCTCCATCTACAGGAGGTACATGGACGAGTAGTAATTCTGCTGTTGCGACCATCAATAATTCTGGTGTTGTGACTGGTGTCTCACCAGGTACAGCTATATTTTATTTTACAGAAACATCCACAGGTTGTATTTCACAAGCTTCATCTCTGGTCACGGTCAATCTACCACCTACAGTCAGTCTTTCAGGGCCATCAACAATTTGTGTTGGCTTCACGACCAATGTGCTCCCATCTACAGGTGGTGTTTGGACAAGTAATAATCCTACTATAGCCACTGTGACCAATTCAGGAATAGTCACAGGTATTTCAAATGGGGTAGTGCAACTGACCTATACATCAGGTAATGGATGTATTTCGACAACTCCGATCCTTATAAACGTTAATGGTAAACCGAGCATCACGCTCAATGGTCCTTCATCAATTTGTATTGGCTCAAGTACATCATTTTTACCATCATCAGGTGGCGTTTGGGTGAGTAATCATCCAAGCATTGCTACCATAACCAATAGTGGTATTGTTACAGCTATTGCACCAGGAACGGCAACATTTACATTCACAGACAATATTACCAATTGTGTATCTGTAACATCCACTTCGATAGTGGTCAATGCTAAACCAACTGTAAATATTTCAGGATCAAATTCTATTTGTGTAGGTGCTATGACCACGGTCACACCTACAGTTAATGGCACATGGTCTAGTAGCAATCCTGCAGTTGCTACCGTTAACAATATTGGAGCTGTATTAGGTATATCAGAAGGTACAGCTACATTTACATTTACACAAACAGCAACAGGATGTGCTTCTGATCCGACAGCTTCTATCCAAGTAAAACCAAAACCTACTATTGAAATAACGGGTGATGCTTCCATATGTATCGGTACTAATACGCAACTTTTGCCATCATCTGGAGGCACATGGACCAGTACACAACCAAGTATTGCTAGCATTAATAGTGCGGGTTTAGTGACGTCTCATCAAGCAGGTAGTGCAAGATTTATATTTACATCAAGTAGTACTGGCTGTCTTTCTAACCAATCAGCTCCTGTAGTTGTACTGCCAAAACCTGCTGTTTCTATATTGGGTAGTACAGAGATTTGTATAGGTGCTACCACGACATTATTGCCCAATAGTGGTGGTACATGGACAAGCAATCATCCTTCCATCGCAAGTGTTTCGAATAGTGGCATTGTGACGGGATTAGCAGAAGGAAGTGCCACTTTTACCTTTGTAAATTCAGAAACAGGTTGTATCTCTAATCCGACTTTACCTATTTTGGTACAGTCTTCAAGTAATTTGAATTTGTCAAATGTTTCATCTTTGTGTGTAGGTTTTAGTGCTACTCTAACAGCATCAACACAAGGTGTTTGGGCTAGTAATAATCCTGATGTTGCTACTATAACTGCAGGAGGTGTTGCGACAGGAATTGCAGCTGGTTTTGTTAGTTTTACTTTCCAGGACAATTCTGGACTTTGTAACAATGTAGTGACTACAGATACAATACAAGTTGATTATTGTATTTTACCAGATTTTAATTTTACGTCTATTAATGTTCTGGTCAATGGTAATGTTCATACCAATGACATGGCACCAGCAGGTGCTACTTATGGTACGCCAATATTGCAATCTAAACCTTCTGAAAGTACACCAAATATTGTCATGAATACCGATGGAAGTTATACTTTTGTAACAAATCAAAAAGGTGAATATATTTTTTCAGTGCCTATTTGTGCTAATGGATTTTTTGTAAATTGTGCGACATCTTTACTTACCATTAATGTGACTGATATTTTGGAACCAGGTAAAAAGCCAT
>Ga0075163_10002532_pt1 | contig 24547 bp, 27 predicted proteins | sample JI1023141ADNA_FD_71478 | JGI IMG/M metagenome (GOLD analysis project Ga0075163, IMG submission 71478) | Wastewater effluent complex algal communities from Wisconsin, to seasonally profile nutrient transformation and Carbon sequestration -... | ecosystem: Engineered > WWTP > Effluent > Algae... | reverse complement strand
GCTGCATGTCGCGATGCATCGGGAAATCTCGGGCGTACGGCGGTTCTCGACCCTGCGAAGGAACAACAGTCCGTCCCCCGTCGGGGACTTCGCAGCGTCGTCTCGGGCCTGCGATCCGGCGTGCGCCCGCCTTTCCCGCGCCTCGCGCCACTCGCCAACCGGCCCACGAACAACCCGGGATATTGCGCCAAGCTTTCCAGCGGTAGCGAACCTTTGTGGGGTCACCGTTGCTTGCGGCACGGCTTCGGGCGCTCCGCCGAAGCCCGTGCTACGACGGTGGTCCGGAGGTCCGATGAGAGCCGTGTCCTGGTCGGTGTTGCTCGTCTTTGCGGCGGGGTGCGGAGGCGAAGACGCCGGCCCCGTGCAAGCGGTCGGCAGCAGCGGTAGTAGCGGCAGCAGCGGCACCGTCTCGACGGTGTGCCGCGCGCAGCCGCTGGTGCAGCTCGCGGCGCCGGTGGCCGACGCGCGCGGTCGCAAGCCCTTCGGTATCGTGGTCGATCTTCGCGACAGCGGCGGCATGCGCGGGCCGCACCCGCTCAAGGTCGTCTTCTCCAAGGGCGAGACGATCATCAAGGTCTTGGGCGACAGTGCCCACGAGCCCGGGCCGGTCACGCTCGCCCTCGATCCTGCGGTCACCCGCGACCTCGAGACCGGCGGCTACACCATCACCGCCACCGCCGGCTGCCCCGCCGGGGCCAGCGAGTCCAAGCCCGGCGAGGCCAAGGCACCGCTGTATCTTGCACGCTTGGGCATGACCCAGCTCGACGTCCGCGCCGGCGACGGCGCCCGCGTGGATTTGATGTATCATGCAGTCGATAAGCAGGTGGGCAACGTCTTCCCCATCGGTTCCGCCGTAGCGTCGCGCATGGCCATCGGCGCCGGCGAGGCCGACCTCGACGACGCCAACGGCGCGCTCCGCACCTTCCCCAAGCCGTGGGCCGATCTCGATTCGCCGCCGGTGGACGACAACGGGGTGGTGGTGGAAGACGGCGTCACGTTCCCGGTCTCGCTCCGGGTGGGCACCAAACCCGATCTGGTCTTCTCGCCGGCCAAGACCGCGCAGGGCTCCAACACCGGGCAGCGCCTGCAGCCCACCGGCCTGGGCGACGCCGCGGCGCCGCCGGTGCGCGTGGTGGTGGAGGGAACGCCTGCCGCCGAGAGCAGCATCGTGAAGGCCGGCGAGCCGGTGACGGTGCGCATGGCCGCCTCGCCGGTGCCCTCGGTGGCCCGGGTGGAACAGGCGTTCCGCTGGCACTTCGAGGCCAAGGCCGCGGACGGCAAGTGGTCCGAGGTTCCCGGCAGCGACCAGGAAGTCACGGTGCGCCTCTACGGCGTGCTCGGGAACACCCAGGGCACCGCGGCGCCGGAGCTCCCGTGGGTCGCGGTGGTGGACGACGCCACTGCGGCAGTGAAGGGCACCGCCAACGACGCCGCCGGCACCCGCGCGGCGCTGGTGCGGCACATCTACGAGGAGATGGGCCTCAGCTACGATCGGGCCCAGGGCGCCTCGCACTACACCGCCTACGCCGGCAGCTACTCCAACGCCTCGTTCCGGCTCGCGCGGTTTCTCAAGCGCAGCTCCGGATCCATCGTGAACTGCAGCGACTGCGCCAGCATCCTCTCCACCTACTCGAACATGGTTGGCGCCGAGCTCAAGTACACCATCATCCTCTCCGGCTTCAATCTGAACCCCATCCTCGGCATCGGGGCCACCACCTTCGGCTCGCCCTTCAACAGCGGGCGCCTCTCGTTCAGCTACCACGCCGTCACCTCCGACGACGCCGCGGCCACCATTTACGACGCGACGCTGGCGGTCGACGGCGACACCACGCCGGCGGAAGCGCCCTACATGAAGAAGCTCGTGCAGGGCATGTCGGGAACCGAATACCTCCAACGCCTTTCCGGGGATCCCCGTGCAAAGTACACCTATGTCGACCAAACGACTTCCGTCGCTTTCTGAGGCGCTCGTCGCCCTTGGCTGCCTGCTTTTGCCGGCATCGGCGCACGCCCAGAGCGCCGGCGACGCGCCGCTGCGCGCGACTTACCCGCAGCTCGCGAGCGCGCCTTCCGCGGCCCTGTATGCGGGCGTGGCGCTGGACCGCGTGACGCTCCCGGGCCTTCATCTCCGGAGCCGCGACGATCAGACGTTGGAGAGCGGCGGCGTGACCCTGGCGTTCGCCGACGATCAGGAGAACGTGCAGACCACCGTGCAGATCGCCGTGGCGCCCGACGCTGCCGGCGCACGGTCCTTCGCGCTCGGGTACCTGCGCGGCGTCTCGGGCATTCTCGACCCCTCCGGCGCCGACGAGATCGCCTATGCCGACGGCAGCGATCGCACGCTGGTGGCCGTGCACGGCAACGTGGCCTACGTGGTGAGCGGAGCGAAGGCGGCTTCCGTCTCTGCCATCGTCAAGCGCGCCATCACCGGCGGCAGCCCCACATTTCCCGTCGTACGCGTGGCCCTGCCCAGCAGCTTCGAGGGCAGCGCGCCCGTCACCGTCACCACCTCGGGTGGCGCCAAGTACCGCCTCCGCGCCACGGGCGGATACGTGGCCCGCGGGAGCGATCGCCCTTCGGTGCGCGCCTTCGGCCCGGGTCCCATCACCGTGATCGCCGTCGCCAGCGATGCCTTCGGACGCGTCACCGAAGCCCGCACCAGCGCCGTCGCCCGCTAGCCGCGCACGTCCTGCCTGCCCGTAGGATGCAGCGGTGACTTCGACGAATCCCAGGGCGGCGGGTGGCTGGGGCGGCCGGCTCATCCTGTCTCCGGGGCGCCTGCTCTCCATCGGTCCGGGGGGCGCGGCCGAGCAGCACGCGCACCACGCAACGCAGCTGGTGGTTGGGCTCCGCGCGGAAGTGAAGCTCGAGGTCGACGGGCGGCGTCTTCGTCGTCGTGCGACGATGGTCCGTTCCAACGTTCCACATGCCTTCGAGGCCGGCGACAACGGCATCGCGCTGATCCTGCTGGACGCCAATCAAACCGCGGCCCGGCAGATGCCCGACTCGTATCACGCGACGGAGCTGCGCCCGATCATCGATGGGCTGGGCGCTCCGTCGGTGGAGTGGAGCTCCACGCAGCTCGCCGAGTGGCTCACCGAGATGCTCGCTCGCCTCGGCGCCGAACCTCGACCTCGGGTCCTGTCTGGCGCTACGCGTCGGGCGCTCGACTACGTGGAGGGCGAGCTCGAGCGCGTGCCTCGGCTCGATGTGGCAGCGGAGCGCGCGGCGCTCTCACCGAGTCGCCTGAGCCATCTTTTTCGACTCGAGGTGGGGCTCCCGTTTCGCCGCTTCGTCTTGTGGGCGCGACTGAAGCGCGCAGCGGAGCTCGCTGCTGGCGGCGCGACGATCACGGAATGCGCCGTTGCAGCCGGATTCAGCGATGGCGCGCACTTCTCGCGAACCTTCCGCGGGCACTTCGGCCTGCCGCCCTCGGTCGTGCTCCCGCTCATCGAGCTCGACCCTCTCGGCTGGCCAACTTCGTAGCCGCAACGTTCAAGCGGATCGCCTTCGCGCCACCTACGCTCGAACGTCGAAAGGTGAGCCTGCATGAACATCGACTCCGCCCGTCATCTTCGTCCGACCCGCATCCTCGACTTCGAGCACCCCGCGATTCAGGCGCTCGTCTCGGAGCGCGGCTGGAACCTGGCGGAGCCAGCCTCGCGCACTGCAACGATCTACGACTTCGTGCGCGACGAGATTCGCTTCGGCTACAACCGCACCGACTCGATCCCCGCTTCGGAGGTGCTCCGCGACGGCTATGGTCAGTGCAACACGAAGACGACGCTGCTGATGGCCCTACTCCGCGCGGCCGAAGTGCCCTGTCGTCTGCACGGGGCCACCATTCACAAGTCCCTTCAGGAAGGCGTGGTGACGGGGCTCTTCTATCGCCTCGCACCATCGAACATCCTCCACTCGTGGGCCGAAGTGTGGCTCGCCGGCCAATGGGTCGGGCTCGAGGGGGTCATCCTCGACAAGGCCTACCTCGGCGGGCTCACCATGCACTTGAAGCAAACGAGTGGGCCTCTCCTGGGCTACGGCGTCGGTACGGCCGACATCGGCAGTCCGACCATCGACTTCGCCGGTGGCCCCACGTCCATCCAGATGACCGGGGTGAATCGAGACTTCGGCGTCTTTCCCGACCCAGATGCGTTCTACGCCGCGCGAGGCGCGAACTTCTCGGGGCCCCGCGCGCTGCTGTTCTCGTCCGTCGTGCGCCATTGGATGAACCGCCGCGTGGAGCGAATCCGCGGTTGCGGCGCCGACGTAGCGTGCGGCCAATCGCCGAAACGGCGCGGCTCGGAGGATCATCGGGGATCCAATCCCTGAAAAACTTTCATGGCGATGGCACGCCACGATCCTGCAAATTGGCGCCGATTTCGGCCTTTCCAAGGGAGGGTTCTTGCGTTGCGGGTGGAGCATTCCATATTCCGCGCTGCCCTCGCCCAAGACCCCACAGGAAATGCTCATGCCCCAGTCTCTCGTTCGTCGTTCTCTCGTTGCTTCCAGCGCCCTCGGTTTGATCCTCGCCGCCGTCGTTGCGGGCTGCGGAGGCACCGAGCCCAGCGACAGCGCCTCGGACGAAGACCTCACCGCCAAGAACCTCACGGCGACCTCGTTCGGCCTGGCCGACAAGGAGATCGCGCTGACCCTCGACGATGGCCCCGGCCCCCGCACCGTGGAGCTCGCGGAGTGGCTTGCGGAGAACAAGGTTCCCGCGACGTTCTTCATGGTCGGAAAGAACGCGAAAGCAGACCCGGCTTCGGTCAAGAAGGTCGCGGAGCTCTCCAACGCGAACAATGGCCTGTTCATCATCGCCAACCACTCGATGACCCATACGACGCCGCTCCCCAAGCAAGGCGTCAACGGATCGATCGACGAGATCGCCAACGCGGACGCGATCCTCAAGGACTCCATCGCGCTCTCGCAGAAGGTCGGGTATCCGGCGCCGACTTCATTCTTCCGTCCCCCCTACGGTGCGTTCACGTCGCTGGGAGCCGCGAACGTCGCGAAGGTGAACGAGAACGCATCGGCCGGCCGCTACACCGGGCCCGTGTTCTGGGACATCGGTGGCGAGCTCAGCGCCACGACCTCTGCGACTGGGCGTGCTGGGGGAAGGTCACCATGGACCGCTGCATCGACGGCTACGTCGCCGAGACGAAGCTGCGAAAGCGCGGCGTGATGCTGGCCCACGACGTTCACTCGAAGACCGTCGACATGCTCACCGGCAAAGGAACGGCCAACGGCCGCTCTCTCATCAAGGAGCTGCGCGCGGCCGGCTTCAAGTTCGTGTCCCTGCGTGCGCACGAGGCCGCCGTGCAGAGCTTCGGCAACCAGGCGCAGCAACTGGCGTCCAACGCCGAGGTCACCATCGACGCGGCGGTGAACAACCTCGGCGGCGGTCGCGTCGTCGTCGACGTGCGCACCGCCGGCGACGCGACGATCAAGGTCTCCTTCGACCAGAACCCTCCGAATGCATCGTTCCGCGGCGACAAGCAGATCGACGTCACGCTCGCGCCGGGCCAGCACTTCGTCACCGTCAGCGCGATTGGCGCGAACAACGCCGTCGTCAAACAAGAGCGCTACACGTTCATCGTCGCGGCCGATATTGCCCAGAACGGCGTGGAGGCGAACGGCACCGACAACGCCGTTTGCGTGAAGTTCGACCTCCTCAAGGTGGGGTCGCAGTTCAACCTCTTCCACGGCAAGCTCGACTGCGGCGCCGCCGGAGCGCAGCAAGCTCCGGGAACCTCCGAGTGCTATCGCTTCAAGGCCACGTTGAGCGCATCGCGGAATCCGCAGCTCGTCGGCGCCAGCGAGTGGAGCACCGAGCTCGATATGACCTACGCGTCGGATCCGTCCGACAAGAGCAAAGTCGGATTCCAGATCGACGCGCGAACGGGTGAGATGGAAAACGGACGTCGCTTCAACTGGAAGATCGGCACCACCAGCCGCCCCGACGCGACCTTCCAGGTGACGAGCTCCGATTGCAACGCAGGCATCTGGCGCGGAACCATCCGCTACGCCAGCGGCTCCTCGGAGGAGTTCCTCTACAAGCGCGCCCAGTAGCGGGCTCGGCCTCCCGACTTGCAACGCGGCCGCCACCCGGCCGCGTTGCGCTTTTGTGCGTCGCGCAGGCGCGCAGGGCAAAGGCCGAGGCTCCGGCGTTCATGGGGCGTACGGTACTCCAAGGTGGGAGACCCGGTGGGTCGCAAGACGTGCAGAAAGCCGAGCGCCGCGCGTGTCCCTGCGATACGCTCGCAACACGAAGAGGGGGGCCGATGAGCGCGGAGGTTTGCTTCAAAGACGAGTTCTCCGTGCTCGGCGTCGAGCCGCCGGTTCGGATCGAGCTGAGGGTCTCCGGTGCAGAGCAGCAACCAACCGGTGCGTTTCGCTGCCGCTACGACGTGCTCGAGCAGCCGAGCGGGCGGCTCGTCTCGGCGCAGCGGAACGTCTACGGCGAAACGAGCCTGCAGGCGCTGCTGCTGTGCATCGTCGTCGGCGCGACCGAAGTCGACGTCGCCATTCGCGACGCAGGTGGGCGTCCCGACCCCGACGAGTGGAGCACCATCGGTCGACTTGTCCGACGACCAGTATGAGCGTGCGGAGCATGGAGTGGGGTTGCGGGTCGAGAGCGGCACCGCTGGTCTTTGCCACAGGGCTGGGATTCGGGGTCAAGGCGGCGATGCGCGCGAGCGCGGGGCAAGGCGTGCTTCATCTCGCCGATCTCATGTGGGTCATGGTCGTGCGCTCTCGTTCGATGAACGTGGCGAGTGTTCTCGTGGCGCTCGCCGGAGCCCTGTCGCTCGCGCTGATGCGCCGCAGGGCTGCTGGAGAGCGGCGCGCCCCCGTGCTCGTGCTGGCCGTGCTCGCGGTCACGACCGGCCTGCTGGGCGCAGCAACTATGCGGGCTCAGGACGATCTTTGCGAGGCCTTGGCGATGGTGCGCGAGATCCAGATTGCCCAAGAGGTGTATCGCGCCGAGACCGGCACCTATGCCAACGTATCCGTGGCGCTGGCGGCCAACCAGGCCACGCGCCACGACGCGCTCTACCCGTCGTGGCCCAACGAGCCGAGCGCTCGAACGCGCCGGTGGAACGCGCCGTGTCCGGCCTCGGTCTGCAAGTCCGGCTCCGACTGGGCGATGCTGCCGGTGCACGTCGACGCGCCGGTGGTGTTCGGATACTCCACCATCGCGGGCCGCGCCGGCGAGCGCCCCATCGCAGACGTCACCCTCGGAGGCAAGAGCGTGCAGTGGCCCGTTCCTGAGCGAGACTGGTACATCGTCACAGCGGTGGGTGATCCCTCGGGCTCCGGCAACTTCGTAACCGTCGTCGCTTCCTCGTTCGCGCCGCACCCGCTGGTCGATCGCGTGAGAGAGTAGGCGGAGTTCATGGCTATGGTGGGAGAGGGAGCACAAATGAGGCTTGGTACTTTCACGATAGAGCGCATGCCCGACCGCGAGCGGGCCGCTGCCGGCTCGGCCGCGGAGTGGGTGAGCCGCATGCTCGTTCACCACGATACGCGTCCTGGAGAATTCGGTCAGTGTGGGGGCTTTCGATGAAAGAGGCGGCAAGCCATCTCAGCGCGGTAACGGATCGCCTCAGCGGGCGAGCCCTGCGGGTTGGAGTGAGTGTGGGCGGGGGCCCGTTCGTCGAGCACAATCTAGGAACCAACGCGCAGGTGGTGCTGGGTCCTGGCGGGCCCGGCGTCATCGCGGTGAGGAACTGGACGACGCCGAACCTCTGTCTGGTCTCAGCTCATCGTTGGCTCCATCTGGGGCCTGGGATGTCGGTGGTGATGGTGCACGAGACCGGCGAAGGACGGCTCGAAGGGACCTTCGAAGACCTGCTGGGGGCTGGAGTCGAATTTCCATTGTTCATGAATGCGAACCGGATCAAGGTTCGCGTGCGGGAAGGGCTCGTGATGTTGATGGAGTACGCATAGTCGTCACGAAGTGTGCAGAACCAAGGGGCGGTGAGGAACGGCTGACGTGGGATGTGGAGCCAAGGTGCAACCATGAACTTCATGAACGTCGATCTGGAGCTGACATCGGCGCGCGAGCTGGGATGGTTCATCGAGGCCGTGCGGGCGTCGACGTACGCCCTGCATTCCGTCGTGGTGGACGGTAGCCATCGAGCGACGCTCGAGCTACGGGACGTGGTCGCCGACGATGCGGAGTCGGTGCTGGAGCGCTTCTCGGAATTGATCGAGGGCCTGGACGACGATGCCCGAGAGAAATGGCGTCAGATCGAAACCAAGGCGTTCGACATCGGCATCCAGTCATCCGCCCGGAAGCACCAGCTGAACGAGAAGATAAGTGTGAAGACGCTCGCGCGCGTCGTCGCGCTCGGCGCGGAGTTGCACATCACCGTCTACGAGCCTGACCAGGACGATGCGCCAGGTGACAGCGCCACAGCATGACGCAAGCGATAGAAGCAGGCATAGTGGAGTGGAGAGCGGAGACCGGCGTGTTGTTGGGCGCGTGCCGGCGGCTCGTCGAATACTATGGGAGTGACGACGAGCTGGAGTCCTTCCACGAAGCGGTCCAAACGCCGCTCTGGCTCGTTGAGGTCCTTGGCGAAGTCGCGTCGGGCGGCGAGATGGACATCGCGAAGTCACCCGCGTGCTCCAGGTTCTCCTGTACGGAGGAGGTTGCAACGATGGTGACTCCACTGATGCAGATCCTGGTCGAGTATCGTCCGGACTTCGTGGTGGATGCTTTCGAGGACCTTGACGAGAAATCACGTAGGCGGTTCATGCTGCCGTACGGAAACTTTCTGGCAATCGTGGGGCGATACCTATGCGGCCCCATGTGGGTGAAGTATCCGCACCTGGCGCCACCCGGCTGGCCGATGTCGGTGGGTGAATGAGCCGATTGTCGAATCGAATGCGTGAGAGGGGCCGCATGCTCGCAAGAACCGTACGTCGTATCGTGGTTCTGGCGTTGGCCCTCGGGCTTGCCAACGCGTGTCATTCCGACCCGCCTCCACGCGTGCAACCGCCGACGACCGCGCCGCCCGAGTCATGCTCCGCTTCGTGCGTGCGGTGGCAGAATGGGTGCCAGATGCATATCCAGGCCGTGGAGCTTCCGTATTGTGGCGGTGGCGAGCCGTGCTTCGGTACGGTGTGCACCCGCGCGACGATGGTTCCCAGCTCGCCAGGGTATGCGACGTGTCGCCAGTGCCTCATCGAACAGGGCGATGCAGCGCGCAAGTGCGCGGTCATGCTCAGGGAGTCGCTCGACTACTGCGACGGGGTCACCCGCTCGTGTCGCGATTACTGCGTGGAGCAGAGCGGCGGGAAAGCCCGCGGCGGTGGCAGCGCGCTGTGGAGGTCGATGTCCAAACCAACGCCTCCTCTCGAGATTCCAAATGCGCCATCGAACTGAGCTCGGGGTTGAGGCAATGCCAAAGGTACTGACAGCGTGGTCGTCCTATGTCGCGATGGCCGCCGCTCTTGGGCTAGGGGGGGCGTGTGCGGCTTCTCCTCCATGTCCGCCTGCCTCGAAGGTCGACGGATTCGGCTGTCGTGAGGAGTGCCGATTGATGGTGCAGGGCTGCGAGTTTTCTGCGACCGAGCGCTTTTCAGACTGCGAGCGTGACCTTGTCCTTCGGCCGTGCGACGCGCAGTGCCGAGTCGATACGGGAGGCGAGGCGCAATGCCACGCCTGCTTGACGGACGCTCAGGCATCATGCGCGCGGGACCTCGAGCGCGACAAGGCACGGTGCAATGCCCGAGGCAGCAAGTGCTCACAGGTCTGCACGCCCGGTAGGGCGCTGTGAGCGGAGACTGTCGCACTACGCCTTGCGTGCTACGCTAGGAGCAACATGAACGCGCGCAAAGGGGGGGCTCGGGTGGAGCGAAATGAGCGAGCAGGCTTCGTTGCGGAAATGCTGGCGCGAGCCGAGGAAGCCCTGGAGGAAGGTGCGGAGCTTCTGGAGGCGGACGAAGTGTACGCATGGGCGCGTGCGGAGCTCGCGGCAGCGCGCGAAAGACGATGAACGCGATCGTTGCTCCGATGTCCGGATGGTACTGCTGGTCGCCGACGTGGCCCGCGGCGGGCGAGTAGACGATCCCATGGAGCGCTTTTTACTCACCTTCACGTGCGTCGCCTCGGCGCTTGCCCTGCTCACCGCAGCTCTCCAGCTCGCGTTCGGCAACCAATCGCTCCGCGCCCTCACCGCGCTGAGCTCGCTCGCTCTCGCGGGCGTCCTCGGGTGGTCGGCGCAGCGCCTCTGGGGGCTCCACGTCGCTGGGGGCGGAGGATTGCCCGACGCCGTGACCCTGTGGCTGCCCCTCGTCCTCTCGGGCTTCGTCACCTTCTGGGGGTCGTTCAAGACGCGCAAGATATCGAGCTCCGGCTTCGGGTTCGAATGCGCGCGGCTCTCTGCCCTCGGCGCGTGGGTCGCTTTTCTCCCCGTGGCATTCCTCGACCTCGCGTACGTCTGAGCTGGCAGGCCTCCGTTGGCCTGGTTCCCGAGTGCTACGCTTCCCGCTATCAGGACCGCGTGGGTAGAGAGAGTGCACCGGCGCGCAGTTGAGCTCGGTAACGCCAATTCGAATGTGGTTGGATTTGTCGACGTCGACCCACGCATCCACGCTCCCCAATTCGGGGATGGTACCCACATAGGACGAATCCTTGGCGACCAGAATGACCGTGAGGTTCGGAGGTAGGTCGGCCGCCCTAGGCTTCGATTTGCACGCGGCGAGCGCCAGTATGGGCAATGGCAAAGAACGTAGATTGGCGACGTCCCATACCTCGTATGGTGCACACTCTTGCCTCTGTCAACGCGATCACGAAGAGCGCAGGTAAACGACACACTCCCATCTCAGTCGACGATGAACAGCTTGGCTCCTTCGGGAGCCGCGGACTGGTGCGCTTCGGCATCATCTGCAACGTGGTAGCTCTGACCAGCCCGCAGCACGAATTGCCTGCCGTCCTCGAGCCGAGTGTGGAGCTCGCCTTCGAGGACCAGGACGACGTGACCTTTGCGGCACCAGTGGTCGGCGACGTAGCCGACGGTATACTCGACCATGCGTACGCGAAGGTTGCCTGCCGTGAGCGTGCGCCAGTACGCCATGCCGACGGTGCCCGGGTGCTCCGTCGCCGGGACGCAGTCCCACGTTTCCACGCCGAATGGAACGTCCGATATCTTCATGCGCGCACCCTACCAAAGACGCCCCGCGGTCGGGATCTCGCTTGCGTCTGAGGTGTGTCTGCGGGAAGAATCTCGGTTCGAGGATTGTCTTGTTGGTCATGGATGCCGACCAAGCGAAGGCCGAGCTCGGGGAGCTGCTTCGGCGCGGCGAGGAGCTGCGCTGGGAGCGCGACCTTGCTGCAGCGGAAGACGCGTCCACGGGCAAGGAGCGGTGGATGCGGGCTCGAGCTGTTGCCGCTCGTCGACGCCAGCCCCTATCGTCCGCAACGGGCGATGTTCCCGCTGCTGAACATCGGCGAAGGGTTGGTCGAGCTCGGGCGTGGTGTCGACGCGTAACCGTACCTCGTGCGCTTGTTGGAGCTCACGCACACGCGCGACACCCGGGGGATGCGCGAGCTTCGGGTGCAGGTCGAGGCCCTGCTCGCGCGGGCAGCGCAGCCGCACGCCTGAGCGCGTTTGCGCGTGGGGGGCGTTCTGGTACGTTCCCTGGACCCGATGTCGGCGCCCGTTTCGCTCCGTAGCTCTGCCAGAAAGCCACGAGGTCTGCGTGCGCACGTGGCGGCGGCCATGGTGGTGCTCACCGGGGCGCTTTATGGCGGGTGCGGCGACGAAGCGGAAGCGCCGAGCACGCCGGCGGTGGTGGGGCCTGCGCCGCTCCGGCGCATGAGCAACAGCGAGTACCTGAACGCGCTGCACGATCTCTTTCCGGAGCAGGCGCCCACGCTGCCGACGTTGCCCAACGACGCCGACGTGGCGGGCTTCGAAAACGCCGCCGAGGCCCAGCAACCCTCCGACGTGCGCATTGCGCGCTTCGAGAGCATTGCCAACATCTACGCCGAGGGTGCCACCCGCGATGCCGCCGCCGTTCGCGCGATCGTGGGCTGCGACGAATGGGCGACCCCCACGCGCGCCACCGAGTGCGCGAACCAGTTCATCGATCGCGCGGGCCTGCGGCTCTTCCGGCGACCCCTCGCGGCCGAGGAGCGCGACCGTTTCGCGTTGCGATTCCAGGGGTGGAAGACGTCCATCGACTTCGAGGCGGCGGTGCGGCTGACCCTGAGCGCCATGCTTCAGTCGCCGCAGTTCCTCTACCGCCCGGAGCCGCCGCCCACGCTCACCGGAAGCAAGACCAAGCTCCTGGCGGTGGAACCCTACGCCATGGCGAGCCGCCTCTCGTTCTTCCTGTGGGAGAGCGTGCCCGACGACGTGCTCTTGGCCGCCGCCAGTCGCGACGAGCTCCGCACCGAGGCGCAGCTTCGGGCCCAGGCCGAGCGCATGCTCGCCGATGCGCGCGCGCGCCGGGTGCTCTGGAGCTTTCATCGGCAGTGGCTCGGCCTCGATCGCATCCTGGGCGACGAGCACCAGTTTCGCACCCCGCAGATCGATCCGGGGTGGACCAGCGCCACGCCCGCCGCGGCCAGCACCGAGTCGCGCCTCTTCGTGGAGAACGTGCTCTCGGGCAACGGCACCTTGCGCGATCTGCTCACCAGTCGCCGCGCCTGGGTGAACGGCGACATGGCACGCATCTACGGGGTCCAGGCCCCACAAGACGCGGGCGCATGGCAGGAAGTGGAGCTCCGCGCGGGTGAGCGCGGCGGCATCGTCACCCGCGTGGCGTTCCTGGCCGGGCTCTCGCATCGCGGCGGCACCTCGCCGCCGATCCGCGGCAACGGCATCCAGCTACGCTTCTTGTGCCGGCTCCCCATGTCGCCGCCGCCGGGCGTCGATCTCTCGATGCCGGTGGCCGATCCGAAAGACGGCCCCAAGACCAACCGCACGCTCTTCGAAGAACGCACCGCACCCTCCACGTGCATGGGCTGTCACCGCGGCCTCAACGGCTTCGGCTTCGGCTTCGAGCACTACAACGCCGCCGGCGCATTCCAGACGCAGGAGCAAGGCCTGCCCATCGACGCCCGCGGCACCATCCTGGGCACCGATGTCGACCGACCCTTCGACGGCGCCATGGATCTCTCGGACGCGCTGGCCACCAGCAACGAAGTGCATCGCTGCGCGACGCGCCAGTGGCTCCGCTACGCCCTGGGCCGCGCGCCCACCGACGAGGAGTATCCGTTGGTGAGCGCCATGGCCGCGAAGTTTCACGAGAGCGGCGGCAACGTGCGCGCCTTGCTGCTCCAGATCGTCACGGCCCCCACCTTCCGCATGCGCAAGGTCCCCGAGAACTGACATGCTGATCAATCGCAGACAGATGCTGACGGCGCTGGGTCTCGGAGCTCTCTCCACGGTCACCAACGTCTCTTCGGCGCCCACCGCCCGGGCCGACGGCGCGGCGCCGCCCAAGCGCATCGTGTTCTTCGTGACGCCCCATGGCCTGGTGCCCAAGTCGTGGATGATGCCCATCGCCGGCGGCCCCACCGACGCTTTCGCCGAGCGCCCGCTGAGCGGCCTCGCGCAAGCCGAGCTCAGCGAGGTGTTGCGACCGCTGCACCCGTTCCGCGATCGCTTGATGCCCATCGAGGGCCTCTCGCACACCTCGGTGCTCGCCGACATCGCCGAGATCACCCGCACCGGCGGCGATCTCAACAACCACTCGGTGGGCGTGGCACACCTGCTCACCGGCACCCGGGCCCTGCAGCGCGGCGGAAGCCCGTGCAGCGGCGGCGCACGCTCGCTCGATCAGGAGCTGGCCCTGCGCACCGGCGCGCCCGGGCGCTTCGGCTCGCGCGTGTACGGCTACGACTACATTCCCAACGCCACGGTGGCGCCCTTCTCGTTCCTCGGGCCCGGTCAGGCCACGCCGGTGGTGGCCGATCCGAAGACCGCCTTCGACGACCTCATGGGCTACTACGTGCCGGTGCAGAAGGGCGAGCCGCGCACCCGCGAGGCCCTCATGGCCTCCATGCGTCCCTCGGTGCTCAACACCGCAGCCCGCGAGTACGAGCTGCTCGCGCCGCGGCTCGACGCGGAAGGCCAGAAGAAGCTCGCTGACCATCGCGATCTGGTGCGGCAGCTGGAGGCCAGCCTGGGCGCCGGCGTCAGCGCCAACTGCGACCCCACCTTCACCAGCACCGGCCAGAGCGTGACCCAGTTCATGCGGCTGATTCGCCTGGGGCTGGCGTGCGATCTCACGCGGGTGGTCACCTTCGTCGCGCCGGTGCCGCAGTGTCCCGAGATTGGCTACCCGGCCGATGCCACGGTGCACGGGTACGCGCACCAGTCCATCTCCGGCGCCACGTCGTGCGGCACCACCTTCAATCCCGTGGCGGAGCGCGCCATGATCGATCTGGGTGCCTGGTACGCGGGGCACCTCGCGACCCTGCTCCAGGAGCTCGACTCGGTAGTGGAGGGCTCGGGCACCGTGCTCGATCACACGCTCGTGGTGTGGATGAGCGAGCTCGCCACCCCCACGCACCTGCACCAGGACACCTTCGCGCTGCTCGCCGGCGCCACCGACTTCTTCAAGATGGGCCGCTACGTGCGCTTCCCCCGCACGCTCGCCAACCCCATCGGCGCCTTTCCGGCGACCGGGCCTTCGACCAATCGCCTCTTCGTCAGCCTCCTCCGCGCCATGGGCCAATCCGACGACACGTTCGGTATGACCACCGCCCAAGGCGCCGACGGCTCCGCGCTCTCGCTCCGCGGTCCTCTCACCGAGCTCCACAAAGCGTAGCCACGCGGAGCAGCGCCGCGTGCGCCGCGACCGCGGAGGGGGTCCCTCGCTTCGCTCGGGATGCCCCCGCAATTCCCGCAATTCCCGCATTTTCCCGTGCCCGTGCCCGTGCCCGTGCCCGTGCCCGACTCTCGCTCGTTCACCCCACTTTTCCCGCAACTCGCCCCCACCCCGGCCGAGAGGAGAGCATCCCGCAACGGACCCCCCGCCCGTTGCTCCCACCCCGACGGTGCGTTTCGCCCGTCCCCGGCTCGGAGAACCCCCATGAAGATCGTCGCTCTCGCTCTCGCCTCGCTCGTCGCCCTCACCACCGCCGTGGGTTGCTCTTCTGGCCCTGCCGGTGGCGATCTCAAGGGCACCTGGTCGCGCAACGATCCCACCTCCAAGTTCGTGTCGCTCGAGACCTTCTACCGGTTCGATTCGGACGCGTTCTCCGAGATGATCTTGGCCAAGGACGCGGCCGGCAAGCAGTACGTCAGCTGCGCCCGCGGCGTGTGGCGCAGCACCGGCAACGAGGTGGAGATCCAGCTCAAGGGCAAGTTGGGTGGTCTCGACCAGGATAGCCAGTACGTGGTCTTCAAGAGCACCTACGACGTCGACGGCGACACCATGACCTTCGTCACCACCGAGGGCAGCCGCACCCAGACCGACTCCTTCGCCCGCAAGCTCGCGCCCCTCGAGGTCGAGCAGTTCTGCAAGGAGGAATTCGCCAAGCTCTCCAAGTAAGAACCCTTTCAATTCCACCCCACGGCGGCGGCTCTTCGGAGCTGCCGCTCGGCGTTTTGTCCCTTTCGGTCTATATCCGCCGCATGGGCGGAGCTCCCACCACGCGCGGTGCTCGATGGCCCTTTTCGGTTGTCCTCGTCGCGCTCGCCTTCGCGTGCCTCCGCGCGGTGTGGATCGCACGCTTGCCCGAGACCGATCTCGACGCCTACGGGCACTTTCGCATCGCCGCGGTGCTCGTGCAGCATCCGTTGCGCCTCGAAGCGCATTGGGTGTGGCTGCCGCTCTATCACTATGCGCTCGCCGCGCTGGTTTTGCTCGGCGGCACGCTCGCTTCCGCCCGGATGCTCTCGGCGGTGGCCACCGTGCTCACGTCGCTCGTGCTGTACCGCTACATCGCGCGAAAGAGCGAGCCCACCGCGCGGCTTGCAGCGCTCCTCTTCTCGGTGGCATCGGTGCCCAGCATCCTCGGCGTGTCGGCGCAGCAGGAGTCGTGGTTCGCGCTCCTCGTGCTCGTCGCGAGCGCGTCGCTCGACGCGCGTCGACCTTTTCGCGCGAGCCTGGCCTTGGCGGCGGCGTGCCTGATTCGCTACGAGGCATGGGGCGCGGCGTGCCTGCTCGGCGCCTGGCTCGTCCTCGAACGGCTCATCGGGCGCAAGCCGTCGGCGCCACTCTGGGTGCTCGCGCTGCCCGCGCTGGCCATGGGCGGCTGGCTCACCTGGCATCGGGTGGAAGAGGGGAGGTGGTTCGCGTTCCTCGGCGAGCTCTATCGCTTCACCCACGCGCAGCGCGAAGGGCTGCCGCACGGCCGGCTCTTTCAGGCGCTGTACTTCCCGCTGCTCCTGCCGCTCGCGCTGTTCGGGCCGGCGCTCCTGCTCTTGCCGCGGGGCGTGCGGGCCTCGCTCTCTTTCGGCTGGGTGGTTCCAGCCGGCATCGCAGCCTTTCTGCTGGTGAGCTACCTGGGCGGCGGATCGCTGGGCGCCATGCGGTACTACGGGGCGCTCACGCCATTCGTGCTGTGGGGCGTGGCGCGGGCCGCGGCGCACCATCGATGGCGCCGGCGCCTGGTGTGGGCCAGCGTCGTCGTCACCTCGCTGGTCGCCATGATCCGCCTGCGCTCCGAGGCGCTCGCCGCCGCGCCGCAGCTCCGGGCTGCGGAGGCCACGATCGGACACGAAGCCGCTCGCCACTGAAACGGTGTGACAGACCGCAGCTTGCTGGGTAGAAGTGCCTTCGATGCCTCCCAAGCCGCGACGGGGCGCCGGCAAGCGACCGGCCGCCGGAAAGAAGCCCGCTCCCCCGGCGGGCATCACGCCCACGCTGCTGTTCGAGCAGGTGAAGAACACGGCGTCCTGGGCGCTCGCGCTGGAGCCGGTGCTCCCGGCCGTGAAGGTGCTTCGCGGCGCGGCGGAGCTCGAGCCGCGTTGGCGGAAGGGCGAAGCCGCCGAGGAGTACCTGGTGTTCTTGCTGGCAGCGCACTTCACCACCGTGGCGACGTTCGTCCCCACCGACGTGGATCAGCGCATCCGGCAGCACGTGTGGACGAACCTCGCCGGCGCGCGATTGGCCTCGGCCATCGACCGAACGCTGGAGGTGGCGGCCTGGGACGTGCGACCGGTGACCGAGCGACACGTGGACCTCGACGACGAGGTGCTGGCCGGGCACCAGGGCGAGTGGTTCAGCGTCCTTTCCGGCGCGCTCGGCCGCGCGCTTTCGCTGGGTGACGCCGCTTCGGCGGATCGCGCCCGCGCCTGGATCGAGGCCGAGCTCACCCGGGAAGCGCGTCTGGTGCAGTATGCACGCAAGCACGGCACCCCGCAGGAGCTGCTCTCGGTGGTGACCACGGTGGCGCACAACCTCGGCGATCTCTCGCGGGTGGTCGACACCTGGTCACCGGCCATCGCCGCCTCCGACGTCGGTCGCCGCTACGCGCGCCTGGGGCACGAGGACGGCGCGCGCTTCGACGGCGCGTTCGTGTACGCCGGCGCCCTCAACAAGCAGCTCATGGCGCTGGAGAACCATCGCTTCTTGCCGCTCCGCGGTCCGCGCGCGCTGCGCCGGGAGCGCGCGTTCTTGCTCCCCTTCGGACCCTACTTCTACGACTGGGGCAAGACGCTGGGCACGACGCCGCTGCTCGCCGACGAGGAGCGCGCCGAGATTCTCCAGGCGCTCCTGGGCGTGCACGAGCGGCGCACCGAGGAGAACGGATGCCTCCGGGCCATCGCCGGCATGAACGCCGGATACCCCGGCGGCGTCGACAAGCTCGGCAAGCTGCTCTCGGCGGAAGGGCGCATGTCGCTGCAGCGGGGCGGCGTTCGCCAGGCCCTGCGCCGCTCGGAGCCGGAGTTCTTGCGGCGCTTTCACGAGGCGGTTGCGCGATGACGCGCATCCGCTTGGTCCGCGAGGCCGACACCGAAGCCATCGTGGCGCTCTGGCACGCCGTGTTCGCGGAGTACCGCGACGCGACCCGTCCGCACCGGGATCCGCGCGCCAACATCGCGCGGAAGATCGCCTTCGGCGACGAGCTCTTCTTCCTGGCCGACCGCGACGGCGCGGTGCTCGGCACGGTGATGGCCGGCTACGACGGGCATCGCGGCTGGATCTACTCGCTGGCGGTCGATGCCGCCGAGCGGCGCACCGGCATCGGCCGCGCCCTCCTGGTACGCGCGGAGGCCGCACTTCAGGCGCGCGGGTGCCCCAAGGTGAACCTGCAGGTGGCGACCCAGAACGAGGGCGCGCGAGCCTTCTGGCGCGCCGCCGGCTACGCGCCCGACGACGTGATCAGCCTCGGCCGCCGCCTCTAGCCCGGATTATTCATGGGCCGGCAGGCGAATGGCACGAGGCGCGGGAAGGACGGGCGCACGCCGGATCGCAGACCCGAGACGGACTGTTGTTCCTTCGCAGGGTCGAGAACCGCCGTACGCCCAGGATTTCCCGATGCATTGTGACATGCAGCCCCGGAACCATGAATAATCCGGGCGAGGGCTCGCTCAGTTCTTCCGGCGGTCGTTCTTGTTGCGCTGGTTGGTGGGCTGCGAGTTGTGCGCCGGCACCAGGCAGCCGCCCTCGGAGCGCCCGCGGATGACGAAGCGCGTGCGGCCCTCGGTGTCGAGACCGGGCAGGATGCGCGCGAAGCGATGCGGGGGCGAGGCCACCACCGCGCCGAGCTTTCCCGCAGCGTCGGTCAAGACCGGTCCGAGCGCAGCGTCGAGAGCGCGATCGCGGTCTGCCGCGACGGTACCCGGGGCGATGCTCAGCGCAAGCTCACCCTCCACGTGCTCACCACGAACGTTCAGCGTATCGGTCATGGGGAGACCCTACCACGGCTCCGCCTTCCGTGACGGCAACTCGGCCGCGAACTGACTCGCGCGTCTCCGCCTCTCGATCGGTCACTTGTCTCGCCCGTACGCGTGCCCGTGCCCGTGCCCGTGCCCGGAGTCGCGGAACTTGGATAGACACCGGCGCCAGCTACCGAGGTGTGTCGCGACGGCTCGATGTGTGGCAGCGCGCGGGAGCTCATGGTTCCGAGAAGAAGGAGCGTTCTCCGATGACCGCAGAACCATCGCCTTCGAGATCGGGCACGGGCACGGGCACGGGCACGCGTACGGGGAAGATTCACGAATATGGGGGCACACCCTACCCGTGGTACACGCGGGAGGCGACGATGGACCCCTGCTCCACGTCGAACACCTCGGCCACCGCCATGGGCGGCTCACCCGGCGCGTGGCGTGTGTACTCTACAAACACGCCGCCGGGCCCCGCGGTGATTCGCACGATCTCGTAGCGCAGCCCCCGGAGCCGTTCGAGCGCTTCCTTCCACCAGGTGGTGAGGGCGGCCTTGCCCCGGAGCTCCCCGCCGGTGTCCGGGTGGAGTGCGCGGATCTTCGGCGAGGTGTGGGTGCAGCTCTCGGCGTAGAGGCCCAGGAGGTCGTCGATGCGTCCGGCGTTGAAGTGGTCGATCCAGCTCCGGGCCAGCGCCTCGTTGCGTTCCACGATGTCGAGCGTCATGCGCGCAGTTCAGCAGCTCCGCGCGCCGCCCACAAGCGGCTCTCAGACTCCGCGCAGCGCGGCTCGGGTACTGCCGTCCGGATCGCTCCCGCCGGCGGTGGTGGGCGTGGCGCCGTGATTGTGCTGGCCTCCCTCGATGACGGTCAGCGGCGGCGGCGGCTTGCGCGGCAGATCGAGCGTGAAGACGCAGCCATGGCCCGGCACGTCACGCACGCGAATCTCTCCGCCATTGGCCTTGGCCGCCTTGCGGCAGATGGAGAGGCCGAGGCCCACCCCGGAGCGATCCGCGCTCCGCTGCTCGAACGGGCGAAAGAGCTCTTCCGTCTTGCCCGGCGGGAGCCCGCCGCACTCGTCTTCGATATCGAAGAGCACGCGGTCGGCGGTGGTGTGGGTGCGCAGCGTGACGTGGCCCATCTTGGGCGAGAATTTGAATGCATTCTGCAGCAAGTTCGAGATGGCGGCGGCGAGGATCTGCCGGTCGCCCTCGATGGTGACGGTGGCCTCGACGGTCGTGACCACGAAGTGAATACCCCGGCCCTGGGCCTGGATCGCCGCGCCGATCTCCGCCTCGCCGAGAAGGTCGGCGACGCTGATGCGCTCGGTGCGCACGGTGCCGGCGTCGAGGCGCACGTCGGCCAGCGAGCGATCGATGAGATCGCGGAGACCCATGAGGCTCCGCCCGTGCACCTGGCCGGTGCTGCCGGTGGCCGAGACCTGCCCCCGCTGGATGCTGTCGAAGGAGAGCACCGCGGTGTTCAGGAGATTGCGCATCTCGTGGGCGAGCACGCCCAGCCGCTCGGTGCCGGTCTCGGTGATGGTACGTTCGCGCTGAAGGGCGTAGGCGGTGACGGCGCCGGCGATGGCGTCGTCGAGGCACAGGTTCAAGATGCGAAACTCTTCGCTGGGAATGGCGACCTTCGCATCGATGGCCAGCTGAGTGATGGCCTGACACACGTCGCCGTAGTCGTGCACCACCTGGCCGATGGTGAGGCCCATGTCGAGGAGCGTGCTGCCGTGGCGCCCGCCGCTGCTGACGATCTCCGGGTGCGGCACCGGGTCGGCGGAGCGCTCTTCGCGCAGCGCCTCCACCAGCTGATCGAGGAACATGGGAATGCCGTGGGTCAGCTCCATCACCGTCGGCATCGGTGCCGTCCGCGCTTCGATGCGCGGTCGCGCGCGCGCAATAATCGCGTCGCGATTGGCGATGATGAACTCGTCCAGCATGTTCCGACAGTGCGCCCCGCCGTCGGGAATAGCAAGGCAAGGCGCGCGCCGCCCGGAGATAGACCGGCTCCACCCGTAACTGCTCTCTTTGTCCGCGCGCACTGCGTGCAGACTCTGCACGAGTGTGGCGTTTATGTGGCGGCGCGGTGCGCGAGCGCCTCGAACACCAGCGCCACCGCCACTGCGCCCGGATCGGAGACCCCGCGCAAGGTTTCGGCACGCAGGTATCCCGATCGGCCGGCGCGGGCCACTTCGAGGGCGGCGGTGCGCTCGGCGCCATCCCGTGCGGCCACCGCGGCTTCGGCCACGGTGCCGCCGCGCGAGAGCACGGTGACGGCCGGCACCAGGGCGTCGAGCATGGTGCGATCGCCCTCGCGCGCGCCGCCGTACTCCTGCACGCGCGCCACACCGGAAGCGAGCGCCGGGCCTAGCGATGCTTCGCGCTTCATCGCCGCGCTCACCGCCGCGGTGAAGATCCCCAGCAGCACGCCGCTGGAGCCGCCCATGGCCGCCGAGAGGTGCTGCGAGAGCGCCGCGAAGAGCGCGCCGATATCCGCGAACGGTAGCGTGCGCTTCTGCGCCAGGAGCGAACGCGCCGCGTTGGCCAGGGTCGTTCCGGTGTCGCCATCGCCGATCTTCGCGTCGAGCGCATCGAGGTCCGCCTCGCCCGCGATGAGCGCGCCACACACCGCATCGAAGGCGGCCTCGCGATGCGCGTCGGACGAGGCCGCGAACGACGCATGGCGCATCGCGGCCGGCAGCGGCGCGAGACCGAGCGCACCGGTGGCCCGACCCCGAGGCCACGCATGCGGACCCACCGGTGACAGCAGCGCTGCCTCCAGCTCGTCGTCCAGCGCGAGCACCGAGATGGAGAAGCCCTTCATGTCGAGGGAGGTCATGAGCGCCGCGGGCCCGAACACCCACGCGGTGCGCTGCCCCAGCGCGCCGGTCAGCATGGCGTGGAGCACCACCGACATCTCGATGGCCGGCACCCCCCCGAGGTTGTTGAGGAGCACCGCCAGCCGACCTTCGGGCGCGGCCGCTCCGAGCCGCGTGGTCATCTGCGTCACCAGGCCGTGCACTTCTTCCAGCGCCACCTTCTCGGCGCCGGGCTCACCGTGGATGCCCAGCCCCAGCTCGGCTTCGGTGGCGGTCATGCGGGGCTCGGCGCTCTGCCCCGGGATGGTGCACGAGGTGAGCGCGATGCCCAGCGAGGCCACGCTGTCGGCCACGCGCTGGGCCGCCGCCTTCACCGCGGCGAGTGATGCGCCGCTTTCGGCCAGATGGCCGGCCACCTTGTGCACGAACAACGTGCCCGCGACGCCGCGCGGCTGCGGGGCGCCCGGGATGGCCACGTCGTCGGCCACGAGGACCGTCTCGACCGCGAGGCCCATGGACCGTGCGCGCTCGGCGGCGAGGCCGAAGTTCAGGCGGTCGCCGGTGTAGTTCTTCACCACCAGGAGGCATCCGGCCTCGCCGGTGACCGCCAGGATGCCGGCGAGCACCGCGTCGACGCTCGGCGAAGCGAATACCTCTCCGGACACCGCCGCGGTGAGCATGCCGCGACCCACGAAGCCTGCGTGCGCTGGTTCGTGGCCCGCGCCGCCGCCGGAGACGATCGCGACCTTCGAACGATCCCAGTCGGTGCGCACCACCACCTTGATGTCCGGATAGCCGTCGAGCCGCGCCAGGTGGCCCTCGAGCATCAAGGTGCCGTCGATGGCCTCGCGCACCAGTGCGCCGCGGGCATTCATGAAGTGCTTCATGGCCGCATCCTAGCTCTCCAGGAAGGCCTTGGGACAATCAGCTCAGTGCCCGCGGCGCGAGGATGCGCTCCAGCGACGACAGCGCGGGATCGAGGGCTCCCGGACCGAGGTGCACGCCGCGCGCGACGGCGCTCACCGTGAAATGTGCCGGGCCCACCGCGAACATGCGGTGCAGGGTCATGCAGTTGGTCTCGTCGAGGACGACGCACGAGAGCGGCCGCGGTCGAGACGCCTGGGTCGCACGCTCGGAGAGCACCAGGAAGAAGGCCGCCGAGCCCGCCACCGTGTCGACGTCCACCGCGCCCTTGCTGGCCGCCAGCGGCAGACCGGCTTCGTCGCTCAGGACCAGCGAGGCGAACCCGGCCTTCTCGGCGATGGTGTCGAGCAGGCCCGGCAGCTCCACCAGGCCGCCTTTTCCGACCTCCAACTTGGAGAGCTCCCGACTCACGCGCTCGCGATCGAGCATGGGCGTCACCAGGCGCCGAAGGTCGCCCTCCATCTGCATCGCGGCCGGAGAGCGACGCTCGAGACCGGCAAGGCGTCCGCGCACCTCGTTGCGAAATGCGCCTTCCTCCGTCTCTCGCATCTGCGCGGCCGTGAGGAGGACGCGCACGTCGCGCTGGAGCGGGCCCAGCGACTCTCCCAGCTCCAGGGGGTCGCGCCGACCCTGGAGCCGGCCCTCCGCCGCTGCCAGCTGCATGCGCAGGGACCCGCGTTCCTGCTCCCAGGCCGCGCGGGCCCGCATGATGCGTCCCTTGCCCAGCGCATATCCCGCGAGGACCAGCACTGCAGCGGCGCATATCGTGAGCGCGACGACGATCGGCATCATGTGAACCCCATTTCTCGCAGGCGTTTCAGATTGGCAAGGACGCGCGGTTCGCTCGGTTGAATGGCGTTCGCCCGCAGAAACGCCCCCAATGCGCTGGGAAAGTCCTTCTCGAGAAGGGCGTCGACGGCGGTCTCGAAGGCCTCGTCGAACTCCTGCTTGAGGCTCTGGGCCGAGAGCTGCCGCGGTACCGTGGGCAACGCCGGCGGCACTTCCACGTGAACGCTCGCTTCGGCGAACACGTCGGCCCACTCGTCCTCGCCCGCCTGCACGTCCACTGGAACCGAAGGCGGCGCCGGCGTGGTGACATGGTCTCCGCTGCGCACCGCTTCGTCGTGCTCCCGCGCGAGATCGAGGAGCACGCTCTCGGCCGGGCCCTCGATGTTGCGGGTGGTCGTCTCGCCCTTGCGCAGGGTCCGGCAAGCCACGTGGGTTCCCCCGAGAAAGACCATGCGACGGAGCGCCTCGAGCCCGGTCCCCAGGCCGTCTTCCGCGCTCCACAGATCGCCGCCCACGATGACGATGCGTCCCCGCTCCGCCGGTGACCACACCTCGATGGCCACCGAGTGACCACCCATGCTGGCGAGCTGCACGTAGTCGGTGACCGCGAAGGGCGAACGCGGGCCCATGGTGAGCTTCTCTTCCACCATGGCGCGCAGGCGGTCCATGCCGACGGGCTTTTCGTAGACTTCGATATCGCCGCGGGTGGGGAGTCGATGACGAAACTTGTCGACGTAGGCGGATACGAACACGATGGGGGCGTGCATGCCCAGCTTCTCCAGCTCGGCGGCCACTTCGATGCCCGAGCCGTCCGGTAGGTCCAGGTCGGAGATGACCAGGTCCGGCGCGTGGACGCCGATGAGACGCTTGGCCTCGCGCAAGGTGCCGGCATCGCGGATGGCAATACCGTCCAGCTTCGACAGCCCTCGCACCATGGAGAGGCGCAGGGTGTGCTCGTCTTCCACCAGGAGAATGCTACGCGTGGGGGTCATGGCTGTTCGGGCTCCATGTCGAAGAGGAGGTCCACGCCGCAGGCCAGGCCCTCGCACCAGGCGATGAATCGCTCCACCATGGGCTTGCCGCGGAAAACGGCACGGGTGTGGCTCCTTTGCGACGGAGTGGAACCGAGCGAGATCGATCACTTAACCCTCTTGAGGCGCGGCTTGGGCGGCGGCAGAGGGTCAGGGAGCTTTCGGTCCTCGTAGCGTGAAGC
>Ga0075163_10002531_pt1 | contig 24555 bp, 27 predicted proteins | sample JI1023141ADNA_FD_71478 | JGI IMG/M metagenome (GOLD analysis project Ga0075163, IMG submission 71478) | Wastewater effluent complex algal communities from Wisconsin, to seasonally profile nutrient transformation and Carbon sequestration -... | ecosystem: Engineered > WWTP > Effluent > Algae... | reverse complement strand
ATTGGGTATGGTTCGATTGGCAAAAGCGACATGAGCAAGGCCGTTATTATAATCCGTGCCGTCATTGACGATATCATTGGATTGAAATAGTGTGTTAGAAAGAGTAACTATCAAAGCGACAATCAAGTATATTTTTATCCATGCCTGCGTGTAGAGATTTGCTTCTTTGTTATCTTAAACTAATCCAATTACTATCTATAGTTGTGAGGCATAGAATTCCCACTACGTTCAGGCCATCGCTTGTAGTCTGATTTTTAATGGTGTTTATCGAATAATAGATGATGCATTTTCCTGAGGTTGATATGCCGGCAAATTCAGTAGGTCTGCAGATTTACCCAGTCTGGTAAACGAGGTATAAAATCGTTCCAGATTGTACAGTCGGGTAACAAAAGAGCTTGTCCTTTACTTTACTTCAAAACCTGCCATTTGTGTATCTCTTGAATTTCCGCCGGTAAATACACTGAATTTTCCGGGTTCCAGGATGAGTTTTCCATCCGCAGTATAAAATGAAAGCTCTGTGGCAGTAAGTGTGAAGCTAACCGTTTTACTTTCTCCGGCTTTCAATGTAATTTTTTCAAAGCCTTTTAACTCTTTTACCGGACGAACTATGGAAGCTGCATGATCCCGAATATATAATTGCACTACTTCATCACCACTCCTGCTGCCACTATTAGTTACAGTAACCGTAACAATGAGTTTACCGTTTTTGGCTATTGATGTAGCAGATAATTGCGGAGCAGCATAGGAAAAGTTGGTATAGCTCAACCCAAAGCCAAACGGATAAAGTGGTTCATTGGGTATATCCCTGTACCGGGCGAACCAATTACCCATTCCGTCAGTTTCGGTGGGGCGGCCTGTATTGAAATGATTATAATATACCGGTATTTGACCTGTGGCATAAGGAAACGTCATTACTGTTTTGCCTGAAGGATTGTGATCGCCACTTACCACATCAGCAACAGCATTACCATGTTCAGTTCCCAGTATCCAGCACTGCACAATGGCGTCAGCAAGTGGCTCAATGGGTGTGAGTACCAAAGGCCTTCCGCTGGAAACCAAAACAACAATTCTCTTACCTGTATTTTTTAATGCTTTCAATAATTGTAATTGCGAAGCAGGAATTTCAGGATAGGCAAGCGCCCTGTCTTCACCCGCCATTTTACCACTGAGGCCGATGTTCACCACAACAACATCGGCAACAGCCGACATCGTCACTGCTTCATTGATGAGTGCCTCATTGGTTGTAAGATCAGTATGGTATCCTTTGGCAAACTGCAGGTTGCTGAATTTGCTTTGAAACCCTTCATACACCGACACTGCATTGCTGCTTTTTCCCTGCGCAATCCAGAAATCAAACAGGTCATCCTTACTCTCAGCATAAGAACCAACAAGCAACACTTTGGCAGAAGCTGCCAATGGTAATGCCTGGTTATTGTTTTTCAGCAGCACAACAGATGAACGTGCTGCAGTTTGTGCAATGGCACGGTGTGCTGCAGTAAAAATGTCAGTACGTTCCCTTTCTTCATTACAAAACCTGAATGGGTCTTCAAACAAACCGAGCTTGAATTTATAATATAGTATCCGGCCCACTGTTTCATCCAGTTGCTGCATCGTTATTTTTTTCTCTTTTACAAGCTGCGCCAGGTGAGTAATGGTTACATTGCTTTGCATATCCACATCACTGCCGGCAGTGAAAGCTTTGAATGCAGCATCCTTTCCATCTGTTGCATAACCATGCGTGATCATTTCGCCGAATGAAGCCCAATCACTCACCACAATACCTTTAAAACCCCATTGCTTTCTCAATACATCACCCACCAGGTATTTATTACCGCTGGCGGGCACACCTTCAAAAACATTGAACGCATTCATCACCGTTGCAGCGCCGGCATTTACGGCAGCCATGTAAGGAGGCAGGTATTTATTCCATAACACGGCTCTTGAAATGTCAACCTGGTTGTATTCTTTTCCTGCTTCCACAGCACCATAAGCGGCAAAATGCTTTACTGTAGCCAGCACATGTTCTGCATCATTTAAATTTCCCTGCAATCCTTTTACTCTTGCTGCCGCTACTGCACTTGCATAATACGGATCTTCACCTGCTCCTTCCATTACACGACCCCAACGTGGATCGTTGCTGATATCACACATTGGCGCAAATGTCCAGTGTAACCCAGCCGCAGAAGCTTCTTTTGCAGCAACTGACGCATTGCGTTCTATCTGTTTAATATCCCAACTGCATGCTTCTGCCAGTGGAACAGGAAAAATTGTTTGGTAGCCATGAATAACATCATAGGCAAATAACATCGGAATACCGAGCCTGTTTTGCATAGCCACTTGCTGAATACTGCGTGTGTCTGCAACGCCAATTACGTTGAGCATAGAACCCGCTTTCCCCTCTTTCACCAGCTGCATTTTCTCCTTTTGCCCGGCATCATTCAATGCCGGACCGGTAAACGCACCGCCATTTATCTGGTTGAGTTGGCCCACTTTTTCATCCAGTGTCATCCGGCTTAATAGATCTTTGATCCGCTGTTCCACCGGAAGCTTTGCATTTTTATAAGGTAATCCCGTTTGTGCATTCATGTCCTGTAATCCGAGTAAAAAAAATATGATTATCCAGTACTTTTTCATTGTCGTATATTTTGAATTTTAAAAACCTGCGCTTGAATAAACTTAATACATCTGAATTGAATTTTTCACCAATTAGCCAGGCAATAAAAAAATTAAAAGAAATTCCGCCTTTGTTGCCAGCCGGGCGGTTCCCCTTTAGCATACCGGCAATACTTCGGTTACTGATGCTGCACTTGCTGGCCCGGATCCGGCAAGGTTAATTAAAGGGGAAATCAAAAATTGGTTTACCTGCTTAAATTTTTGCTGAAAACATACCAGCCCTGCCCAAAGTAACTGTTGCAGGTTCTCTAATTAAAACCAGTCAATAATTTGATTTCATTCCGGTATAAAATGATCTTCTTATCATTTTCCAGTTGCTTTAAGAGCCTGGAAATCACCACCCGGGATGTATGCAATTCTTCAGCAATGAGATAATGCGATGCTTTAATGACACTGGAACCCGTGTGGCGCTGCTTCTCTTTCAGGTAGGCGATGAGGCGTTCGTCCAGCTTATGAAAGGCTATACTCTCAATGGATTTTAACAATTCCAAAAACCGCTCGTTAAAGCTCCGCATGATATAACTTTTCCAGCTGGGGTATTTGCACAGCCACTCTTCCAATTTCAAATGCGGTATGGCAATCAGTTCCACATCGTCTTCAGCGATGGCTTTCACTTCACTTTTTTTGGCCTCCATACAGCAGCTGTATGCCATGGAACAACTTTCGTTGCTGGATAAATAATACAATAGAATTTCATTGCCGTTATCATCCATCCGTAAAACTTTGATGGTGCCCTTTATAATGATCGGCATCATACGGATGTATTTACCATAGTCCATTATAAGGTCGCCCTCTCTAAAATTTTTCACTTCGCCAAACTGCTGCATTTCTTGTAATAAAGCAGGTTCAAAAGTTGCATCAAAACCCGTTGAATTTGTCATAGCCGTTTTAAAAATGATAGTTCAGTACTACATTATACTGCACCATATTCACTTTGTTTAATTCAAACTTTTTATTGTTATAAGTTTCCCCTGTTCTCCATTTCCCCACTATTAAAAACTGTGCATCCAGCCCTTTCAATGCTTTATTAAAATCATACCGTACATCTGCATTTACCTGGATGTATGAAGGTACACCATACTTATTTAAACGGAAATTTTTTACATCGGGCAACTGGTAATAGCCTGCTGCCAGTGATGTTTTCAGTCTTGCTTTCAGGATACTGTAATTTACTTTACCCATAATTGCCTGTGCATCGCCAAAGCCTTCATTCCGTTCACGGGGCAAAAAAGTAAAGAAAGGCTCCCGTCCCCATTCACGGGGCATCAGGTAGCGGCCATCTGCAGTAATGCGGTTGTAATTGACACTGGCTTCCCACTGTTTGTTTTTCCATCCGGCTTTTGCTCCAAACGTAATGGCCTTTCCACCTTTGTCAAAATACGTTTTAGTGGCATCTTCATTGCCGCCATTGTTCACGGCATCCTGCCGGATGACCTGTGCAGATGTAAAAATGGTGCTTCTATCCTCCAGTGGAAATTGGAGATCTGCCTGTAACATGGCAGTGTTAAATATATTTTCAGTAAATACATTCCAGGCATGCAGGTTTACATTTTTAGCCGGTTCCCAATGCACACCAATAACAAACACCCCCTTACTTTCCAGGTTATCAGCGTACTGAGATTTGCTTCCATCAATATGTACACCAGTAGGATATATGCCTATAGACTCACCAACGCTATAAAACTTTGTTGTTGCCCGTGGCGACATTGAATATAGCCAGCCCCCTTCGATCTTAAATTTTTTAATTTCATTTAATTCAAACCAAAATCCTTCTACGCCGGTTGGTCTCATCCTGCCATCCTGCAGGTTAATAAATGGGGTATTTATTAATTGCTTGCCAAAGATGATGCTGGAACTATTAAAATTATATTTCAGATAAAATTCTTCGAGGCGGTCTATATCATCTTTATTATAAGGGTCTTCCACATCAAACAAAGCAATTTCATACCGGTTGAATTGCCCGGTGGCACTATCTGCCTTCCCTAAGTTTGACGAACCAATATTAAAGCTATAAAACCCACTTACCGAAAATTGAAAACCATGAAACTTTGCCGTTGCGTACCTCAATCCCCCGCCGGCTGCATTTGCATAATAATCAGTAAGGCCTTTTTTATTTTGTGTACTCATGAAAAAATACCGGAAGTGGCCATTGAAATGACCATTTTTAAAAGCAGTCAATATGGAACAACTGGATTCGGCGGTTACACTATCGCCTTTATAAATAACTGCTTTATCCAGGATATCGTGGTGCTGGGAAAAAGAGATCCCTGCTGACAGCAACATCATTGCCGCCAATAATAATCGTATCATTAGACGTGTAAAAATTTTATCAGCAAATGATTTCAACAACAAACGCCGCCCTGGTTAATTGCAGATCAATGTGGTAATTTTTCTTTAATAACACCGTATAAATAAGTGCCCACTATTGCAAAAAGAAATACAATACCCATGCTTAAAAAACCGTACCCAATATTCACCACCATTGGCCCTGGGCAGGCGCCGCTCAATGCCCATCCTAAACCAAAGATTGTTCCGCCAACGAGGTACCGGATGATCGATTTGTCTTTTGGATAAAACAGTATGGGGTTACCATGAAAGTCTCTTATTTTAAATTTCTTTATCAGTGCAACACCAGTAACACCAAGCACTACTGCGGTACCTATAATACCATACATGTGAAATGCCTGGAAGCGGAACATCTCCTGGATTCTGAACCATGAAATGGCCTCCGATTTAGCCATCACTATACCAAACACAATTCCAAGCAGTAAAAATTTTATAAACTTCATACAATTAAAATATTAAAGGGAGAATGAAAAATGTCATTGCCAAACCGCCAATGAAAAAGCCAATAACGGCAATCAATGAAGGCAATTGCAGATCAGATAAACCACTGATTGCATGACCGGATGTGCAGCCTCCGGCATAACGGGAACCAAAGCCCACCATCAAACCACCAAATGCTAAAACAAGAAATCCTTTAATAGAAAAGACCGCATCCATACTAAATAATTCGGCTGGTTGTAAAGAAGCCGGCGCAGCAATACCCAGTTTACCCAGATCATCAATGGTAGCCTGTGAAATGTCTACCGGGTTACCTGATGATAAAAACTGACTTGCAATAAACCCACCAATAATAGCCCCAACTAAAAAAACTAAGTTCCATATCTGGGTTTTCCATTTAAAATCAAAGAATTTGGTTTTTTTACCCAATCCTGCAGCGGCACAAATGGTTCTTAAATTAGAAGAAAAACCAAATGACTGCCCGAAGTAGATAAGAAAAAACATGATACCTGCTATCATGGCACCAGAAAACCACCATGACCAGGTTTGTGTTATCAGCTCTCTCATATTTTTATTTTAACTGTTTAAGTGAAATGAAATAATGGGTTTGAATAAATGGTTAATTAATTTCTCTGTTGCACTTTGATGAAAAAGACCTCCCTTACCGTGGGTACCAATACATATTATGTCCATATTGAGCATCTGGTTAAAATGTATTACACCGTTTTCTACATCTTTATCATTTATTAAGTGGCATTCAAAACTGCTGATATTATTTAGTGCTGCAAATTTCTTCATATTCTCTTCAACGGCTGCTTTCTCTGCAGCTATGTTTCCGGATGATATCTGCAGCAGGTGAAGTTTTGTTCCGAAAGCACTGATGAGTTTATGCATCAGTTTAAGATCTTCGTGTGCAGGGTTGCTGAAATTATGAACCAGCAATATATTCTGGATAACCAGGTCAGAACGGTCGCACATTAATGAAAGCAACGGCGTTTTTGACCTGCGGGCAATAATTTGTGTTTCGGAGCCCGAAATTTTTTCCTTAATCCCCCAGGCACCCTTTGTACCCATTACAATCATGTCAAAATGATTTGTCTCCGAAAAATTTAAAATGGCATCAGTAACTTTTCCCAGTACAAGGTGGGTTTGAATATGGCTGCCATATAATGTTTTAAGATTGGCGAGTTTGCGTTCTGCAATTTCTTTCTGCTTTATCACGTAGTTCACGTCAATTTCACCACAGGTTTCAATATTACCATTGGCTGTCATGAACACAGTATCCGGCACATCCAGTACATGGAGAAAATGAATATCAACCGCTGTTTTTTCTTCCATCTTTTTTACCATCAGGTACGCAAACTCAGCCTGAACTGTAAAATCTGTAGGTATCAGTATTTTTAGACTTTCCATATAATTTTGAATTACATTTTATAAACTATTTACGGTTAATATTTATGCACAGCAACAAAATAAATATTCAAGAGTAGCTGATCCGGTTTAACTTCACGTATCTCATTAAACAAACTGGCTTACATTATCCCATGCTCCTCCGTTTATTACGTTGGTAAACCCATGTTGCTCCAATATCGATTTTGCCTGGCCGCTTCTGTTGCCACTGCGGCAAAACACAATAATATTTTTTTTGCCTTTAAATTTTGCCAACTGCTGTGTCACGCTGTCTAAAGGTATATTTACCGATCCTTTTACATGCCCCGAATTAAATTCCCCGGGTGTCCTTACATCTACCAAAAAAGCGCCTTCATCAATCATTGATTTTAAATCAACTGCAGGCGCACTGCCGAATAATTTTTGAAACAGGTTCATTGTCTTAATATTTATAGTGTAAATTTATTATAACGTTAACCAGTAACGTTTTATCTGTATGTACGAACCCGCTGAATCTCATGTTTATTTTCCCCTTCTGTCATAACTACTTTCTTCTTTTCTTTTTTAAACAAACCGTATAATAACGAACCCATAACAGCTCCGTAAAGGGTACTGTTAATTGGTTTGGAAGTGATCATGCAGTTGCCTGATATACAACCAACCTGTTGCCAGTAAATATATCCTGCAATGGCACCAACAGCAGCGCCAATAAAATACAATAAATTATTTTTAAGCCACTTCATCATAAGTTATATCTTTTGTTGTGTCAGCGTTTTTTTTGGGTGGCACAGCGCAGCCCGCCGTGCCGCAGCAACCAACATTAAAAACCGGCATAGCTGTAAATATCATTCCAGCAAATGCAAATAAAATATCTCTGGCTATTACAGCCTGCACCAATATTGCAATACCCAATGCAAGACGAAGGAACCGCATCAATGTCCAGTTTGATATAATTGTCTCTTTCATAATCTTCTTTTCTTTGCAAATTTAAATTGCCTGCTCCTGCTCCTGGGTAACAAAGGTTACAAACAGACAGGGCAGCCGGAAAGCTGCCCTGGTTTTATGATTTATTAGTTTTTTATTAAAAAGAATAATTAATACCAAACATCACCAGGTCAGTTGTCATTTCATAAGAAACATTACTACCGGGAACAATTCCGTGAGGATTGTTTGCATTCACCAACATAGGACTTAATAAAGAGCCGCTGGTTTTACCAGCACTGCTTCCATGATGGTATACAGCATTGAAGTTAAACCGGCTGTTAAATTCATACCCAAATCCAACCTGGAAAGCGTTCTTAATAACGGCTGTTGCGGGTGTTGAGAAAAACGCCAATTCCGGGCTGATGGGGTTAGAACTGTAAGTATATCCCACTCTTACTGGTAATTTATTGATGCCTTTATACTGGATACCGGCAGATACAACAGATATATTCTTCCATCCGAAACCTGCCACAGACGCTGTGTTGGTCCATCCTTTTTCCTTAAAACCTGCAGTGCTTTCATAATTTATAAATCGGTAATCAAGTGCCATGTCAATTTTATTCTTTGAATAGCCAATACCAGCAGATATAATGGCCGGATAGTTCATTTTGAATTTTACATTGGGTGCCCTACTGCCATCCAGGTAAGTATTTTCAAAATCAAAGTTGCCAAAAGTTTGTGGTGATTTATAGGAAGCGCCCAGCTTAATTCCCTTTCCGGAATTGTAAAATACACCCACCTGGGCACCAAAGCCCAATGCTGTTGCTTTATCACTTACCGGATATCCAAGTGTTTGACCGGGAGAGGAAAGCGGGTTAGGGGCAAGTTTTAAAGCGGAATAATTAAAAGTGGGCGCCACGCCAATAGAAAGCTGGGTGGTAATTTTATAGGCGTAGGTTACCCCAACCTGCAGTAACTGATAATCAGATTGTATACGGCCAAAACCACCCATGTTCTGAGGCATGTTAATTGGATTCGTATTGCTTTCGGGAAATGTAACGCCAAATCCACTGATACCAAATGCAGACATTCCAAAAGTATGTTTACTGTTTTTTTTGCCCCATACCATGGCCAATGCCGGCATAAGAGAAATGCCTCGGTCATCTTTTGTTACTCCACTCATTGGTCCGCCTGGTGTGGGTGCCGTAGAATACAATACCGGGGAAGAAAAAAATAAACCGGCATTAACAGAAATCAGTTTTGTGTCAAATGCAGATATGGCTGCGGGGTTCCATTGCAGAGCGCCGTTAATATCAATTGGCTGTGCTGTTGCAGCACCTCCCATTGACATATTGGTTGCACCAATCCCCTGCATAATATGGCCGACCTGTGCCAGCAAAAAAAAAGGTAACAAACCTGATCCTATTGTTGCTAATAACCTTTTCATGATGGTAGTTTTTAAACTGCTGTAAAAGCAGTTTGTGAATAATATTATTACTGATCCTTCTGCCTGATTTTTGCTACCTTATATATAGAAGGATCATAGCTTAGACGAACAGCATGTGTACACCCTCACCCTGGCTTTGTTTATAAAAGTCTCCCACGGTAATTACCGCATCAACACCCTCGTACAAATCTTCTTTTTTGTAGTGAAACATATCCATGGCCAGTTTACAGGCCCATAGCTTAACCCCGGAAGCCGTCATAATATCTAAAAACTCATGCACATCCGGCATATCAATTTTCTCCATTTCCTTTTTCATCATGCTGCTGGCCAGTGCTTCCATCCCAGGCAGGCCGCCCAGCATGGTTGGCATGTGCATGGCCGGATTGCCTACTGTGGCCACATGCAGGTGTTCCAGTTTCTTTTTATGAACTGCTTCCAGCCCGAAAAAAGTAAAAAATATTTCTGCATCAATTCCCTCCATGCGGGCACCATTGGCCAATACAAAAGCTGCATATACATTTTCTAATGTTCCTTTTGATAAGATGATCATCATCTTTTTTATAGCTCCGTTATTTTCACTCATAATTGACAAATTTTAATTGATTAAATACAGCTGGCTGGTTTGGGTATACCGGCAATTTTAGTTGCGGTTTTTAAAGGTGCATTGGGAAATAACTGGTAGAACTCTTTAATATCCGTAACACCACTTTTACCAATACGCCTGATGCTGAGTGCAACCTGGTTCTTGTGTTCGTTTTGCAGGTACTTTACTATTTCCCAATGCCTGGCACTTAAAGTAATGCTGGCTTCTGCTGCAAGTGCTTCACCAACTTTTTCATCCCATTGGCTAAAGTCGGTTAAGTATCCTTCTTCATTTACGGTAATGTTTTTACCAGCTATTGTCTTTTCCATGATTTTTTATTTTAAAGATTTAATAATTTATGCGTAATGTTTTCCCTTTTCAGACATCGTTGCTGATACAAATGGAATATGTGTTCCCTTCAATAATACATTCCAGTATATCCACCTGAAAGCCAGCTTGCCCATATGATTCATCCTGCTTTCTTTTAAAAGCCTCAGTGGCCCGATTCCGGCAAACGGAAAACTTCCTTCAACCGGCTCGTGTGTATAATTAAAATCTATCAGCAGTGCTTTGCCATTGCCGGTTTCAATAAAACAGTTTGCATGCCCGTCAAATTCTTCTTTTAAAGGCTCTCCATGCACAAAGCGAAGAATGTTATCTGTTAATATTTCTGCCTCAAAGTGAGCCACAGAACCGGCTTTGGAAGCAGGTATATTACTGGCGTCTCCCAAAACAAAAATATTTGCATGATTGATTGATTGCAGCGTGGCCTTATGGGTAGGCACATAATTCAAATCATCGCCCATGCCGGATCTTTCCATTAATTCATCTCCTTTATTGGTAGGTACAGTTACCAGCAGATCAAAAGGAATTACTCTGCCGCCATAATCCACGATCTCTTTCTTTTCGTTATCAACTTTTTCTATTGCAAAATCAGGTTCTATGTTAATGCCTTTTTCATGCAACAAATGTTCAAGCGCTTCGGTAGCTTTTGGTTTTGTAAACGCACCGCTCAATGGGGTAACATAGGTTATCTCCACTTTATCCCGCATGTGTTTGTGCTTGAAAAATGAATCAGCTAAAAAAGCAAATTCTAAAGGTGCTACCGGGCATTTGATGGGCATTTCAGTTATATGCACCACCAGTTTACCCCCCTCCCAATGCCGCAGTTTATTTCTCAAGGCCAGAGACCCTTCAAAAGTGTAAAAATCAAAAACAGATTTTTGCCATTCAGATCCCTTCATGCCTTCAGTTTCCTCGGGAGCAATTTTTGCCCCGGTTGCTATTATTAAAATATCATACACTAATTCACTGCCGCCGCTCAATTCTATTTTATTATCAGCAGGTAAAATGCGGGTGATATTATTGTTAACCAGTTTCACCTCTTTTGGTATAAACTCTTCAATGGTCTTGATAATATCCTCGGGCGCATAAATATCAAAAGGCAGGAAAAGATAACCAGGTTGATAATGGTGTTCTTCCCTTTCATCAATGATCGTTATTTCCCAATCAGGATGTTTTAAGTGGTGATGCAGGTGATTGGCCATCATGGTACCTGCTGTTCCGGCTCCTAAGATTACAACGTGTTTCATATAAGTGAGTTTTAAACTGTTTGTGCCAGCGCTGCTATTTTAATGACTGGTTTAAAAATGATTGTTGATTTCACAGAATTAGAAATCAGGCAGGCTGCTTCAGATTTTTCCAGGATACGTAAGGCCTTTTCTTTATCTGCATCCGGTGCAATGGTTAATACAGGCGATAATTCAATTTCGCTCATCATAAATTTTCCATCAACTTTTTCAAGTGTTCCATTGGCGTTACTTTCAAAATGTATAAAATCAAATTTGAAGTTTTCCGCAATGGCCAGGAAAGTTGTCATGAGGCAGCTGTTTACTGCTGCCACCAGCAAATGCTCCGGAGACCATATGCCCGGCATGCCTTTGGGAAATTCGGGTGGCGTTGCCACTTCTATTGCAGTATTTAAAACAGGAGAACTCATTGAGCCTTTCCTGCCGGCTTCCCAATTCAGTTTTATTTCGTAATGATAAGCAGCTTCCATAACATTTTTTTTAAGTAGATAAACTAATTACAACTCAAAGTTGTGCCGGCAATGCTGCGTATTTTGTAACTTTTATTACACTATACACAAAAATGCCACATCTCATATAAGTCAATGAGATTGGTCATAAAAAAGAATGCCTGAAACGAGGAAATAAATAAATGGCTATGTAACCCGAAGAAATTTTACCAGTTGAATTTTTTATTTTTATGATGCAAACAAACCAGCAGGGCCACCGCACAAATTATCTGTATTACTAAACCGCCTTGAAGTCAGCAGTTCAGCAACCTGGGCTTGCCCTGCCACAAGGTTTATCACTTACCACAATAATACTTGCATTTTCTGCCGGTACAATACGCTCAGGTTTTTATTGACAAAGCATATTTGCTGTAGCTGTATTTGTTTGTCGCTTGTGTTTATTCATTATCCGGTCTGGTATTTTAACAGCACCTCCCGTTTGGCACTTCATCCTGTACCTGATGACCATTGAAGAAGCAAATGTGAGCAAACCAATAAAAAGAATGGCAGTATTGATGTTGAATAAGTCTGCTATGATGCCCGTGAGTATGGCACCTATGGCATAACCCAAATCTCTCCACAACATGAAAACACCGATACTTTTCGCCCTGTCCTGCGGGTGGGTATTTTCTGCAACCGTTGCAAGAAAAGTTGGATAAACCATTGCTGTACCCCATCCCAGACTGGAAGACAGTAGTATAAAATGAAACATGGTATAGGCAAATACCAAAACGACCAATGCAATGGCCTGCAGCAGCATACCTGTATACAGCATAAATTACTTTTTTTAAGCACCGCTGATTTTAATCAACTTTTGAAAAAGGTTTATGCTTTAAATATCATGCTGTTCCTTTCAAAATTTTATTCCAGTAAAGCCAGGGCAATATTTTTGTTTTTAATATCCACATGCTCCATCTGGGTTTTACCTGGTCAAGCGGGAATGTCATTTTGGGCATATTTGAATAATCAAATTCCGCCAACATCAGCTTTCCATACTGAGTAGGAATGGGACAGGCGCTGTAGCCGTCGTATTCTGCAACTACCTGCTGGTTGTTAAGCAATGATAAAATATTTTTCACCACTACAGGGGCCTGTTTGCGAATGGCTGCACCGGTTTTCTTTGCCGGAGCATTGGTGCAATCGCCCAGCGAAAACACATTGACAAAACGGTTGTGCTGCATCGTATTTTTATTTACATCAACGTAACCAAAAGGATTATTTGGATCGGCAAGCGGACTGTTTTTTATAAAATCGGGTGCCGACTGGGGAGGCACAGCATGGCAAATATCAAACTTCATTTCTTTACGCTCTGCTAAGCCATTTGCATCTTTCTCTTCGTAATAAACTGTTTTATTGGCTCCGTCAATCTCTTGTACATTTACGCCAAAGTGTGGCTTTATATTTCTGTTTTTTATTACATCGGTAAGTGTTGCGGCATATTCTTTTATATCAAAAATTACACCGGCACCCGATAGATAATGCACATTGCACTTATCCAGGATACCCTGTTTACGCCAGTAATCGCAGGCCAGGTACATAATTTTGTGGGGTGCACCGCCACATTTAACAGGGCCTGGAGGATTAGTAAAAACCGCTGTGCCTCCTGTAAAGTTTTTAATAAGTTCCCAGGTGTAGGAAGCTGTATCAAAAGAATAATTACTGCTCACATTATTCTTACCAAGTGTTTCTTTAAAACCTTTTATCTTTTGCCAGTCTAGTTGTATGCCTGGACAAACTACCATTGCATCGTAACCATACACAGTGCCACTTTTGCAAACAACTTTATTTTCTTCCGGTAAAAATTTCTCCACTGCATCTTTAATCCAGGTGGTTCCCCTGGGTATATAATCAACTTCCCTTCTCACTGTTTTATTAATATCAAATATGCCTGCTCCCACTAAAGTCCATGCAGGCTGGTAATAGTGTTTTGCCGAAGGGTCAATAATACTTATTTGAAGACTTTTGTCTTTTTTTAATAATCGGGCCGCTACTGAAATTCCGGCATTTCCGCCGCCGACAATAATGATTTTTTTAGCTGGCATATCGTTATGTTTTAGATTAACAGTTGTAAATATATTTTTTTACAGCAGGCTGATTGGTAACTTATGTTACATTCGATATGATGAGTACAGAACACTTCTATCAGTTTACCCGGCTGCTATCTGCAAACGAGAGCTTGAAAATCATTAGTAACCTGTTTCCATGGCACTATTGATGATGGCATCAAACTCTGCCTGTGTAACATACTGCGGTATATATGTGCCGCCAACGTTCAGAATATTTTTATAGAACGACCTCATATGATTGCGGCTTCCTTTAGTAAGCATATCATACACTAATTTTATATCCTGATTATCAATATATATTATTGCATTCGTCAAGTCGAAAATGTCAAGGTCTTCAATAGTTGCTCCCACCTTAAAGGCTTCAAGTAAACTGGTATTGCCTTGTACCAATAACTGGTTATATAGGCTTTGCAATGTTGTATTATTAAATACACCAACTGCATTAAAAGCAACCGGGTCTGGTAAACTATACTTATTCAGTAACATCAGAATAGCATCCATATGGGTTTGCTCGCTGTTTGAAATATTGGTGAAAATATTTACGCCCCATTTATTGTATAAAGTAATGTAAACATCCCTTGCTAATTTTTCTTCTTCTCTCATGAATGATAGGCTGCCTGATTCAGCCGGGCTTATTGGTTCAATGGGTAAACTGGTTATTTGAGCCTGGAGATTCGCCATATTAATATTTCCGTTGTTGTTGCCTTTATTTGCAGAGGTATCGTCTTTACTGCAAGATGCAACTGTAAACAAAAGTGCTGCTAATAGCATGAAGTAGCCTGAGTTTTTTAAAACATTGTTCATGACTGGATATTTTGGAGTTATTAATTTATTTATGGTATAAAATTATTACAGTAATTTGCACTTTTCAGTCACACTTGTTACATAAGTGAGTGATGAGCGTTAGTTTATATACATTTCAAATAAAGTTTCTCTTAATAAATAAATGAGCTATTTTATTTCTGAGGTTTGTGCAGTTTTTCTTGCAAATTTTTCTTTCACCCTATCCACCACATAATATACCGTCGGTACTAAATAAACCGTAAGAATTAATGAAGAAAGCAACCCACCAATGATAACCCAGGCTAGGCCATTTTTCCATTCACTGGCAGTACCTTTTGCCAGTGCAATAGGTAGCATACCAAATACCATTGCCAATGTGGTCATTAATATTGGCCGCATACGTTCCTTACCGGCCTTAATCAAGGCATCTTTATAATACATTCCCTGTGCCTTTAACTGATTGGTAAAATCAACAATTAGAATAGCATTTTTTACTACCAGACCCATCAGCATTATCAAACCAAGCAGGGCAAATAGACTTAAATTACTCAATGCTAAATTCAATGCAAGAAATGCTCCAATAGTTGCGACGAGAATTGAAAACAAAGCAACAAAGGGATAAACAAAATTGTCGTACAATGCCACCATAATTAAATAAATAAGCAAAAATGAAATCATTAAAACAGACCCCAAAGCCCCAAAACTATCGTTCTGCCGTTTTATATCACTTCCCCAGGTCATATCAATACCACTTGCTAATGGATTTTTTTTGAGATAAGCCACCACTTCATCAGCAACCGTTCCCGATGGACGGCCCAACGCATCGGCAGTAAGTGTTATAGCAGGCTGGCGGTCCTTTCTTTCTAACAAAGAAGGAGAATTATCTCTTTCGATATTTGCAAACTGCGAAACCTCAATTGGCAAACCCATCGGATTTACAATTGACAAGCGCTTTACATCATCATAATTTTCTCGTTCAAATTCATCTAACCAAATTCTTACGGGATACTCTGTTCCATTTTCTGTAAGCTTTGCATCATCATTTCCTGTAAAGGCCGTTCTTAAATTTAATCCTACATAAGCAGTTGTTAATCCCAATCGCTGCATTTTATCTTTGTCGGGAATTATTTTGTATTCAGGGCTTCCGGTTTCTACTGATAGCCGGACATTATCAGCACCCGGTATTTTTTCTACAATTAATTTTAATTCATCGCCCGATTTCATTACCAAATCCAGGTTATTACCGCTCAAAGTAATTTCGATGGGTGCTGAGCGGGGAATTAATCCCAAGGCTGCCATTGAATAATTAATTGCCGGATACTTCAATTTCAAATCTTCACGAAGTGATTTCATAAAGGTTTCGGTAGCCAAATTATTACGTTCTTTTTTTGACTTTAATTGTATAGTGAACTCAGTTTTATTTGCCGAGCCTACACCCAAACTTCCTATACCGGTACTTGGCCCACCTACATTACTGAATACTGTTGCCACTTCCTTTTGCTGCAGTATATAAGTTTCTACCTGCTGCGCTACAAAATTATTTTGTTGAATTGATGTTGGCTTATCAAATTCTAGAGCCATACGAAATTTACCCTGGTCGCCGGTAGAAATAAGTTCCTTCCCAATAATTCCCTGCTTCATGATGCCTAAAGTCATTGCAAAAAGCAGCACTACTATTCCGGTAAATATTTGTTTATGGTTTAAAACCCATTCCAGTTGTTTGCCATACCAATTGATAAATTTCTCCAACTGTTGTTCGAACCAAAGCAGAAAGCCATTGAAAATATTAGTAGGTTGCAAATCTTCTTTTTTACCAATTCTTGATGCCAGCCATGGTGTAAGTGTAAAGCCTACCAGCAAACTGGTGAGCGTAGAGGTGACTACCACTACCGAAAATTGTTTGAGCATATCAGCCACAAAAACCTGTAAAAACAGGATTGGTAAAAATACCACCACATCAACCAAAGTGATAGACAATGCTGCAAAGCCTATTTCGATCCGGCCATCCATTGCAGCAACCCGCTTTTCCTTTCCCTTATCCAAATGTTTTTGAATATTTTCCAATACCACGACGGCATCATCTACCAGGATACCGATGATTAAAGACATGGCAAGCAAGGTCATTAGATTTAGTGTATAACCCAACAACCACATTACAGCAAAAGCAGTAACCAAAGATGTTGGAATAGCAACAATTACAATTAATGAGTTTCTAAAACTCCGTAGAAACAACAGCATTACCAATGAAACTAAAATTACCGCTAAAATCAAATCGAACACAACTGAATTAACAGCAGCAATGGTATTATCAGTACTGTCATCTGCAATGATAAACTTTACACCAACATTGGTATTTTGTTCTTCAATTGCTTTGAATTTACTGCGTACTAATTTTGAAACATCTACAGCATTGGCATCACCCTGTTTTTTCAACATTAACCCAATACCATTTTTGCCATTATACCGGCTGATTGAAGTAGTTTCTTTTATTCCATCGGTTACAGTAGCCACATCTTTTAAATATACGGGGCTGCCAGGCAATGGCATTGCCACCTGCACATTTTTTATATCTTCAATCGTTGTGAATTTTCCTGTCAACCGCACCGAACTATTTTCTTTGTCTGTTTGTACCTTACCGGCTGGTAAATCAAGCCCTGAGCGGTTAACAGCATCTACCACTTGCGAAAGGGATAGTTTAAAAAGCTTCAATTTATCCTGGTTCACTTTTACTTGTACTTCTCTTTCTTCGCCTCCTAAAATGGTAATCTCCGCCACACCTTTCAACTGTTGTATTTGCGGCAGGTATTCATCTTTCATTTTTTGATAAAATACTGTTGAAGGCATATTACTTGTAGCACTGATAGACATAATAGGCAAATCGTTCGGCGATACCTTACTCATTACGGGACTTAAAATATCTGCTGGCAAATCTTTGCTGATATTGTCAATGTAACGCTGGGCATCCTGCATAGCTTTATCCAGGTTAGTACCATATTTAAGGTTGGCAATAATGATAGAAGCATTGGGTAAGGATTTTGTAACCAAATAATCTACACCTTCCATATTAGATAAAGCATCCTCAATTTTTCTTGAAACAGATGTTTCTACCTCACCAGGTTCAGCTCCGGGATAAACCGTTTTAATAACCACGACCGGCTGATTAAAATCGGGCATCAATTCATAACTTAGATTTTTATACCCGATAATACCTAGTAAAGTAAGCACACTGAAAAGAACAATTATCAGCGATGGACGTTTGATTGATATTTCTGTAATATTCATCTTACTTTATTAAAAATTATGAACTGTTCTTTTCTAAAAACATATACAAACGTTTTTCAGCACCTACTTATTTTTTAGTAAAAGTGATATGCCACATTCCCCTTAAATCACCGGTTTTAAAACCGTATGCCAGATCCAAAGGATAAAGCGTACTAATAGCTTTCCACACGGGCGGTTGTATATCGGTACCTTTATTTCCATGGCAGGAGACACACATTTGCTGTAACAATATTGGTTTAAAAAAATGGACTTCGCCATTTCTACTTCTCTCTGTTATGGATTTAATTGAATCACTTATTATTCCCTGTTCTTTTAGCGAAGCAAATATTTTTAATACCCGCTCCTCTGATGTATCGGGCTTATTCGTTGGGTTTCTGTACTTCAAGGCTGTTCTTCCTACCGTTACAGAATCGGAAGCATACATATTTGTAAGTGAATATGCCTCTGTTTTACAGAAAGGCACAGCACCATCAACACCAGATTGGCTGATTGCGGATTGAAGCGAATTTCGCAGGGTATCAAAGGTTCTTTTTACTACACTATTTCCCATTTTTGTATATTCAGGTTGCAGGCTATCCGTAGTTCTATCGCTGTTATTGCAGGAAGTAAATAATGTAATTACCAGGATACTGATGTAAAAAATGATATGCTTCATATTCATAATTTTTAATTCGTAATTTTTATTTCCTAATTTCTAATTGTCACATTCGCTCCATCAAAAAGATTAATAAATCCATTTGTCACAATTACATCTCCTTCTTTTAATCCCGCTGAAACAGCCACTTTGTTTTCAAACTTTTTAGAGATAGTGATATTTTGCAAAACAGCCTTGCCATTTTTAACCTGGTACACCTGTGGTTGATTTTCTGAACCAACAATAGCAGAGGCAGATATTACAAAACCCTGTTCGGGTGTATCATTCCTTAAATTTAATTTTCCAAACATGCCCGATTTAATGGTCATGTTTGAACCGTTGTTCACTATAAACTGAACAGTAAATGAATTGCCCATATTTGCTTTGCTGCCAATTAAAGAAGTTTTTCCGGAGAGCTTCATTTCAGGTGCTGCATCTGAAATAATTTCGTAACTGTTTTTGTAGTCAAATAATTTTAAATCACTTTCAGGAACAGTAACTGTAAATCTTAACTGGCTTATATCTGTAACCTGCAGCAATGGAATACCCGGTGATGCAAAAGCCCCCACTTCACTTAGCTTGGCAGTTACCACCCCATTAAAAGGGGCGTAAATAGTGGTTTTATTTAGTTGGGCAATAATATTGGCACGTAAGGCTTGTGCATTTTTAAGCGATGATTTTTGCATGATGGTGCTGCGCTGATTTTTGGCAGTTTGCAATTGCAACTCAGCTTTTTCTAATTGTATTTCCTGGATTGCATCTGCGGCAACAAGTATTTTGTATCGCCTCACATCATCCTCCAGCCCATTTATTAGTATCTGGTTCGCCTGCAGTTGAATATCAACTTCCGAAGTAATATTTTGTACCTGTACATTTACCGTGTTTAATTGCTGTTTCAGCAAGGCATCATCCAATTTAATCAGTGCCTGTCCTTTTCGCACTATATTTCCGGCATCTGCATACATTGCATTTATTTTCCCCTGAACTTCAGCGCTCAGTTTCGTTTCTCTATTTGGTTCAAATGTTCCGGTATAAAAATATACTGCATCAATGCTTTCTGATTTAACAATTTGGGTTTGCACATTAATGGCTTGCTCCTTATTATACAGATACACTTTTTGTTGAGTTGTATTCTTATTTTTTTTGAGACGGATAGCAATCATTGCTACCAACAATAAAGGGATTAAAATATATAAAACCTTTTTCCAGTTAAATGACTTTCTTTTCATTCCGGTGACAATTAATTTATAATCGTTAGTTTGTAATCAGTAATTGATTCGTTAGTTTTTTCAGTTCCAAATCAGCTTTTAAATAATCCACTACTACCGACAGGTAATTTTGCTGGGCTTCCCGTAAGGAAGTATCTGCCAGTAATACATCAGTTAAAGAAGCAGTGCCCTGTTTTTGTTGCAGAAATGTTTGCTCATATATCGTTTGAGCCAGTTTAATTTGAGCGCTGCTGGTTTCAATAGATTTTTGAGCAACTGCCAACTGCCTTTTTGTATTATTGGTTTGCATAAGATTTTGCTCTGTTACCAACTGCACCTGCAATTCACTGTTTTTTACTTCCAGTTTTTTCTGGCCTATTTTTCGTTGAGTTACAGTACCGTTAAATAATGGATAGCTTATTTGAATACCTGCAAATCCAATAGGATAAAATTTTAGAAAATCATTGGGTTGCTTATCATATCCAAAACCAGTTTTACCATAAGTGCCAAAAAGTGACACCGAAGGAAGTTTTGATCTTTTCAATGTTGTTAACTCACGCTGCAAAAACCTGGACTGTGTACTGGCCAGGCGAATATCAATTGCCGGAGTACCTGCATCCCGGTAGCTATCGGGTTTATTGATTTGGTATTTAATATCCTGTTCAATCTTGATAACCTGTTGCAGCGGTATGCCCATTGCAAATTTTAAGGCATCCATTACCTGGTCATACCTGCTGCTCACTGATTCTCTCTGTGTTTCCAATTGTTCCTTTTGCAGTTGCACTTTGCTCACATCCGTACCCTTTGCCATCAGTTGCTCTTTAAGCAATTGCATATTTCTAAAAAGCCTAGCCGTGTTCGCTATGTTACTGTCAATAAATGATAGTTGCCTGAGTAAAAGCTGCCCGTTGTAATAGAGATTGGAAATATCAAAATAAATTTGTTCTTCGGCTTTTTGCAGTTGCATACCACTTAGCTCTGCTGCAATTTTAGTGCTTTGCATAGCTCCACCCAACTGTGGATTATACAGCGGCATTGTTAATTGAAAATTAGCATTGATATTGTGCTGCACACCAAATTGTGCTTCCTTAAAAGTTCCTGCCGGGCCGCCAAAAATGGATGCAGGCATTAACTGTGTTGGCAGATCTGTAAAATATTTATAATCTGCATTAGCCGTTATTCTGGGAATTAAATTGGCTATTGCTTCCTTTCTTTTTTGTTGGCTTATCGAAATATTGTTTCTGCCTATTTGCAAAGTCTTGTTATATACCTGTGCTGTATCAATGCACTGTTGCAGTGTCCATACCTGAGCCTGCACTGGGGTGAAACCTGTTACAAAAAGCAGGAGTACTAAATATTGTTTGCGAATGTTCACTAACTTCATTGGTCAAATTTTTATTTGATGAGCAATAGCTGGCTATCGGCTATTCCTCTCACCGAATGTTGTATCAGCGGTTCGATATTTATAAAGTCGCCGGGCAATAAATTCTCCTTTACTCCTCTCTCGTTTTCAAAAACAACTTCACCTGTTACACAAACTAAAAGAGCCGGTGTTTTGGTTTTATGTTCTTTTAATAACTGGTTATTCAAAATTTGAATAGCCGTTACATTACCTTCCGCTGCCTTAAAATGAGGGATAGCAGAAACGGGTTTTAGTTTTGTATGCAAATCTTTTATGTTCATTCAAAATAATTTTTAAAAGTTAAAAGGTACTCCTGCATTTCTTTGAGTATTTTCGCATCAGTGTTACCAGCTTTTAATTTCTCCAATTGGCCTTTTATAGGAATCAAAAAATTATGTAATTGATTATGTGATTCACCCGTCATGGTACACTTGTCAAATATTGTTTTAAATTCTACCTGCAACGAATCAACAAGTTTTGAAGCATCCATTTTTCCGGCAATGCCGGTTTGTACAAAAGATGACATATTGCTGATACCAGTAATGGTTTCAACATTAGCCTTCCATTTTTTTCCATTATCTAACTGCACTTTGCCAACAGTTTCTTCATGGTTATCCTTGTTTTCCTTTTGCTCATCTTTCATTTCTGGCTGCTGATGATTTTCATGGTTTACTTTTTTGTCACGGTCCTGGCTATTGCATGCAATTAATACAAGAAAAGCAACAGGCAGTAAGAATTTAAATGTTTTCATTTTTTGACAGTTGTTTGTTTTTTAATAAAAAATAAGATGCTATAGCAAACAGTATTGTGATACTGATACGAAATATCATAGCTTTTAAAGTTTTAGTTTCATATAAGCCACCGGCATTAATATGTATATTCAATGCTATAAAAGCTGCCACAAGAATCCCCGCAGATAAAGCCAATAAACCAACCGGCCATTTTTTCATTTTAAATAACCCATACACAGCAGCCAGGTATAAAATACTACTGATGAAGTTTGCCCACACAACCAATGGCACATAGTTGCCTTCTTTTTCCCTGATACCAAACAGGTCGAAAATTACTGAGCCGCTGAGAAAAAGGGTGAGCAATGCAAATAATAATAATGTTACGGCCGTTATTTTAAGGATGGTATGTTTCATATAGTTGTTGGTTTATACTTTTATTAATATCAAAATGCTATCCATCAATTTGTTTCCCTTTTGTTTTACATCAAATGAAAAATCTGTCATACGCCATTGAAGCATGTGGAGGCGAAAACTCCCCATGATGAGGTGCAACAAAACCTCCGCAGGAGAAGTGGTCTCAAACACTCCTTCTATTTGACCCTGCTTAATAATTGGTAAAAGATGTTTTCTTTTGATGGTGATCAATTGCATAATCGCAGCATTTATTTCTTTGGTTTCCTGCAGCATCCCTTCCGAAAAAACGGCCACCAAAAAATGAGGATGTTTTGCAAAAAAATCAAACTGGTTATTGAATACCGCTTTTATTTTTTCTACAGGGTTATTCAATTTTGCAACGCAGCCGGTAAGCCGCTTATCCATATCAGCCGCCAGGAATTGAAGCATGGTAACGATAATTTCTTCTTTACTTTTAAAATGGCGGTAAAGGGCACTTTCCGCAAAACCCATCTTTGCAGCAAGGTTTTTTGTGGTAAGCCCAGCAAGTCCTGATTCCGTCAGGATTTCACCTGCCGCTTTAATAATTTCCAATTGTCGTACTTTAATTTCCATCACAATATTTTATTCTTAAGATAGTTCCAATCCGGTTACGCTATCAACTTATTGCTTGTTAAGGAATGCAGAATACATCCAGACCAATTTTTCCTGCATCCTGATATAGTCACTCATTAAAGCGTTGGTACCTTCATCACCGGCTTCGGCAGATAAAGAAAGTAATTCACGCTGCAGCAGAATAACCTTTTGAAAGGAAGATAAAATTTCCTTCACCTGCTTTATTCCCGTCTGATACCTTTGTGCTCTCTGTAATTTTTGAAGTTTTTCTGTAATCAGAATAATTGTGATTAGGCGAATGTCCCAATGTCAAAATCCTTTCAGCTACTTCGTCTACCTTCAATAATAAATCGTTATACAATTCTTCAAATTTTAAATGGAGTTCAAAAAATTTCTCTCCTTTTATATTCCAGTGGTATCCTCTTGTATTTTGATAAAAGAGAGAATAGTTAGCCAATAATTCATTTAGCTTTTCAGCCAATTGTGCTGCCTTTGTACTATCAAGCCCTATTGCATTTAGATTTTTCATGTTGTTATTTTCAATATTGATTGTTTTTATCTTTTACATCAATTTAAACTGCACTGCTAAGTCTCATTCTATAAAAAGAAATACCTAACCATACTACGGAAGTTGTCATAGCAATAGCGCCTATTAACACTAAAGCAGGAGGCAGGCCAAAATATACTTCTGATAAAATGCCGATTGGCATTAGTAAACCTGTTAAAGCAAGCCATGAAATAGCTTTTACACTTTTAAGTTTATCGCTGAAATGCAGCAATAAATACCCGATAAGAATATTAAGAAATGCAAACAGGTTCCCATGAACGTGGGCTAACCGGCTTTCAAAATGCTTTCCGAGGCTGTACGAGTTTACCCATTCCGCTTTGCCAGGTGCAAAGTCCCTTAAATAAATCAAGAGAAATCCGTAGGCCATAAAAAACCCCATGGTAAGGAATCCGATGGCGATGTTATTTTTTCCGTTCATGATACCTGTTTTAATGTTTGTGAATATTCACTCACAAAAGTAAACAGCACTGAAACCGGGAACGGCAACTTTTGTTACATAGAAATATGATGTAACTCAGGGAATTGCTTTTCACAAAAATTAAAAAAGCAGCCTTTCAGCTGCCTTCAAAATTTCTTGCATGCTTAATTTATGCCTTCATCACTTTACTTTGGCATACAAAATCAGTCTTAGGAACCGCTGTTTCACTGATGGCTTTAAACCCTCCTTCCACTTCTGTAAAATTCCTGTAACCCCTTGCCTGTAAAATACTGGATGCTATCATACTACGGTAGCCGCCTGCGCAGTGAATAAAAAAATGTTCCCCGGGATTAATGTCTTTTATCCAATCATTAATGGCTGCCAGGGGGCGGTTATAAGCTTCTTCCACATGCTCCGCTGCATATTCCGTTTCTTTACGAACATCAATTACTTTATCTTTCCCGATCACAACTTCCTTTGCAAATTGTGCTGCTGTAATCCTGTCTACAATATCTGCCTGCTTTCCTGATTGCAGCCATGCTAAAAAGCCGCCTTTTAAATGACCCATTATATTATCA
>Ga0075163_10002530_pt1 | contig 24557 bp, 19 predicted proteins | sample JI1023141ADNA_FD_71478 | JGI IMG/M metagenome (GOLD analysis project Ga0075163, IMG submission 71478) | Wastewater effluent complex algal communities from Wisconsin, to seasonally profile nutrient transformation and Carbon sequestration -... | ecosystem: Engineered > WWTP > Effluent > Algae... | reverse complement strand
GGACGCGATCCTGGCCAGGGCGCAGGCGCGGGCAGCGGGGAGCTTGCCAAGGATGGCGACGGGCTGGGCAAAAAGGCGAACACGCCGCCGCTGCCCGCCGAGGCTGCGCCCGCTGCAACCCCGCGACTGGCCGACACCCAGGACGCGGCGCTCGTGGGCAGCCGCATCCAGAGCTACTTCGAAGGCAACATTGGCCGGCGCTTCTATATCCAGCTGGACAAGCCGCTCTATAAGCCAGGTGAGACAGTCTGGGTAAAGGTATGGGACCTTACTACTCGTAACCTGGCTGGTGAGCATCCCGCGGGCGGCCTGCTGGTCGAGCTGCGCAATCCCAAGGGCGCGGTGGTGATGGCGCGGCGGGTCCAGGAGCAGAGCGGCGCCGGCCAGGCCGACTTCGAGATTGCCGCCGGCAGCGAGGGCGGCGAGTACACGCTGCGCGTGCAGAGCCTCGACGGCCACCCCGCAGAGGCGGGCGAGAGGCCGCTCATCGTCTCGAACTACGAGCCGCCGCGCCTCAAGATGAAGCTCGAGTTTGTGCGCAAGGCCTACGGCGCCGGCGATGAGGTGAGCGCGACCATCGACGTCAAGCGCCCCACCGGCGAGCCGCTCAAGAACCACCCGCTGAGCGCCCTGGTGCGCCTCGACGGTCAGGATCTGCCGCGCGTCGAGCTTGTCACCAACGGCAGCGGCGAGGGGCTGGTGAAGTTTAAGCTGCCGCCCGAGATCGCGCTCGGCGACGGCCTGCTCACGGTGCTGGCCGACGATGGCGGCCTGACCGAGTCCATCGCCAAGCGCGTCCCGATCCTGCTCAAGAAGCTGGTCTTTTCGGTGTTTCCCGAGGGCGGACAGCTTATCGAAGGGCTAAATGGGCGCGTCTATTTCGAGGCCAAGACGCCGCTGGGCAAGCCGGCCGACGTCAGCGGCCGCATCGTCGACGACCACGGCGCAACGCTGGCCCGCTTCGAGAGCGTGCGCGACGGCCTCGGCCGCGTCGAGTTTACGCCCTCGACGGGCCGCACCTATCACATCGAGGTGGAAAAGCCCGTCGGCATCACCGAACAGTATCCGATGCCGCTGGCCGCGCCGAGCGGCTGCGTGCTCCACAGCTTCGACGATCTCGACGGTGAGCTCCAGGCGCTGCGGGTCAGCGTGCGCTGCACCGAGCCGCGCAAGATCGTCGTCGCGGCCATGCTGCGCGAAAACCTCATCGACTCGGCGACGGTGCAGGTGCCCAAGGATGGCCCGGCCGTGGTCTATCTGGAGCCCAAAGCCAACAGCAAGGACGCCGCCGCCGAGAAGCTGAGTCGCGCGCAGGGCGTGGCGCGTGTCACCGTCTTTGACGACAAGCTGAACCCCCTGGCCGAGCGGCTGGTCTACCGCAACCGCCGCGCCCGCCTGGACATCAAGGTCGAGCCCAGCAAGGTCGGACACGGCTATGCGCCGCGCGATCAGGTCACGCTCAACGTGACCACCCGCGACCCCAGCGGTCAGCCGCGCCCCGCCGAGCTGGCGCTGGCAGTCGTCGATGACACCGTGCTCTCGTATGCCGATGACAAGACCGGCCACATGCTGAGCCGGCTGTATCTGGAGTCGGAGCTCGCGGACAAGGTCGAGGAGCCGAACTTCTACTTTGACCTGACCGAAGCCAAGTCGGCGCTGGCCATGGATCTGCTCATGGGCACCCGCGGCTGGCGCAAGTTCGAGTGGCAGCCGGTGCTGAATCCTGCGCCGGTGGCCCCCGTCGCCGCGACCACCCCGACCGCAGCGCCCGCTGACTTCGGGGGGCTGCGCAAGGGCCGCCCGGGAGCGATTCCGCAGCCGCCGCCGATGCCGGTCCCGGCGCCGCCCGCCGCCATGGCGCCGCCGCTGGCGAAGCCCGAGCCCAAGCTGGCAAACGAAGCGCCCAAGGCCCTGCGCCCGGGTGTGGAAAAGATGCCAGACCGAGGGAAGGATCTGGCGAAGCTCGATCGCCGTCCGGCTCCCGCCAAGCCGGCCATGCCCGTCATGCCCGTACAGGCGGCCCAGCCGCCCATGGCCGAGGTTGCAGCCGGGGCGGCGCACAAGGAAAAGCGGATGCACAACCTGGGCATCGAGCGCGCGCGGCGCATGCCCGCGGAGCCGCGGGCGGCCTTTGACCGCGACGAAATCGCCGGCCTACCGAAGGAAGAAGAGGCGCCTGTGGTCCCGACGTGGGCCCCGGTGCGCGTGTTCCCGGCGCCGACCTATCGCGGCGACTACAGCGGTCCGCGCACCGACTTCCGCGAAACCATCCACTGGCAGCCCATCGTCGCCACCGGCAAGGACGGCAAGGCCACGGTCACGTTCTATCTGTCCGACGCCGTCACCTCGTTCCGCATCATCAGCGAAGGCGTGGGCGGCGGCATCGCCGGCCGCGACGAGACAGTCATCAAGTCGAGCCTGCCCTTCAGCATGTCGGTGAAGCTCCCCGTCGAGGTCAGCGCCCAGGACAAGATCCGCCTGCCGCTGGTCCTCACCAACGAGCGCGAAAAGCCCCTGGCCGTCGATCTTGAGGCCCACTTCGGCGACCTGCTCGCGCTCGACAGGCCGGTGGAGCGCACCAGCGGCACCCTGGCTGCGCAGGCGCGCGACGCCCTCTTCTATCCGCTGAGCGTCGCCGGCAAGCAGGGCAACACCGAGGTCCGCTTCGTCGCCACCGCCAGCGGCCTGCGCGACGAGTTTGTGCGCGAGCTGCGCGTGACGCCGCTCGGCTTCCCGCAGCAGCTGGGCCGCAGCGGTCAGGTGCAGGGCATGTGGTCGCAGGAGCTCGATCTGGGCAGCGCCCAGCCCGGCACCATCGACGGTGCGCTGAAGCTCTACCCCAGCCCGGTCTCGACCATGATCAGCGGCCTCGACGGCATGCTCCAGGAGCCCAACGGCTGCTTCGAGCAGACATCCAGCACCAACTACCCGAACGTCATGATCCTGCGCTACCTCAAGCAGCACAACGTCGACGATCCGCGGGTCATCGAGCGCGCCGCGCGCCTCATCGGCGACGGCTACAAGCGCCTGGTCAGCTTCGAGACCAAGGAAAAGGGCTACGAGTGGTTCGGCTCCACGCCGCCGCACGAGGCGCTGACCGCGTACGGCCTGGTCGAGTTCATCGACATGAAGGAGATCTTCGACGTCGACAGCGAGATGGTCGGCCGCACCGCCGCTTGGCTGCGCACGCGTCGCGACGGCAAGGGCGGCTACCAGCGCGATCCCAAGTCGCTCGACAGCTTCGGCTCGGCGTCGCCAGAGGTTACCAACGCCTACATCACCTACGCGCTCACGGAGGCGCATCAGGCCGACATCGAGCCCGAGATCGACGCCTCGGCCCGCGTCGCCAGCGAGACCCACGACGCCTACCTGTTGGCCCTGACCAGCAACACGCTGCTAAGCAGCGGCCGCAAGCAGGCCGGTCGCGACGCCGCCCGCCGCCTCGCTGCCATGCAGGAGGCCGACGGCGCCTTCATCAAGGCCGACCACAGCATCACCCGCTCCGGCGGCCAGAGCCTGCACATCGAGACCACGGCGCTCGCGGCCATGGCGCTGCTCAAGGCCGGCGGGTTTGACGACTCGGTGCGACGCGCGATCGACTGGCTGACCGGCCACCGCGGCGGCTTCGGCGCCTGGGGCGCGACGCAGTCCACGGTGCTCGCGCTTAAGGCGGTCAGCGCGTATGCCGCTGCCAGCGCCCGCATGGCCAGCGAAGGCGAAGTGACGCTGACCATCAACGGCCAGCGCATCGCCACCCTGACCTACGAGGCTGGCCATCGCGAGCCGCTGGTCTTTGACAGCCTGGGCCAGTACCTCAAGCCGGGCAAAAACCAGCTGGAGCTGCGCTCAAGCAGCGCCTCTGCCCTGCCCTTCACGCTCGGCGTCGAGTACCGGGCGCTGACCCCTGCGTCGAGCCCCGAGGCAAAGATCGATCTGGCGACGGAGCTTGAGCGCCCGCAGGTCAAGGCCGGCGAGTCGGTGCGCCTGAACGTCACGGTCACCAACAAGGTGGCGCAGGGTCAGCCCATGACGCTGGCCCGCGTCGGAATCCCCGGCGGCCTCAGCTTCCAGACCTGGCAGCTCAAGGAGCTGCGCGACAAGGGCCTCATCGCCTTTTACGAGACGCAGCCGCGCGAGGTCACCCTGTACCTGCGCGAGATGAAGCCCAGCGAGGTGGCGAAGCTGCCGCTGGACCTCCTGGCGACGGTCCCCGGCGACTATCGCGCCCCCGCCTCCAGCGCCTACCTCTACTACACCAACGAACACAAGACGTGGGTCGACGGCACCCGCATCGCAATCGAACCCTAGCGGTCGCAGTAGGACTGGACGTCGCTGTAGAGGTCCAGTCCCTTGAGCGCCTGGCAGCCGAAGGTGAAGTAGGCGTCAAAGCGGCTCGGCAGCGCCCGCGCCGCACCTTCGCCGCCGGCGTAAAAGATGCGCGTGCCGTCGGGTGCAAACACAGCGCCGCGCACGCCGTTGCCGCCGGCGCGATCCTCCAGGAGCAGCTGCTGCTTGCCGGTGCGCGCGTCCCAGATGCGCACCGTATGATCGTCGCCAGCGCTGACCACGAGCGCGGCATCGGCCGAGAAGCTGGCGCTGCGCACCACGCCGCTGTGGCCGGAAAGCGTCAGCACCACCTGCCCGGTTGCCGCGTCGTACAGGAAGACATTGCCGTCGGCGCCCGCGGTCACGATGCGGCTGCCGTCGCGCGAGAACACGGCCGACAGCACATCCTGGCTGTGGCCGGTCAGTGTCTTTAAGCGCTGGCCGCTCTGCGCGTCCCAGATGATCGAGTTGGTGTCGGAGCTGGCGGTCACGATGCGCGTGCCGTCGGGCGAGTAGCTGGCGCGGCGCACATCGGCGACGTGGCCGCTGAGGTTTAGCAGCATCTGGCCGCTCTTGGTGTCCCAGACGCGCGCAGTCTGATCGTTGCTGGCGGTCACGAGCCGCAGCCCATCGGGCGAGTAGCCGGCCCCGAACACGGGCCCGGTGTGGCCGCTCAGCGTCAGCACGGTCTGGCCGCTCTTGGTGTCCCAGATCCGCACCGTGCGGTCGGCGCTGAAGGTGGCGATGCGCAGGCCGGTCGGGTTCCAGACTCCGCCCAGGACCTCGTCGCCGTGTCCGGAAAGCAGCACCTGCACCCGCTCGCTGGCCACGCCCCAGATGAGGCCCGTGCGGTCGGCGCCGGCGGTAAACAGCCGCGACCCGTCGGGCGAGATCGCGAGCCCCTGAAGATCGCCGCGGCTCTGGTAGATGGACTGGATGCGCGAGCGCACATCCCACAGTCGAGCGGTGGCATCGGCGCTGGCGGTGATGATGCGGCTGCCGTCGGGCGCAAACTGCGCGCCGCGAATGTCCTGCGTGTGGCCCTTGAGAACAAACAGGCTGTGGCCGGTGATCGAGTCCCAGACCCGCGCCACGCGCCCCAGGCTGGCGGTCAGGATGCGCAGCCCGTCGGCCGAATAGACCGCGCCGCGCAGCCCCTCTTCCGGATCCTGGATCGTGAGCAGCACCGTGCCGCTGGGCAGCTCGTGCACCTGGGCCTTGCGATCGCGGCTGGACGTGAGCACGCGGCTGCCGTTGGGCGAAAAGACCGCCGAGGTCACGTCGTCGGAATGGGAGGTAAGCGACACAATCGGACGGCCGCTGCGCGCATCCCAGATGCGGGCGGTGTCGTCGTTGCTGGCCGTCACGACGCGGCCACCGTCGGGCGAAAAGGCCGCAGTGAGCACCGGGCCCTCGTGCCCGGTCAGCGTAAAGAGCAGCCGGCCGCTGCGCGCGTCCCAGATCTTGGCGGTCTTATCGACGCTGGCCGTGACCACCCGGCTGCCGTCGCGGGAATAGGCGATGCTCAGGATCTCGGCGGTGTGGCCCGACAGCGTCAGGATGCTCTGGCTGGTGCGCGAGTCGAAGATGCGAGCGGTCTTGTCGAGGCTCGCCGTCGCCACGCGGTTGCCGTCGGGCGAAAAGGTGGCGCTCATCACGTCTTCGGTGTGGCCGCGCAGCGTCTCGATGACCGTCAGCGAGCGGGCGTCCCAGATGCGCGCCACGCGATCCGAGCAGGCGGTGACGATGCGGCTGCCGTCGAGCGAGAAGATCGCGCTGTGAACGGTGCCGTCGTGGCGCAGCGCCTGCGAGAGCAGCGTTTCCGCGGTGTTGCGGATGAGGTCGCGCTGCGCCGACTCCGAGACCGGCTCGCTGGCCGCCTGGGCGCGTCCGATCGTGCTCACGGCGCCGAGGAGCGCGGTCTGCTTCTGCCCGAGCAGGTTGAAGAACTGCTCGTTGTGCGCCTCCAGCTGGAGCCTGTCGAGCGCCGCCTGCGGATCGGTCAGATCCGGTGGACTGGCAAGGTCGGGAGGCACCCCCAGATCTGCCGGCGCGGCGTCGGCAGCCGAGAGATCCCGCGGCGGCTCAGCTGCCGGTGCAGCCGCTGGGACCGGCGCTTTTGCCGGGGCCACGACCGGGGCCGGGGACTGAACCGGGGCCTGGCCCGGGGCGGCTGCCAGCGCCGTCACCGCCAGCGCACCAACTGCTACGTACCGCACAGCAGTGTAGAGAGGGCCTGAGCTTCTCGACATATCTGGAAAATATAGCAGACGCGCAGCGACTGGCCCGCTCTCAGCGTGGCTTTCGGGTAGCAGGAGCCGGGGCTGCGGGCGCAGCTGCGGGCGGCGGCGGCGCGGCGGGCGGCGGCCATTCGACCTTGAAGGTGCCGAAGACCTCGTCCGTGACGCGCGCCTCGGTGCCTTTGGGAATACCGGCCACGATGAGCAGCAGCCGGCCGCGGCGGACCAGCCCGAAGCTGACGCCGCCCTTTTCGCGGAACAGGCCCGCCGGACCCACCGACGAGCTGTGGCCGGATGAAGACGAAGATGAGCCGGACGGCTCCTTCTGACCGGCCAGGATCATCAGCACCTTGCGCGCCGCGGCCTCGGCCTCGTTGGCGTCGGCGTCGCTGTCCCAGGCCGAGAGGTTGATGACCGCGGGCAGGGCGTCGCCGGGCCCTTCGTAGGCCACCAGGCGGTCGCCGCCCCAGCCGGCCGCGGCATCGGTCGCCTGTGCCACCGACAGCTGCGAGTCGAACCACAGCCGCCAGATGAGCTCGCCCATCACGTCCCGGCGCGCCTCTTTTCGCGGCGCCAGCGACGTCAGTGGGGCTGCGGTGATGCGCACCGGACGCTCGCGCACCTCGTACTTTTCCGGATGTAGGATCTGCTCGGTCGAGTCGGGCGGATCGCGGAAGAGCTCGTCGACGCGCTTCCAGCTGGGCGTGCCGCCCTGGGCTCCCGCGGCACCCAGCCGCCGCGCGGTGACGAACTCCAGTCCCGAGGTGTAGGGAAACACCAGCGTCTCGCGCAGCGCCGGCGGCGCCTTCTGGAAGATCGGCGTGGCGCCCATGCTGAGCTGCATCATCTGCTTGCCCAGCCGGGCCACCTCTTCAGCGATCTGCGCGGCGCTGTGGCCCGAGTCGCGCGTGGTGTACTCCAGCATCAACGCGGTGCCGTCACCCTCGACGATCGACGAGCGCGCCAGCTGCCGATCGCCGTCGTCCTTGAACGCCTGCGAAAACTTCTTCAGATCGAAGTGCTGATCTTGAAGGGCGTGCTCGATCTCGTGCGCCAGCGCCGGCCGCTGCATCTCAAGCGGCAGCCAGTCCGCGATGTACAGCGTGGTCGCGTAGGGGTCGTAAAAGCCCGCGACCTGCTCGCCCAGAAGGTCGAGCAGCGTCTGCTCATAGTCCACGCCCTCGGGCAGGAGGCCGAGTCGCCGCAGCACGGCCGACTCGATGCGCACCTCCTCTTTCGAGTACTCCTTGGCCATGCGCTCGTGGAGCTTCTGGACGATCTCGGCCCGCGACAGCACGCCGCGCTGAAACTGCGCCTTCTGCGGCAGGCCGCGCATGGCCGCCACCTGGCGGGTGATCTCGTCGGCAATTCCCAGCAGCGCCGCGTGCGACTTGGCGCCGCCACCGGTCGCAGCCGGCGTAGATACGGCCGGATTCGGCGCTGGATTCGGGGTTGGAACCGGCGGCGCTCCGGGGCTGGCGGCCAGCTGCGGCGGCATCGCGAACAGGGCCGCAACGACCGCAGCCCTGCTCAGCTGCGCTGCAAGCGGGCGTCGGCGCGCCCCTGTTGGTGCCGATGCCGGTGAGGCGGCGGATGGGCGAACGTCGGAAACGTCTGACAAGGGACGAATGCCTTTATAGAAGCGGCGGCCCCGACGAAGCAGAGGCCGACTGAGTCATGGCGCGGGCCGGGGGCGCGCGCTCAACAAGCCACTGCGCCGCCCGGTCGAAATCGGCGAAGCGGGTCAGCTTGCCCTCTTCGCCCAGGAAAACCATCGCGACCTCGCGCGCCTTGGCCGCGGCGCCAGGGCCTGCACCCGGCCCGCCGAGCACGCGCGCAGCGACGACAAAGCAGTAGCCGGCGCGATCGTTGTAGCCGGTCTTGCCGCCGTGGATGTGGTGCTTGCTGCCGCGCAGCAGCAGGTCGGTGTTGCTGTATTCAACGTCGCCGCGCGGACGGGTGAGCGAGTGCGCGACATGGCCGGTGGTGCGCACGATCCCGGCAATCAGCGGCTTGGCCAGCGCGGCCTGCAGCATCGCGATGACCTCGCGCGGGGTCGAGACATTGCGATAGTCGAGGCCCGTCGGATCGGCGAAGTTGGTCTTCTTGAGCCCGAGGGTGCGCGCCCGGGCGGTCATGGCCGCCGCGAACGCCGCCGGCTCCAGCCCCACCGACCGACCCAGCGCCAGCACGGCGCGGTTGTCAGAGGCCATCAGCGCCGCGTGCAGCAGATCCAGGTTGGTCAGCGTCATGCCGACAAGCAGCCGCGACTTGGCGCCGCGCGTGGTCAGCTTGGCATCGGCGGCCGTGATGGTCGTCTTCGCCGTCAGATCCAGCTTGTGCTCGATCACCACCAGCATGGCCATGAGCTTCGAGATCGAGGCGATCGGCCGCACTTCGTCGGGATTTTTCTGGTACAGCGGCACGCCGCCGGCCCCGAGGTCGAGGATCAGGGCCGCGTGCGCCTGGATGTTCGGCTGCCCGCTGCGCGTGTAGACGGGCACAGAGCGGCTCTGCGCCCGGTGCGAAGAGGACTTGGGCTTGGCCTTGGCTCGCGAGTGGGCGCCCGACGGAGCCCGACGGTGCCGGGCCGCCAGCGCGCTGGCCTCATGGAGCGCGGACGGCACCGCTGCCAGGGGCAGGACCGGCACCAGAACCGCAAATGAAATCGCGCAGACAAGCCGCCCGAGAGCCATCGGCCGCAGTATGAAAGACTCGCTGGCTCGGGAGCAATTTTTTTCCAAGCTCCCGGTCGCCATGCTCGCCTGCTCAACCGGCCAATCCCCGTCTGGGCAGGGGCGCTCTACTGAGCCGCGCCCTTGCGAAACAGCATCAGCGTCTCACCTGGCTCCTGACCGGGCTCGGGCTCGTTGGACAGCTGCGCGACGCAGTCCCAGTTTTCGTGCCGCAGCGAATCGGCGAGCTTCACGTCGTCGTAGCTCTTGAACCGGCACATGGAGATATTGCGGAACTTGCCGTCCCTGAACTTGACGCGCGCGATCGCGTCGATGGCGTAGCTGCCGGGGACCACGCAGTCGAGGCGCACCTCGTACTTGAAGCTCATGTCGACGCAGTCGTCGCAGTAGCGCCGGATCGGTCCGCCCAGCCACTTGGTATGGCCGGGCGGAAAGGGGTTCTTGAGCGCCGGGTCGGCGGCGCAGATGGCCGGCTCGCTCATGACCTTCGAGCGCGCGCGGCGGACGTGCAGCAGCAACAGATCCCCGGGCTCAGCAATAGCCAGGCTGTGGCGCACAAACCGGATTTCATTGTCGATATTGCCGAGCGTGCCGCCGAATATCGCGAACAGGCGCGTCGTCGGGCGGCTCTTGGGAACGTAGAGCATATGCTGATAGCTCGGCAGATCGTAGAAGTTTCCCTGCATGCCAGCGATGAATACGTTCTGGTATTCACTGAGGGCATCAGCCGCATAGCGATATGCGACATTGAGCAGAGGCTGACTCACATCCAGCAGATAGAACTTCAGCCTCAGATCCGTGCGAACCGACATGATGCACTGCACCAGTCGGGTCTCCAGCTCGCCATCTCCGGGACCCAGCGCAATCACATCGGCATTCTTGGTGGCGATTTGCGCAATAATCTGCTTGGCCATTGCCAGGATGGGCAGGCTGCGCCGCTGCTCGGTATTATGCGTATTGGACATTCTGACATAGTCAGCTGCGCTCTCCGCGTCCAAATACAGATAGGTCTGGTCGATATGCCCAGCCTCGCTATTCAGCTGTTTCCGGAAGTCGAGCCAGAGCTTCAATACCTCATAATCCGGAGCGATGAACCAATGGAGCTTGCGAAAGAACTCCAGATCGTTCTCCAGATCATGCAGGCGCAGCGTGGGCAGATCCGCCATGCCGATCCCGAGCTGCGGCACCTCCAGCAGTCGCCGCAGCGTGTCCTCGCTCGGAGGATTGTGCGCGTTCTCGACGTTGCGGATGGTTACCTCGGTCAGTCCGGCGAGCTTGGCCAGGCGGGCCTGCGTGAGTCCCGCGGCCTGACGCCGCTCGCGAACAAGCTGCCCGAAGGCCGGCAGGTTGAGCGTCATTGCTGTGGGCAGCGACGCAAGGCTCTGACCAGCTGGCGTGCTCTCGTGAAGCTCGCCGGCGGGCTCGTCTGTATTGTTTTCTTGGCTGGTCATGGCTGCCGATTAGCACGGCCTCTTTGCAGCTCACAAGCTCCGCACAGCGTCAGCGCACAGCTTTAGAACTGCGGTAACCGAAAGCCATCGGCTTGCGGTACCGAAAACCAGACCCTCTCTTTACCAAGTTCGTTGGTAAAGCCATGCTGTGATTACTCGTCGCTAATGGCACGGCAACCATGAGCAAACGCCTCTTCCCATCATTAAAAGGAAGAGGCGACGCCACGGGTCTGCGCGTTACCAATTGAGCAACATTTTTTACCCATTAAAAGGATGAATCAGTGTCAAACATCCAATCTGATTTTACCCACAAAAGTGCGGAATAATACCGCAGTAAATTAGCTCGCGAAGTGGCGATGATGCCTTGACTGGAAACGCAAAGAGCATGCTGAATAAGGACCTAAATCAAACCCGTCAGGAACGGCGATTGTCGCGAAAAGTTCAACGCAGAGAGCGATCAGCGCGATTGACCTGAACGGTTTAACGAATTCACCAACCGAAGGAGTTACCGCCATGTCTGGAAAGAGCCCGAATGAAGAAGTTGTCGTCGCCATCCGCGCCCGTCGCGAGCAGCTCGCCGCTGCGGGGGCAAGTCCCACGGTCGCGCCGCACATGGTCTCTGCGCCGGCCAGCGAGCCGACCAGCGGGGGACGTCGGGGCTTCGCAGCAATGGATGAGACCCGCCAGCGCCAGATTGCCAGCCTGGGCGGCCGCACGGCCCACGAGCGCGGCCAGGCGCACGAGTTCACCCCGGACGAAGCCCGCCAGGCCGGTCGCAAGGGCGGCGAGAGCGTGAGCCGCAACCGCGAGCACATGGCCGCCATCGGTCGTCGCGGTGGCGCCGCCCGCAGCCTCAGCATGCAGCGTCGGCAGCCCGCCCCTCCGAGCTCACCGCGCACAGCCTCTGCTTGACCCGCTGCGCCGTCTGCTCAAAAATGGCTGCCACGCAGCGGCGCTGCCCCCTCTTGAATGACCCTCTTTCGCTCTACCGGTCTCCTGTCTGCTCTGGCCCTGCTCGGCTTTGTCGGCTGGCTGAACTACAGCCAGCTCGATGAAGCCTACGGCAGCGGCCCCCCCTACTACGGCCGCACCGTCAACATGGACAAGTGGAGCAGCCCGCTGGCCGGCCTCTTGATGATCGATGCGGTGAGCATCCTCATCGGCGCCGCAGCGGTGCAGATGTTCCGCCGCCGCCAGAGCGAGCGCCAGGCCCTGGAAGCCGCGCTCGACGACTGAGTGGCCAGAGCCCGGCCCCGCGTGTTCGACTCCCACTGCCATCTCCACGACGACCGCATGGCAGAGGTCTGCGAGGCAGCGCTCGTGCGAGCCCGCGACGCCGGGGTGACCGGCTGCCTGCTCGCCGGGGTCGACAGCGACGGCTGGAAGGTAGAGTCGGAGCTGGCCGGTCGCCACCCGCAGCTGGCGATCGCCTACGGCATCCATCCGCAGATCGTCCCCCTCAAGGACGATGCCGCGCTCGACGAGCAGCTGCGGCTGCTTTCAGCCATCTTCAGCGGCAGCTCCCGCGCCTTGCGCCGGCCGAACGCGCTCGGCGAGGTGGGACTCGACGCGCTTACCCCCGCGACCAGCGCCAGTCTGCCCCGGCAGGAGCGCATCTTTCGCCGGCAGCTGGCGATCGCCCGCGAGCACGAGGTGCCGATCGTGCTCCACATCCTGCGCACGCACGGCCCGGCGATGCGCATCCTCAAATCCGACGGTGTGCCGCGCTGCGGCGGCGTGGTGCACAGCTACAGCGGCTCGGCGGAGCTTGTGGCCGACTATCTCAAGCTGGGCCTTTCGATCTCGTTTGCCGGGGCCGTGACCTACCCCAATGCGCGCCGCCAGCAGGCCGCTGCCCGGGCGGTGCCGCTGGAGCGCCTGCTCGTCGAGACCGATGCCCCCGACCAGACGCCGTGGAGCCGCCGGCCGGGCCCCAACGAGCCCGCGTTCCTTGGCGAAGTGCTGGACGCCCTTGCTATCATCCGCGCAGAGCCGCGCGCTGACATCGAGCGCGCCACCGAAGACAACGCCCGACGGCTCTTTGGCCTGACTTCTTAGCTATCAGGAAAACTTATGGCATCGCCCGAGACGCTCGCCAGCAGCGAAATCCCGAACCTCGACACCGAGAACGCCTACCGCCTGCACCGCCGCTTCGATCGCATGGGGCGGCTCGTCGGTGACGCCAGCATGGAGCGCCTGTTTTCCGCGCACGTCATGGTCATTGGCCTGGGCGGCGTCGGCAGCTTCGCGGCCGAGTCGCTGGCGCGCAGCGGCATCGGCCGCCTGACCCTGGTTGACTTTGATCGCGTCTGCGTCACCAACAGCAACCGCCAGCTCCAGGCGCTCAAGGGCAACGTCGGCAAGCGCAAGGCCGAGGTCCTGGCCGAGCGGCTGCGCCTCATCAACCCCCAGGCCGTGATCGAGCCGCTCTGCCGCTTTTACGACGCGGGCACCGCCGCCGCCATCTTCGCCGTCACCCCCGATTTTGTCGTCGACGCCATCGACAACGTTACCGCCAAGTGCCACCTGCTCGCCACCTGCCACCGGCTGCGCATCCCGGTCGTCTGCGCCACCGGCGCCTCGGGCCGCATGGATCCCACCGCGATCCGCATCGCCGATCTGGCCGAGACCCGCATCGATCCGCTGGCCCAGGAAGTGCGCCACGTGCTGCGCCGCAAGTACGACTTCCCGGCCGAGGGCCCCTTCGGCATTCCCGCCGTCTACTCGGGCGAGCACCCGCGCCACCCCGAGGAGCTGCACTACGACGGCGGCGAGGGCTTCCACTGCGTCTGTCCCGGCGGCAAGAACGAGCACCACTCGTGCGAGGAGCGGCGCCTCATCTACGGCACCGCCAGCTTCGTCACCGGCAGCTTCGGCCTCAGCTGCGCCAGCGTCGTCATCCGCACACTGACCGCAGCCAAACCGCAGTCTTAATGCTGGGTTAGCTCTTCGGGGCGGTGGCCGTATGGGGTCGACGGCCGGTCCGTCAGGTAGTGGCGCAGGCGGCCGATCACCAGATCCAGGGCGACGTGGTTCTCGCCGCCCTCGGGGATGATGAGGTCCGCGTAGCGCTTGGACGGCTCGACGAACTGAAGATGCATGGGGCGCACGGTCTTGTAGTACTGCTCGCGGATCGACTGAAACGATCGGCCCCGCTGCTCGATGTCGCGGCGGATGCGGCGCAGCACGCGGATGTCGGCGTCGGTGTCCACGAAGATCTTGATGTCGAGCAGCTCGCGCAGCGCCGGCTCGACAAAGAGCAGGATGCCCTCGACCACGATGAACGGCGCCGAGTCGACGCGCCGCCGGATCGCCTGGCGCGAGTGGCTCTTGAAGTCGTAGACCGGCATCTCGATCGGCTGGCCGTGCCGCAGCGAGCGCAGATGCGAGACCAGCAGATCCGTCTCCAGCGAGTCGGGATGGTCGTAGTTGAGCTGCTCGCGGGCCTGCTGCGGCAGATCAGACCGATCGCGGTAGTAGCTATCGTGATCCAGCACCGCCACGACCTCCGAGGGCAAGCCCTGGACGATCTTGGCAGCGACAGTAGATTTACCTGAGCCGGTTCCGCCGGCGACTCCTATGACTAGGGGACGCACGCGGGGAAACCTAGCACAACTTCATCTGGAAAGCAGTGGTTCCCACACTGCCTGCCGATCCGAAGCCGCTCGCGCGGCGCTGCTTTCCCGATCTGCGACCTGGATCGCCAGCCTCTGCGTCAGCACCGCCAGCGCCAGCCCCGCCGCCACATCGATCGCGTAGTGCCAGCGCAAAAAGAGCGTCGCGATCACGATGTTCAGGTTGAAAAACGCGGTCACGGGCAGCGTGTAGCGGTACGGCAGCGTGCGCCGGTAGCGCCACGAGTGCAGCGTAAACAGGGTCGGATACGCCGTGTGCAGCGACGGAAAGATATCGAGCATCGCGCCCGCCGAGGCCACCGTGTGCTGCACCAGCCCGAAGAAGAAGCCGCCGCTCAGCGGCTGCCGAAACGGCATCGCCGCGTACGGCCCCACGCCCGGCACCAGCGTGTAGAGCGTGTGCCCGATGCAGCAGATCGCCATGGCCGCAAACAGCACCTCGGCCGCTCGCCGCCCCTGGTCAAACAGCGCCGAGCCCACCACGTGCAGGGCCACGAGCGTGAAATAGCTGTAGTAGAAAAAAGCGAACCACTCCACGCTCCCCGTCGAGACAAAGCGCTCGAACTGCCGCGCCGGGGTCTGGCCGAGCACCAGCTCATCGATGCGGCAGAGCTGAGCGTCATGCAGCGGCAGCGCCAGCGCCTTGAGCGCGTAGCGCAGCGGCACATAGGCCAGGACAATCGGCGCCATGATGCCGACGCGATAAAAGATCGCCCGCGCCCGTCCCGCGGGCATGAGCTCGCCGCGCACCACCAGCACCGTCACCACCGTCGCGGCAAACAGGGCCAGCAGCTGTAGCAGGCCCGCATCGCCCTCGCGCCGGGCCGGTGCCTCCAGCGCCCGCCCCAGCATGTAGCCGTGGTAGGCGAGGCAGCACAGATCCTGCGTGGCGAGGTTGCGGCGCAGCCGCCCGCCGAGTGTGCCCCGCCCGTCGGGCAGGGCCGCAGTTGCCGCGAAAGCTCCGGGCACTTTCGTGTGAGGTCTGGGGCCTAGTTTTCGTCGGGCAGGCGCTTGCGCACCACGGTCAGGCCATCGGCGATCGGCAGCATCGCCACCTCGACCCGCCTGTCACCGGGCAGCGCGTCGTTGAGCTTGCGCAGCGCGACGATGTCGGCGTCCTGAGCCGCGGGATCGATCACGCCGCCGTGGCGCAGCACGTTGTCGAGCAGGATGAGCCCGCCCGGCCGCAGGCGCTTGAGCACCTCTTCGAAATAGTTGCCCTGGTTCTTCTTGTCGGCGTCGATGAAGCCAAAGTCGAACAGCGGCGCCGCCGGATCCGCCGGCAGGGCGCGCAGCGTCTCCAGGGCGGGGGCGATGCGCAGGTCGATCTTGCCTGCGATGCCGGCCTTGTCCCAGTAGCGGCGCGCAATGCCGGTCCACTCCTCGCTGACATCGCAGCACAGGAGCTTTCCGTCCGCGGGCAGAGCGCGGGCGACGCAGATCGCGCTATAGCCGGTAAACGTACCGATCTCGACCGCTCGCCGGGCGCCGATGGTGCGCGCCAGCAGGCCCATGAAGCTGCCCTGGAGCTCTGCGATCTGCATGCGGGCGATGTCGCCGAGCGCCGCCGTCTCCTCGGCCAGCGCGGCCAGCACCGGGTCGCGGCGGGTCGAGTGGCTGGTGATGTACTGCTCAAGCTCCTCGGTAATCGGGACAAAGTTACGCGACACGGGCGTCTCCTTCCGGGCCTGGCTGTGGGGTCCTAGCTGTCTTTGGAAGCTGCGCGCCGGCGGGCCGCATTGGCTGCGGTGCGGGCCATCGGCTTGCGGCTGGAGCCGGCGGTGCCGACCTCGGACTCAAAGACCGCCAGCTGCCGCTCCTCCAGGATCGAGTGGGCCAGCCAGCCGCGCAGGTGCGGCAGCTCCTCTGTGGCCCAGTTCGCGTCCAGTCGCAGCCGCAGAAACGTGCGAAACGCGGCCCGCAGCATCTTGTCCAGCTCATCGAGCAGCTCCAGCCGCTCATTTAGACGCTCGCTGTCCTCTTCGCTCATCAGCGCGGGCAGCTTGACCCGCCGCAGATCAAAGCCCTCGGCGCTCACCGCTCCCTGCCACAGCCGGTCGCCGCGCTCGAAGATCACGTCCAGCTCGCGCACGGTCAGGCCTCCGGCAATGGCGTAGCGCACATCCGGAGTGGCGGCCGGCGCCGGCCCCTTGGCCGAGATCTCGCCCGAGCCCTCGCCCAGCGCCTTGAGCACGATGCGCTCGCCGATGATGACGCGGAACGCATCGCACAGATCGCTCTCGGCAAACTCGCCGCCGCCGTTGTCGTCGTCCGAGTGATAGATGAGCCAGGTCAAAAACTCGCGGCCGAGAAACCGGCGATCTTCCAGCTCCGAGGCCAGTGCGGCCCGCGTCTTGTCGATCTCGGTCTCGCCCGACTCGGCGATCTGCTCGCGCAGCGTCGGCTCGCCGCCACGTCGCTGTCTTGCTATTTGCTCCATACATCCTCCACTTCGACAGCGCGCGGGCAGGGGCGAAGGCCGACAAAGCCGCCCAGCAGCTCGGCGGTGGGGCGCGCCTGTCCCAGCGGGTCGGTCAGCGACTCGGCCTCGGCCAGCGCCCGGGCCCAGAACCCCGGTCCTTCCAGATCCACGGCGATGTTGAACGTCTCGGCAAACAGCCGCAAGAAGGCCTCGTTCATCGCCTTGGAGTGCGAAAAAAAGTACAGCCGCTGCTCGTCGAGCAGCCACTCCATGTCAACGGTGCGCGTCTTGGGCGGCGTGCGCCGTCGCAGATCGAGCACGATCATGTCCTTGAGCTCGCGCAGGGCGCTGGCCGACAGCGGCTCCTTGCGCTGCGCCTCCAGCTCGCGCTGGCGCTGCTTGAGCAGGCGCTTGACCTCGGCCGCCGGCGGCTTCAGCACATCGACGCGCAAGGACAGGAGGATGCGCCCCTCGACGAAGAACTTGTGGAAGCTCAGGTCGAGGTCGTTTTCGTCGTACAGGCTGCACCAGCCGACGGTCTTTTCCTCGGCGCGGCTGCTCTCGGGATCCAGCGGCACCAGCGCATGCGCGCGCACCGCCTTTTCGAACTGTTCGCGATAGTCCGCCTTGGGCGGCGCTAGCACACGGTAGCGCCGAAGCGCCATGCTGCCTGACAGAAGCCCCATGGCCGCGCATGATAGTGACCGCATCCAGCCCCGGCAAATAATTCGTCCCCAGCGACCTGGGCGCTACATAACCTGCCGCAGCTTCACGACAATTTTGCGATTCTCGTATACTGGCCGCATGCAGACCTTGCTCGCCGTGGTTGCAGTGCTCGTAAATGGGGTCGTTGGCGGCGCCAGCGTTGCCAATCTGAGCGACGCAGAGCTGGCTGCGGCCCTGCGCGGCGAGATCCCGGTGCACACCGAGACCTTCACCTCGTCCAAGGGCAAGTCGGCGGGCCGCGGGGTGGCCGCCATCGTCGTAAACCGGCCGCTCAGCGAGTGCTGGGCCACGGTCACGCACTACGAGGACAAGGCCGAGTACACGCCGCGGCTGAAGAGCGTCGCGGTGCTCGACAAGCAGCCTGACCTCGTGCACGTGCGGATGGAGGTCGATGCCTCCGTCACCACCGCCCGCTACACCGCCTGGTTCCGACTCGACGAGGCGCAGCACCACATCAAGTGGACGCTCGACCACCAGGCCAAGGACAACACCATCGCCGACGTCGAGGGCGAATACCGCCTGTACGAGCTCGCGGGCGACCGCACCCTCATGGTCTATCAGACCTGGGTCGACAGCGGCCACGCGGTGCCGCGCTTCATTCAGGACTACATGGCGCGCAAGTCGCTGCCCAACATGCTCAAAGCCGTCAAGCAGCGCATCGAGAGCGGCGGCAGCTGGCGCAAGAGCTAGCCGCCCACCTCGCCGTCGCTGCCCTCCCCCGCATCGCTGCCATCTCCGCCCTCTTTAGAAGTCGGTTTCGTGGTACACAGAGACAATGCGGTTTATTTTGCCCGCGGGTCGGAGCAAGTCCAGCTCTGCGCCCTCGGTCGCCAGCCTGCCGCCGGGCCTGGGCTCCGGGCTGGCTTCGGGGTCCGCGCACGAGAGCCGCGGCACCCGCGAGCTGCGCGATCTCTTGCACCTGCGCCTGCGCAGCCTGACCTCCATCGCGCTGCTGCTGCTGACGGGGCTGGCGCTGTTCGGTCTGCGCGTCATGCCGGCGCCGCAGCTCATCGGCGTGCTGGTGCTGCTGGCCCTGATGCTGGTGCCGACGGTGCTGCTGTGGCTGAAGCGGGACCTGTCCATGCGGACGCTGCGCCGCATCGATCTGGGCGTCCTGCTGCTGGGCTTCTTGATGGGCTTTGCCAGCTGCCTCGGGCGCGTCTTTTATGCGCAGTCCGTCGCCACGCTGCCCGACCAGGCGTTCCACGGCCTCACCGCCCGCGGCATCTGGTACTACTTCGCCGACGGCTCGATCTACATCAAGCACGGCAGCACCGCGGCGTGCAACCACATCGTGCTCAACTGGGGCCTGTTCGCCGTCGGCTATTCCGTCGCCATTCCCAACACCTGGCGCCGCTCGGCGATCATCATGGCGTTTGTCACGCTGAGCGCGCTCCTCTGCGTCGGCATCGATGCCTACCTTCACCCCGGGCTGCGCCAGGTGCTCGTCCCGTCGCTCTTCAACACCTCCTACATCGTGGGCGGCTTCGCGGCGATTGGCCTCTACGGCTCGCACAAGCTCGAAGTGCTGCGCAGCGCCGCGTCCGAGGCCCGCCAGGTCGGGCAGTACTCGCTCAAGCGCGTGCTCGGCAGGGGCGGAATGGGCGAGGTCTACCTGGCCCAGCACCGCCTCTTGCGGCGCCCCTGCGCGGTCAAGCTCATCCGCACCGAGCAGGCCGGCAACGCCAGCAACCTGGTCCGCTTCGAGCGCGAGGTGCAGGCGATGGCGCAGCTCACCCACCCCAACACCGTCGAGATCTACGACTACGGCCGCACCGACGAGGGCATGTTCTATTACGCGATGGAGTACCTGCCGGGGCTGACCACCGAGGAGCTGGTCAAGCGCCACGGCCTCCTGCCCCCGGGTCGCGCGATCCACCTCTTGCGCCAGGTCTGCGGGGCGCTCAGCGAGGCGCACGAGAGTGGCCTCATCCATCGCGACATCAAGCCCGGCAACATCTTTGTCTGCGAGCGCGGGCGCATCCACGACGTGGTCAAGCTCCTCGACTTTGGCCTCGTGCAGGTGGCGGACGCGCAGGAGCCGCCGCCGCGCAGCCCGCCTGGCCCCTCTGAAGCCTCGAATCCGGGCGGCAGCGAGCCCAGCGACCTGCGGCTGACGCAGGCCGGCCATATCCTCGGCACCCCCGCCTATATGTCCCCCGAGCAGGGGCGCGAGGAGCTGGCCGACGCCCGCAGCGACATCTACAGCGTCGGCGCGGTCGCCTATTTTCTGCTCACCGGCAAGCCGCCGTTTCTGCGCCCGACCGTCGCCCAGATGGTCGAAGCGCACCAGAAGGAGCCGCCGCCGCCGCTGCCCGAGGCCCTCGATCCCGAGCTGGTCGCCGTCGTCATGCGCTGCCTGGAAAAGGCCCCGGACCGGCGCTATCAGACGGTCAAGGAGCTGCTGCGCGCCCTCAGCAGCTGCCCCAGCGCCGCCGGATGGGACGCGGAGCAGGCGGCGCAGTGGTGGCGCGAGCGGGCGGCCAGCGGTCAGCCTCTGCCCTCAGAGTCGCCCTCTTCAGATGCAAGCTCGGCCAGCCCGGCCAGTAGCTCGGTGGAGATGACGACCGATCTGGGCGGCAGCTGAGCCAACCCGGTGAATTGAATGAAAGATCCGTCCAATTAAGTTTCTGACCGGTGACAAAGGCTGCTTACAGGGGGCTACCAAGGGGTTGAGCGGAGAAAAAGTAGGTTTTACGCGCATTTACAGCTTTAGTTTGATTGACAGAACGAATTTATGGGACGAAGCTGTGCGCTCGTTGCAGGAAACGTTTCACCTCAAGGAGTACTCAAATGGCGTTCGGTATCGTCAAATGGTTCAACGACGCAAAGGGTTTTGGCTTCATCACCCCTGACAACGGTGGAGAAGATCTGTTCGCCCATTTCTCGGCTATCAACATGGGCGGCTTCAAGACCTTGAAGGAAGGCCAGCGGGTCTCCTTCGACGCCACGCAGGGCCCGAAGGGCAAGCAGGCGACCAACATTCAGGCGGCCGACGAATAGGCAGCCGGTAGCACCCTCCCCCTCCCGCAGCTCTCGCAGCACCTCCCCTTCATCATCCTCTAAATAAACAAACCCCGGCTCTCTCGGGCCGGGGCTTGAGCCATTTGTGCTTAGGGGCCGGCCAGCGTGTTGAGCTTGTCGAGCGAGCCCTGGATGGCGTCGCGCGTCAGCAGCGGCTTGCTGCTGGTGCTGCACTGCGAGCCGCTGTCGACATAGTCCTGCGTCGCGACCGGCGTGGTCACCGTGACGGTCAGGATCGGCGAGTCGGTGATGCAGGCGCCATCGGGCTTGACCACCTTCAGCGCGCCCAGCACCGGATCCAGGGACTTCATCTCGGCCGCGGTCAGCGTGCGACCGCCGGATGTCTCGGTGTACGCCGTCTTGCCGTCTCCCACGCAGCGCGTCCAGGCCAGCGCCGAGGTCGCCACGGTCAAGGTGAACTTCTTGGCCCCCACCAGGCAGGTGGAGCCCGGGGGCGGCTGCGGGGTGAAGCCGCCGCCGTGGTTTTCCACCACCAGCATCTGCACCGACGAGTTCCAGATGCTCGATCCGGTGTCCGTGACCGGGGGCATTGTGGTGGGCATAAAGTCGCCGCCACAGGCCATCGACATCGTTACCAGCGAAGCCGCGAGTCCATAACCCATCTTGCGCATAAGAGCCTCCTCTAGTCAGGGCCGCGCCTCTTTGGATGGGCGGGCCAGTTAAATTTCGTCTGAAACATACCTCTGCCTGCGACTCAGCACCACCCAAACAGAGGTCGCCCGCCCTGGCCGCCGGCCGCAGGATCGGGCTAACATGGTGGGATGGTGGCCAATCTAGATGTCACGCCGGGAGCAGGCTCTGCTCCGACCGGGGACCCGGCGACAAAAAAGCGGCCCCGCAGCGCGCTCGGCAATCGCCTGATCCTGAGCTTGATGGCGCTGGCCCTGTTCATCAGCACCAACGGCGCCGGCTGTAGCATTCGCAAGGTGGCCTACGGCTGGGTGACCCGGCTGGCCGTCAACCGCATCTCCGAGATCTGGGATCTCGACGGCGCGCAGAAGCGCGATCTGCAGCCGCGCATTGCCGCCATCCACGACTGGCACCGCAAAAACGAGCTGCCGCGGTACGTGCAGCTTCTCGACGGCGTGATGGCCAAGGTGCAGGACGGCCTGGATCAGAAGGAGGTCGAGTGGATGCTGAGCGAGTCCACCGCCGCGGTGGAGCGCCTGAGCGCCCGCTTTTCGCCGGAGGCCGGGCAGTTTCTGACCACGCTCCGAGACGAGCAGATTGCCCACGCGGGTCCCGAGCTCAAAAAGAGCGAGCGCGAGCGCTTCGAGAAGCTCGAGATGTCCGAGCAGGAGTACATCCAGTTTCGCCTCAAGCAGGCCCGCAAGAACATGAAGACCTGGCTTGGCAGCTACAGCGACGCGCAGCTGGCCGAGTTTGAAAAGTTCGTGCGCAAAAACCGCCTCGAAGAGCAGCGCCGCCGCAAAAAGATGCAGGAGAACCAGGATCAGCTGCTGCGCACGCTGCGCGCCCATCCGGGTCCCAAGGTGCTTGAGACCATGGTCCATCGCTGGCTGACCCGGCAGACCTTCGATGAGAGCCCCGAGTACCAGCGCGCCGAGGAGCAGAACCGGGCCGACTTTGTCGACCTGGTTGTGGCCGTGGACCGCCTGATGACGTCCGAGCAGCGCGCCCATCTTTTAAATGAGCTCAAGGGCTGGCGCTCCGACTTCTACGAGCTGGCCAACGGCATCTGATCGCCGCCAGCGCAACTTCCACTAAAACATCCCAAGGTCACCCCTGCTCTCCCCCTCGGGGAGGCCGGGTGAGGGCAGGCCCGTCTTAGCCACCCCTCACCTATCTCCCCCTTGGGGAGGGATTCGAATGGGCAACCGAAGACTCATTTTGAGGCCGGGCCACCCGGGCTCATGTTGCCTAGATATCATAGAGAAGTCACATGCTTGACACCGACAGCCTCCCCCTTGCGGTAGAGATTCCTCATCGGTTTGCAGCGCCCTGCTGCTCCCGCAAACGAGGAGTGATCCGTGTCGAGCCCCTATCTCTCGCCTGCCCCGCTGGGCACCTTCCTTTTTGGCACCTTTCTCCATTTGACCCTGGCCCCCTCGGCCTGGGCCGCCGGGCAGTCCTACGCGCCGCCGCCTCCAATTGAAGCTGCGGCGCCTCCGATCACGACGACCACCACGACGACCACCACGACCACGACGCTACAGCCCATGCAGCCGTCGCCGGAGGCACTGCTCAGCGAAGCGCGCGTCACCGCCACCCTGGAGCTGATGCGCCAAAAGGGGCTCATCACCCAAAAAGAGTACGACGACGCGATGCAGGGCCATCAGCCGCCGCCGCGCTCCCCCGATGAGCCGCCGCCGCAGGCGGTGACCGACAAGTGGGGCGTGAACCTCTACGGCTTCGTCGAGCTCGACACCATCTGGGACTCAACGCAGAGCTTCAACGAGCTGGCCGGCAACAACCTCATCGCCCGTCCCGGCACCTTTGCGGGCGAGCACTCGCGCTCGCTCTTTACGATGCGCAACTCGCGCCTCGGCTTCCGCTTCCGCACCCCCGAGTTCTACCGCATCAGCGCCGTGGCCACGATGGAGTTCGACCTCCTCGGCAACCAGCCGCCGGGCGCCAGCGAGATCCAGACCTTCGTCAACGACACCTTCCGCATCCGCCACGCCAACGTCGAGCTCCAGACCCCCTGGTTCAATCTGCTGTTCGGACAGACCTGGCAGCTCTTCGGCTGGCAGTCCTATTTCCATCCCGCGACGGCGGCCATCCAGGGAGTGCCGGGGCAGATCTACTCGCGCGCCCCGCAGATCCGGCTGACCCACATCGCCAAGACCGCGCCGGTAAACATCGAGCTGGCGCTGGCCGCGGTGCGCGGCCCGCAGCGTGACTCCTCGATGCCCGATGGGCAGGCCGGCATCCGGATCCTCATCAATAAGTGGAAGGGCATGCACAGCGTGGGCTCGGCCGGGACCGCCGTGGATCCGGCGGGCATCGGCGTCTCGGGCACCGTGCGCCAGTTCGCCCTGCCCAGCCTCTCGGTCAAGCCGCCCGAAGACGTCAGCACGGCGGCGGCGATTGGCTGGGGCGTCTCGGTCGACGCCCTGCTGCCCATCATCCCGGCGCAGACGCGCAAGGCGTGGGCGCTTACGGTCAGCGGCTCGTTTGTGCGCGGCACCGGCATCGCCGACCTCTACACCAACCTCAACGGCGGCGTCGCCTTCCCGGCCGCGCCGATCCTGCCCGCCGGCTGGGGACCGACCAACATCGATCCCGGCCTGGCGCTCTACACCCGCGACGGAGTGCTGGAGACCGTGAGCTGGCAGTCGGTGCTGGTCGGCGGCCAGTTCTACCTGCCGCCCTCGGGCAAGCTGTGGATTTCGTCGTACTTCTCGCAGCTCGACTGCGACAACTGCACCGACTTCCTGGCCGCCAACTCGAGCAGGCCCGACACCAACACCAACAACGTCCTACGCCGCTCGCGCTGGGCCGACGTGAACCTGTTCTGGGACCTGACCCCGGCCGTGCGCCTGGCCGCCGAGTACTCGTGGTACTGGCAGGTCTACGACGACAGCGTCGAGGCCAAGAACCATCGCTTCCAGTTCAGCGCCTTCTACATCTTCTAGCCAGATCCATCCAAAATCGGCTGCCACCCGCCTTTTCAGCCGCAAAACGCTCGATTTTGGCGCAACCCCGTAGTCCGCAGCCGCGCAACGGTGCGCACACCCCGCGGCCCCGCTGTCGCAGCCCGCGCAACGCCCCACAGACCTGCCGGCCCCGCTGTCACCAGCCGCACAACGGTCAACCAGACCCCTGACTGCGTGGTCGCAAGCTGCACAACGGTGCGCAGGGGTCCGGACAGCGTAGTCCCCAGCTGCACAACGGTGCGCAAGGGTCCGGACAGCGTAGTCCCCAGCTGCACAACGGTGCGCAAGGGCCCGGACAGCGCAGTCCCCAGCTGCACAACGCTCTTCCGAGCTGCCACTGGCGGGGCCGCAGCCCGCGCAGCGGTTGGCAGGCGCTGCGTCAGCGTAGCCGTCTGC
>Ga0075163_10002529_pt1 | contig 24557 bp, 25 predicted proteins | sample JI1023141ADNA_FD_71478 | JGI IMG/M metagenome (GOLD analysis project Ga0075163, IMG submission 71478) | Wastewater effluent complex algal communities from Wisconsin, to seasonally profile nutrient transformation and Carbon sequestration -... | ecosystem: Engineered > WWTP > Effluent > Algae... | reverse complement strand
GCTCGAGTACGAGAAGCATCCGGGCAATCCAGCTCAGGCGCCGAAGGGGCAGCTGCCGTTTATTGATGACGGCGGCAGGTTGATCGGCGACTCAAGTTTCATCCGCATGCATCTCGAGCGCGAGTACGGCATTGATTTCGATGCGGGGCTTTCTCCGGTGGAGCGCGCGACGGCGCTGGCGATCGAGTTGATGATCGATCGCGAGTTGGCGCCGGCGTTCACGTATTTCCGCTGGCTGGTGCCCGCGAACTTCGAGAAGGGGCCTGCGCAGTTCTTCAATGGCGCGCCGACGGAGCATCGCGAAGCCATCAAGAAGGACGTGCTGGAGCGGGTGCGGGCCGGATTCATGGCGCGGGGCATTGCGCGTCACAACGAGGTGGAGATCACCTTGCTGGCCGAGCGTTCGCTTGATGCGCTGGAAGTGTTCATTGGCGACAAGCCGTACCTGATGGGCGACCAGCCGTGCGGCACGGATGCGTTTGTGTTCGCGACGCTGGCGGGCGCGATGACGCCGTTCTTCGACACGCCCGTGCGCGATGCGGCGATCAGCCGGCCGCGCCTCGTCGCTTACGTCTCCCGGATGATGGACCGCTTCTATCCGGAGTTTGAATGGGATGCCGGGATCAACCCGGCCAGACAGGCGGCGTAAGACCGCATCTTCCCCGACAAGCCGGCGTGAGACCGGCAAGCCAGACCTGCAATGTACGGCGGCCATCATCCCGGAGAAGGATGGGGCCGCTGATTTGTTTTTGAGTGGGCAGTTTCGCGCCTGCGGCTCAGATGGTGGGCACGCCCTCGTCCTTCGGCGGACGTACGCTTCGCGTGCTGCTCAGGATGAGGGCTAGTTCCCGCTAGCGCGTCACGATCGGGAAGGCGGGGTTGGGTGGGTCCATCCATTGGGAGAGTTTGAGGAGGGCGGCGGGGCTGCCTTCGATCTTTGCTGCGCCGCTGGCGATCTTGGGGGGAAGCGGCTGGCCGCCGAAGATGGAGCCGAGGAAATCGGCGCGGGTGAGGGTGAGCGTAGCGTCGACGGGCGTGGGGGCGGCGATTTCTTCGTGGATGAGAACGCCGTTGGCGATGGTGATGTAGGTGCGTTCGTTGCTGTCGGAGAGGACGAAGGCGAGCTTGAGAGTCTGGCCCGCGGATTTTTCGGCGTTGAGGCGGACGGCGAGGAGATCAATCAGCGCGCCCATGGGCAGGTTGGCGAGTGTGGCCATCTGCGAGGCGGGATTAGCGCGCGGGGCGGCGACGCCGGAGCGAAGTTCCTGCGCGCCGGTGAGATAGATGTTGCGCCAGAGGGAGTTTTCGGTTTGCCAGCCGAGCTGGTCATAAGCGCGGGCGAGCATGGTCTTCGCTGTTGTGTCGGTGTTGTCCGACATGACGGCGTGGTTGAGGAGTTCGGCGGCCCAGGCGTAATCGCCCTTGTCGATGGCGGCTTGCGCGAGCTGCTTTACGCGGTCGGCGCCGCCGAGGGCTTCGACGTAACGCTTGCCCGTATCGACGGGCGGGACGGGGGCGAGGTTGGACGGGTTGGCGTCATACCAGCCCATGTAGAGCTGATAGACCGCGCGGCTGTTGAACGAGAGCGAGCCGTAATAGGGGCGGTCGTACCATTCGCGGTCGAGTTCGGCGGGAAGTTTGAGGCGCGTGGCGATCTCGTCGCCATTGAGGCCCTGGTTCATCAGGCGGACGGTCTGGTCGTGCAGGAAGGCGTAGGCGTCGCGGTGCTTGCCGAGATAGTCGCGGAGTTCGGCGTTGCCGAAGCGCGGCCAGCCATGGCTGGTGATCAGGATATCGCTGTCGCCGAAGAGGCGGAGGGCTTTGGTGAGGCCTTCGGCCCAGACCTTGGAGTCGCGCACGACGGCGCCGCGCGGGGTAAGGATGTTGTGCTGGGTGGCGTTGGCGTTCTCCGCCATGTCGATGATCTTCCAGTCCGGGAAGTGAACGTTCATCTCGGCGGGGGCTTCGGTGCCGGGGGTGAACTGGAAGACGAGCTTCACGCCGTCGATGGTGAGCGTCTCGCCGGTGGCGGCGATCTCGCGCGTGGGCGGTATCAGCGAGGCTGTGCCGGTGGAGAGCGCGGGGCCGATGCCGGCGCTTACGAGGCCATCGACGCCCTTCGGGATCAGCACGCCGAACTGGTACATGGCGCGGCGCTGCATGGCGGGGCCGGCGATGACGTTCTCACCCACGGCAGCTTCGAGGAAGCCTTTGGGAGCGATGACCTGAACCTTGCCGGCGCGGACGTCAGCGAGCTGGATCAGGCCCGCGGCGCCGGCGAAGTGGTCGGTGTGGGAGTGGGTGTAGATCACGGCGACGACGGGGCGGGCGCCGAGCTGTTCGTTGGCGAGATCGAGCGCGGCCTTCGCTGTTTCGATGGAGCCGAGCGTGTCGATGACGATCCAGCCGGTTGCGCCTTTGACGAAGGTGATGTTGGCGATGTCGAAGCCGCGGACCTGCCAGATCGTGTCGCTGACCTTGAACAGGCCGTGCTTCGCCATGAGCTGACCCTGGCGCCAGAGGCTTGGGTTTACGGTGGACGGGGCGTCGGTCTTGAGGAAGTCGAAGGCGGCGAGATTCCAGACCGGCTGGCCCGTAGCGGTGGTGATGAGCGGGTCCTTGCGGGTGGCGATGAAGCCGCGCTGGGCAAAGTCGAAGTCGCGCGTGTCCGAGAAGGGGCGTTCGGCGCGGACCTGCTCGTGGATCGCCTTCGTGAAGGCGGATGGGCCGCTCGCGCTTTCCTGAGCGGGGGCTTCGGATGTGGCGCAGGCGGCAAGGCCCAGCGCGCCAAGTATTGCGTACAGTTTCGATGTCATCGCGTCCTCCGGCCCGTCTCCAGCGTGATAGGAGCGCGCCAGGGAGCGGTCCATCGCGAAGTTCGGGTTACCCAGCGCCCGCAGGCATGCTGGACGGGCGCGGCGAGGCGATCCATGCTGCGCGCTAGAGGGCGAGGGAGACTTCCATGGAACAGGCATTCATGCCGGCGCTGATCGGCGCAGTGGCGACGGCGGCTGTGCTGATCATCTTCATCGTGTTCCGCAAACCGGTGAAGTGCGAGAAATGCGGCGCGGAGCAGCCGAAGGTGCGCCAACCCAAGAACATGGATCAGGCCATGTGGGGTGGGAACACCTGCGTGGGGTGCGGTGCGGAGCTGGATGCGCGTGGACGCGTGAAGAAGGGCTAGGCCTTCAGGCGTTCCGTGCGTTGCGGGTTGTTGGCGTTGAGCCAGGCATCCGTCATCGGCGTGAGCCAACGGCAGGCGCTGTCGATGAAGACGAGCGCTTTCATCGCGTCCGGCGAGGGGCGGGTGGCCATGGCGTAGGCTTCCGCAAGATCGCGCGTGCGGCCCGGATAGTTCAGCGTGAACAGATCGCGGCGCAGGTCGAGGTCTTCGGTGTAGATCTGCTCGCGCTCCATCACGAGGGCGAAGGAGGCGGCGAGGACGGCGTGGCCAGCGTCCATCGCGGCGGCGCGGACGCGGTCGGGCGAGCGGGCGGCGGCGAGGCGGCCGGCTGCGTTCAGCATGCGGGGGCGGAAGCCAAGAATGTCGCCATTCATCGACGCGGTGTCGATGCGTTGCGGGGCGAGCATGCGCGTCATGTTGCGGCCGGCGACGCAGACCGAGTTGACGGCGAGGCGGAAGCGGGCGGGCGAGAAGGCGCCGTCGGTGGTGAAGACGTCTTTCCAGTTGAACACAGCGACCGCGACGCGGCCGATGCGCGGATGACGGCGGCGGATTTGCGCGGCGACAGCGGATTCCCAGCTCTCATTGCTGCGGGCATCGGACGCGCCGAGGCGCAGCAGGACGAAGAACGCGGCGCCGCCCGGACGGCCACGCGCGGCTGGGCCTGAAAGGTAAACGGAGTGAAGACGATCGCCGAAGCGTTCGAGGGCCACGTCAGCGGCTTCTTCAGCGGCTTCGAGCGCGGGTTGGGCGACCTGTTCGCGCGCTATGGCGGCGTTGGTTACCCGCCCCCAATGATCCTGCGGCCAGAACTCGCCGCGCAACCGAACCGTGTGGCCCATACGCTACTCCCGTCCGCGCCCGGTTTCCCGCGAGGGTGATCCGAGCCAAACCTCCCGTACCTCCGTGCGGATCCGCGTTAACGCGGACGGCCGCACAGCTGTTGCCGTAAACAAAACGTTAAGTGAGGCGCGCGCGCTTGCAAGGAGATTCGTCTGCTCAGGCGCCAATAAAGATGTGGTTGGCTGCCGCGCCGGGCGTTCACAATCGTTAACGGTGAGACGACGGGCCGACATGCAGCACTCCGCGTTGGCGGAGCAGGCGGGAGCGAAGGCTCCGCACGTCAGACGCAGCAAGATAGGCGCCGTGCTGTGTTTACAATTCGGCGGAAGGCGCCGATGCGCAGCCCTAGTTCAGACGCAATGGGCTTAAGGCGTAATAGGAATTCCGGGCGTTGTGCGCCTTCAGGCGACCTTGCCGCGTCCAAGCCGCTTGTCGACCACGCGCACAAGGCCTTCGACCAGGTGCTCGCGTTCGCGGTGTTGTGCGCCGGACAGCATGCCGAGCGTGTGCATGGCGTTGATATGCGTGGTCATGACTTCAGGGTCCGGCACGCCGTTCGCGCCGATCGCAGTTATGTAACGGCCGAGGGAGCGGGCGGCGGCGCCCAGCATGATGTCCTTGGTTTCGTCGGCCATGCCCTCGGTTTCCTTGGTGGCCGAGTAGATGTCGCGCAGCTTGCGGCGGTCGCCGGCGGTCAGGCCAAACGACAGCTCGCTTAGCTTGGTGACGCATTTGCGCACGGCGACGCGATTTGTTTCCTGCTCCCAGGGCAAGGCGCCGGGCATGTCGTCGGTGGGGTCGATGAAGCGGCGCAGCGGTCCGACATAGTCTTCGATCATGCGGCGGCGGCGGCATGGGCCGAGATATACGGCGCTGTCGATGAAGGGGCGCGGACGCTCCATCACGGCCTTGATGCGCACCTGCATGGCTTGAGCGGTGAACGGGCGGACGAGCATTTCGTCGACGCCGCTGGCCTGTGCTGCATCGAGGAAAGTGCGGGTCGGGGTGTCGGTCATGACGATGACCGAAAGCAGGCGCGAGACGTTCTGGTAACCGCTGCGGATCAGGCGCGTGTATTCAAGGCCCGACAGCTCCGGCAGGCGGGATGTGGTGATGACGATGCGGGGCTCGTACTCGACGGTCAGCTCGAGCAGCTCCTTGCCGTCGTTGGCGTGGAGGATCGAGTAGTAGCCGAGCGAGCGCAGCACGTCGGCCACGAGATTGCGCGTGTGTGAGACCGCGTCGGCCACGATGATGTGGTTGGTCTTTATCAGCGTCGACATTGGCAGCCCTTGTTCCCCCGGTCTCACGCCGTCGCGCGTGGTCCCGCCGTCACCGCAGCGTTTGCGGACAGTGACTGGATAACAGGTGTTGGTTGAGATCGTGCGGGCATGACCTGCGCAAACCCTGCAACGCCATTCACGTCTCGTTAGGAGGTGTTACCGGCGAGGGGTTATTCGAACACGATCTTCGGTTCAGGCTTGTTCGGAGAGGCTGCCAGGGCCTCGCTGATCGCTTCGGCGAGCAGGCGGAAGGCTTCGGCTGCGTTGCCGTCGCCTGCGGCGGCCGGAACGCCGGCGTCGCCGCCTTCACGCAAGGCGGGAAGGATGGGCAGGGCGCCGAGGAAGGGTACGCCCTGTTCGCTGGCCGTGCGCTGCGCGCCGTCCTTGCCGAAGATGTAGGCGCGCGAACCGTCTGACTGTTCGAACCAGGCCATGTTCTCGATGACGCCCAGCACGGGGACCGATGTCTTGCGGAACATGCCGACGCCGCGCCGCACATCGGCCAGCGCCACTTCCTGCGGCGTCGAGACAATCACGGCGCCGTCGAGCGGGAGTTTCTGCACGAGCGTGAGCTGGACTTCGCCGGTGCCCGGAGGCGTGTCGATGAAGAGGATGTCGAGGTCGCCCCAGTCGGTGTCGTTGATGAGCTGCGAGACGGCGGACATTACCATCGGGCCGCGCCAGACGACGGCCTGATCGGGATCGACCAGATAGCCGATCGAGATGGTGGCGACGCCGTGCGCCATCACCGGCTTCATCTTCTTGGCCGCTGTGAGTTCGGGGCGGATGCCGACGGTGCCGAACATGGTGGGAAGCGAAGGACCGAAGACATCCGCATCGAGCAGGCCGACGCGCAGGCCTGATCTTGCGGCGGCGACGGCGAGGTTGGATGCGACGGTCGATTTGCCGACGCCGCCCTTGGCCGACGCCACGGCGACGATGGCGCGTGCGGGCCGTGTGACCGCGGGGGCGGGCGCAGGCGCTTGCGGTTTGATCTGCGGGCGCGGGGGCGGGGCGACCGTGCGGGCGCCGGTTGTGGCTTCGGCTGTGAGGACGGCGGTTACGGCGGTTACGCCATCGACGCGCGCCACCGCATCCTCGGCCGCCTTGCGCAGCGGCTCGTCGGCGGCGCCGACGCCGGTTTCAAGGACGAAGCCGATCTTGCCATCTGGCCGTACGACGAGGCCTGCGACGCGGCCGGACGCGCTGAGGCCCTTGCCCGAGATGGGGTCGGCGATGCTGTCGAGCGCCGCGCGTACGGAAATTTCGAGGGCAGACGGCATGGGCTCTCCAGCTTGGGAGGCGCCTAGTTCTGCTTACCGCGATCCAGCTTCTGGAAGATCATGTTGCGGAATGCGCGAGCCAGGTAAGGCGCCTGCCGGGGGTCCTTTAGCACGACCCACGAGGCGCGGAAGACGTTGCGGGTCTTGAGGGCATCGATCAGGTCCACCCAGGAAATGCGGCAGCGGGCGATGAGACGGTGGCGGCGCACCAGTTTTGCGTCGGCCGGGCTGATAAGTTTCGATTCAAGCAGGCGATCGTTTGCGGCTTCCAGTTCGACCAGGTCGCGGCGGGAATGGTTCCATGACAGCGATTGCATGCGCATGACGCTGATATAGCCCGTCCACGGGATCAGGCGCATCCGGCCGCCAGCGAGGAGCGTGCGGGCGTAGATGTCGAAATCCTCGCCCAGACGCATCCGTTCGTCATAGCGGATGGCGTGGGCGTCGAGGAAAGCCCGGCGCATCATCGGCTTGAGGAAGCCCATTTCGCGGCGGCGGGTGTTCGACTTCGCGATGCTGGATTCCATGAAGTAGGTGAAATTGACATCGACCGGCGTGTTGTCATTGCCGATGAACCACATGGTTTCAGCGGTGGAGGCGGGGGCGCCGTCCTTCAGCTGCATCAGGTCGTCGGCGATGAGATCGTAGCCCTTGTCGGCGAGCGCCATCAGGCCGCGCAGGCGGCCGGGCTCGAAGTAATCGTCGCTGTCGAGGATGGTGATCCAGGGGGCCTTGCTGGCCGCGATAGCCGCGTTCCGGGCGGCGGAGGGGCCGCCATTCCTGTCCAGAGCCAGGACAGTCAGCCGACCGGTTCCGTCGTCGGCGGCGCGGGCGGCGGCGAGGGTGGCGCCGTCATCGTTCGAGGCGTCGTCAACCACGACGACTTCGGCTGCTTCAGGCTGGGCGAGGGCGGAGGCCACGGCGCGGCCGATCGTGCCGGCGGCGCGCCACGCGGCGATAACCACCGTTACGTCGCGACCTATGGTCTCGTTAGCGGTCGCTGGCGCTTCAGCGCTGGAGGGGGTCGAGGGTCTGGCTAGCATGCGTGATCCGGCTGCAAGAAAGCCGCCAGCCCTGATGATTCGCCGGTTTACGGCCTGACCGGCAAGTAATGCCGGTTACCATAACTGCGCGGTCCAAGTCCTGCACCAAGTCATGACGGTGGTGAATCACGGTTTTGTCAGTGCCCGGGCAAGTCGCTTGATGGGTGAAACTGTCTTATCCGCCAGCCTTGAAGCCGCTTTAATGCGGGCTCAACTACTGGAGGACACAAATCCCCAGACACGACCACTCAGGAGGACGGGCCTATGCCCTGGAACGACAACAAGGGCAGCGGCGGGGGCGGAGGCCCCTGGGGTGGCGGCAACAACAACAATAATGGCGGCGGCGGCGGCGAAAGCCCGTGGGGCAAGCCCGGCGGCGGCAACAAGCCCGGCGGCGGTTCCGGCGGTGGTGGCGGCGGCGGCAACAAGGATCGGCCGGACCTCGAGGAGACCCTGCGCAGGATGCAGGAGCGCTTCAAGCGCAAGGACGGCGGCGGCAGCTCGGGCGGTGGTTCGGGCGGCGGCGGCGCATTCGGCCGTGGCGGACGCGGGCTGGGCGCGACGGGCCTCATCATCATTCTCGCCATCGGCATCGTCGGCTGGCTGTTCACCGGGATCTACCAGGTGAACGAACAGGAGCGCGCCGTCGTGCTGCGTTTCGGGACATTCCATCGCTATGAGGAGCCGGGCTTCAAGATCCGGCTGCCCAACCCGATCGAGCGTCACATCATCGTGCCGGTGAACACCGAGATCCGTACTGAGATCGGCGGCACGAATGTCGCCAACCTGATGCTGACGGGCGACGAGAACATCATCGACATCGACTTCGTCATCAACTGGCGCGTCTTCGAACCGCGCGACTACCTGTTCAAGGTGGTCGACGTGGAGGGCGGCGATCCGAACAATCACGTGCTGATCGAGCAGATCGGCGAGAGCGCCATGCGCGAAATCGTCGGCACCTCGGCATTCGAGCCCATCACCACGACGGGCCGGACGGTTGTGGAAACCCGCGTGCGCGACCTGATGCAGCAGACCCTGAACAGCTATCAGGCCGGCGTCGAGATCATCTCGATCTCGCTGCGAGGCGCTTCGGCGCCCGAGGAAGTGGTCAGCGTACAGCGCGAAGTCTCCAGCGCCGAACAGGACAAGGCCAAGCGCGAGGCGGAAGCCATCGCTTACCGCAACAAGGTTGTCCCGGAAGCCGAAGGTCAGGCGCAGCGGATGATCCAGGAAGCCGAAGGTTACAAGGCCGCCTCCGTCGCCAACGCGCGCGGTGAGGCCGATCGCTTCAACCTCGTCTATGACCAGTATCGCTCGGCGCCCCGTGTGACGCGCGAACGCATGTTCCTAGAGACGATGGAAAAGGTGATGGGCCGTACGGACCAGATCATCCTCGACAACAAGTCAGGCGCCGTTCCGATCCTGCCGCTTGACCAGCTGCGCGGCCGCCAACAGCCGCAGGGGCAATAACCATGCAGAGGCTCATCATCATCGGCGGCGTGGTCGCGGCTGCGCTGATCGTCATCCTGGCCAACGCGTTCTACATCGTCTCGCTTGACCAGCAGGCCATCGTGCTGCGCTTCGGCCAGTACCAGTATGCTGTGAATGCGGACGGATCGCCCCGCGGCGCCGGCCTGCACTTCAAGGTGCCGGTCGTCGAGAACGTGATCTATTACGACAAGCGGAACATGGGTTTCGATCTGGAATCGGCGGAGATCACCGCTGCTGACCAGCAACGCCTGAACGTCGACGCCATTGCGCGCTGGCGCATCAAGGATCCGACCCAGTTCTTCCGCGCCGCCAGCACGATGGACAACGGCCTTGCCCAGCTCCGCCTGCGTTTCAACGCGGCGCTGCGCGGCGAGCTCGGCAAGGTGTCCCAGCCCGACATCATCTCCGGCCAGCGAGCCAGTGTGATGCAGCGCATCAAGACCTCTCTGCAGTCGAACATGACGACGCTGGGCATCGAGATCATCGACGTCCGGATCCGCCAGGCCGACCTGCCGGAAGCGAACTCGCAGCGCGTCTATGAGCGCATGAAGTCGCAGCTTCAGCAGAAGGTGAACCAGTACCGCGCCGAAGGTGAGGGGCTGTACCTCTCGATCGTCGGTGAAGCGGACAAGCAGGTGGAAGTCATTGTCGCCGAAGCCAACCAGAAGTCGCAGGTCCTGCGCGGTGAGGGCGACGCCGAGCGGAACAAGATCTACGCGGCCGCCTATGGCAAGGACCCGGAGTTCTTCTCCTTCTATCGTTCGCTCGAGGCCTATGACAAAGCCATCAAGTCCGGCACGCCGTTCGTGATGTCGCCGGACAGCGACTTCTTCAAATACTTCAAGAGCAGCACGGTTCGCTGATCGTCTGAACATGGGATAGCAGGCAGGCCCGCTCTCACGAGCGGGCCTTTCTGTTTCCGGGGCGTGCATTGCCGGAGCTGCTGTCAGGCCCTAGATTCAGGGGGTCAGCGCAAGGCTCGTCCATGACTGCTTCTTCTCTCGATTTCACGGATGCGGAACTGGACGAAGCGCGCCGCATGAATCGCCAGCTGCGGTGGGCGCCGCGTTTCCGCGCGCCGTCGCGGCTTGGCAAGATGATGATCCAGACGATGCTGGGCGCGCAGGCCTTCATGCCTCATGGCGTGGCGGGCGTGACGACGTCCACGCGCCGCATCACGTGGAAGGGTCACAGCGTTTCGATCCGCGTCCTGCGGCCAGCCGGGGACGTGCGCGGCGTCTATGTCGATTACCATGGTGGCGGCTGGGCGATTGGCACGGCAGCGATGGATGACCGGGTGAACGCACGCATAGCGGCGGATTGCGGGCTGGTGGTGGTGAGTGTCGATTACACGACGCTGCCGGATATCGATCTGCCCGGCATGATCGCCCAGTGCGCGGCCGCGGGCGATTGGGCTTTCGAGCATGCGCGGGAAGAGTTCGGCGCGACGGACATGTTCATTGGCGGAGAGTCGGCCGGCGCCCATCTGGCTGCCTGCACGCTGCTTCGTTTGAGGGATACGCGCGGGGACTTTGCGCGGTTGCGCGGCGCGGTGCTGTTCTATGGTCCCTATGATCTGTCATGCACGCCAAGCGTGCGTTCAGCGCCGCGCGATACGCTGGTGCTTGATGGGCCGGCGATGACGACGGGGCTGGCGAAGCTGCTGCCGGGCAAGAGCGAGGAGGGGCGGCGTGATCCCGCCTTCTCGCCGCTCTATGCGAATCTAGCCGGCCTGCCGCCCGCAGTGTTGCTGTGCGGCACGATTGATCCGCTGATCGATGACAGCGCGCTGATGGGCGAGCGCTGGACGGCTGCGAATGGCAATGCGCGTGTAATCGTCGTTCCAGATGCACCGCACGCATTCAATCGCTTTCCCACGCGCGTCGCCTCGCGCACCAACGCGTTTGTGCGCGGCTGGATCGATGCACGCCTGGCCGACAGCGCGACTGTCGCAAGGGCAGCGGAGTAGTCGGCGCGGACGCCGGTTCTACGTTCGGTTCTCGCAGAGATATTGAGGCGAGGCAGGCGGCGAGGGTCTCAGGGCTCCGGCTGCTTTTCCGGCAGCTCGAGGAATTCGCGCTCGCTCATCATCGAGAATTCATCGATCAGCCATGTCTTGTCGTCGCGCTGGCTGAGTTCGATCGTGTAGGCGTCGCCGGCAACAGTATCGCCGACCTGGAAAACCGCGCTTTGCCTGTCATAGCGTGGACCAAAGACCTTGCCGCCATCGCGCGCGAGAAGTTCGACCATCTCGGGCATGAAGATGCTTTGATAGGCCTCGCTGCTGGGGCCGTCGGCCAGTGCGTTCTTCACGGCATCGATGTTGACCTGATCGACAAGCGGCAACATGCGGGCGAGATCGCGGGCGTTGTAGGCCTCCACGAATCGTCGGGCGACCGACGAGGGGTCTTTCATGTTGACCGGCGTTTCGCCGCTGCAGGCAGCCACCAGCAACGCGCACAGGGCGACAAGTCCGCGCAACGCTAAAGCCATGACGGTTTGGCGAAGGGCAGGTCGAGATCGTGCGCCACGGCGGCGTGCGCGATCTTGCCCTCGGCCACGTTGAGCCCTTCAGCCAGGTGCGGATCGGCTTTCAGCGCGGCTTTTGTGCCCTTGTTGGCAAGGTCCAGTGCGAAGGGGAGCGTGACGTTGTTGAGCGCATAGGTGGACGTGCGCGGCACGGCGCCCGGCATGTTGGCGACGCAATAGTGCAGGATGCCGTCGACTTCGTAGATGGGGTCGTCGTGCGTGGTCGGGCGCGAGGTTTCGAAGCAGCCGCCCTGGTCGATGGAGATGTCCACCAGCACGGCGCCGGGCTTCATGTTCTTCAGGTGGGCGCGCGTGATGAGTTTGGGCGCGGCGGCGCCGGGGATCAGGACGGCGCCGATCACGAGATCAGCTTCCATGACGGCGCGGTCGATAGCGGCCTGCGTTGCATAGACTGTATCGACAGCGCCTGCGAACTGGACGTCGAGTTCTTCAAGGCGGGGCATGGAACGGTCGAACACAGTCACGTTGGCGCGCGCGCCGTTGGCCATTTCCGCCGCATGCACGCCGGCAACGCCGCCGCCGAGGATGACCACATTCGCGGGCGGCACGCCGGGCACGCCGCCAAGCAACAGGCCGCGCCCGCGCTTCGTCTTCATCAGGGCATAGGCGCCGACATTGATCGACATGCGGCCGGCGACCTGACTCATCGGCTGCAGCAGCGGCAGGCGGCCTGCCTTGTTGGTCACGGTTTCATAGGCGATGCAGATCGCGCCGGACTTCATCAGTGCTTCGGCTTGCGGCTTGTCTGCGGCGAGGTGGAGATAGGTGAACAGCGTGTGGTGCGGCTTGAGCATCGCGCACTCGACGGGCTGTGGTTCTTTCACCTTCACGATCATTTCGGCGGTGGTGAACACGTCGGCGGCGGTGTCGAGCATGGTCGCGCCGGATTTTAAATAGTCTGCGTCGGTTGCGCCGAGGCCTAGTCCTGCGCCTGTCTGCACGAACACGTCGTGCCCGGCCCGCGTCAGCTCCATCACACTCTCTGGCGTGAGACCGACGCGATACTCCTGCGTCTTGATCTCCTTCGGAACGCCAATCTTCATGCGCCTCTCCTCAGCCGATAGGGGCGGTTATGCCAGAATCCATCGCTTAAGCGCCAGAGCGTTGCGCGGTGAGTTTTGCCTATTTTCGTTCATGGAAAGCTCTGCGACGCGCAAAACGCATCAATCGCGTGCTGGTCGCGCGCCCAGCGTCTGCAGAAACGCGCGAAGGTCCTTCACGGTTTCGTCCGGCAGTTGTTCCATTGGAAGGTGACCGCCATCCGGATAGATGGCGAGCTTTGCGCCGGGGATGGCGGCTGCGATCGCGCGTGAATCATCGGCGGGGATCAGCGCATCTTCCTCGCCCGCCATCACCAGCGCGGGAATCAGGATCGCGTGGAAATCCACGGGCGTCCACGGCTTCCCGGGCTGTGATCTTTGCGTGAGCAACACATCGCGATGTCCCTTTGCGAGGGCGAGATCGACATAGCGGTCAACCACAGCGTCGGTCACCAGCGCTTCATCATGATAGGCCGATTTGAGACCGCCCGTCGCGAACAGGCGTGGGTCGAACAGCTTGATGAACCAGTGACCCACCGCATTGTTGACGAGGCCGACGAAGAAGGGTGGCCCGCCGCGCTTGCCATCGTCACCGGGCCAGCCCGCTGCATCCACAAGCACGAGCCCGTCGAGCCTTGCCGGATGCGCCATCGCGTAGGTCAGCGAGACGGCGCCGCCCATCGAGTTTCCGGCGAGCACGAATGTCTGCACGCCTATCTGATCGGCCAATGCATCGACCAGCGCGGCGTTGCCTTCGAGTGTGGCGCGGTAATTGTCGGGCGTCTCGGTCAGGCCATGTCCGGGCAGGTCGATGGCGACGAGGCGATAGTCTGGCGACAGGCGTTCGATCCAGGGGCGCCATGCGTGAACGGACGCTGCGAAGCCATGGACCAGGATCAGCGTGCGGCCTTCACGATTGCCCTCGTCGGTGTAATGCACGCGCACGCCCGGAGATGGCTCGAAAGTGCGGGAAGCGGGCAGGCCGTAGGTCTGTCTCAGCTCGGCGAACGGAATCTCGCGCGTGGCGCATCCGGCCGTCGCTCCGGCAAGAGCGAGACCGGCGACAAGCGCGGCAACGGCGTATTTGGTGGTACTGTTCAGTCCGTGTCTCCCTGATGCTTCTACGCGGGATGTTTCCTGCTGGATCAATGCGCCTGCGCGGGGCGTGCGGCAACTCGGCACGGAGCCGCCGTCGCGTAATCCGCTAGGTTTTGACGGTTGGTGGGGACATTGGGGGAAGTGCCGTGATCATACCGGGCCACGTTGCCCCTTTGCGCGCGATGCTGGCGGGCCGCCCCGCCGTGTGGGGTCTCGGCGTTGTGTTCGCCGGAAGCTGGCTCATTGCTGCTTCGTCGTGGGTGTCAGTGCCCATGCACCCCGTGCCGATGACCTTGCAGACGTTTGCGATCCTGCTTGTGGCTGGCGTGGCGGGCGCGCGACTGGCGGTGGCCAGCGTCATTACCTGGCTGGCGCAGGCTGCGCTTGGCCTGCCGCTGCTGGCTGATGGGGCGGGTGGACTGGATCCGTTTTCGGGACCGACTGCGGGCTATCTGGCGGGCTTCGTTATCGCGGCCTGCCTGTGTGGGTGGTTGGCGGAGAGGCCGGGGCTGCGCGGCTGGCTCGCCATGGGGATTATCTTTCTGATCGGGCACGTCGTAATTCTGGGAGCGGGATGGCTTCGCCTGTCCTGGCTGATCGGGGAACAAGACGCGTGGAGTGGCGGTGTCGAACCGTTCCTGATTGGCGCCGTGATGAAATCCGCGCTGGCAGTCGTGGGCGTGAAGATCGCTGAACGCTGGGCGCAGCGCGCGGTGATCGCGGATCAGGGTTCGAATGCCTAGGCGGCTTCGATCTCGCTATCATCATTGCGCTTGTCGAGCAGTCCGCGCCGTTCGAGTTCGCCAGCGATCCATGCCGCGATGGCTTTCTGATCGACGCCTAGTTCGGTGAGCAGATCCGTGACCAGCTCCACGCCGCGCGGCTCTGCATGAGCGAGATGGGAGCGATATCCCATGCCTGCCTGGCGTACGCGCTCTGCGCCGGTTGCGACGGCGACGAAGCGTGGCGGCGATTTTTCGCCAGCGATGGGCGCTGGCGCTGCGAAGCCTGAGCCGCCCAGCACGATGGCGCGGGCGCGGGCGACGCCGATCGTTTCCATGAGCCGTGCATCCTTCGCGTCGCCAAACACGATGGCGTAGCCATCGGATGCGGCTGACACGAACCGCTCGGGCTCTGCCTCCACGGCGACATAGGGGATGTGGTGATCGCGCAGGGCGTCGGCGGCAAGGCGCGCTTCCGGCGTCATGCCGAAGACAAGAACGGGTTCTTCTTCCGCGGCGTCTGCTGCGTCCGTCGCGATGGTCCTGGAATTTTCGGCCAGCATCTTTGCGATGTGCAGGCCCAGCGATGTCCAGATCGGCGCCGCCACGAGCGTTACTGCAACCGCTGCCGTGATGACGCCTGCCCAGTTGCCCGGCATCGCCCCGGAGATCGATGCGATGCCGACGACGACCAACGTGAATTCCGATCCTTGGCTAAGCAGGAAACCCAGCTGCGTCGCGCCGGGCACGGCCCAGCCATTGAGCCGCGCGGCGGCGAACACGACGACTGTTTTCAGGATGACGATCACAAGGGCGGTCAACAGCACGGCGGGCCAGATGGCGGCCATCGCGGGCAGGTTCACGCCCATGCCGACGCTCATGAAGAACAGGCCGAGCAGCAGGCCGGAGAACGGTTTCACTTCGGCTTGCACGACGTGGCGATAGGGCGTGTCGGAAACGGCCATGCCAGCGAGGAAGGCGCCGAGCGTCAGCGACAGATCAGCTCGCGCTGTTGCGGCGCTGGCGGCCAGCACGATGAACAGCGCCACCACGGTGAAAGTCTCGCGATTGTCTGTTGCCGCGAGCGACTGGAACAGCGGGCGCACAACGAAGCGGCCGGCAACGATGGCAAGCGCGAGTGCGAGTACGGCCTTGCCGAGGATGAGTAGGGCTTCCATTCCCAGCAGTTCCGGCTTGCCGCCCAGTGAGGCTGCGAAGGTCAGCAGGAAGATGGCGACGATATCCTGCGCCACGAGCACGGCGGTTGCCGAGCGTCCCATCGGGCACCCCGGCTGGTTCCTGTCCGAAAGAATTCGCGCGACAACGGCGGTGGATGAGAGCGCCAGCGACACGCCGACCAGCGCCGCCACGGGCCACGCAAAGCCGAGCAGATAGCCGATCCCGGCGAATGCGCCGCCGCACAGGATGATCTGCAGCGGGGCAAGGCCGATCATGTCGTCGCGCCGGGTCCTGATCTCGCGCAGCGAGAAGTGCAGGCCGATGTCGAACAGCAGGAAAACGACGCCGAGGTCGGCAAGAAAATGCGAGGTTTCGTTGTTCTGGACCAGCCCGAAGCCTGAGGGGCCGATCACCAGACCGGCCACCAGATAGCCCACGATGGGGCTGAGCCGCACGGCGCGCGATGCAAGGGCGGCCGCCAGTCCGGCGCCAAGATAGATGATAGCGGGTTGGAGGGTTTCGACCGCCGTCATGTCGTTCGCCTCCCCATTCGCCGCCCCGGCCTTGATCCCCCGTCCGGACGCCCGAAACAGAAAGAGCCGCCGCGAAACTCGCGACGGCTCTACTGTTTCCGACGGCATGGCCGTCAGGCAACCGTTATTTCAGTCCCGGCCTCCCGAAGGTTGGGCCGGAGCCGAACTAGAGGGCTTTCTTGATCGAGAAGACCACGCGGTCGTCGTAGATCGAGACGTCGTCGATGTCCGTGCCGACATAGCGCAGGTCGAAGCCGAGGCCGTAAGCGGAGTAGGTGCCGCCGACGTTCCAGGTGGTGTATTCGTCTTCGCCAGCAAAGACGCCATCGGTATCGACCGTCTGCACGCCGACGCCGCCCGAAAGGCTGAGTTCCGGCGAGAAGGCGTAAGCGCCGTTCACTTCGTAGTAGAGCGCATCGCCGGTCTCGCCCGTGAATTCCGGCGAGTAGTAGAGAGCGCCGCCCAGCGTGAACTTGTCGGTCAGGGCGATCGAGGGCTTGGCGTACAGTTCCCAGTAGTCGAGTTCTGCGCCGTCATCGCCCGGAGCGTTCGGGTACAGGTAGCCGAGAACGCCGACATCCATCGCGACGCCGCCGAGAGCGAATTTGTATCCGCCGTAAACGTCCAGCTCGATGCTGGAACCGAAAGCGACGTTCGAAGCCCAGGTGCCGGCGTAGAGGCCCGAGTCACCGAAAGCGACGTCGAAGCCGCCTTGAATGGCGGGGCTGCCGTCCGTCTGGGACACGCCGCGGAAGGTGTAGTCGGTCGCCAGGGCGACGTTGCCCGTGACGGTGACTTCCTGAGCGAAAGCCGGGGCTGCCGTGGCCGCCGCGATAATTCCGAATACCAAGAGGTTGCGCATTATTTTGTCCTTTTCCCCTCACGTTGAACCGACCCGCAGACGCGGCTTTGCAGGCCAGGTGCGCTGGGGCACACACCCGTCCTCGGCCACCTTTCTGGCGATTGGGCGGAGCACACCGGAAGCAGTTCAGCCAAACCGGGGCACACGCCTTCGCAACCGCACAATTTCATGACAGCCCTTGGGGCAATCGCCTGAATTTTGGGCGCCAAGCAGGCAGCCACTCGCCCGGAGGGCGTGCGATCGCACCTTGAATGACAGCCAGTTCAGGGAAGATTCGATCTGGGTGAACGCGAATCGTATGGCTGCTATTGCAGAAACGCTTCACTGGAGTCATCTGGCGGCATGAATTCACCTTCAAATACCTCAGGACTGACACAGCTCGGCGGACAGGCGGCCCAACCGGCATCACCTGACCAGGCAGTGCTCGAACGCGTGGCAAATCCTCACCCGGGCACGCTCTATCTGGCGCGCTTCACGGCGCCGGAGTTCACGTCGCTCTGCCCGGTGACGGGACAGCCGGACTTTGCCCATCTCGTCATCGACTACGCGCCCGGCGAATGGATCGTGGAGAGCAAGAGCCTGAAGCTCTATCTCACCTCCTTCCGCAATCACGGCGCCTTTCATGAGGATTGCACCGTCTCGATCGGAAAGCGGCTGGTCGATACGCTGTCGCCAACCTGGCTGCGCATCGCAGGCTACTGGTATCCGCGTGGCGGCATGCCGATCGATGTGTTCTGGCAGACGGGCAAGGCGCCTGAGGGGCTGTGGGTCCCGGATACGGGCGTTGCGCCTTATCGCGGACGCGGGTAGTTCGCGCGCATGCGCGGAACCGTTTCATCGATCTATCGCCACCCGGTGAAAGGGCTCACGCCCGAGCCGATGAACGCCGTCACGCTCGAGGCCGGCGCCTATTTCCCGCATGACCGGGAGTACGCGATCGAGGTGGGGCCTTCGGGCTTCGACCCGGAAGCGCCCAAGCATATTTCGAAGCAACGGTTCACGGTGCTGGCGCGCTTCCCGTCGCTGGCCCGCATCAAGACGCGGCTCGACGATGCGAGCGGCGCTTTCCATCTGGGCGACGCGCATGGCTTCGGCGTTGAAACCCGGCTCGATACGGAAGAAGGTCGCGCGGCCATCGAGCGTTTCCTGCAGGCCTTTCTGGGCGAGGACGCGCCGGGCAAGCTCCGCGTCCTGAAAAGCCCGCAAGGCCACCGCTTCATGGATCACCCGCAGGGCTATGTGTCCGTGATGAACCTCGCCAGCGTGCGGGAAGTTGCGCGGGTGATCGGCCACGATGTCGATCCGCTTCGCTTCCGCGCCAACATCTATATCGACGGCCTGAAGCCATGGGCCGAGGACGAGTGGATTACGGGGCAGAAGATCAGCCTCGGATCAGCCGGGCTTACAATGTTCAAGCCTATCGTCCGCTGTGTCGCGACCCATGTGAATCTCGACACGGGCGAGCGCGATATCGACATGGTCGGCCAGCTGCGGGAGCAATTCGGGCGCGATACGCTGGGCCACTATTTCACGGTTGCCGATACGGGTGAGATTGCGCTGGGGGCTGACCTCGTTTCCTAACACCTACCAGTGTGGTGGCGGCGGCTCGTCGCCGGGATCGGATCCCATCGAGTTCTCTGCACTGGCCAACCGGTCTTCCAGCTTCACGATCTCGCGCGTGAGCCGGTCGATTTCCTTCCATTGGTCGGTGATCATCTTGTTCAGGTCGTCGATCGCCTCGTCCTGATGGGCGATGCGGATTTCCAGGGCGTCGAGGCGGGATGAGTCTGTCATGGGCCAATTCTAGCGCAGCTATGGCCATGGCGGAAACGCCTCCGGATGCGATGGAGCTGGGCTGCGCCATTGACGGCGCCGCCCGCAACCACACAGTGGCCTGGGGAGGGTAAGGGAAGCGCTTATGATCGGGCTTGAACGTCAGCACACGCCAATCGGCGCCGCCTTGCGTGGCGGCGCTTTCTGCGTCTGCCTCGCCTTGGTCCCGCTTCCGGTGCTTGCGCAGACAAGCCCCGCAGCCCTTCTGGATGAGACTGGAGCGGCCGTTTCCACTGGGCGCTATGTCGATGCCCTTGCCGCGTTTACCAGCGCCATTGCTGCTGCGCCGGATGACGCTGTCGCCCATACGCGGCGCGCGCAGCTTTTCGACCAGCTTGGCCATTATGATCTGGCCGCTGCCGATTATCGCGTCGCGGCTAAGGCCAGCACGACGGACGCCAGCCTGCACAAGAGCCTGTGTCTCGATCTGGCTTTGGCGAACCATGATCTTGATGGCGCGCTCGCTGCCTGCAACACCGCCGTCCGGCTGGCGCCGGGCAACGTGGACGCCCTGAGTGCGCGAGGCTATCTGCAGCTTCGCCGTGGCGCCTATGCCGAGGCGGAGAAGGATTTTTCCGCCACGCTCGCCCTGTCGCCGGCGGCGCCCAGCGAAATGTTCGGGCTTGGCGTCGCGATGATCCATCTTGGCAAAGTGAAGGAAGGGCGGGGCGAGATCGCAAGCGCGACCCTCGACAGCGCCGGTGTTGTCTCGGACTGGCAGGGCCGCGGCTTCGGCATGCAGGGTGAGATTGTGCCCGGCAAGGTGAAGACGACTGCTTCCCAGCCTGCAACTTCGCTCAAGGACCCGAAGGTTTTTCTCAACAAGGGCGAAGCCTATGTCAGACTCGTGGGCGGATGTGGCCGTGTTGCTGAGGCTTCTGCCGCGGACGCGGGCGCATCATGGAGCGGGGAGTGCCGCTTTGGCCTTCTTCATGGCGCGGGCAAGCTGACGTCTCCGGGGGGAGATGGATCATCCGTGCGCTTTGCCTACGGCCGCGAAATCGGGGGCGAGGCTGGTAGCGCGCTGGAGAAGAAGCTGAGCCTTGCCTATCATGCTGCGGAAGAAGCGCTGACGCCATGACGCTGCATTGCGCGTGGCGCGACATAATGCGGGAGGCTGCGGCGCGCCTGGCGAATGCTGGCGTCGAGAATGCGCCTCGCGATGCGCGTTTGTTGCTGGCGCATGCGCTCGGGATCGAGCCGGTCGAAGTCATCCTGCGCGAGACGGATGCGGTTGATCCCGTGGCGCTCACCGCGTTCGAGCAGAATATCCAGCGCCGGCTCGCCGGAGAGCCTGTCTCCCGCATACGGGGCTGGCGGGAGTTCTATGGCCGACGGTTCATCGTCACGCCTGACGTGCTCGACCCGCGTCCGGAAACCGAACTCCTGGTGGAGCAGGGTCTGCGTCGTCTTCCCCAGGGCGGCCGTGTGCTGGATCTGGGGACGGGGTCGGGCTGCATCCTGATCTCGGTTCTTGCCGAGCGAGCCGACGCTGTCGGGGTTGGTCTGGATATCTCTTCGGGCGCATTGGGCGTGGCGGGCGCCAATGCAGCAGCGCTAGGCGTCAGCGGTCGCACGCGCTTCATTGAAGGCAGCTGGGGCGACGTTGCGGGCGATCCGTTCGATCTTGCGTTGTCGAACCCGCCCTACATCCCGGAAGCCGACATTGCGGGATTGGCGAAAGACGTGCGTGGCTTTGATCCCCGCGCGGCGCTGACCCCTGGCGGCGATGGGCTTGATCCCTATCGCCTGATCCTGGCGGCCATGCCTGGCTGGCTGAAACCCGGCGGCTGCATTGGCTTCGAGTTCGGCATTGAACAGGCCGCCTCAGTCACCATGTTGATGCGGCAAGCTGGCCTTCTGGACATCGAGGTCCATCGTGATCTCGCGGGCATCGAACGCGCTGCATTCGGTCGCAGGCCTGTGTCCGCCCTGTAAACCATAAGCATCCGCCCGGAAATTCCACAGGAAAACGCTTGGCGGGGCGCAGCAAACAGGCTAGCGTCTTTATCGACGGACTGCAGGCGATTCCTGGGATTTAGATCTGGGTGATCTGCCAAGCGTCCGCTTGGGTTTGCAAATGGCAAACCCCAACTCCGTCCAACTGGGGCGAATACTCTGAAGATCAGGGATGGTTTCATGAAGCGTCAGCGGGGGCGCGGGCGCAAGCCCGGCGGCGGCGGTGGTGGTGGCGGTAATAACCACAACCATGGCAACCGATCGCTTGAGAGCAGCGGGCCGGATGTAAAGATCCGTGGCACCGCCGCGCAGATTTACGAGAAGTACGCGCAGTACGCACGCGACGCCCAGTCCGGCGGCGACCGTGTGAAATACGAAGCGCTTCTCCAGCACGCCGAGCACTATTATCGCGTGATGGCGGCGACCATGCCGCGCGAACGTCTGCTGGCTCAGCAGAACGGCGAGGGCGGCATGCAGCAGCCCCAGCACACCGGCGAAGGCAATCAGGCACAGTCCTCCGAAGGCGGCATGCAGGGTGGCGAAGCCCATGATGCGCTGAAGGTCATGGACGATCACGGCAACGATGCTGACGACGGCGATGATGATGTCGAAACGGATACGCGCGGCAACGACAACGCCCGGCGTGACGAAGTCGAAGCGTCTGGCGGTCAGGATTCGGAAGACGGCAACGCCGAAGGTAATGCGGAAGGCAGCGGCCGTGGCCGCCGCCGCCGTGGACGCCGGCGTCCGGCTGATGGCGAACGTTCGGGTGGGGCTCAAGGTGGCGACACCGAGGCCCGCTCCGCACTGGACAGCCTTGCCCGCAAGCAGGGCGCCCTGACAGGCGGCTGATCGTCGAACAACGAAGACAACAGCGAGCCGCGCGAAACCGCGGCTCGTTTTGTTTTACGGCTTGGGGTCCGGAGGGTTGTTGGCCCGCAGGGTGTCTATTTCTTCCCGCAGCCTCTCAATGTGAAGTTCCCGTTCCAGTACTGCCTCGGCGTCGAGATAGCGCCTGAACTTGGCCAGCACCCACACGCTGTACGCAGCCGCAACGGCCAATGCGATCATGACGAACGCCATTGAGAAGTTGCGTTCCGAAAGCCCCGCACCAGCGCCAATGACGAAGAAAAGCGCAAACAACACGTTTCCGCCGATGCAGATGATCTGGGCATGAAGCGGCATGTCGTCGTCTCCGGGATCGGGCGGACGTTAGGCTCCGGCTTCCATCCGGCCAAGTGTTGGCGTTTGACGGCTCTGCCGCGGATGGACGATAAAGAGCGGGGTAGGGGGAAAGCTGATGCCTGTTCTGGCGCTGATTATCGCAATCATTGGAGGTATCGGCGTCTGGTGGTGGCGCGCGCAGCAGGTGAAGGGTGCGGCTGATGCCGCCCTAGACGCGGCCGGCAAGGCGCGCGGCATGATAAACCGGGCGCGGTTCAAGCATCGTGCGGGTACTTCGGTTCTGGCGGGTGTCGATACGCCGGGCATGGCGGCAGCGACACTGATCTACAGCCTGATGTCGCTGCGCCGGCCCATAACGCTGTCCGACGAGGACAAGATCGACAACATGCTGGAGACGACCTGCCGGATGAACAAGCAGGAGCGCGAGGACGCTATCGCGTTCGCGGGCTGGGCGTCGGGGCAGGTGCCGGACACCAACGAGATCGTACGCCGTTTTCTGCCCGTCTGGGCCAGTTCACTGGATATGCCACAGCGGCAGGAGCTGGTTGAAATGGCGCTGCAGGCCGCCGAACTCGGCGGCGCGCCGACGGACGCGCAGTCGACTGTCATCAAGCGGTTGAGCGAGGGCCTGCTCGCTCGCTGAGGCCGCTCGCGTCAGCCGGCCATCGTGAAGACGCAAAGCTTGTTGCCGTCGAGGTCACGGAAATAGGCGCCGTAGAAGCCGCCGCCGCGATCACCGGGCGCGCCTTCATCCTTGCCGCCGAGCGACAGGGCCTTGGCGTGCAGAAGGTCGACCTTCTCGACGGACGCGCAGCGCAAAGCGACCATATTGCCATTGCCGTGATGCTGGGCGGCGCCGTCATGGGGCCTGGTGACGCCGAATAGCGGGCCCTGCGCGAAGCCGTAGAGCTGGCCGTTCTTCATGTCCATCACGCGCTTGCCGCCGATGTCTCCGAGCAGGGCGTCATAGAAGGCCAGCGCCCTGTCGAGATCCTTTGCGCCGATCGTGGTGTAGCCGATCATGAAAATTCCTTCCCTGCGTAGGCAGGGAAGGAATCACGTCAGCCAGCGCTGGGCAAGGTTCACATGCCCGGAGCGTAGAATGCGCACAGCTTGTTGCCGTCGAGGTCGCGGAAATAGCCGGCGTAGAACGTGTCGCCGCGCGGGCCGGCCGGGCCTTCGTCAGCGCCGCCATTCTTGATGGCCGCGTCATAGACCTCGTGGACTTTTTCCTTCGAAGGCATCTGCAGCGCGATCATCGTGCCGTTGCCGTTGGAAGCCGACAGCTTGTTGAAGGGCTGTGTCACGGCCAGCATTGCGCCCTGTCCGTTGGCGTAGGCCGTGCTGGTGCCGAAATCCATCGCGCGCTTGCCGCCGATGGGTGCAAGCACCTTGTCGTAGAAATCCAGCGCTCGCGCATAGTCATTGGTGCCGAGCATTACGTAACCGATCATGGGATGTGTCCTCCGTCCTCTGCCCGGAGAATGCGCACGGCGCTCGCGTTGAGCAAGACGCCACGCATGCGCTGCTGACAGGACGCTGGCGGCAGAAACGAAAACGCCCCCGTCCGGAGACGAGGGCGTTCGTAGCGTCAATTGCAGAAATGCCTACGCGAACAGCTTGGCCCAACGCGGCTTCTTGCGGGTTTTCCAGACGCCGCGGTGGTAGGCGTCGGAGCCGATCAACGGCACGACAGTGGTGGCTTCAGCGAAGACCATCTGTTCGTGCGTGGTCGACACCTTGCCCCACGAGGCGGCTTCTTTCAGCGTCGAGGACGAGCAGGCGCCGTCGCGAACGTCCGCGACCGTGATCTGCACCGCATACTTGTGGACCTCGGCTTCAACGCCGAGGATCTCGGCGCATACGACCGTATCCTGCGCGAAGTTTTTCGGCACGCCGCCGCCGACCATGAACAGGCCCGTGGTGCCGGCCGCGATCTTGATGTCGGTCAGTTCGCGGAAGTCCGCGATGGCGTCGAGCATCATGTACGGCTTCTTGGCCGCGGCGCGTTCTTTCTGGTGCTTCACCAGACCGAAGCCAGCCGAAGAATCCACGAAGGCCGGGCAGAAGATCGGAACGCCTTCCTCGTAGCAGGTCTGGATCAGCGAGCCTTTTTTCTTGGCGTTGCCGTCGGCCAGCCATTTGCCCATCTCGTGGATGAACTCGCGCGAAGAATAGCCGCGCGGCTCAAGCGAGTTGGCGATCTCGAGGATCGTGTGGTCGCACGCCTGGAGTTCTTCCTCGTCGATATAGGTGTCGTAGATCCGGTCGATGTAGTTCTCGCGCAGGACGTTGTCGTCCACCGAGTTGGCGGCCTGATAGTGCTTGAAGCCGAGAGCTTCGAAGAAATCCATGTCGACGATCGAGGCGCCGGTGGCGACGATCGCGTCGATCATGCCGAACTTCACCATGTCGCGGTAAACGTGCATGCAGCCGCCCGCCGAGGTGGAGCCGGCGAGGATCAGCCAG
>Ga0075163_10002528_pt1 | contig 24567 bp, 14 predicted proteins | sample JI1023141ADNA_FD_71478 | JGI IMG/M metagenome (GOLD analysis project Ga0075163, IMG submission 71478) | Wastewater effluent complex algal communities from Wisconsin, to seasonally profile nutrient transformation and Carbon sequestration -... | ecosystem: Engineered > WWTP > Effluent > Algae... | reverse complement strand
GCTATATGGGGCGACTGACTTCTCAACCTGCCCGCAAATCGGCGACAAGCTAGCACAAGCGCAGCCCAAAGGCACGACCAGTCGCCCACTGTCGTGGCGCTTGATGCCGCCAGCCCCCTGGCCCTGAGGCCGCAGGGCTCGATGCCACCGGCTCGTCCGCCGCCAGCTGCCGTCGGCACTACTTGACGTGGTCGCCGCCGGACTCGCCGCCGCCGATTCGATGACCTCCGCCGTGGGCCGTGCCAACCGTCGCGCCATGCCAAGGCTGGCGCCGGTAGCACCATGGAGGACCCAAAGGGCAGGGGCAAGGCGGTGTGCTTGTTGTTTATCGTTGCCGGCTGGAAACCGGCGGAGGCAGGAAGGCTAGCAAGTCTGCGGAGAACCATCGTTGAATCGTTCCTGTGTTCCTCGCCGTCGGGGCCGCAAGCCTTCGCGCGGTCATAGGGAACGATTCAACCAGGGCTCACCGACTCATTTTGACTTTGACAACAGCAAGGATCGCCGCGTCGAGGAATCGGCTCAATCGTTCCCCCCGCCGAGTGAGCCCAGGAGGAAATTAACAGCGCGCAGGTTGTGTCGCTGGTCGACATGATTCTACCTGTCGCTGCGGCTAAGGTCCTGCTGCTATAGGGAGATGCGCGTCTCGTCGCTCATGCGCTGGACGCCAGGATTTCCACCGTTCATGAACCGAATCCCCCGATCCTCAAGATACTTTTGAATCTTCTCGACGGTACTGGCACGCACGGACTCCCCTTTCTCGAACCTTTCGATCGTGCTGCTCCCGAGATCGGTCGCTTCTGCAAGCTCATGCTGGGTAATTTCCAGTAGTTCGCGCGCAGCAGCGACGTGTCTGCCTGTGATGATCATTTCTCCTGACTTCCCAGAACTGGAGGAATATCCATCAATTACGTAGCGGTCGCTTCGATGACCGCCGTGAATCTGCGCACCATCACACACGCTGGCCTTGAAGTCCACGGCACGGTGAACGGCGCCATTACGCCATGAGGATATTCATGCCTGAATCTCTGACCTTGCTGTTGTGAATGCTGCGGTAGGCGATCGCCGTCGGCAACTCCGCTATCGAGCACTGTCCGGGAAGGTTGGGGGAAATGATGGGCCTGTCAGGATCGAGCCGAGCACGGAAAGCGCATTGCGTCCGCCAGCGACTATGCAGCGACGGTCGCAGTCAGTACCCGCGGAAATGGATCTACCGTCGGAGAATAGGTTTCAATCGTTTCGCACCGGCTGTAAGTGGCTGGGTAGCAAGGACTTCGGTGCGGAACGCTTTGATAGCGCGAGAACTCCAGTCCCCGCAGCATCGCCTCGTGATCTACGCGACCAAGCGGCATTGCGGCTTGGTCGTAGTCCTGACCTCATCTAACGCAGGGCTCGTAAAAGTGACCGCTCGTCGACAATGCGGCACCGTCCGAAGGTTTGCGGGCGGAATGGGGGTGACCCGATTTTGTGGACAGGTAGGTTATGTGGATGAGGGTGCTTGGTTTTGCATGGCTTGGGCTCGACGCTCGAACTCCATGGGGCTTACATAGCCTAAGGAGGAGTGTTTGCGCACGGGGTTGTAGAAGCCACAGATGTACGGCTCGATGACGGCTGGGACCTGCTCAGGTAGCAGGTCTTGTGTGGCGCACTCGGCTTTGAGGGTACCCTTTTATGAAATACAGCGCCGACCGCTTGGAGCTCCCAGACGCCGGTAGCGCAGACGACCAAGACCGTCGGATGCATACATGTGATCGTGACGGCCACAGGGAGCGAGATAGAGGTGCTTACTACCAGAGATGAGATCCTGAAGTATGGTGCAGAGGAAGAAAGTCCGGTTGGTTCGACTCACCGCGCACTGTTCCGAAGGGCTTCGGACCCGAAAAAAGGTTCTGCCCTGTCGATTCTGAAGTCTAAAAAGTTCTGTCCGGACGAGCCTACGCCGTGCGTCCTTGATGAGACGAGCCGCCATTCGGCTGTCCTAGGAGAGAGTATGGATCGCGCTTCGCTTGTCCGCAGTCGCTCGCTTCCGGTACTCGGGCCTGGGTCTCCGCATGACTTCGAGCCCTCGCTGCTGGCGACCGCCGGCGCGGAGGTCCTGCGGGGGGTCTTGCTCGTCTCGCTCGACTGGACTCGGCCCAAGGACCCGCGACTGTCTTTGGGGCACGCCTCGCTGCTGGCGGCGTTGCATGCGGCCAAGCGGGTCGCGGTGGAGGGGGTGACGGCGGCCGTCAACGAGCCCGGGTTTCGCATCCAGGGGTTTACCGAAGAAATCTTGCGGCGCTGTCGGGCACTCGCGGTGTCACAGTGCGACATCGCAGTGGGCGCCTACGTATGGAACGAGCCGTACCTTCCGGCCTTGCTGCGCGGCTTGCGGCTCGGCAGGTTTCGCGGCCGGATCATCCTCGGGGGACCGCAGATTTCCTACAGCGGACCGGGCCTGGAACAGCTCTATCCCGAGGCGGACTGTTTCATTCGCGGCTACGCTGAGGCGACCCTCTGCGCCGTAGCGGCGACCGAAGCGAAGCTCGCCCTGCCCGGGGTCCACTGGGCGGGTGAGCCAGATGCCGCGCTGCCGAGCCGAGTCGATCTGCGGGCGATCCCCTCCCCCTTTCTATCTGGACTGGTACCCGTTGCCGGACAGCGCTTCCTCCGGTGGGAGACCCAGCGCGGCTGCCCGTATCGCTGCTCCTTCTGTCAACACCGTGAGCCGGGGTCGCGGCTGCACCGGCGCGGCCTGGAGAGCGATCGGTTGCGGCAAGAGATTGCCCTGTTCGCGCAGTCCGGAGTCGAGTCGATCGCCGTCCTTGACCCCATCTTCAATATCGGCGCGCACGCCCTGGCGGTACTCGCCGAGTTCCGTCAGCGCAGATTTACCGGCCGGCTGTCTTTGCAGTGCCGGTTCGAGCTGGTCTCCCCCGAGTTTCTCGCTGCCTGTCAGGAGCTCAACGTCTGCCTCGAGTTCGGTCTGCAGACGATCCACGAGTCAGAGGGCAGAGCCATCGAGCGCCCCAACGACCTGGCGAAAGTCACCGCGGTGATCGGCGAGTTGCGCCGACTGGCGATTCCTTTCGAGGTCTCGCTGATCTACGGACTGCCCACGCAGACCCTGGCATCCTTTCGTGCTTCGGTCGAGTTCTGTCTGCGGATGGGAGTACCTACCATCCGGGCTTTTCCGCTCATGCTGCTGCGCGGCACGGCGCTTGACCGCGACCGCGCACGTTGGCGTCTGGTGGAGAGCGCGGACCCCATTCCCTGTGTGATTGCCAGCGACAGCTTCACCCAGGCCGATTGGCTGGAGATGGCAGCCCTTGCGCAAGCGCTGGAGCGCAGCGAAGGGGCACATCCGACGGGACTCACGCAGCGTACCAGGGGACTGCAGGTCGCGGTCGCCGGGAGCGGCCAGCTTTCGCCGGCCTGGCCTCCGAGCTCGCTAGCGCCCCCGGTGCCATAATCCGGCGGCACGCCGTTCAGGGGGACTTTCTGGCGCGGCTGAGCCCTCGCCAAGACCTCAGCAGGGGTCTGAACACGTACAGCCGGCGATTCAGTAAGGGAGGCGGCGGCACAGCTCGGCCGGCGGGGTCGACCAGAGGTTCATCACCCTCGCCAGCTCGGCGCCAGCGGCGGGATCGCCGGCCTCGACCCGCGCGCGCAGATACAGCGCTTGAAACACCACGCTGCCATGCAGGGAGGCGCACTCGGCCCACAGCGATGCGAGCGCCGGCAGGCCGCTGATCAGCAGGGCCTGTTCCAGCCGTAGCCGCACCTGCGGATCGGGTCCGGGGCCGGGGTGGGCGCTCTCCAGATGGGCAAGGGCTCGCTGCGGATCCCCACAGGCGCGATAGATTCGCGCCGCATGCAGGTGGAGGAAGGGCTGGGTCTGCCGCTGATACCCGTGGCGCCGGCCAGTCGTGCGCAGCGTCGATAAAGCGCGCTCGATGACCGTACGCGCCTCGTCCAGCAGGCCGCTGCGCCGCAGCACATCCGCCAGATCGCCCAGGCAGCGGGGCAGCTCATCGACAAAGGCATCGTCACAGTTCTGCCTCCGCAGCTGCACCGCCTCCGCCAGTCGATCTTCATAGACGGCGAGCAGCGCCTGCGCCCCCCGCAAATGCACGAGATCTGCGCGCTGCCAACTGTGCCCCGTGACGCTGTCCAGTACCGAGGGCGCCAAGTCAGCGCGGAAGGCATCGACGGCGGCAACCAGGCAGCTCGCCAGGGCTGGGGCCAAGAGCCCAGGCAGTAGCTGGGTGCCCAGCAGCCCATCGAGGCGAGTCACCAGCTCGGCCGCGCGCTCACCGCGTCCGGTGTGATTCGCGGCGCACAAAAGGATGGTGAGCAGTTCCACCCGCTCGGCATCCTGAAGCCCCGTGCTGTCCAGGAGCAGCCCGGCCTGCGCCGCAGCCTCAAGCCACGCTCCGCCGCGGAATCGCTCGCGCACCGCCACGATCTGCTTATCGAGGTCCTGCTCGGGATGCCCGAGAACCTCTTGCGCGTGGGCCAGCGAACGCACGGCGATGATCTGCTCGTGGGGAGGGATGACATCGGCGGGCACCAGCAGCGTCGATCCGGGACGCGCCTCGGCGCGCAGCGCGAGCTTCTCCGGCAGCTTGTAGACTGAATCGACACGTCCATCTGGCAGCACCCTGCCCGTGGCGACAATGCGCTCAGGCAGCGGCAGCATCTGCAGCTGCGACTGAGCGGCCAGGGCAACCGCCAGCCCGCAGGACTGCCCGTCGATGGGAACTTCAAAGACGACCTCGAAGGCCTGGTCGACTCCGCAGACCGCGCGCACTCCCGCCAGCGCATCCGCGACCGCATGCCGGGTGCGGCTGGGCAGCCCTTCCGGCAGGAGTCTGTCTTTGCCGCTGGTCAGACCGACCCGTGCCGCGACAAACCGCGACTGCTCGGACCAGGCGGTGGGGAAGTCCATCTGACCGATGCGCGCCTGGGCGGTCGGCGGCGCTAGCCCCAGCCTGCGGATCACTCCTTTGCGGGTCGGGCTAAGCGCGCAAGCAGTAAGCCGCGGCAGGATGGCCCGCAGAGCGCGATGGGCTGCATGCTGCTCCTCTGGGGTGCCATCGAGGAGTCGACCGACGAGGTCCACTGCCCGGTCCGGGCGACCGTGCTGCAGCACTCGCTGCAGCCGCCCCCAGACCTGGCTCAGGCTCATGACTCGACCTCGTAGACCCGCACCTCGCCGGCGATGTGAAGCCGGTACGTCCCCGGCTCGGCCCGACAGGTGACGACGCCGGGCCGGGGCGTCTGCAGCGCTACTTCCTTGCCGTCGTGATCTATCCGCACCGGCGGATCAGTCGATATGCGTGAGAGCAGCAGGATCAGCTGATCCGCCTCGTCAACGGTCAGCGCGAGCTCCCAGCCCTCGCCCCGGTCCACCGTCTGCCACCCCGGCGGTGCCGGCAAGATCGCGCTGTCCGCCTGCGGCAGGCTGGCCTGGAGCGCTGGGAAGCGCGGGCGGAATATGGTGATCGGCAGGTTCAGCGCACGGAGGGCCGAGCTGCAAGCCGGGACCGACAGCGGCTCGGGCTCGGCCTGCCATCTAGAGGCTTCTACCGCGGACCACATTGCGCCGGCCGCCGGCGGCGGCAGCTGCGGATGACGCTCGAGCATGGCAGTGGCCAGCGCCGCCAGATCACGCCACACTGCGGGAAAGGCTTGAACGGTCCGTACGACCAGGTCCGTGAGCTCGGTCAGCTCGGGCGCTTGCAGGCTGCAGAACCAGGATGCGGCCAGCAGCTCATCGAGCTCGAACAGGATGTCAGCGCGCTGCTCCTCGGTGTCGGTCTCGCTGGCGTCCATGAACCCCTGGACAAGCCCCAGCACCCCTTCCCGATCGATGGTGGCTTGCAGAGCGATACGAGCCGGTGCCCGGTGGGAGCTGGCCCTGGCGAGCAGCGGTGCCGCCGTGGCGGTGAGGTCAAGCGCGGGCTGCCCCGCCTGGCCGGAGGTCGCCCCCGACTGCAGCCACCGCGCGAGCAAGCCGCCGAGCGTCGCGACTTCCGCCGGCTCCCCGTGCCCCTGGTCCATCTCATCCAGCGCTTGCGCAAGCTGATCGGTGAGCAGCCGTACCTCATCGCTGCGCATCAGCGTTCCTCCTGGCCATCAGCCGGACTCATTTCCAATAAGGACGCATAAAGACCCGCGCGCCGGACACCGGCCCGTTCATTTATGCGATCCGCGGCTTGCCCTCTGGCCTGTTCTTGGCTGACGACCTCTTGATCATAGCGCTCCGGCTCGACCAGGTAGGAGAGCCCCTTTAGGATGATCCGGTATGCGGTCACAAGCGCCGGATCCGCCCGGTCAGTCGTCGCGACGACCTTGACGCCGGCCGGGCCGATATAGGCATGCCGGTCGGGTCGGTTGACCCGAAACACCGTGCCGCGCTGGCGTGCCGCGTCGTAGGCCTGTTGCGCAGCGGCGAACCACGCTTCGTGGGCCTGGGTCGCCGTCCCGTCCGAGGTGCTGCCGGGCGCGATCAGGTACCAGCCATCGGGCACCAGAGCACCGCTGACACGCAGCTGACTCCACTGGCGGTGCCAGTGCTGGAACGTGCAGCCGGCGACCCGCCACCAGCACTCCCCGGGGTTCAAGTAATGGCGGATGACCTTCTCGAGACGTTTGATTCGCGATGGATAAGGACGCAGGCGCATCAGGCTCCCTCCTTTGCCAGGTGGGCTTGCACGTCCTTGACCCCGCGCTCGATGGTCTTGCGCAGCGCCTCGCGCGCCCGATTGAGCTCCTCGGTCGGATAGAGGATGCGGATCTGCTCATCCGCCAGCTCATCGCCCAGTGCGACGCCGCACCGCGCCTTCGGGTCCATGGGCGCGCACGCCCGCGCTGCGGCTGCCGTGCTGGCCGCGGTCAGTCGAGCGTGCAGTGAGTCCACCTCGTCCCCCAGCTCGGCGGCCAGCTCATCCACCCAGGCTGACAAGTCGACCCCGAGCAGCAGCCCGATGGCGCACCGACGACGCACGGGCACCGTTGGCAGGACGCGCACCACCGCGCGGCGCATCTGCTGAAGCTGGACCCGCTGCTCGGCCTCGTACGCGCCGTCCGGGTCGCTCAGGGGCGGCGCAGCGCCTGGTGCCCCGGCCTGGCTCGCCGAGTCCTGGGCCGGACGCCGCAAGTGCTCCTCACGCAGAACTTCGTTGACGGCACGACGAGCGCGCTGGCGGCGCCAGGCACTGATCAGGGTGTTGCGCAGCACCCGACTGCGCCAGGCCTTGGGGTTCAGATGCTCCGGGGGAGCCAGCGCCCGCGGCGGCCGGTCGGGAGAGTGGCTCAGCACTTCCAGCAGTGCGCTGCTGAGCGCATCCTCGGTGTCAGCCGACATGACATCGCGGTGAATGAACCGCGCCACGGGCAGGAGCCACTCGCGCTTGAGCAGGCTGAAAGCCTGCCCTCCGGCCTTCAGGTCGGCGTTGTGATACCAGCGCAGAATCAGGCTCTGGATTTCGTCAGCGGCCGGGGTCATGGTTTTCGATATGAATAGAGGATGGTTCCCGCATCGCCGACTGCCATGAGCTCACCTTCCGAGTTTCCCCACAAGTGGTTCAGCTTCGTTCGCGAGTGCTGAAGTTCGCCGCTGCTGTCACGTTGCCAGGTCGCTCCCCGATCGACGCTGTGAAAGATGCCCACCTGCCCAGCTATCCACAGGTCCTCGCGGTCGTTGCCCCAGATGCTGGTCAGGGCGGATGGCTCATCGGTGATCACCGGTCGCCAGCTCTCGCCTCGGTTGAGTGAGCGCACGATGCGCCCTTTCTTGCCGACGACAAAGACGCCCCCCTTGGAGTCGGTGTAGCCATCCCACAGCCAGGCGTCCGTCTGGACCTTCCGGCGCCGGAAGTGTTGGCCATCTTCACTATGCAGGACGATTCCGTCCCAGCCCGTCGCCCATAGATCGGTCTGGCTGCGACCCCAGATGCCGCGCAGGAGGGAGCCGCTGGCGCTTGACACCGCCTCCCAGGTCTCGCCCGCATCGACGGAGCGCAGCAGGGTTCCGTGGTCGCCGCAGACAAAGACCGTGCGGCCATCGTCCGTCCACGCCCCCATCAAGATCTCCGTGCTCTGCGCGGGCTTGCTGACCCAGGTCTCGCCTCCGTCGCTGGAGCGAAGAATCGTGCCGTGGATGCCGACCGCAAACAGGACTCCGGCCGCGCTGCCTGTCACCGCGTACAGCAGGCGCGGCGACCAGCCGGGGACAGTGCGGGCGTGCCAGGATACTCCGGAGTCGCGGCTGAGCAGAATTGTCCCCCGGTCGCCGACTGCGACGCGCAGGCCGTCCGGGCCGCCCCAGACTCCAAACAGCGAGGCCTGGGTGCCGCTGATGCGGGCGGACCACGGGACTTCCGGGCGCGGCGCGGGGAGCGGCGAGCTCGCGGCAGCCGCCGCAGCATCGGTCCGGCCGCCATCGCTGCTGCTCGCGCCACCGGTAGTGTTGTCGGCTCTCTCCGCCTCGACACGGCCGTGCGGCCCGCTCCCCCGGAGCGCGCGCGCGAGCCGCTCCATGAGCGCCGGCTGCGAATACAGCGCCGCACCGGAGCCCGCCAGCACCAGCACCAGCAGAAAAACCGCAACCCAGGGGCGCAAAAGCACCCGTTTCCGCGGCTCGGGGCGCGACACTCCGACGGGGATTACCTTGCCGCGGCCGTCTCCAAGGGGCGGCGAAGTATCCTCGGCGTGATCGTCGCCAGCCTCGGGCGGCGGGCTCGATGGCGGTGGCGGCGCCGCGGCGCCCTCAGGCCGCAGGGGGGTCCGCGCTCGCTCGCCGCTGCGCGGAGGGGCGCGGCGCGGCCCGCTCTGCTCGGCCGCCGAAGGAGTCCGGTTCGGCGTGTTGCCAGCGGCCGCCAGCCGCTGCCAGCTGTCGCGCGATAAGCTAATGGGACGACGCCGGGAGCGGCTGCCGGGATCGCGCAGCTCGGCGATCAGCTTTTCGTACTTCTGTTCCGCCGGACGCGACATGGTATGGTCCGGATCGCCGGCACCGTAATAGATGTACTCCCTGCCTACCTGGCGGTGGAAAGCGTAGATGCTCTTCTGAAAGTTCTCCAGGTAGTCCTTGTCGGCGAAGTACAGAGGCTCAAGCAGGAGCGCGGTCGCGGTGGGCTTGGCGACCCCGATGAGCAGGATGTCGCCGTCGTTGAACGAGGTCTCCAGCCGCAGCTCAAGGTGCGGTCCGTCGTGGAGATGGCCGACCAGCGGCCGCAGCCTGAGCACATGTTCGCCGACACCCAGCTCTTCGTGAGACTCGACGGCGAGCAGCCGGTAGCTTGACAGGAACTTCAGGCTGTCGGCAATGACCAGAAAATAGTCTTCGATAAGCGGCAGCAGCTTTTGTGCCGTTTGATGGGAAATACGTCGCCACGGATGACTCAGTCCGTTGCGCTCACTGGTCAGGCTCTCCAGCGCCAGGCAGAACTCTCTCCAGCGGCTGCCGCCGCCGCTGAGCTCTCGCAGCTCGGGCACGGAGGGCGAAGACAGCTTGGGAAGCAGCTGCACCAGACACCGCTGCCACAGGCCCAGACTCGCGGTGCGCAGCTCCATCTCGTCCAGGCTCTTGGCCAGCTCGGTCGCTCCCGGTCGCTGCTTGAGCTCTTCGCAGGCCTCGATAAGGACGATCGAGCCGACCAGCTGAACCAGCGACTCGGCGGCATACAGCAGGTAGTCCAGTCGGTCGTTCTGTTGCTTGGCCTCGTAGCTGCGAAAGGCCGTAGCCGTCGGATAAGGAAATCTCTTGATGATTTCTTCCCGCAGCCAACTATCCGACATGGTTACCATAAGAAAACAGACGGTTCGCTGGGTGCAAGGCAAATAAGCAGCGGCGGCTCAATTGGTTCGGTGACTGATCCAATTTCGAGCGCGGGCCGGCTCGGGGAGCGCTGGCGGACCCCTCTTATGTTTCTGACGCGATCGATGTCCTCCTCTGCGCGCGCCCTGCGTCTTACCTCCTGAACCGCACCGCGGCTCTGCGCAGGACGCCGAAAAGGACATGCCGATGACTGACACACTCGAGACGAGGAGCAGGCTTCGCGAAGGCCTGATCAAGCGCGCCGAAGGTCGACCCCTGCCGGTGATCGTGCTGGCCGATACCAGCGGGAGCATGCAGGGCGAGAAGATCGCCGCTCTCGCTGAAGCGCTACGCCAGATGCTCGAAAGCTTCAGGGAGATCGACGATGGACGGATCACCCCCTGGGTATCCATCATCACCTTCGACGAGACGGCGCGGGTGGCGGTCCCCCCCGGACCCGCGCACACCGTGCAGCTCCCCGCGCTGCAGGCCGCCGGCCGCACCGCCATGGGAGCGGCGTTCGGCCTCGTCCGAGAGCTACTGGATGATCGCACGCGGATGCCGGGATCCGCCTATACGCCCAACCTGGTGCTGGTCAGCGACGGCCAGCCAACGGACCCGTGGGAGTCCGAGCTGCAGGCGCTGCTAGGTTCCAATCGCGCCGGCCGCGGGCTCCGGCTGGCGATGGCCGTCGGCGGCGACGCCGATGAGGCCATGCTCAAGCGCTTCGTGAGTCCGGAAATTCCGGTGGTGCGCGCCTCCGACGCGCGCCGGATTCGCAGCTTCTTCCAGCTGGTCACCTTCACGGTCACCCAGCGCTCCAAGAGTCACGCGCCGAATCTGGTAAGTCCCGCCATGCTGCCCCCGCCAGCATCCTTTGGTTTCGACGATGATGACCTCATCTACTGAGCGCAAGCCCACGATGCCCCGTGCGGGGGATGTGGTGTTGACCTCGTCCGGGAGGGAGCTCCGGCTGCGCTCCGTGCTCGGCCGCGGCGGCCAGGGGGCGGTCTTCCTCACCGACGATGAGAGACGCGCCGTGAAGGTCTGCTGGAATCAGCGCGACGCCGCGCAGTGGCAGAGCCGCATCGAGCGCGCCGCGTTCCTGACCCACGAGCAGGTGAACTACCCCGGCCTGAGGCGCTTCGTGCTGCCGCGCGAGCTCCTGCTGCCCCCGTGGCTCGGCTACGAGATGCCGCTGTTGCCGAGCGCCCAGTCGATCTCCGAGCTGGTGCAGCTGCCGCGGGAGCAGCCAGAGGACTGGTACGTCGCCACCGGTGGACTCAAGCGGCGGCTCGGGATCGCGGTCCGGACCTCGCGGGCGCTGAGCGCCCTGCATGCAGCCGGCTTCGTCTTTGGGGATCTATCGGCCAGCAACGTGCTGACTACCTCGGATAAGCAACACTCGACGATCCGAGTCATCGACTGTGACAACATCGAGGTGGCCGGCAGCCCGGGGTCCGGAGTCTATGGAACGCCCGGCTACTGGGCTCCGGAGCTGGCTGCCCGGCGCATGCGTCCGGACGCCACGACCGACGATCACTCCCTGGCCGTCCTGCTCCACGAGCTCGTGTACCTGACCCATCCCCTGCGCGGTGACTCTCTCCTTGATGAGGACCCCGATGAAGCCGAAGCCCGGGTGGAGCGCGGCGAGCTACCCTGGGTGTTCGCGCCTTCCGATGAGAGCAATGGCACACGTGCCGGACTGCCACCGGAGCTGGCGGCGAGCGCTGACACGACCCTCTTCCAGCGCTTCCGCGAAGCGTTCGGGCCGGGACTGCGGGATCGCACCCGGCGTCCCACAGCGGCCGCGCTGGGCGAAGCAGCTGAGCGGCTGCTCCGACTCTGCCTGACCTGCCCATGCTGCGCGGCGACGCAGCTTTACCGCAAGCAGCGGGAGTGCCCGTGGTGCGGGGAGGTCCTGGCGGCGCCGCTGCTGTTGCTGATCGAGCCCGATGCCAACGCCGCCGAGTTCTGCGACCTGCGAGAGGCGCGTGCGGTTGTCGACCGCGCCCGCAAGCTGCCGGAGATGAGCCAGGCGGCCCAGGCCGGCAAGGCTCCCGCGACAGCGCAGGGATTCCGCTACCGCAACTGCGTGGTCGAGGACGGACTTGTGCTCACCGACACGCTGCTCCGACCGTGGCGACCCGGCATCGCCGATGAGAGCCCGCTGGCCCGGCTCAAGCTCAAAGAGGATGGGAAGGATGGGGTGGAGCTCCAGGTCGAGCGCGACTGCGGCCTCTTGCTCAACGGCAGCGCACTTCTGGCCGGAGTGACTGTACGCCTGCGCGGCGCCGACAGCCTGCTATTACCCGGGGAGCGCGGCGAGCCGTCGTGCCGGCTGCGCTTGATCCGGCCGCGGCGAGGAGAGCCATGAAGCTGGCCATGCTCGATCAGTCTTTTGGCGAGATCCTGCGCGCCGAGTTCCTGCCGGCCCAAGCCGGGCCGGATCTGGCCGCATGGCGCGATCGTCCGCTGCGGATTCAGCGACTCGACGATGGGCGGCTGGAGGTGCGCGCGGCCGACGGCCAGCGGACCCTGGTAAGACCCGATGGGCGCAAGGCCGACCGCTTTGTCGATCGGATCGTAGATGGCGGCGCCGACGCTCTCATCTGGGCTCTCGACGCCTCCGCTGAGCGCCTGGTCATGCAGGGACATCTGCTCCGCGATCTGCGGCCGATCCCGCAAGGGCTCACAGTGGCGCTAGGAGCGCACGGACCGGAAGACCTGCGGCGCTTCGGGGTCCAGAGCGAGGGCCTTGCCTCGGTTGTCGGTGAAGAGATGGCGCTGTGTCAGAAAAATGGGGAGCGGCTGGGCTTTCTGGCCGCGCTGCCGACCCGCCCCGAAGACGACCGGTTCGTGATTCACGGCCCGCGCTTCAACCTGGAAGTCCGCCGCAAGAACGGCCAGCCGGTCGTATTCCGGGTGGTGAAGGCCTCCCAGAAGCGGCCGGCTCTGACCTGGCTGGCTGGCCCCGTGCGCTTCATCGAGGGCGACAGCGTCGACCCAGCCGACGAGAGCACGCATGCCCAGCTACTCGCGATCGCGCGGGGAGGCACCTATCTGGCCCGCTGGCGCCGCTACAACGACATCGAGCGCCGCCTGGTCGTGGAGCGCGCCGAGAAGCGCGGCGTCGTGCGCTATGCGGGAAGCCCGCGCCTGACGACCCACGGCGAGCGCAAGCTACTGATCTTCGAGCTCGCCGAGACCCTCCCCGAGCCGCTCGCGCAGCTCGCCGAGCAGGCCGACGCGCGGCTGGCCGTGCTGGACCGCGACCTCATCGCGGCCAGCGGAATGTCGGCCGCACACTACTTCAAGCACTGGGCGCTCAGTCAGCAGGAGCGCGAGGCCGTACCGCCGACTCGGGCGCGGCTTCTGCAAGGACGCGGCATCGGCAAGCCCGCGCTCATCCCAGGCGACCCGGACGTACTGGCCATCGAGGTCAAGGGCTCTGTGTCCCTCGCCGAGATTCCCACCGATGGATGGCTGGCGGTCGATCTCAAGGGCGAGACCGTCCGGCTGGATCGGCGGGAGGCGGCCCTGGACCTGGTGGAGGAGCGGAGGGCGCGAGTCGCCCGGCTGGGGGAGATGCTGGAAGGTCTCCCCCTCGGCCATGGCAAGGGTCTGCGGCGGAGCATCGGCAAGATTGACACCCCCGGTGTCCTGGCCGCGATGCAGCAGGCCACGCTCAACGATGCCCAGCGCCGCGCCATCGACGCCGCGCTGCGCACTCCGGACATCGCCCTCATCCTCGGCCCGCCCGGGACCGGCAAGACGGCGGTCATCCGCGCCATTGTCCGCCGGCTCGGCGAGCTCGATCAGGATCTCGGCATCCGGACCCGCATCCTGCTCAGCGCGTTTCAGCACGACGCCGTAGACGAAGTCCTGCGCGGCGTCACGCTCTGCGGCATGTCCGGCTTCCGTATCGGGGGCCCCGGCGGTGATGGCGCGGCCTCCGCGATCGAGCTGCGGCTGGCCCAAGCGGAGGCCTGGGCGGAGCCCGTCATCCGCCGAGCGCGGCTCTCCGCGGCCCAGCTGCCCGAGGAGCCGGTGGCGCGGGCGCACCGCCTGGCCTGCGCGCGCTTCCTCGACTGGCGCAGTGACCCCCAAGGGCCGGCGGGTACGCGCGCCGCGCTGGCCGAGCTGGAGGATCTGTTGCGCCCCTATGTCAACGACCAGGCGATGGCTGGCCTGGCGGCCGCCTGGCAGCGCCAGGAGAGCTCGGCCCGCGCGCGCCATCGGCTGGAGCTTCCCCCTGAAGATCAGAAGATCCTCATCGAGAGGCTGACCGGTCTGCGCGTCACCGCCGCAAGCTTCGCGGACGACGGCCCCCGCCAGGCCGGGCGGCTGCTTGATTTCCTCGATGCGGCCGGCGTGGAGGTCACGGCGGAGCAGCTGCAGCTGCTGCAGGAGGCGCGGCTCCTACCTCCGGACCAGCTGGCCGCGGCCAGCATGCTGGACGGCCTGGCGCAGCTGCAGCGTGATCTGCGGCGTGCCGCAGCGACCCCGCCCAGCGAGAGGGACGCGGCGGTCCCGGATCAGCAGGCAGAAGCCGCGATGCGGGCAGCGCTCGATCAAGCCGGACAGCGCGTCACCGCATCTGCCGAGGGAGCTCGCCGCGCCCTGGAGGATTTCGCGCGTGCCCTGAAGGTCGATCTGGACGGGCTGGCCTCGACGATGGAGCGCTATGCGCAGGCGCTCGGCGCGACCTGCCAGCAGTCGGTCCGCGCGGGAGTCGACCGCGAGCAGGAGGCGGCCGACCACGATGTGGTCATCATCGATGAAGCGGCGCGCGCCAACCCCCTGGACCTGCTGATTGCCATGGTGCGCGGTGCCCGGATCATCCTGGTAGGTGATCCCAACCAGCTGCCGCACGTGCTAGAGAAACAGGTCGAGGATGAGCTCGAGCAGGACGGCAACTCCGAAGCCCGGGAGCTACTGGGCGAGAGCCTGTTTGAGCGCCTGTGGAACCTGAGCGAGCGCTGGCGAGCCGAAGACGGCATCCCGCGCACGGTCCAGCTGAACGAGCAGTACCGGATGCACCCGGTGATTGGCAGCTTCGTCAGCCGCACCTTCTATGAGCGCCGGGAGCGCGACGAGCCGCCCGATCCAGAGCGGCGGGTCGAAAATGGCATCAAAGATCCCAGCCAGCGACTCCACAAGTTCGCTTCCTTTGCCGCCCAGGTCGCGGCCTGGATCGACGTTCCGTGGCAGAAGGGAGAGGAGGCGCAGCTTGCCGGGAGCACAAGCCGCATCCGGACAAGCGAGGTAGATGAGATAAGGCGGGTCGTGGCCCGCCTGCGGGCCGAGGACCCGGCCGCCTCGATCGGCGTGATCACGTTCTACAAAGACCAGGCACTGCGGCTCGCCCGGGCGCTCGGCGTCGGGCTTGGCGAGGGGGATCAGCTGCGGGTGGGGACCGTCGATGCCTTCCAAGGTCGGCAGTTTGACGCGGTGCTGCTCTCTCCCGTGCGCGCCAACAAGATCCGCCGATCCGGCGATGAAGCCCGCCGCGCTCGCATCGGCTTTCTTGCTCTGCGCAATCGGCTGTGCGTGGCGATGAGTCGCGCCCGCCGTCTGCTCATCGTGGTCGGCTGCAAGGAGACAACGGCCGGAGTCGCCGCGCCCCATTACTCGGCCGACTCCGCGGCGCCGGAAAGCGCCTGCTGGCAGCTCGGCCGGTTCTATGAAGAGCTGTGCGGCGGCCGGCCCTTCCCGTGGCCCCCGAGGTTACCATGAGCGAGCGTACCTTGTTGCGCTTCCGCCCCGAAGGACCCGCGCGTCCGCACCAGGCTCGTCCCGCCTGGCTGCACTGGCCGGCGCTGGCCTTTCGCGTGCGCGCCCAAGTGCCGTCCGCGCGTTCGCTGGATGTGTTCGAGGAACTGCTGCTGCGCCTGAGCCTGGCGGGGTACCGCCGACCCGGCGAGGTCGCCGAGCTCTCCGGACTGGCCGCCGAGCTGATCACGCTGGTTATCGGCCAGCTGGCGCAGAAGGGCCTGATGGACGATCGCGGACCGACCCCACTGGGCCTTGCCGCGCTCAATCTGATCGAGGATCGCTGCGCGGCCGACGTGACGCTCGGGTGGATGCTGCGCTGCCAGCTGAGCGGTCAGGTCATGCCGCTGTTCTGCGAGGGTGATCTTCCGCTCGGCCGGGAGCTCCCCGGTCGCTTCCCGGTGTTCACTCTGCCGCCGCTGCTTGCCAGCACGGCGGGCGGCGCGACCCGGGACTTTCACCTGGCCCTGCGGAGCTGGCGCGAGCTCCTCCAGCTGGCGGATGCGGGGGATCGCTGCGATGAGGACTATGACAGCCGCGCGTTTCCGCGCGATCCCGACGAAGCCCAGTCCGCGGAGCAGCAGGCGGAGCGCCCGGCGGTCACCGGCGCCAGTCTACCCACCGACGAGCAGCGCCTCGCAGTCGAGATCATCGACACGCCGCCGCGGGCCGTCGCAGTGCGGCTGCTGGTCTACCTGCCGCTCGACCCGTGCCTGGGTAGCTCTGGAACGGAGGGCCTGCTGGTGCGGCATCCGTTTGGCATTCCCGGAGGCGACTGGTATCTGCGCCGCCTGGAGTCGAACCTGCCCCGGCTGGGAGCCGCCGGCGACGCGCTGCGCGCCTGGACCCGGAGCTCACGCGCGAGCCGCGACAAGCGCCTGCGCGCCGATGGAATCACGCTGGCCGACCTGAAGCCGCTGGGTCAGCAGCGCGCGCAGGATCTGCTGGGTCACGTCAGCTCCCTGCACGCCGCGCTGGTCGAGCCGATCGGGCGCGTCGGCGAGGCGCTGGTTCTGGCAGCGCTGCGGCCGGAGCGGACCGACGAGCTCCGCGCCAAGACCTGTACGGTGCTGGAGCTGCTCTTTGACGAGTGGCTCGTCCGTTTCGGCAGCCATCGCCAACCGCCAGCCGCCTGGGCAGCGACACGGCTCTTGCGTGAGAGCTATGTGCAGGCGGCAGCGGCTCGGCTTGGCGTGAGAGCGGTGCCGGAGGTCTTTTTGGCCCTTGATGTAGCCGGTCTGGGGCGCGCGGTTCGCGGCAAAGGCGACCTGCGGGACCGGATCGCGCTCGCCCTGGTGGACGCGGCGACCCGGCCGGGCGGCGGCCATCCCTTCGCCCTGGCCCTGCAGCGCGAGCCTCTGCTGATCGATCGGCTGGACATGCTTCGCCGCACGCGCAACCGCAGCGTCCACTACCAGCGCGGGCAGCGCGCCGAGCGGACCGACGCCGCCGCAGCCGCCGCCGTGATCGAAAACGTGGAGCGCAGCCTGGCGGCGCTCGTCACCGGCTGGCGGGACGCGCTGCAGCCGGCGGAAGACAGCCTTGCTCTCGACCTTTAGGCAACAGACAGGGGAACCAGTATGGCCAAGCCGAAGTTTCTGCACGTAGCCGATGACCGCAGTCACATGGAGCTGGAGATCCAGAAGAAGATCTCTGCCGGCTACTTGAAGGAACGCGACGAGCTGACAGAAAAGTTGAGCCGCCGCGAGGCCGATCTGAAGGACAAGGACGCTTCTCTGGCCGCGCTGCGCCAGGAATTCGACCAGGCGAACAAGACGATGACTGCGCAGCTGCAAGCAGCGCGGCAGGAGCTTCAATACCAAAAGCGGGAGCGGGAGGCGCAGGACCAGCAGCTCACCGAAAGAAGCCGCGAGTTCGAACGGCAAAGCAACCAGCTCCAGGATCGCGAAGGGCGACTGAATCAGCGCGAAGCCACGGCGTCTGCACTCGCCGCACAGTGTGCGGACTGGGAGAAGAAGCTCGTCGAGCTTCGCCTGGAACATGTGCGTCTGCAGGGAGAATCGGCGAGCGCGCAGCGCACGCTCGCGGAGAGTCAGGCGGAGCTTGCCGCAGCCCTGAAGTACCTGGAGGAGCGGGAGCGGCATGCCACTGAGAGGGACCGGGTTCTAAGTGAGCAGAAGCGCAGCTTGGCCGAAGCAGCGCAACACCACACCCAGAGGATAAAAGAGCTTGCGCTGCGAGAAGAACAGCTCCAAGCGCGCGAGCGCCAGGCAGCGCACACGTCCGAGAAAGCCGCCGAGGAGCTCCTGCGCACCGAGGCGGCGCGCCTGGCCCGGGAAGCGCGCCAGGAGGAACTCCGGCAGCTCGAACAGGCTGCCATCCTGCGGGAGCAAGGGCTGAAGGATCGTGTGGCGGCCGCCGCGCAAGCGGCAGCACGGACGCGGGAAGACCAGCAGACCCTGGCGCAGAACCGCGGCGAGCTCGACGCGCAAATGGCCATGCTGCAGGCGGAGCGCGCCGCCTTGGTGCTCGAGAGAACCCAGTGGGAAGCCGACTATGCAGCGCGGCTCAAACAGGCAGAGGCCGACGAGCGCAACGCGCGGTCCAGCGCCCTTGCCGAGTCTCAGCAGCGCTGTGCTGACCTGGAAAGGCGCGCCAAGGAGCTCTATGAAGCACACATCAAGGCAGCGCAGGACCGCGTCCGCGATCTAGAAGCCGCAGCCCTGACCAAGCACAACGAGCTAATCGAGCAGGCGCTCAAAGACGATCGCGACCGGCGGCACGCCTTCGCCAAAGAGCGGGAAGAGAAAGAATCAGGCTGCGCGCAAGAGGCGCAGCGGCGGCTCGATCGCGCCAACCGGGAGGCCAGCCGCATCGAAGAAGCAGCGGCGACCCTGCGCGCAGCGGCCGAGAAGAACGCGGCCGATCTGGAGCAGCTCGTGCAAGCGGCCCGCGCCAAGGAGAAAGACCTGGAGAGGACGCAGCAGGACGTCGCGGAGCTAAAGGACACGCTGGAGCGTCGCCGCAAGAGGCTCGACGAGCACATCGCTGCCCAGGCGAGCGCGCAGATCGAGCCGCTGCGGGCCGAGCTCCAGGCCCGCGAGGCGCGCATAGAAAAGCTGCAGCAGATGCTGGCGAACGAGACCCAGCGGCGCACCGAGCTCGATGAGCTGATCACCGGCTCGGGCGGTGAGACGGTGCCGCGCCTCAAGCAGCTGCTGAGCGTGGCGAGCGAGCGGGTCGCGGCGCTGGAGCAGCAGCTGCGTGAGCTGCCGCGAGACGAGGATGTGCAGCGTCTGCGGGAGCGCGCCGACCTGGCGCAGGCACACGAGCAGGCGGCGGCCCAGCTGCGCATGCGCGTCGCCCAGCTCGAGACCTTGCGCGCGCTCTCCGAGTCCGAGCACGTCCAGTACACCGGCGAGCGGGCCGTGGCCGAGACGCTGCGCGCCACCAACCAGGCGCTGCGCCAGGAGCTCGACCACCTCAAGGCGCTGGTCGATCAGCAGGTCGCAAACCCGCTGCGCGCATTTCAAGAAGTCTACGAGAACGTGCAGCGGCCCACGGGTCAGCTGGTACCGCCGCGGAGCCTGGACGATCTGGCCCAGCGCCTACGGCATCGCATGGCGGCGCTGCCCGAGGGGCGCGCCCGCTACTACACCAGCAAGGTGGTGGCGACCTTCCTGGGGGCGCTGTCCGCGACGCGGATGCTGCTCCTGCAGGGCCTCAGCGGCACGGGCAAGACTAGCCTCCCGCTCGCGGCGGCCGAAGCGCTGGGCGCAAGCTACGAAGTAATCGAAGTGCAGTCGCAATGGCGCGACCGCGGCGACTTGGTGGGCAGCTACAATCCCTTCCATAAGCGCTTCTACGCCCAGCCGTTTGCCCTGGCCCTGTATCGCGCCGGCCTGCCCGGTTTTCGCGAGCGGCCCTTCTTCATCATCCTCGACGAGCTGAACCTGTCGCACGTAGAACACTACTTCGCAGACGTGCTGAGCCTGGTGGAGCGAGACCCACGCGAGCACCGCTTGCGTTTGGTGGATGACCCGGAGGCGCTGGCGCGTGCGCCGTTTACCGAAGGCCTGGTCAAAGATCCGCGCTTTGGCTGGTCGATCGAGATTCCGCCCAACGTATGGTTTATCGGCACCGCCAACCGGGATGAGTCGACGCGGCCGATCTCCGACAAAGTCTATGATCGCGCCGTGGTCATGGAGCTCAACGAACGCGCCGACAAGTTTTCGGCAGAACCCCGGCTTGAGCTGCTCGATCCGGTTGGCTATCAGGCTCTCCTGTCGGTGTTCGATCAGGCACCGCGACCAGCCCCGGAGCGAGTCGCGTCCGTAGCAGCCTTCCTGAAGGAAGTCGTCACAGATCTGGAGCTGCGCTTCCACATTACCCGCACCAATCGGTTCGAGAAGCAGTGGGAGCGCTTTCTGCCCGTCTACCTCAGTGCCCGCCGCGATGAGCAGCGGCCGGGAGCGAGCATGGTTCCCACGGGCGAGGCGCTTGACCACTTCATGGCGACCAAACTCCTGCGTCCGCTCAAGGATCGCTTCGACCCCAACTTGGAAGACATGCTGCTGCACTTCCGCGACGAGCTCATCCCTCTGCACTGGCAGGAGCGGCAGTGGGGAGATTTCGACGGCACGCAGAGCTTTCGGCTCCTGGATGAACAGCTGCGCAATCGGCAGAGTCATAGGCATTAAGTATGGACTTCATCGACCGCCTTCAACGGGAGTCGGCCCCCAGCGCGGATGCGATCGCGCAAGATCCCTGGCGGTGGCTGCTGGACTTGGGGGCGGGGGCGACCGAACTGTCAGTCAGCGGTCGGCCTTTGCATGCGGTGGCGAGGTCCGTCTCGCTCTTACTAGACATCGACCAGCCTAGCTTGCACTGGGTGGCTGCGGATGGCCGCCACGCACTGCCGCTACGAATCGACAGCGCCGGGAAGTCGATCCCGCTACCGCCAGCCGTCGAGCTCCGTCGGCTGGGGATGACGGGTCGGGATTCGGCGTCCGGGGAAGAGATCATTTATCCGCTCCAGTCGCCCCCCGATGAACAGGCAAGCTACCAGGAGCTGATTGAGCTTATCGAAGACAATGCCATGCCGCTCGCCGGAATCTGCAACCGGCCGCGGCTCAACCTGCGCATCGAAGAACGGGCCGAGACGCTGCGCCGCGCCCGCCGGATGACACTGCGCACGGCCCCCTATCTGGCTCGCCACGCAGAGGACTGGGAGGGCCAGTCTCTGCACATGCCCTACCCGCAGCGCCTGTTGACAGCGCTACCGGAAGACGAGTGGGCGACCTATGAGAACCGCATGGTCCGGACCGTCGTGCGAGATGGCTACGCGGAGTTGCTGCGCCGCGAGCGTGAGATCCGCTCCACACTGCGACAGCTGCAGCAGGCGCTGCGGGTCTCCGAGCACGAACTGACCAAGCTGCACCGCGATGACTGGCCGCGGACCCACCGGATCTACGGGCTGCTTCGGGGCAACGTCAGCGTCGACGTACTCAAGAAGCACATCGACCAGCTGGACGCTCAGGCTAAGCGGCTGCGGCGCGCCATCGGCATCCTCGGCTCGGCGCGCAGCTCGCAGCTATTTCGCATGCTCGGCGCGGTGCGCGACGAGCGCGAACTGCGCCCCACGAACTTGCTCGTGCATGACAGCGCATATCACGCCGCCCTGGTTGTGCGCCAGCGGCTCAACCGCTTCATGCAGGCACAGAACGATCAGCCGGTGGAAGATCCACTGCCCCGCTACTTCCGTTGGCTGGAGTCGGCGCTGCGCCAGGCGCTGGAGCAGACCGGGTTTACTGAGGTGCAGCCTGATCAATGGACTGGACACAGCTGGCGAGTCGAGGTTACCCCCTCGACTTCAACCTGGCTGCTGAAACTGCGCTTTCGGCGCATGGGCGATGGGTGTACCCCAACTGGCGAGGCGAATCAGCCGACGCCGAGCCGCAAGACGCCTTCGAGCCGCGCGCGCAAGCCAGCGCCGGCACCGCCGGCTCTGCAGCGCCCGGCTGCCAGCGCGCTGGTGATATTCCCGCTGTGGCTGGACCTATCCAGGAGCGAGGAGCGCAAGCCCATCCTAGACAAGCTTATCGCTGCGGCTCCCGAGCTCCGCTACCTTGCGCTATTTCCCGGGGACAGCAGTTCCTCGGCAACCGAGCACTATCGGCATGGTGGACTGTTCCCAGATATCGCCATCTCAGCGTCTCCCGGTCGACTGGACAGCGTAGAGATCCTGGCGCGCGAACTGGTGCGCGAGACGTGGCTGCGTGACCTGCTGGCGCGCCGCTGGCCCACATGGTGCCTAGTTTGCAAGAACACGCATCTCGCCGGCGATGCCAATAAGTTCGTCTGCGATACCTGTCACAGCGAGGCCGCGCTCACCCAGCAGACATGCGCTACGTGCGGCCAGGAGTATACGACTCCCTACCTGGAGCTGACCACGGCCGAAGGCGACGCCAGCGCGGTGAGCCGCAGTTATCTTTTGTCCGCGCAGTCCCAGCGTAGGTGCGCGGAATGTCAGGCCGCCAGTGACAAAGCATAGCGGCCCGCAACAACAGAACAGAGAAGTGGGTTTACGGCGATGCTTCGTTCATATTCTTTGCTGGCGCTATCGTTGCATTTCTCACGAGGAAGAACTCGTCGCGGTCTTCCGAAGATGCCCCGTTCCGCGATGGAACGGGCAAATCAAAAATAGTGCGCCGGTGGCCACCCCGCTGAGTCACGACGGCTTGCGTGCTCAGCGAGCCAGAACCAGGATGCTGCCTCCGCAAGCGACCTCAGACATGATGCGGCTCAATACGAATGGCGCTGTCGTTGAACTTCAGGCGCTGGAGCAATCACGGACCATTGGGATCATCGCGACATTGCTTGGCCTGCCGGAGCCAGGCACAGAACGCGGCGTCGGCGAAGTTGCCATCGAGAAGCACGACAGTGGGAGGAGGTGTCGGCGCAGTATGTCATCATGCGGCATGCTACCCACGCGCGAGGCGTTGCAGTCGCTCGAGTCCCATTTCGTCGCAGCGGTCACCGCCGTCTTTCTCGGTGGCATCGCGTACGCGAACGAACCCTCCGAAGCAGCACCGCTGGCGCCGGACCAGGCGCGGCCGGTGCCAGCGGATCCCGCCACGTCCGGCCCCAGCATCGTCGTCCAGCCAGCGCAGTTTGGGGCGTCGACCCCCCTGTCTTCGACGAGCATCCACGGGGGCATTTCCTTCGTCGAGGAGACAGTGGGCGTGCCAGGGGGCGGCCCCGGCTCCGACCTTCCACTGCCTCTTATCGTCACGCTCCATGGGCTCGGCGATGTCCCTGAGCACTTCATCCAAGTGCTCCGCGCGCTTCCGCTGCGTGCGCGCGTTGCTGCTGCGCGCGCGCCGGTGCCGTTCGCACAGGGCTATTCCTGGCTGCCCCCGAGCCGCCCGCGCGACATCGACGAGCGCACGCAGCCGGTGCGTCGTGCCGTCGAGAGGCTCGCGCCCGCCATCGTGGCGCTGGCTGCGGCACGCCCCACCTGCGGGCGGCCACTCGTCGTCGGCTTTTCGCAGGGCGCCATGGTCGCGTACTGGCTGGCAGCAAGCCCGCGGCCAGTGATCAGCGCGGCGTTTCCAATCGCTGGCTACCTTCCGCCCTCGCTAACCCCTGCCCGCGTGCCTGCCGGAGCACCGCGGATCGTCGCGCTGCATGGCACCGCCGACAGCGTCGTCGCCCTCGGAGATGACCTCAGCTCAGTCTCTGGTCTTGCTCGCGCAGGCTACGCGATTGAGTTGCGCAGGTATCCTGGCACCGACCACACGGTGTCGCCCCAGATGCGCGCTGAGCTTGGTGAGTTGGTCCGCAACGCCGCGCGGGCGATGGGATGCGGACCCTGACGCGCGCTGCTGACGGAGACCCTGCTACGCATGATCGCGCGAGCGCCGGCCGGACCCCGGCTCATCCATAGCCAATACGTGGCGCCCTCTTAATTACCGAGGCTCACAACGATAAGATAGTGCGCCGGTCGATCTTCCGCGCCGAGCGCCTTTGTGGCGCAGGCTGGCAGCGTGCCCCCGAGCAATATCGGCTCATTACAACGATCGCCGCAAGTGACCGCGAGCGCCGGATCGGCTTGTCGTCGAGGAACGGGTCTGAGAGCGCTGGTCCAATGTCCCGGGCGGGGCCGACCAGCCATGCGTTAGCCTACCGAGGAGTCGACCTAAAGGCTCACCGGAGCAGCCTCGTCCTGCATTGGCTTGGGGGGCGCATTCTGGCCGCCGGTCAAATCTGGCAACCCACCAGTTGTCCCACCCGTGGGTACGGCGTCCAGGTACATCTGCGGTTGGCTGGATCAGGCCGTTTCCGACGCTGCGTATTTTTTCGCCTCGGGCGCCATTTCCCCGTCTGAGAATCCACACTCCGGCGCTCTAGCGTGCGAATCCCATCGCTGCCGCGCGGCGCCGCTGTCCTTTCGAAAAGTGCACCCATCGGTTTTCCCACCACTCGCCGCTCTGAATAGCCTGCCCGGTCGGTTTCCTGCGTGGCAGTGACAGCCGCGCGCTGAGGGTTATGTGAGGATGACGCAACCGTTCCCCGACTTCCTCCTCGGCTGGGGGAACGGTTGCCCGGATTTCTCGACGGCGCGGACCTTATGACCAATGGGAACACAGCGACGCACAAAGGCGGTGGGCTACGTCAGGGTAAGCAGTGAGCAGCAAGTAACAGAGGGTGTAAGCCTTGAAGCACAACGCTATAAGATGCGCGCTTATTGTAAAGCGATGGATATCGATTTAATCGATATCATCGCGGATGAAGGCTATTCAGCTTCAAACCTCAAACGTCCGGGTCTGCAAGCGGCGCTCGCCATGCTCCGTAGCGGGCGGGCCAGTACGCTGATTGTCGTCAAGCTCGATCGGCTCACTCGCTGTGTGAAGGATCTGGGGACGCTGTGCGAGCACTACTTTTCCGACGCCAAGCCCTATACGCTGCTGTCGCTGTCGGACTCCATTAACACGCGGTCGGCCAGCGGCAAGCTTGTCCTGAATGTG